>Ga0209363_1000400_pt1 | contig 16492 bp, 10 predicted proteins | sample WorMetexBAHAMAS3_FD_187385 | JGI IMG/M metagenome (GOLD analysis project Ga0209363, IMG submission 187385) | Marine gutless worms symbiont microbial communities from Max Planck institute for Marine Microbiology, Germany - Inanidrilus exumae... | ecosystem: Host-associated > Annelida > Digestive... | reverse complement strand
ACTCATCTATCGACCCCGAAGGGATGAAAGGCTGAGTTGACCTGGTTGGTCGACCTATAGCGGACGGTTTACCCACATAAATGGTCACCCGTTATCTACGGGTCAAGCGCAGGACAGGCAAAGTTCGTCGGCCAAAGGACCGACGTTCTACCGCTGTGCCACGCAGACAGGATGAGATTTTATGATGTCGGGGTCAGTGCTTTGCATTTGTGTCACATGTTTGAGACTGGTGGTTTGGTGATAGGTTCTCTTCTAGAACAGCTAAATAAATAAAATAAAATTAAATTAAATTAAATAAGTGGAGGAAGGTTACCAAGATGGACTGGCTAACCCAAGGAATACAGCCGTTAAAACGAGATGGTGGTGTAACAGATGAATACATTACCTTAGGTTAAAACTATGCGTTACAGAGCAGATGCTGCGAAACGGTGAGGTGGAGATGCGGGCAAGAGATGAAGAGATACGGTTTCTGAAGATGCAGCTGACTGAAGAACAGCGCACCTTGTCGCTGATGAAGCGAGCTCTGCCGACCAAGAAAACAATGGAACAAGAAATCGTTTCGCTGCAGATAGAGGCTAGTATAATGCTTGTTCGCGAAAATCCAGACGTTTCTAACATGAAGTCGATGCTCTTGGCCGTTTTGGCATGTATAGTTCGACAGTTGTTGACATCATGGTGCGCTCCAAGGTCATGTGAAGGTCATACACAGTACTAACAATACTTGCACAGACTGTTTTGGCTCTGCTTTAGACACAAAACTTGAAATGGGTGCACGGCGTCCAGTTTTGTGCGCCATCCCCCAAGTCTAATGGCAAACGAGTCCATCTCCCAAATTTATAGAAAATTCAGGACAACTTTGTGAATAATATACAGCATGATACACCCCAAGCATTTTATGACCTCTGTGCTTTACGAAGGTAAAAAAAAACTCTTCGAGAGCTATAAAAGCGCTGAAACAGGAAACAAGTAGAATATGTAGGCCTAATGTTAGCAGTACATTGATGCATTAGCGACGTTTGAATGTTGAGCTCAACATGTGATGTTCACATTGTCCGCTAGATGACAGCTCTGGACATGTAGATTCCACACCACTGATATTGATTATTCGACGTTTTATTAAGCTGTATGGTTCTCAAGTCAAAGGTGATCTTACTGACATTAACTTTATTGTGTAAACCAACAATAATAAAGCTCATAATTTATTCTTTCTTTACACTGCACAGTTCTTCAGTGGAATCAATTGTGATCATTTTTGTTAAAAATGACACTAGCAGAACATTTGGAGGCTGAAAGTCAAGAGAGAGGCGGTTAGTACAAGTTTAGGACTGTGTGTGTGTATATATGTGGAAGTAAGATGGGTTTGAGTAAGATGCACAGTGAACTGCTTGTGTTGTTGGCGTGTCAGCTGGCACAATGCTGTGACAAACAAGTTGAGCTCGAGAAACAGATTGAAAAGCCAGACAGCGAGCGTGTTCGCTTTATCGAAGGAAAAGATCTGGGACCAGCAGAGCTGCAGAAGAAGATTGACGACGTACGCACTGTTTAGTCGACTGCAGTTCAGTGTCATGCACTGCGCTGCTACATGTAATCATAATCGTAATCATACGCATATTTGTATAGCGCCATTACGTGCCATTGTGCGTTTTGTCGGTAGTGGTCAAATATTCTTCTGTCTTTGTAGACACTAAAGTTAGTTATTTTATTTTGTTGTTTTATACATTTTACTTTTGCAGTCTTATCAGTGAATTATTTTCCTACAAAGTAGAACTAGATGGCTGTATTGTGTGAAATGCCACAATACAGTATTGGGCTTAAAGCGGTTTGCTATCTGTGCACAAGCTGTTCACTTCCTGCATTTGATGATGCCTAGTGTCACTTGACTGCGACTGAGTTATGCCAGCGTTATCTGTCGTGTTACTTATTATCAGTTTCCAATTCAGTCTGCTTTTCTTCCATGTTCGTCAGCCATGCAGCACAGCGGCGTAGCCTACGTGGTTTACCCAATATCAGACATTGCCTCACGCGCCTCTGATTCGCCTGCGACGTAGGGCGCTATATAAATTCGTTTTGATTGATTGATTGATTGATTGGACCTTGCCGAAAATTTGGGTAGGTACCTTTCTTGTACAGAGCGTGCATCCCAGAGGAATGATTTTGAATTTGATTCTAACGGTAAAAATGGAAACTAGACATCCCATACACTGCGGAGAGGGATCATTTGGTAGTGAATTTCCGGCGATCTGTAATCATTGCGTAGTTATGATGGCCTGAAATCGCAAGACGTTGAAATGTTGTGAGGAATTTTTGCGTTTTTTTGAAAAACGACCTCCTTACGCTGAAATTTTTAAAATCCTGTTTCGAAAGTTTTCATCGCGACACCGATCGTCGTTTTTGTGTTCAAATTTCCTAAAATTTATTCGACGGGAAATGGGTGAAATCTTGCGTTATTCACCTGACCGGAAAAAAAAACAAACTTTCGCCTGCCTCTCAAACTGTCGCTACTGCGCGAATGTCACTTAAAATCTGCCAGGGCCAGCCCCCAACCATGTACTCAGAGTGCTCCAGATTTCATCCAAATCGGTTTACTTTCGGCCGAGTTATAGGCGAACGCGTGAACACCGCCAAATTGTCTCGTAAAGTAGATACAGTATTCGGCCGAAGCCTTTCTTCGAGCCGAATAACAATGCAATTGTTTTCGAGCAATACGGACGCGTTTTAACGTAGGCCTATTGCGTTCGCCGGCTCAGAAAGATGTGACATTTTTATACGCGTAGCTGGGCGACAGACCGACTGGAAGGGTCGCCGGCCTTTGAAACGTGACTCACAAATCCCAAACGTCGAGAGAGCAGAAAACCAGACCAGTTAAAGAACAAGAAACTCAGCTATCACAGAGAGACCGCGCGACGCGTTATGTCGTTGAAATCTTGTCAAATGCCGCAGATGTGTACCAGAAATCGCGTTTGAAAAGGCTTGCTATAGGTAAATGACCTTAGGTCACCCAAGGTTATCGATTTGATAAGTCATATATCACTTTCTGTCGTCTGTAGTAATAACGTCTGTATCATGCACAGGCCACGTAGGCTTTCTGGTTCACGTGTAAACACATCGTAGTTAATGTCTGCTAAATTTCCCAAAGTAGCTTAGGGAGTTAGAAAGGTTTCAAACAGCTAATGTCGCATTTAAGACCAAGGCTATTGGTAGGCATATTGGAGCCATTCGATAGGCCACTTTCATATATGATTTCCTGTCGGCTTTCATTGTAATTATGTACCATTGTATTTTGTACCGTTTCTCAGATGTTACCACTTATTTACCAAAATTTAATGAGGTTACGTGATCCTGAAATTGACCCATTCGGGGGGCAATGTACGCTAGTACTCACCATGGCTAATTAGCATAGCAAATGTGAAGCGCCTAGCTTCACTCGTTCCAAAGATATGCATGATGGGGCAAAAAAATTTAAAACGAGTCACGCGACCTTGACCACACCCATTTGGGATAGTTTGTCATCCCAAGGTTAATGCATAACATGGCTTAGCCCAAGTTAGCCGTATATTGAATTTGAAGAGTCTAACTTCATCCATTGCAAATATATGAAGGAAGGCCCAAAATGTAAAAATAGGGGTGATTTGGGGTGGGACTGGTCACTCACCGTTATCATTCAATAGAGCGCATACAACTTCCTGTTTGACTTCCATAAACTATTTGTCTGTCTTGTACCATTTTCAAGATACAAAGAGTTATTTGTATAATATGACATATTTTTCCTACCCCACGTTTATTTGGCTTCCCCACTGAGGCCGACCCTATTGGAATTTGTTCAAGTCGTTTAGCCTAAGAAAACGTGACTCCCTTGGCCGTGGCGTTGTTTGCGTTATGATTTGTTTAGCCGTTTTGACAATACTCCGACTTGTGACAGACAGACACACAGAACACAGGCGGGCAAACACAGGGCCCTATTATTGCCGCGCTTGCATAGCGTCGCGCGGTAAAAAATGAAACTTTTGTTAAAGAGTAGTTATGAAATGTATTTAACTATTTGTAGTTAATAACCACTTTTAACTATGTACTAATAGGTAGTCAAACTAGTACAGCCTTAGTTAAATAATAACTATTATACCTATCACCAGTTAACTTCATCATGCCCTACAACATGGCGATCATATCGTAACCATAGATTACTGTGACGTCACTTCATCCTATCTATAGTTAGCTACTGCCATTGCCCATCATTGTAAAGATGTGAGACGAGAGTGGTATGCAGGTGGAGGAGCGTTTGGCTGACAAGGAGGAGCAGTCAATGGAGAAGGAGCTCATCTACCAGCAAGTGTGTCGACTCACTGACAGGGTGTCGGCACAGGTCAACACCAGCAAGGACGACACACTGATGCTTGCTAAGAAGGTTCGATGTGACGCCAACCACCATCAGCTATAGACTACGCGTGCTCTATCAACGGAAAATCGCACCGACCATAAATTTTGCATTATTATTAGGCTGCATCATAGCCATAGCTATAGATGCGGTCTATTGCTACAGACGGAGTAGCGTGGTCCGTGTGTCTGTCTGTTGGTCACGTTCGTGAGCTAGCTGCAAAACCGGCTGAATCGATCGAGATGCCGATTGAACGGTAGACTCGGGTTGGCCCAAGGAACTATGTATTAGATGGGGGTCGAGATCCCCACAGGAATAGGCAATTTTTGGGGATTGTCCGTCCGGCTCATTGAAAGCACTGAGCGTCTCCGTGGTGAACGCAGCAAAACAAATCATTCCGTCGTCAATAACGGCACGATATGCGATGCAGTCTTATGTCAAAAATCTTTGACAACTTGTTTACAGTGAGACTGGCTTGGCAATGCTAGCAGACCACAAGGTATTTACGGATTGGGTCAATGGGGGCTGTGGCGAGGCATTCGGAAGAGAGATCGGGGAGGGATGCTAGAAATTTTATTATTTTTTAATGAAATAAATGTTCTGATGCACTTTATGCTCTATGCACTTTTACAGTTCCTAGTGCCTTTCATAGCTCAGTGGCTGAAAGTGATTGCTTTTGAACCAGCACAAAATTTATTAGAGGCTGAACGTTGTTAGGCCCTAGCGGGAGCTAGTTTTCCTGCTTGCGTGGGCTTTAATGTCTATAAGCCAGTACTTGCATTTACTTCGTTAATATTTGCGTATCAAATACCATGAAGCAGGATAGGCCTGATTGGGCCTAACTTAGGCGAATTATTAAAGAACTATGAACGAAGAGTTAACTATTTTAGTAACAGAATTGTTAATTTATGGAACAACTTGCCATTAAGTACCGTACTACCGTACCACAGATTTCACCAGTTTACGCAGGTGCGATAAGTCGGTCAGTAATGACTATCTTCTAGTGTATTGTAAATTAAATTTTACTTAAACTTGAAATATGTTCTCAGCACCTCTGTTGCGATAACGTATGTATATGCGTATATGTATATAATGTGTGATGTGTATAGGTCTACACAATATGAATGTATGCACTGTATTTTGTCGCGACTTGTAAGAGGCCTTTTGGTCCTTTGTTGCTGAATAAAATGAATGAATGAAACAAGCGGGGTAGATTGTGCGAATAAATTACGACGGTTGTTTTGGCGTCAGTCAGCGTTGTCTTTGATGAGTCCGCTGCAGACGTACAGCTGCGTTCGGCGCGCGAAACAATGGTCGAGTGTCGTTTGTGCGCCGGCCGGCAGGTGAACTCGATCCAGACGAAGATAAAGAAAATGACTCGACAGATGATGGCCAAGGTGTCCGAGTTGTCGATGCAGCAGGCGACGGCGATGCGTCTGCAGCAGGACGTGACCGAGAGGCAGGCGTTGCTGGAACGCTATCACGTCAACATGGAGAACGGTCTGCCACCTTCTGTCGACATCGAACAGGAATTCCTGCGACAGACGCAGTTCGACGAGCAGCGCCAACGAGACCGACAGCACGCTAAGCTGGTTAGTTACTATTTGTATTTATTTGCGTTGGTTTCGTGGCACAGTGGTAGAACGTCAGTCTTCAACTGGCGAACTTTCCGTGTCCTACGCTCGACCTGCAGCTGATGGGTGACCAGTGACCACTTATGTTGGTAAACCGTCCGCTACAAGGTCAGCCAACTAGGCCAACTCAGCCTTTCATCCGTTCGAGGTCGATAAATAAGTAGCGAGCTGTAATCGGATGTGCGCTACTTCGCTCGGGTGGCACCATCTGGTAGTGCTTACGGAGTAAAGGCAGGATGGTTTTCCATTCGTGGATAAACGTGTGGGTGGCACTAAAACTGTGTGATCCCTCTAACACGTGCCATTCTGGAGCGCATTAGAGGTGGTTTACGACGATGCGCTATACAAATCGACGTTTACTTTACTTTACTTACTATAAAATGTCATGACACCGGATAGGTCTAATTAAATTATTAAAGAACTATAAACGAAACAAGCGTTGAGAGCCTACCAAGTTCACTTGTCAGCCCTCATAATCATGCGTCTGATTTGCTTAACTGCACTAACGTTTAGGACAGGTACTAAATTAAAGTACAATGAAGATGCAAATTATTTCAAGAATGATAAAGTAACAGAATCTTTGGGGCCTTTGCCCCGGTAGGGCCCGTAGGGGGTTTAGGGGATGAAGTCTGCCAGAGGCTGAAACCTTTTAGCATGTGCACAGCACCGTTTTGTCCATAATTGGCAGTTATATTGCTGAAATGAATGCTGGATATGCGAGTAGCAAAGATGACAAAACCCATGACTGGAGTCCGTGGGGGTTTCACATGCGACCCCCTAACTTTTTCCTAGTCTTCAGTAGGGGGTCAGCTATGTTTCCTGGGAGGGTCAAACCGTCTACTGCTCTAACAAATCCAGCACTGGTTGTTGGTCGTGTGGCTGACAGTGTGACACTGCGGTACGTTGCAGCTGACGGAGCATGCGCAGATGTTCACGCTGCCGAACGGCTCGACGACGACCGCCGAGCCGCGACCAGTCGCGTACGTACCGCGCGACGACCACGACCTGCCGATACCGCGGCCGTACGGCTGCCACGCCCCCTTCAAACCGACAGAAGCCGGTGCCAACATGCGCCATATCCGCAAACCCGTCGTGAAACCGATCGAAATCTAGGCTTAGCCGATCTAGCGCCGCGATGTTTTAGGAACTGCTAAGTTCTTAACTTCTTATGTTCTCATTTAGCAGACAAGATTGGTAGGCCTAGAGCTCGGTAGTCAAGGACCACAGCCGCCAACATCTGACGAAGTACTACGTTAATTGTTAACGTTTACAGAATTTTGTGATACTTTCTTGTATAGGTAACTACATCAGTACTGTAGGCCTATATTATTAATACACCTACTGCAATCTATTTAGCATTTATCGGCCTACCTGAATGTAAATCGGTTGATAAGGTGGTATATATAAGGGAGGGAGGACAAGGCAAACATCCGGGCTACGCTTTTGATAGCAGCTCACTAGTGAATTGCTAGCATTCAGGCACGTCAACAACTTTGCGTCTGATTTGCTTAACTGCACTAACGTTTAAGACAGGAATATGAACGACTGTCATGCGTCTTTATTAACAGTAAGTAATTCACAATTTCAGTTACTATGTTGAGACTACAATGCTTAAACTTAACATTTCATTCTTACCGCGCGGCGTAGTCAGGTCACGTGAACCATTTAATTTTTGTTGGGCACCAACCATATCCTTGGAATGGCGTCAGCTGCAGTCGTCAAATATTGTACACAGGTAGGCTATGTCAAGTCCCAGCATACTGATTACAAGACCCTTAAAAGAGACGTGGTCAGGGTCACGTGACCCACTAAATTTTTGTGCCCCCAATGATATCTCTGGAACGGTTTAAGCTAGAATTGTCAAATTTTGCACACAGGGAGACTGTATCAAATCCTAGCACACGGATGACAAACAACCCCTAAAAGGGGCGTGTTCAGGGTCACATGAACCATTTTCAATTTCGAAGCCCACAATCATATGGGGCACACGACCAACAACCAGTGCTGAAGAGAGTCGCAAAATTTTTGTGTGCAGGTGGAATATATGATATTATCAACTGCTAGCTTTGGAATGACAGACTGCGCCTAATAGGCGTGGTCAGGGTCACGTGACCTGCTTTTTTAAATTTTGCCCCAATCATATCTTTGGAGTCTGTGAAAGTAGGCACTTCAAATGTCGTGTACTGATTGATGTGTACTAGTGCACGAATGATAGGTTACCGCCGAATGGGATGTGTTCAGGGTCACGTGACCTGATTTTTGGTAATTAAGTGATAATATCTCGGAAATGGTGCAAGACAGAGACATGGTTGCAATGGAAGTCTAATACGAAATCGTATGTAGTCTACCAAATGGCACCATTGCCAATAACGTTGAAGGTCACTTTTGCTGTTTGAAACCTTTCTATCTCCCATACCTCGTGGACGTGAAACATAGCACGAATTTACTAACATAGCGCGTTGTGCGGTCGCTCTGCGGTAGCTGAGCTTATTGTTTAAATTAGATCCAACTAGAGTTGTGCCTGACCATTCTACCTTCTACAAGTGACTGCGACTATGAGGAAGCACGTTTGTTCTTACATGATCATATACGGCTCTACATGAAGACTTTCCTGTTGTGCAGCATTCCTCAATGTTAGAAAGTGTAGTATATTCATAGCTGTTGGCCGACATATATATTACTCAAAAGTGTAGCCTTGTGCTAGTACAAACTTTTTGTTGCTGGCGTGTGAGTAGTTGTAAGTTTTGTGATGTGTAAATAAGACATATAAATATACTACTTTTTACTAAACCTATATGAAATAAATACGTTTTATTACGCGGCTCTTGTGCTTGCTAAACAGTTTGTTTGTGTTATTACTACTGTAAAATCATTAAATGACATAAGGCAAAGTAGTTTTTACCGCGCGACGCTTTGCTAGTGCGGCGTCGTATTTCTGTCTATCCGTCCGTCACAAGTCGGTGTAATCTGAGGGGAAAGATATAAATTAAGAACGACTATTGCTTACGGGTATCAGATGTGTAAAACTCACATGCTAGAATGCATCCCTTCTGTTCAACTACATGTACACTGTCTCAATTGAAGTTAAGCCAAAATTCAAATACACTGAAATACAACACAGATCAACAGTAGTACGTTTCATTTTAACATTCATTATTTAACATAAACTGGGCACATTTCAACGTAATAGACTAGTTTTGGCAATATAAAAGTTTAAACTATCAGTCAAAGAGTCGAGTTGTCAGTATAGTTGTCGTTTTTAGTGGCAGCGGTTGATCGAGTGGCAAACAAAATAAGTAAATTATTCCTTTAATAACCGTCTTGCACCATAACATTTATCTTGCCTTAAAAATTAAAACTAGAAGATGTACTTCGACGCACTAGCGTTCACGTGGATGCCTTCGTCCAGTTCGCCACCTCGACGCCCTGCTGTCACCTTGAAGAACAAATTTAACCAGGTCATCAGTAGGGGATTGCTTTACCATGTCTCTGGAATCAACTCCCTTTTTATCTTCTTCAACCTCACTCTGGTGCCAGTTCCTCCATTTCCAACTCACCTATTTCTTCACCCATCCTATCACTTCTTCCTGTTCTTAATCACCACTTTGCTCATCCATATCTCCCTTTCTTTCACCCCAGCTTAAAACCTACCTGTTTCACAAATCCTACCCCCGTAGCTTCACTTCTTCCTCTCGGACTGCCTTCGCAGACTTCTGCCCGCACCGCTTCTTCTGAGCTAATCAGCTTTTTGTTTTCCCTTAATTATATTTTGTTTCTGTGCCGTGCGCTAGCTGGCCATATCGTCAGCTTTTGAGCACATGTAAATATATCGTATCGTATCGTTGGACGACGGTTCCTCCCTGTAAGTTTCATCAAGACTGCTCAAGCCGTTAGATATCATGGTAACAAGATCTGTCCGAACGAACAATGCATTCGTCGACACTGTCAGGAGGCAAAGCATAAAAGTTGTTCTCCTTTGTGAACAGCATCGATCAAAAAACGTAATCACTGCTTTGTTGTTTGTGCAACTCCTAAATAGCAACAACTGAGCAAATCTTTGGGGACCACGTCGCAGCTCCAAACGCTCCATAGATTCACCGCAGCACAAAGTCGATGACGAAATCTACAGAATAGATGCATTTTATAAACACCGAATTTCATTTTTTGGCGGTCAGCTGATCCTTCAAACTCCCTAACTGATGAAACTGGCAACTCATTCAATAAGCGGTGGACACTCACATATTGGAAACTTTTCAAGTTCCAATTTTTATTAAAAATAAATCACAAACTAGGCTGTAGACTTTGTTTAAACTTGTGTAGCTTATTTTAAATAAATAGTGATTAGTGCGGTTAAAATGTTACCTGTTTGTCTTTTAGGTTGTATTTAAATGGATCGGAATTTTGGCATGATCACTTTAACTGAGACACGGTGTATACGTCCATCACTATATGACGCTTGATCTAAGCAATATAGTCATACTTTCGTTTCACACAAGCAAACCATCTCATTCTGCCCAAGTTCCTACTCACCCAACGCAGTATGCACTGCAGCAACATAACAACATACATATGCATGAAACAAGACGGATGGGCAGATGTAGTTTAATACATGTAATGACTGTGTGGGAGCACCAAATGATAACAGCATTGGCAGTACAGTGGCGATCAATGGTGGAATCTGTAGCTCATTGTAATATTCATTAGCCGACATAGCCTACTTGGAGTTCACTCAACTTGACGCCAACACGAATACATAAACATTAGGCGCGTCCCATATACACAACCAGTCTCCAGTTGGTTAAACGTGACGCCACGCAACCAACCGGTTGATAAAGAATGCCCAATCGGACTCTGGATAACCGACCAAAACAACATCAACATCCGGGACATGCCACGGGTAACCTTGATAACCAGCGTTCAACCACTTTCAACTAGCACTCGACTCCAGTTAGCAAATCCCATTTGTTGTTGACTCAGTTACATCATTACATGTATCCTCCAAATATAGTAACTAGGCTAAAAGGTCAACAGCCACAACTGGAGCGTGGTTGTGAATACAGAACGCATCTATTGTAGCAGTAAAACATCACAGTTTGTCATAATTTAACGTCACATGCATTTGGCTCAGTCACGTCACATCATCGCATCAGGCAAAATGAAAACCACATACAAGAAAACACGCTAGCTGTACAATCAGTGACATATGGGATGTGATTTGTGTTTCCCAGATGAAATGTAACACGCTCACTTTGCAGTCGCAGCACAACACATCGACTCCCAGCAGCAGCAGCAGCGGATGCATATCTAACACTGTCATAACGTATTTACCTAGTGTACAAAATATTCTACCAAAAAAAAACTGACAATCAGAGGTAAGAAGTTGGCTGTGATTCTGCTGAGACCAATCGACAAGATGATAAATGCAACAAGCTACCAGTGGCAGATACTGCAATCTCGCTGTGTGATATGATGGACGTCACAGTTCAATCCTTGCACTTCAGACTTCTACCCCAACGTTTAGCTGTCCTCATCACAAAATGGTCACCAAAGCAAGGAAAGGGTCAGTAAATCTCGTCCGACTTGCCGTCCAACTGTACACACTGGTGGGGATCAAGACGATACACAACAAGTGATGCTGTGTCAGAAGCATGAAACAAGCAAGACGTGACATCACGAGGAGTTTACCATCTTACATGAAGCACAAAAAACACATCAGATTCAGAACTGTTCCTTTTTTATTGCATGTATGTATGTATGTATAACATTGTAAGAGGCTAACTCGACCTCAACTGAGCTGAACTCATTCAATTTTCTGCTCAATATCCCATCAATCTGCCACTGCTCAGTACCTATCTCGATAAAATAAATATAAACGTCAAAACACAAGACAATAGTTAAACAACAAGAACACTGACAACGTTCATACTCCGCAAAGCCTCAAAAAACATTCTTCCATTCAGAAGAAATTAAAGATGTGCACATGACATGCCAGATGTGTCAGTTATGACATGGTATCAACAAACAAGACGTCAAATATACATATCAACATATCATATCATATACATATCAACTAAGCACCGGAGCACACCCAGTCGTTGTTAACAATAGATTTGTGTGGCTGGAAAAAAAATAGATAAGTATCAAGTTTAAGTAAATTTCCGGCAAGCTGCTTGTTTCTGGAAGACCTACACTGCCTGCTAATGTAATACAGCCACATTCGTGGACAAGCCCCACTCCAAAAAAAACCCAGCTTGATCCACTCTGCTATTATTGGTGCAGTTTACCCAAAAATCACACAAAGACATCGACTCAACTCCAAGGTCATTGAAGGTCATACCCCAACCCTACTCAACGAGCCCGACAAAATAATCCCCATAACGGTCGAATACCTTCAGTGGTTCTGGCAATTTAGGGGGATCAACTTGCTAACTGCTGTACCAAGCCATACTCCCTTATCCCAAATTTAACAAAAATCTATCCACCATTCTGTCAGAAATCCTGCTGACAGCAGATTGCTTGGCAGAGGTAAAGCTGATGGCCTAGACTGTGTACATTAATGGTCATTTACTTCATACATGATGACTGGAAAATCAACATTAAATCGCGGATGAGGCAGCTGTACTTCGCCCTACACACAACATCAATCCACCAACTACTATAACACACTTGTCAAACATCAGGGCTGGCATGAAATATTCCACAATACATATCACATTTTTTAATATTTTCGACATTTGCAGCATTCATGTCAAAATGCAACAAACAATGAAAAATTTAAAACAATAATAATTTACTTAAAATTTCCATCGATTTTGTGTTCTCAGTAGTAACTGAAAAATTTAAGTTCTTGGAAAATTTCATTTATTCTTTTTCCTATACACAAAGTAATAGGCAGACTATTTTATGCACCGAGTATTTTTGAAACACTTACCGGTTCCTCCGAATTTAATTCTTAGCTCAGTTTTCAGCAACTACATTGTTTTTACTGAGATACTACTTCATCCGTACCTGTGCACCACAATCATGGACATTCATTCAGATGCAGTATCTAGAGCCAACAGAAGTCTCACCTGTGGCCGTAATCGTTCCAACGGTTCTCGCCGCATCACTGTTCCTCGCAATGTGAACATTTCCACATAGAACTCATGAGCTAAGTCGCCGTCTTCATCAAAATACATTGACCTAGTGACAGACAGACAGCAAGTGCTCAATCAACCATTCAACCACAATCTCTACATGAACAAAGTACCTCTACAACAAAGTTGTCTGAGGTGCCTAACATAAGCACACATCATCAAAAAGCCACATCTGAAGGACAGCTGATCACAGAGATGCCATGAAACTGATGAACAGACACAGAGTATCACAGAGTACACATAGGTGGCATAGTCATGTCCCTGTGATCTGTAGACTGCAGTACAGCATAAGCTTCAACAAACTGAACTGCAACAAAGATTTGTTATGACAGTAACTGTGACTGTAACTAAAACTATAAAGTACTTCATAACTAAAACCTGAAAAAAACAGCAACAAATCAGCTCACAAGTCAAGCAGCATTAGTTTCATGCATCAATGGAGAACATTTCAGAGATAGGCGTCTAATTAAAGTAATTGTAATTAATCAGATGTCTGGTAAATATAATTGTAATGAATCAGAGCATGTAGCAAGCTAATTCTTATGCTGATTAATTAAAAACATTTTTCTTAATTATGACTAAAATTTAATTAGATATCTAATTATTTGGCCGACAGTATCAGACAGAATCATTTCAGTGCAGGCACAAAACAGTATAGTAATGGCTTTTCGATCTGCACTTGCATTTAGTTACACTGTAATTGTCATCACTATTCAGTTCTTTAAATTAATTATAAAACTACTAATTAGTACCATGCATGGAACATTTCACACAATGTCAATCAGTGCCTCCATCAACTCCACAATTTTTAAGTAGGTTTATTGGTTGCAAAAATTCCATCATTAGAGGTTATAACAACAATGAAACATAATCGTGCGACTTACCCCCACCGAGTGTAAATAAATGGTTGAGGTCTACTGCTGTCGTCAGTATGAGAGACCTTTGATGATGGCTCAGGAGACTGTGATTTCCGTGGAAATATCCTTTTTGTTACTGACTGTCCCATATCTGTCTAATGCTGATGTCTCTTTAGTTAGACATCATCAGTTATAACTTATAAGCAGCTTTGGACATTAGTTGAATAATCTCCAAATTGGTCACAATTACTTCAGTACTTTCTGACCAACGTCTACAACAAATTAAACACATGACAGTCTATGTGACTGGTCTGATTTTGACAATCTACACAGCATTCAAAACCAACAGATGCTCCCCTCATGTTCGGGCCTTGAAGTTTGTAAGAAGGAAGCTGGCAATAACTGATTTTGCATTATGCCAGAAATGGGTCTACAAATAGCAGAATCAGAATCATTTATTAACAGAAACAGAAAATAAAAAGATTTTAGAAAATAAACTAGTGCTGAGGTGATAATTGGCATCTAAAGATGCATCGTGATGTTATGCAAACATCCTTACATATCCGCACTGCGATATTTTGACCTCCCCATGAAGGATGTTGGTCATAATACTGCTGACAAGATCGTAGCCGGCAACCCATTATACTTCCAAGCCAGTCAGATCACACCTGTCAATGTGCATCATATGCACATAAGCCTCTAGTCGTAGTCTGTAGGCCTATAGCGGGCATGGTATGTGGGTGGCGGGCGGCTCCATTCAGTGGTGCACCGCCTGCATGACAGCATGAAGGGTTGTTAGGCCGCAGTTATTACTGTGCAGTACAGTTTTCCCACGATAAATAGGCCTATGGTGTGCAGTCTAGACAGCGAAGATGCTTGGCGGAGGCGGTGGGAGCAGGCGTAAAGGAACATGCGGTCAGATACGCACATCCAATACTCTGATTTCTGTCGGTGAGTATGCAGTCTCGTCGAACGGCGAATGCGGCCAACCAAAGTTATCCTAACATCAGCATTGGATCCACATCACGACGTCATGGGAAAAATTGCATCGACATCCATCATCACCGAAATTTCTGACATCTCCCCTTCACTAAAATAAACAATTAAGATGATACTGTCAAAGGAATGGATGGTCATATACACTGACATCTTACACTATCCCTAAAGTAACCTACACAATTAAGGGCCCCACAATTAAGACCGTTGTGCAATGCCCCTTCATGCAGACCCAAAGCGTGGAGTAACGCGCCTGTTATTAAGTTCCATACGCAGGCAGAATGGGCGTATGCAGCTTAATAACAAAATATAGTACATACTCAAGAGCAATCACATAACGTTACTGATTGGTTTAAAGCAACAAAAGTACCAATTAACATAAAATGAAACCACTAATATCACAAATCTCACTACTCTTACTCAATCATACCTCTTATAACAACGGTATATGTCTGAAACCCGACGTATAACGCCGGAAAGTCATTATCACATCCATAAGCTGATGTCCCGCCTAGTAGATAGTATACTGACGCCTCCAACAGTACAATGTCATCCGCACATAAAATGCAACCAAGAAACACGTTATTTTTACGATATCCAAACCCACTTACTCTCAGCTTTACCATAAGCACATGAATGATATTGAAGTATATTGATGCTATACGAACAATCTTAGGCCTACATACGCCTATTTGAAATATTTTGAAAATAGGTTTTGCGGGTGTGGAGAGGATTTAGGGTGCTGGAGGTGCTGTACTAAACCCCAAATGTAGCCTTTAAGTATACATACCACGTATCCATTCTGCCTTGACAAGTTGGCATATCCGCTACACGGCTACAGCATTGAGGGGCATTGGGGGAAGCCCGTCCAGGCGTTTGACGTTTGGTCTTCCGACGTGGAGTGACTCAAATTCCACGTCGAGTTATTTAACTGAATAAGCAAAACTATTACAAGAACAATATTTTTATCCTTTTGTTGCCGCGCTAAGCTGACCCCTTTATCAGCTTTTAAGGGCACATAAATATACCATGTCGTACCGTATAGTATCGTATAACTTTAGGTTCAGCCGTTCCAGTGATATGATTGGAGCCCCAAAAATTTCACTGGGTCACATGACCTGACCACGCTTCTATCAGGGACGGTTGGGCGGGTTGGTCGTACGTAGGCTGTGAGTTGCACATTTAACCTGTATATCAAATTTAAAGTCTTTGCGATCACCAACTACAAAAATGCATAAGACAACGCAAAATGTAAAAATTGCAGCGGTATCAGGTGTTTAGGGGGCACCCAAGGTCATCGGCAATATAAAAATTCGCTAGAGTGTATACGACTTCTTGGGCCTGATGGTTTGCACATGGAAGCTTTTTTGTCGAATGGTAGTCGCTTACAAACAATGCTTTGTGTATTGTTTAATTTATTCATAAAATTTGGATATGTTCCACCAGAATTTCATTCAGCTGTTATTGTACCTCTAGTTAAATGCAAGACTGGAGACA
>Ga0209363_1000399_pt1 | contig 16493 bp, 7 predicted proteins | sample WorMetexBAHAMAS3_FD_187385 | JGI IMG/M metagenome (GOLD analysis project Ga0209363, IMG submission 187385) | Marine gutless worms symbiont microbial communities from Max Planck institute for Marine Microbiology, Germany - Inanidrilus exumae... | ecosystem: Host-associated > Annelida > Digestive... | reverse complement strand
AGGCAGGCATGGTGTATTTGCAGGTAAAACTGTGTGATCCATGCCTGAGCGCTTTGAGATATACATAGTATATAAAAGGCGCTATATAAATACGCTTCCTTTTCTTTTTTTCCATTCTACTCTATCAGTAGCAATAGGCCGCATCTAGCTGTTGCTGCAATGTGGTCTAAAATGGCGTGACATTACCTGGTCATTATTTCATCTAAATGTGAATGTGCTGCAGAGTAATATCATGATACGATGTTTGGGAGCAGGACCGTCACTGGTTGGCGAGGTCTGTGAAACATCCGCTTAGCAACGATTCCGTGGTGCTCATTGACAACACGTTTAGAAACAGGTCAGACCAGAATACTGCTTGTGCGACACGTGATTTACACATAATCAGATCGGTACCGATCCTAATGTAACACAGCATTTGTGAGAGAATTGCCGAAAGTGTTAGCATGGCATTTTTATCCCCGCGAAAGCGAGGGAATATGTTTTCACTGGCGTTGGTTTGTGTGTGTGTTTGTGTGCCTGTCTGTGACCACGATAACTAAAAAATTGTGGACGGATTTGCAGCAAATTTTATGCGAAGTTTCCTAGGGGGAAAGGGGAGACCAAGTTCGTGTTTCGTTACTATCGGTAGAGGGATGTGGAAGTAACGGTCAAAAAACTCCGTAAACCGGCGATTGTTTACAAAATAGCTCCGTCGAGAAATTCGAAACTAGCGGGCCACAAAATAGTAGGTGTGGCAAGTGTTGCCAAGTGTTGGTGACAAGAACGCTTTCGTGGAGATTTGTACTCTCTCAGAGTACTTTCCATCTAGTTGTATCGTTATTTTATTTAACCTTGTTTTATTTGCCGTTGTTAGGTGGAGAACTTTGTTGTCGGTGGATGACCTCGTGGAGTTAGTCATCAAAACATTGGACAACAACAGATTGTTGGGCAATACCTATGTGATCTTTATGTCAGACAATGGCTATCACCTCGGTGTGTTGACTATTACTGAATGATGCAGTCCTAGCATGATGCAGTCCTGTGGCCGGTGTCCGTCCGATCATCTGTCAGTCTGTCTGTCTGTCGCAGTCTGGTATTGCATCAAAACTGATGAATGAATGGAGCTGGTTTTCCGTCTATCTTTTTGTGTTATAAGGGAATATGGGTATCTCCAAAAATAATGTTAGTTCTGTCTGGAACCTCGTCCAAAACTCTGGCATTCGCTGATTGTTCTGCCTCTTTGCTGCGGCATGTCAACTGTTGAGAGTGCTCTCGGCTGAGTTCAACCATCAAAGGTTTATCATACTGGACCCCATCTTCGTTTACAACACTTTTCACGTGACACAGCCTTGCTTGGTCTGTTTGTACCAGCTGTGACCATAGATGACAGTGCACGTAGAGTTTTGGTTTTGCAATTGGGGGGCCATTTGCAAGCTAATTACCGTGCAACCGACTGGTAGTGCACTGCTCCCTTCCAATAGACAGAATCTGAGCCATGATGATTGTCTGGAGGTTAAAAGGCTTTCCATACTCGTTACCGAACGTTGGGCCTTGAGCTGATCCCGGTACAGGCAGTCAGCCGGCAGGTGACTAAGACATCCACCCAGTGGTAGGCTGCCATTACTTTCCGCCAGGCCTGCAGTTACCTTCCCAGCTGCAGAGCATCACCGCCCCTTGACCGGTACCAAGTTATACTGTTTGGCGACAGAGGCACATAGGTGTGAACAGTTTGCCCAAGGTTGTTATGCAGCCTTGCCTCGAGTAGGATTTGAACCCACGACCTGTTGATCACAAGTCCAACGCTCTACCCGTTGTGCCACTGTGCCACCACAGTCTGGAGGTTAAGAGGGAAATAATCATAAATATTCTGTGCTGTATTTTGTAGACAGTTGTACACAATGATATGCACACATGTGAACAGTTCTTAAATTTACATGTTAAGATTAGATTTCGTTATTGTGTGTTTGTTTAGGTTTAACATTGGGTTTTTGCATTAGCTTAGATCAGTTTATTCCTGTTGTGTTGCTTGCTTTTGTTGCGTTGGATTTAGTTTCTCCATTGGATTTAGTTATTCCACTACCATGTGGAGGGATTGGCTGAGAAGAACGACTCCTAAATGACCTATTTTGTGTTGAGTTGGATGTAAAACCTTTACTCGGTTGCGTCGCTCAGTGGTAGAACGTCGGTCTTTGGCCGGCGTACTTTTCTGTCCTGCGCTTGACCTGTAGCTGAGGGGTGACCACTTATGTGGGTAAACCGTCCGCTGTGGGTCAACCAACCAGGCCAGCTCAGCCTTTTATCCCTTTGGGGTCGATAGATGAGTAGTAAGCTGCAATTAGATGTCTCTTACCTCAGTTAGAGGTGGCGCCATCTGGTGAACGCATACGAAAGAAAGTCAGGCATGGTGTATTTGCAGGTAAAACTCTGTGATCCATATCTGAGCACTTTGAGATATACATGGTATATAAAAGGCACTATATAAATACTCTCCCTTTCCTTCCCTTTTCCTTTCAGTCAATCAACCGACTGATAATGTCTATGGGAGGAGTGTCTTTGTAAGAGTAGTAGTTGGTTTTGCTGGACTTCTGCTAAATTCTCACAGAAAACTGTCCAGTGGAGACATTTATGTGTCATTATTACATGACCAATTGACCATGTGATGTTTTGGAAGCACTGCAAGAATTCTAGTTGATATTTGCATTACGAAGTTTCCTGGTAATAACCAAGACTTATCATAATGAGGTAGTTGCATGCACGTTTAGCCGTTTTAGTTTATTGTCAGTTGCACGAGATCGTACGTTTAGAATGTTCTCAGAAATGATCGCGGTTTTCATCCAGCCTCTCCGGCTATCCTGAATAGATCCTCTTTTGGGAGACTAGATCCGAACTGAAGTGACTCTGGAATAAAAAGTCTGGTTAAAGTGCTGAACACAAAATGAATGCATCTCTGTGTGTGTCTGTGTGTGTGTGTGATTTGTTGTTCATGTTGTAGGCCAACTGTCATTTCCTCACGATAAACGGCAAATGTACGAGTTTGACATTCGAGTTCCGTTGATGATTCGTGGTCCGGGAATTACTCCGGGACAAGTCCGACAGGTATGATTCAGCAGCGCCTGCAAGTTGCTGATGTAACAGGACAACGTGTGTGCTACTGTCGTCGTCATTGTCTCAAAAAAAGTCATTTAAGTCCTGAAATTTTTTGTTTGAATTATCTGGGGTCTGAAAATTCCTGAAGTTTGTGCGGGTCTTAAAAAGTTTCTGAAAATTAAGCTGAAACATATATTTGAAGAGGAAGCAGCTTGCCTCTGACTGGTTAACTGCTGATCAAGTGTTACCGGTACATAAACGTTTTGTGGAAATACTGTAAAATAATTTTCAGTGTTAGTGTTTTTCAAAACTTCGAATAGTACGAGATGTGGTTGTTTTAATTCTGTTTTGACTGTCCATTCTCAGCTGAAAATCAGCATAAATTATTGGAGATAAAACTAACAATATGTCTCACATTTTTAACTGTTTGTATCATTAACAACTTTTAATGAAGGTATAGATTTCCAGAGTTTTAAATCAGAATTCCCTGCATTCATTAGGGATTTTTTAATTCGGGAAAACTCAGGAAAATTTGAAGTTACTCTGTAAATTTTTGAAAATCAGATGGTATGTTTCGGTGATGCAGTCTGAAACCCACAACAAGCCGACGTGTACGTGTGTGGCTACAGTGGTACCTGTGAACTGCTGGTAGTGGTCGACTGGATTTTAGTGACAGGTACCGAAATGGCTGGTAAGGTGGTTCGTTACATCGGGTTTTAACGTTATAATTGTATGGAAAAGACTGTTTAGTGGGTCTGGAAAACTCGGTGAATTTCATTTTGCCAAATTTGTAAGCACCCTGTGAGGTCTCAGCGCTGGGGTCCACAGTAGGCTGGACCGCTGCCCGCAATAACGAACGGATGCTCTGCGTGATAGATTAAGCTGGCTGCCCGTCATCTTTTTTTGCACGCATTCTATCACGCGTGTTGTGCAGGAAATTATTCTCAACATCGACTTGGCGCCGACAGTATTAGACTTGGCCGGGGTCGCGGATCAGTCGCAGTCCATCACTGACGGCGAGTCGTTCAAGACCCTGCTGACCACGACAGAACCGGCGGCGTCCAAATGGCGCACGCAGTTCCTCGTTGAACACGACGGGGAACACCAAGATGTCATCGTGGGATGTCCCGCTCTGAACAACCAGAACGTAGGAGTGAGTCTTGCTTTAAGAGTTTTACAGTCGTGTCAGCATCGTCATCATCATTATCATCATCATCATCACTACAGGTCACAGTTAAGGTGACCATAATTTGGGCGACAGCAGTCCGGGACGAGTGGCGAAGGTATAAATCGTAGGGTGCGAGCGCCGCGCCAGAGGCGGATCGCGCCCAAAAACTGCCAGGGCCAGCCCCCGACAATGTATTCAGAGTGCTCCAGATTTCATCCAGCCATGGGGATCCGACTTGGAGGTCTGGGGGATCATCGTGAGCTGAGTGAGCTCCCCCAGTGGGGTTCGGTCGGAGCCCCGGCCGCCAGCGATTCTTATATATATACAGATAAAATCTGAGCTAATTTTGGCCACCATTGTGTAAGCATACAGCTGCCGAGGTGGGCAAATCGGGACAAATCTGGGGCACCAAGTCAAAAACAGGACAAATGGCCGTCCCCGGACAACTGTGATTTTTTCCGGGACATGTCGTCAAAAATCTGGACTGTCCCGAAAATCTGGAACTGATGGTCAATTTAGTTTCAGTGATCTATGAGTCGCATGCCTGACCACAGGTGCTTTGACATTATGAAGGTCATTGGGCCTGCTTCAGCAACCTCTCAAGATTTTTTTAGCGGCTTAAGGGCTCCACTGGCTGGCTGAGATATACTTGGAAAGTGACTGCAAAAATGGTTGTATGTGTGAAAGTACTTTAGAGTTTGTACCGACATTAACTGCTTCTGTTTTGGTTGATTATCTGATGGAATAAGTGAATATGCCCAATTAATTCACTGAAAGTTAGCCTACTGCATGCTTATATGGTGTATATCGATTGCTGATGTGATTCGTCAACCGTATATTGACATAGAATATGTGGAGAACATATGTGTCTGTGTGTGTGTCTGTGTGTCTGTAGTACTGTTTTCCTGACTGCGTCTGTGAAGACTCGTCAAACAACACATACATTTGCGTTCGTGTCATCAATTCCACGCTGAACATAGTCTACTGCCAGTTTGCCGACAGCGACGTAACTACTCACTCTGCTGTGTTACTAATACTCACACTGCCGTATGTAGACCTGACTAGCTGATGATGCTGTTACTTCTTGAAGCTGCTCTTGTTACTGTGAAAACATGTGCTAGTTGGTTGCGTGGCACAGTGGTAGAACGTCTGTCTTTGGCCGGCAAACTTTCCCTGTCCTGCGCTCGACCTGTAGCTGACAGGTGACCACTTATGTGGGTAAACCGTCCGCTATAGGTCAACCAACCAGGTCAACTCAGCCTTTCATCCCTTTGCGGTCAGTAGATGAGTAGTAAGCTGCAATTGGATGTCTCTTACTTCAGTTAGGGGTGGCGCCATCTGGTGAACGCTTACAAAGGAAAGGCAGGCGTGGTGTATTTGCAGGTAAAACTGTGTGATCCATGCCTGAGCGCTTTGAGATATACATAGTATATAAAAGGCGCTATATAAATACGCTTCCTTTCCTTTCCTTTCCTAGTAGATGGCTGCTGATAAATATCTAGCCATGTTACCGGTACGTCTGATGTCGTAGATGATAGACAGATAGCATTACTGAACAATGTGAATCACTGAACACGGCCAGAGATCGAACTATGTGGATAAGTATTGTACTTGGCCCGACCACTGACAGAGATCAAGACATGCAACTTTATCATGCCGTTATGTTGTTAGCAAATGCATTTTGTTATTTAAGTGGCTCCGTGTGAGCCCGGGGCTATCCCCATCCCTTCACTTCCCCACCTTCTATTCGATTTTTTTGTATCTTTCCCTTTTCCCCTTCTTACAGGCTTTATCTGTTTTCGTGCTTTTCCATTCCTTTTCATTCTACCAGAATAGTCCCACTCCATTTTCAGGCCGGATGTCATGGGAGGCGACTAGTTAAGGATGCGTGCTTTTTGTAGTATTTGATTTAGTTTTGACTTGTGGTGTGATAGTTATCCCCCGGTGTATGCGCTAGCGTAATAATTTAAATGAGCCTCTCGATCCCTTTCCCTTTTTGGGTGGCTACTGAACAAAAAGGCGGCCAGGGTTGAGGTTAATATATCGCTGGCCTTTCTTTACTGGGTAGGGATAGCTCTCCACCCCTGACATTTTGTCTCTCATACAGCCATATTTGTGCTGAAAAGGGACGTTAAACTCCAAACTAACTAACTTGTTGTTTCAGTAACATGTAGCAGTGCTATGAGCATGGTGACCAGTTGTCGGGAAAACCTGGAAACGTCACGGAATTTAACAGCTTTCTGGGAATGTCAGGGCGTCGACCAAGTCAGGGCAGTGTCAGGGAAAACTGTTATCGAGGAAAACTGTTGTGGCTTCGTCACTGTTTGGTAGACTGCAGCGGGCCTCCTTATATCCCTGTTTTAAGGATTTAGCTGCTTATTGAGTCACTGCGAACATTTCTGTAGATTATACAATGACATCTGACCTGCCCATGTGGCCAGTGGTTAAAGCACTCGGGCGCCATGTGCAGTAGAGCGTGACGCGCTCAGGAGCCGGGTTCAAACCTCAGCCCGGGCGTGTCTGCCTTCCAAAGAATCATTTCAAATATTTCCTACACACATGATGAACAGGGAGATAATCCTGGGCAGGAAGAAGAGGGTTCGACGGTGTCCTCTATAAACTGACCGTCGCTGACGTCTTGATCAAGACCAACACCATCAATGTTGTTAGCCGCGCTGCGTGAGCCAAAGCAAATAGACTTGGCTGGCCGCTGGCTGGTGCAACACACAGTGCCAATCAGGGCTAAGCCGGCAGTAGGCCACGTCTCAAGGGGGTCACTAGAGATAACCAACAAGCTGTTCACCTGCTACTAATCCTGTTTTTTCCACACTCAAGCACACATCCACACACGCCTACCAATTCCCCTCCTCTCCCTGAGCTAGCACAGTGGACCGTTACACGGTCTCAGCGCTGAGAGGTCCAGAAGTAGGCTGGACCGCTGCCTGCAATAAAGAAAAAAAGCAGTGACATCTGCAGTGTATTGGTAGCATATATGCATGATACGTTCATATTAGTTGCTAATTATATAGACAAGTCGGGGTCATGGATTTCAAATATGTATGAAATATTTGCCCGTACACACAGGTCATGGGGTACGGCACATGCCCAGTGATCGCAAACGTATTGTCAATAACAATGAATGGAGGACGTAAAAACTGGAAGACGTCGTAAGTTGTAAAGCTGGATGTGTGCATGGATTTGTACAGAGCTACGTTGAGGTGTACGATCTGCAGAAAGATCCATACCAGCTGCAGAACATCCGCAGCAGTGCCGACCCGAACCTCCTGATGGAGCTGAACAAGCTACTCATGCAGTTGTCTGTGTGCAGCGGAGAATCCTGTCATAATCTGGACAGTCCACGGCTGTTTGTTCCGCGCTTCAACCCTCGAGATTTCCTGGGTGTATGTTAGCCAAGGACACCTGGTGACTGTTCAATAGTGCCTCGACGCTCACTAACCTTCCTTGCCTTAGAAAAGGACTGCCAACCTTTATAAAATTTATGTAGGAAAGGTAAAGGTTCCCATACTCGTTACCGAGTGTTGGGACCGGAGCTGATCCCGGTGTACAGGCAGTTAGCCCGCAGTCATCCACCCAGCGTAGGCTTCCATTGCTTCTCGCCAGGCCTGTGGTTACCTTCCCAGCCGCAGAGCATCACCGCCCCTTGGACGGTATCAAGTTATACTGCTTGGTGACAGAGGCATAGGTGTGAACAACTTGCTTAAGGTTGTTACGCAGCTTTTACCCCGAGTAGGATTAGAACCCACGGCCTGTTGATTGCAAGTCTTATGCTCTAGGCTACCCATTTTATGTACTGCAGTGCAGAAATTTTGTAAATAGTTACTCTATAAAGTCAGCATAAATTGTATATAGTACGGGAAAGTCGTGGATTGAAATACAGGATAGTAATGACCGTGAAACGTTCGGTTTCAGAGACTGGAAAACCCCACTTACTGCTCTTTTGTTGCTTTCGTTTGGTATCTCTGCATTTGAATATGTATATAGTGTACATCTGTGTAAATATAAACATTGTTACAAATACATGTACACTTAGAATTTTGCAGATTTAAATGGCTCATACAGTTATGAATTCCTTATTATAATTATGAATTCCTTATTGTTCTATGTCTGTGATCAGCTATGCTATTGTTATCACTACTGAATGTACCGGTGAATAAGTTGTCTGCTAATGTGACAGCAATGTTATGTTTGATATCATGTTTGACATTTTTAGGTCGATTATTCAGAGTCAACCTAATAAAGCCAGTCTCAAATGTCCATCCGTCCACAAAAAGTTTCTTTGATTACAATGAAATTTGGCACGTATGTAGATGTCGATGAGTGATGCACGATGGTATGCAGTATGACACGATCCAAGGTCAAGGTCGCAAGCCCTTGAAATTTGGAAATCTTTCCATTTTCAGAAGTTATCTCTGCTATTTACAGTGGGAGCTGGCTATTGACCACGGATTCTTAAACTAGGGCACAAGATGTAAATTTGATCGGGCCAGATTTTTTTATATACGTGTATGTCTTAGTTTTTTGTGTCACGTGACTTTGAACTTGGCAGAAACGTCAGTTGTGAAAAGTCAACCACGGCGTTTTAATAGACAGTCAGCTCACTATGGCAGATCATATTGTTGCCTTCTGCCGGTCGGAATTTTTCAACTGTGATAAGGTCAGACAGTTGGACCCGACTGTCTGACCTTACAGAGCTGTCACAGTTGAAAAATTCCGACCGGCAGAAGGCAGAAATATGATCTGCCATAGTGAGCTGACTGTCTATTAAAACGCCGCGGTTGTAGACAGCAGTTAAAAACTTCAGCACCGTGCCGTTCCATAACGTCAGTGTCTGTAACCCGGAATAACCTTAAAGGTGATATCAGCTAATTCAGTTCAAACATTTTACGTAAAATTAGCCCCGTATGGGACCGACGGCTGACTCTTCACAACTGACGTTTCTACCAAGTTTAAAGTCACGTATCATCTGACCTGCCCATGTGGCCGAGTAGGAATGTCGAACGCCCGGAATGCCGAATTGGCTTAACCATGACCTCAATAACGTATTGCACGAGGATGCTGCAGCACAGGAGAGTGCGCTTCAGAGCTCTAGTACAGCGAACAAGTGGTCAAAGCATTTTGACTAAAGGCGCATCGCAGATTGTCACCCCTGGCGGCTTCGAATGGTTTCGTTCAACCCTGATCCCGATCTAATACGTGGTTCCTTGTGCCCGCCCGCCGCAATAGTCAACCCCCAAACGGCGTCTTCATCTTCCGCTACTGTTACGACATCTTAATGACAAGCGCACAGCAGTGAGTGAGTGGGCCTCCTCCACACACACGTCACTAGTTGGATTTGAGATAAGACCGGAAAGCATCAGTGGTACTGAACGGATCAACATGGTAGCATGTTCCAGTCTTGACTGGTTCAGTCGTTTTGTCAAGGGCTTAACGAACGTGACAAACTGACCGCGCTAGTCCATCTGTAGCAATCGCTCGCAGTAAGTGCATGCGATGATGTCTTATAATGTCGGTCACTCTGGCAGACGACATCCGCGGTTCCGTATGACGCCACATTTTTACGGGTAAGAGTCTTAAATTATCTGAACGGCACACACAATGTTGCAATCCGGTAAATGCACAGGCGATGGTTCTGACCGTATTCATGCAGCGCCGCAGCAGCGGACACGAAGAGCGCTTTAGCCTACATTTAAAACTAATGATCACCGCAGAATGTCGATCGCAAAGCTCTACTGTGTACAGCAACAGTGGTTAGTACTACAGAATCAAATGCAATACCTGTAACTAAATAAATTAAAAGATTTAAAAGCTGACCCGACTGTAGCCAACTCTGCTTTAGCTTCCCAGAGTACGGACGATTGATGTGATGTTAGCGTTATCTGCCGTGTTGTCAACCCGCGTCGGACGTCGCAGAGAATTTGATTAAGTTTCTTGTGCGGATTGTACAGGCCAGGGGAATGGCTTTGAATTGATTACAACGGTAGAAATGAAAACCAGAAGTCCCGTAGAGGGTCCCGGTTATTTTAGTAGTGAATTTCTGGCGATCTGTAATCATTGCAGAGTTCGGCGGCCTGAAGTCGCAAGACGTTAAAAATTTTTGATAATTTTTTTGCGTTTTTTAAACGACCCCTTACGGTAAAATTTTCAAAATTCTGTTCCTAAAGTTTATATCGCAACACCTATCGACTTGTTGTGTTCAAATTTCGTGAAATTTGACCGACGGGAAATCGGTGAAATCGTGCGTTGCTTACCTGACAAAAAGGCAAAATTTCGCCTGGCTCTCCAGCTATCGCTACTGCGCGAATCGCACCCAAAAAAACTGCCAGGGCCAGCCCCCGACAGTGTATTCAGAGTGCTGCAGATTTCATCCAAATCGGTTCACTTTCAGCGGAGTTATAGCCAAACGCGTGAAAACCGCCAAAATGCGCCGTAAAGCGAATCCATTCGCATGAAGCCTAGCTTATAGCCGAATAAAAAACATAATTTCTGATCTTATGCACGAAGTCAGCCTTTTTATTATAAAAATCAACAGAAAATCCTGTAAAAACTACTTCATTTAAAGCCAATAAATACTGAAATTCTGCATTTATAATGTCAAAATTTTTTCTCGCTCGATACGCTCGCTCGATTAGGATCTCAATCAATCTCTTCTGGCATCCCCCCTGTTGAATCCTGCACACGCACTGTGCCGCTGTTACGTTTCTCCGTGATCTGGGGGGCTGTTTGTCGCCGCCATACACAGGTGTTAAGACCTACCTGTGACATATTATGTCATTCAGTCGCTGCCGTGTGGTTTGATGACGTACGCGTACGTCGTGATGCAGCGCGAGCTCGTACCACCGACGTGATGTCTCGTCAGATCGGGGTGCAGTGAAAGGGTTAAAGAACGCGTCCACTGCAGCGTGCTTGATGCTCTCGTTCCAGTGCGTGACGGCCGCTTCGCCCGTCGCAGTGCGAATCCGCCAGTTTCTCTCACGAGTATAGACTGCAGTACTGCGTCGCCGTCATATTTTCACCCGCCATGAAAATCTATAGCGGCCTGCATAGCGTACATCGGCTTGTAATGACCTAAATCGATGACGTTAAAGACACAGCAGCGTACGACATGGAGACTCAGAAAGAACACAGACTTTTTGTGGACCGTGGCAGATTGCTCCGTGACGCGTTTTCGACGAGAATCTTAACCGGCAGGAGACAGCGTGTGTTATCATAGTGTACCGTTAGCATCGATGTTACCGTTGCGTGGCGTAGTTTGACAAAATTACGGTAAGAAATGTTCAATGGGTGCCGATAAGCTGACGGATATAGACCAGTCAGCTTAATTCTCTGCCGCACGTACTTCGGGCGTTGGCGATTTGCGGTTCTGTGCGACAGTAACTCGGATAATCGCTCTGTCTGCGAAGCTGTCACCGAACAGCCTCGAACTAGCGCGCTGAATGTCCAGTCGTATCTGAGTCGATTCAATTGCAGTTGTGTATCGTACATGAGTACTCGGTTACCGCAGATTGGAGTGCTTGCGACCGACCGATTGAATTTAACGTCACTTCAGGTTAGCGCTGGTCAGCTGCATGGCGATCGACGCTATACGGTAAACGGAATACGTCGGAGACCGGATAGCGATGAACCGGAAGTTGTAGTGAAGCGATGACGTCACCGCCGAGTGCGCTCATGAGCCGAGCTGTGTCGGAGTCCTGTTGTTTCGACCGATCGGCCTCCAGCGATGACTTGGACCCTGATGATCCAGACGGCAAGATTACGTGGGCCTTAACTCACGCCACGTCCAGCAAGGTGAATTCTCGGTTGTTGTTGTTTTAAGCAGACTTCGACCGGCGCCTGTTTGGTTGCGTGGCACAGTGGTAGAACGTCGGTCTTTGGCCGGCGAACTTTCCCTGTCCTGCGTTCGACCTGTAGCTGGCGCGTCACCACTTATGTGGGTAAACCGTCCGCTATAGGTCAACCAACCAGGCCAACTCAGCCTTTCATCCCTTCGGGGTTGATAGATGAGTAGTAAGCTGCAATTGGATGTTACTTACCTCAATTAGAGGTGGCGCCATCTGGCGAACGCTTACGAATGAAAAGCAGGCATGGTGTATTTGCAGGTAAAACTGTGTGATCCATGCCTGAGCGCTTTGAGATATACATAGTATATAAAAGGCGCTATATAAATACGCTTCCTTTCCTTTTTTCCTTTACTGCAGAATAGGTCTAGTGCTGTAGTGACGCTTGACGACAGAAATTGTCAGCTGGCTTTTGACTTACCGGAAAGTCTGTTAAACAGTATCACAAGACTTAGCCTTTCAGTTCAAGTCCTTACTTAAAATAGTATTAATGACAAAACTGTATAGTGATTATTGATATGCTCACAGCTAGTTATATCTTATATTATAATTGATGTCTTTGCAGGCCTATGTTAGCTTTTTTCCGGCACTGTGCACTTTTTGCTATTTTTTTGCTATTTTTTGCTTTTTCTTGCAATTCTGTATTTGTAGCTTTCAGAGTTTACCTACATGAGGCAGCCAGCTTTGGTGATCCCTGGATTTTCTGGCTTGCCTGTGTTGTATTTATATTTTTCCGTTGATTTGTTTTGAAATTAAATATAATTGATTGATTGATTAGCCTGTGCTCCACCCACGACGTTTTGTTAGTTTGCGCCTGTGACATAGCTGGTGGGGGCTGTTGTCCACGGTGTCCAAACACGGAAAGCCTTTAATCCATCCCCCCATCCCCCGAAACGAAGTTCAGCCCACAGTGATATAATGGGATGGTTCAGAGAACAACCTTCAGACATCGCTGTTACTGTGTTGAAGGCATTAGTGCGTTACGAATTTTAAGATGTCAACGAAAACCAAAAAAAATGCAACACAAACACCATTTAAGGACAAAAATCCAAAATTTTATGGCACCCTCCCTTCAAATTCCACACGCTAGTGACCTTACGCCTTGGAGTGAGTCTTACACGACTTCGATCTCTGCCTATCAGGCGTTAGTCCCCCCCGTTTGGGCTTCATCATCAGCCCTCTTTACCAAAGGCCTAACATAGCTACAAGCCAACGACACTGGTTATCACGTTCACATCGACGAAATACAATACGCTCAGGCAAAGTTATAGGTCTGACGTTTGAATAAGCTCAGGCCTATGATGTATAGGACAAAATTCGTGTATAGTTGGCGGACTGAATTTGCATACCGATGTCCGTCACGTTAAAGTAATACATATGTTATTACTGGCCCGCCTAATGGGCCATTATTGTTTTGCTCACTGGCGTCTGTCGTCGTCTGTCGTCTGTTGGGATCTGTAACACTCCACGGCTTGCATACAGGCGGCTTCACGCGCGCAGGCCAGGCGATGACGTCATGCCGCCTTCAGTTGAATTATAGCTCCACGGCAACACTGCACGGCGGGCCAGTACGGTTACGCCCCGTTAGGGCGACACCTTATTAGTATAGGAGTAGGCCGGAGTAGACGTTGTTGTTGTTGCTGTTGTTGTAAGTCTGCACTTGGTATTAATAATATTTACTGTAATCCTGCATGTAAGCGTTTGTCGTGTGCAAATCTAACAGTATCGTGTTTCAACTAATAGCCGCACGGTACTCGCAGTTGCGGGGGTGGAGGGCACAGAACTTGTGAAGACCCACGAGCGATATCTAGCGATAAATTAGCATACGATACGATGCGTTTTACATCACAGACTACAGAACTTGGGGCCGCAAACTAGATTCGGAGGGAGTAGGGGCAGAGCGAACGGTCACTAAACACTGCACTGCAGTCTAAACTTACTTATTTATTTACTTACTTACGTACTTTAGTTCTACCTTAAAGGCGTGATATGACCTACATGGTGTTGAAAGCGCCGTTAAACACCAAACAACCTACTTACATAGTTACTTGACGACCTGTTGTCGGGCGTTGAAGGCGATGACGAGGCAGGCGGCGGTACATTGGCTGAGCAGTCGTCAGATGGTTCGTCATCGTCTTCTGCCGCTCGCCGCATCACACACCGTCTTCCCGGCCGCTTCGTCGCTGTCGCTCAGTCTCATCAACTACGGACCGCAGCTGCACCAGCCGGCGTCACGCTGGGCCGTGCCCGTGACGTCATTCGGCAGGGACGATGACGTCAGGCTGGTTGCTCTTGGCAACCGCGACGCCGCGTCGAAGCGAGACGATAGCGAACGTAGCATAGCGTCGGTCTCTTCACACAGGTGCGCGCTTTTACCGCTGCAGATAAACCACTTCCCGTTACGGCGTGCAGTATGCTGATAACAAGTGTACAAAGTAATTTGGCGAAAGGCCGCATCGCCGACTTGTCACCCCTCGCGCGGCTGCGAATGGATTTGTCCGATCTTCATCCTTGTCTAACACATGGACCACACGAATCAGTCAGCTCTCCAAGCAGCATCTCAATCGGTTCAGCCGTTTTTGCACATTACATCCGTGTGACCAGCACACACACACAGACACGCAGACCACGCTACATGCAACATCTGTTGCAATAGACCGCGTCTATGCTATGCATGTGATGCAGCCAAATAATAACGTGCCAGCAGTATTGCCAACCGATCGTATTGTTTTTATTTAGAGGTCATTTTCGGAGTTTCTTGTCCTTCAGGGGTGGCACGTGTGAAACGGTGTGATAGCGGTATCGCCACTAAGCTCTTTGAATTCAGAAACGCTGGTGGTGCCATTGGATAAGGGAAGGTTGTAGTTGTGCATGCGCGTTCGTTCGCGTTTTGTCTGATCTGCACTGCCAGCAACTAGGCGCCATCACACAACGCTGAATTTGAACCAAGTTTTGTTCAAGAGTCTCCGCTGCCGCTGACAGACCCGCGGGACGCGGAGCCTCACGCCCACCGTCCGTGCTCTATACAGATGTCGACGGCCAGTGTGATAAACTGGTGACCGATTACCGTTACCAGTTTATCACACTAAACGTGCATCTAAGTTGACAGCACCTGAGATGTTCGACGTGTAGTTGCGACATTTTCTAAGTCCAGAGTTTGGCTGAAAGTTCTAGAGGGAACTTGGAAGTACCCTCATTTTTGGAGATACCCGAATTCCTTTCCAACACAGTGTAGGATATGCCAAGGGAAGCCTCGATCTGTTCAGCCGTTTTCGGCTGAAGCTGGAGTGGTCAAATTTTGCACTCAGGTAGGCCTAGACTATACAGTAAGTCCTAGTTTATGGGCGATAAATCACCGCTAAAGGAACGTGGTCATGGTCACATGACCCATTTTCAACTTCGACGCCCGCAATCATATCTCCGGAACGGCTAAAGCGAGATTCGCCAAATTTTGTATACATGTCGAATATATCGTCGAGGCGCTGCGGTAGGGCGTTGGAGTGGTTCAATTCCCCGCCGGCCCGCTTTCACGTAACATCGGTCAACTCAGCCTTGCATCCCTCCGGGGTCGCTAGCTTGAGTACCTGCTTCGGCTGGGGGTAAAGGCTGGAAGGATTCTCACCTCTGCCGGGTGGCAGGTAACACTGCGTGATCCCGTATGGTAAAAAGAGTTTTAAGAAGACTGGTCGGTGATGGGTTAGCGTGACGTTGGCGGCGTAGGCGCGACCGAGCTACGATTGCGCTGTCGCTGAGTGATGAACGACCGCTCGGAACGTGTGGGTGGAAGGCCCGTGTTGTCCCGTATGTAACCTCGCAGCACGTGGTCGCCGCCGTCTTCTGCAGCCGTGACCGTGACGTATCGATTGCATCAGCCAGCTGCCTCCGCAGCCGCCGCGACCGGTCCAATATCCTACGCATCGTCTGTCAACTGTCTCTCTCCCACGGACATCCAACGTCCTCGTTCCGTGCGAATTCCTCTTCCGTTGGTCCTTACGTTACACGGATCGTTCTTTTACGACAACGCGTGACGTCGTTGCAGCGTCGTCTGTCAACGACGCGGCTCTAATCAGATCGGCGACGAGCTGGCGACCGACGGAAAGATGGAGTCGTATAGCGATGATCAGAAGGTCTGCGGGGAGACCAAACGACTGACGCATTCGACCAACCGCATACCGTACACGGTCGCTGCCGAAAGGGGGCGATTAAAGTTCAGGAGCGAAAATGCGGGACCAGAGCCGGTATAATAAGGTGAAACAATGAATCCAGAGTGTAACGTGATTTACTAAGCTGGCCGCGTCTAGCGGAAAGCGTAATATAACGGTCTGGCGTCCGTCCGTCTGTCCGTCTGTCTGTCTGTCCCATCGGCATAGTCACCGTGATTCACCAGCGGGCAGTATGCGACG
>Ga0209363_1000398_pt1 | contig 16515 bp, 13 predicted proteins | sample WorMetexBAHAMAS3_FD_187385 | JGI IMG/M metagenome (GOLD analysis project Ga0209363, IMG submission 187385) | Marine gutless worms symbiont microbial communities from Max Planck institute for Marine Microbiology, Germany - Inanidrilus exumae... | ecosystem: Host-associated > Annelida > Digestive... | reverse complement strand
ATCTATTACCGTACCGTCCCCCACGTTCGAACGCTGCCGAAGGTTATGCACAGTAAGCACATGCCGTCAGTCACATAAAGTAACGTGTCGTTTTTTTAAAGAAAAACACTTTGCAGTGCTCCATCTCTTGTGGTGAGCTGCCGTCAAACGCGTGGCCATTGACAAAGCTTCGCCTAATACGGACGTGCCTTTGATAGTAGCTAACCAGCATTTTCTGTTCAGCGCGTGACAGACTCAATTACTCAGGTTGGCGATTAGTCCCTGGTTACGTGTGTGAGGTGCTGCAGTACGGCATTTGCCGTCGATATTACCGTACGTAACTCCTGAGTGGCGCTGACGGCCCGAGTCATCTCACACGTGCATTGATCGCCAGCACAGACCGCATTCACTAACACACATAGGCGGGCACGGCGCCCGCCGTTGGACAAACATCGCAGATCGACGATAATTATCTCAACAACGGTCATTTGCCGTGTCACAACTCTCGCGTCTGACAACTGGTCGTGCAGTGTCCTTTGAAGTTGACGACGCCGCGCGCCGTGGGTGGTCTTCCCCGGTGACTGGCGAAGGATCTGACGTCGTTGCACGCTGCTTACTATATTTTACATTGGCGGTTCGTTCGATCTCTAGCCAGAACGCGAAGCCGCGACATCCGTCTGTTTCCCATCAACCACTTTAGCCTTGACACCCACTGGTGTTAGCCACCGGCACCGGCACCGCCAAATAATAATGACCTTTCGATTACCTGTAAAACACCGGTTTCGGCAAAGCGATAATCGGTTGTGAAAAAAATTCGGTTTTCACATCACTATCGTGTTTTCCTGAATTAGGCAGCATTAGTTTGGATTACAGTGTAGTGGCTGAGCACCGAACAGTGTTTGTTGAAAGCAGTATATCTTGATATTTAAATGATGAAAACAAAGCTAATACCCTGATTATTTTGAAGAAATATTTTGTTTTGTAGGTAGATGGATACTGTCAGAGTAAAGAACTTGTCATTACGGGATATTATCATGCCAATGAAAACTTTCAGGACTCTGGGTATGTTTCTATAGTAGTTTGCATGTCATTTTAATTATTAAATTCTAAATTCTAAGCTCATGTTGGTATTACAGCCTGAATTTAAGTGTTAAAATTAGTTAGCATCCCTTAAGTCACAGATGTGGATAATTAAAAGCCTTTGATATAGATCAGAAGATCATGTAATTGATCTGTAGTAGTCTTTTTAATTGTCACAGTTTGGAAAATAAGTATAATTATCTTATCATCATTACTGCGTCACCTCAAGACAACCTATGGCATCACCGGCACTGCACTAGTCTGGTTCACTTCCTACCTCCATGAGAGAAAGCTGTATGTCCATTACAGAGGATCCAGCTCAACTCCTTCATCGTTACTGTGCAGAGTTCCACAAGGATCGGTTCTCAGACCGATCCTGTTCTTTCTGTACACGGCAGATCTACTCAGACTCATCGATGTAATGGAGCTGCATTCTCACCTTTATGCGGACAACATCCAGATATATGGATCCTGCGCTCCTGATGCAGCCCCTGCCCTCTAGCAGTGCATTTCAACTCGTGTCGTCCGCACGTTAGAGTGGATGCGAGCAAACCGCCTGCAGTTGAATTCCGCCAAAACAGAACAGTTATGGTGCGCGCCACCTCAGCAACAACTTAACAAGAATACCTACCAAACATACCTCTCCTCATTGGCTCTCACACGGTACAGCCGGTGTGGTGCGTGCGGAATGTCTGGATATACATCGACAGCGACCTATCCATGAGGAGTCATGTCTCAAAAGCTGCCTCAAACTGTTTCGCCGCCATCCACCGACTCCGAAGTATCTGTAGACTGGTCAGTCAGCCGGTCCTATTGTCATTGATCATGACGGGACTTGATTATGACAGTGTGACTCTGGCTGGTCTTCCCGGTCACCTGTTGTACCGTCTGCAGTCCGTACTTAATGCTGCGGCACGTTTGGTCTGTTACGCACAGAAGTACGACCACATCACACATCTTCTCTGGGACCTCCACTGGTTGCGAGTTCCGCAAAGAATACAGTTTCGACTGGCCGTACTCGTTTTCCGCTGCTGTAACATGGCGCTCCCATACCTCCTCCGTGATCTTCAACGGACTGACGAAGCGGAGTCGCTGCGACGACTACGGTCCGGCTCTCAGCAGCGGCTGATCGTACCTAGAACGCGACTCCGAACCATGGGTGACCGCTATTTCCGTGTGATGGCTGCTTGTGCATGGAACAGTCTTCCAACCGGTGTCACTACAGCTACTTTCCCTGGCTTCTTTCAAAAGACAGTTAAAGACATTTCTTTTTCCCTAAGTCGTTCCCATTATTCTAGTTTGTGTACCGTGTCCTAGAAGCACTTTTGCTCATGCCACGTTAATCTGTACGTTTCTAACTAAATTGATTCATGCCAGCACAGTCTGTCAAACAAATAAACAGTACAGATTAAGGTGACTTTCAACTACCTTCAGCATTACTGAAAATCAGGTAGAAAAATAAAAAATTAACATATAATGCATATACTGTTATTAGATTGTTCCATAAATTTAGTCATTTATATAGAATTTACATAAAATGCCATATCCAATATGAAAATTGAGCAACATGCAGTTCTCTGTGACAGAATTCTTTCTTCTTGAGGGGGAGTGACATCAGCCACACTTATAATGCTCTTGGTACTGAGTCCCAATTTAAGCAACATTATTTTGTACATAGATGATGTTTCTTCGCGAGGCAGTGCAAATGACTTTGAATAGGGATTAGGGATGTTAAAATCGTTTTTTTGTGATATTCGATTCTCAGAACCAAAACTTCTATTTTTTGATAATCGTTTATCAGCCGACACGAGAAACTGGTTCAGACAGGCGTCAAGTAAGTATTATGAGTCCGGCTGTGCGTCGTCAACGCGCTGACGTTTCGTTGGTAGTTCGTCTGCTCCTCGGCCTCGCGATCCTCTCCAGCTGCATCTGCAGCAGCAGTGGTGCATTCCTCCAACAGCCACTGTTTGGCGCGCCGAACAGTCGCCCGGGGTATGGTGGATCAACGACTGTTGCGACGACATACAGGCGCTCATCAGTTACGGTGAGTCAAAGCAGACATCAAAAGGCATCCCGCCGCCGACATGCTACGTGGTGGTCCAACTGATAAGCCGGGCAAACACTTGCTAGTATCACCGACGACGTCTGACGTGTGAACTAAATGCGACAGACCGGGAGTTGAAATCTGACACTCATTGATGAAACTGGCTCTGTTTTTAGCAAGCACACATCAAAGCCTCCAATCGCGCGTTCACAGTTCAGACGCGCTATACGCAGACCGCATACCGGCACTGGTCGCCGGCCCTCTTTTAAAATCTGTAATTGTCATTTATTGATTATTGCCAGTTGGTAATGTTAAGTTAGTGTTATTTGTATCATTAGCACATGACCTGTTTGTAATTCGCATTGTCACGCTGACTGTGTTACAGCCCTTCATTTACTGCATGCAAAATTGCTGAGAAAATTCGAGACAATAATGGAGAGGCCTGTCTGTTAATGGTTTGTTATTTTATTGATTGTATGTTGTTTGAATGTTGCCTTAGTGTGGACATTAGTTGCAACATTACCAGGTTGTCATTTCCTTTAGAACACCCAGATGTTGTTAGTAAACAACCAATTTCATGTTAATAACAGAGTGGAATATATAGTGTTTTAGCTGTAGATATGTTAATGACTCTAATACAGTCTGAATTTTTCACAAAGCAGTAGAATGCACAGCTTATAAAACAGCTACAGTAAGTGGCATTTTCTTGTGATCAGCATATTGTGCCCTGCTTAATGTATGCATTTTCCTTCTTTTTGTAAGTATCTTGTCTCAGCTAGTTGACATTAGTGTATATTTTGATGTGGTGCAGCATGTTACCGAGCCACATCCTTAACTTTTAAGACACCATCAGACAATATTTTATTCTTGTTTTTTAGAGAATGTGACACGTTGTATTGCTTTGCAGTTTGAGCAAGTCAAGTGGATTATTAATCTTATTAATGTATTAAGGTTATTAATATTTATGTAGAATTCTTGTGTGTCTCTGCAGGTTGATAACAAGGAGGTTTTCACGTTCTCTGACACTGTATTGCATGCTTATCACTGGATAGACAATAAATGGAAAGAAGCTGACAAACAGTTAGTAACAAGTTGTTACTTTGATTAGCTTTTCTTTCATATCATAGATTGGTACATTGGTTATCTGATATGGCTTATATTTTGGCCTATTTCCATTTTTACAGCCATTTTCCCCATGATATTTTACTGGAGCACCCTCAGTTTTCTTCCTTAACTTATTCTGGAGGGGAATCTTTGGCGGTAAGTGGCGTTGATTTTTTGTGGGCTAGATATTCTTCCCATCATCCAACCGACAGCGACATAGCACTGAAATAAACACAGCACTGACCCACACTAGCTGTCTGGCCAGTGTCTTCTTCCTTATCCACTACTGTACTGATGGAAGAGGCATTGCCATTGCCATTACACAACTCCCTAAGTTGGCCCATGGCAATATATTGCAGTAAATGTAAGTAACCATCGTTACTTGTATATTAAGTTGCATTTGCCACATCTATTCTTGTTTGCTTCTCGAGGAGGACATGTGTGCTGTAATAAAATGTGATTACAGCAGTCAGCAGACATTTCTTTGGAAAACGTTTAGCTGATATCTGTTAGTGATGGTCATCGTAGAAAGTGAGCTTTTAACTGGTTGTATGTGACTGATTGAGTTACATCCCACTTGACTCAACAGCAGCGATTTTCCCAGCCAGTCAGTTAGCACATTAAAGAAACTAAACATAACATCGTTGGATGGATATCATTCTTTCATTTTGCTGGTATGAGACAGTAATCTAATTTAATCTAATCTAAACGTTAATCTACCGTATCGTATCGTAACCCTTTGACACACAGTTCTGACTTGAAGTTTCACCATTGTGTGTTGTAGCAAGTCTGCATTACCTTTAATATAAGTCTACTATTGACATTGGTACTGGTGTTGGGGAGACAACATGAATTGAGCAGCATCCCTTCAGGAGTCCAGTGGTGGATGAAGAAAGAAAGCCGGGCCTTTGGTTGGATGAATGCTTTGAGTTTCCTTCACTGTTGGTTGGTGACATGAAGGCCCATAAGAAACCTGTGCCACTTTTTCCCAGTGGCTCTGTGCCATAGCAGCTGGTGTAAGAAACTGCGGGGAATTGAGTTAGACTGATGTCACACCTGCAATTCTATCGCGCGATTTCGTCGCGCAACTTTATCGCATGACATAGTTGCAGTATGCGACTGTGCATGTCGCACACTGCAACTTTGTCGCATAAACAAGAATTGGCCAATCAGCGTTCACTGCATTTTCGCGACAAAGTTGCACAGAATAGAGCACTGCTGTATTCGGAACAGGAGTTGTGCGACTTTTAAAGAGTTGCACGATATGACACGTCACACTTGCGATTTTGTCATGCAATAAAGTGGTGCGATAAAATTGCAGGTGTGACATCGGTCTTACCCAGGTTCACCTGGAAGACAACAGTTAGAACAATGGTGGCAGTGGTGGTGGTACAGTTGTTGATTAAAGTGTATTTTTGTTGTTTGCAGTCAGTATACATTGCAGCACCGGTTATACGGATTTGCTGTTGTGTAAACTGTTGTGTTGAGCTGCCTGTCATGTTTGACCATTAATATCGGTGTGTCAGGGTGATCGTGGAAGATGAAGCCACCGACGTTGTTCGTTCACTCATCGAAACACGCGTTTACCGAGACGTTGTAGACTTTGATAATCATCTCGATGACATATCGTTAGACTGGCGCAATGAACACATTGATGTACAGATTGCCGAGTGCATATGCTAACATGCTATGCACCAGTGCAAAGTAGGATTATTATGTGGCTCACGTGCAAGAAAGTTGCATTACTGACTCTTGTAGTCGACTGATTATTGTAACCACTCCGTTCAAGAGATTTTTCTAGGTGTTCGCCAGTATTATTCATTTTCAGGCCGCATCGCATAGATGAGACCTATTACTACAGATGTTGCATGTAGCATGGTCCGTGTGTCAGATGGAGGGGGGCAACTCGTGTGGGTCCAAGGAATCATGTATTAGATGGCGGTCCAGATCCATCATGGAAAGAGGCACTTTTGTTGGGACATGAGTGACAAGAAGGCGATGCAGCCTTTTTCAAAATTACTTTGAACACTTGTTGGTATGCCAGCCAGACCCTCTTGATTCTTACGATCACAATTTTCTGCCATTTCTCAGTGCTGATCATTGCCTATGTATGCCAGTACCTAATTTGACCCTCGGCATCAATGCACAATATTTTTTACCCATTTGGTTGACATGAAGTTTGCAAGAATAGTTAACAACTAACTGAATTGAGTATGACATATAAGTTACTGTACTTAAATAGGGCAAAAATAACCATACGTGACTCGTTGATAAAACACTGTGTATTTACTTTTGAGTTTAAAATACTTCACTTTTGCAAAATAGTACATGATTAGTGCAAATCTGAGCTGCAGTTGACCTCTTTATGTTTTAATGTCTGCATGTTTCATAACTTGACAAGAAACTTAGTTGCCAGTGGTATAAATCTGGCTGGAATTCTGGAGGGTTACGCAGGGGCAGATCCAGAAGGCTTGGCCAGGGGTGACAGGCGGGTGTGGGAAGGGGATACCTCTCCCCACCGAGGAAGGCTAGGTCCTTGACTAGAAAGAAAATTGAATTTTTTACGTGAAATAGCGTTTTGGTGAATTCTGAGTGGTATGTTTTTGTCCGTACCCTTGCCAGAAAAAAATGTTGCATTTTCCGCTGAAGTTGTGATTTGGTGTATGCTGAAGATGTACTTTTGGGAAGTAGTGAATACACTGTCAGAGTTATGGGGTATTTGAGCTTTTTACTGCATAATCTATAAATTATTGTGATATATTTTGTTTCCTTTTGATATTTTGTGAACGTGCACGGATTAATGTAGTACCAGATGTTGTGAGAGGCAACAAGAAACATTTTTCATTCAGTACGGTTTATTCACTAGTTCAGTTTTTTTCTTTTTTTAGCCAACTTTGGTAGTGGTTTGGCTTTTGCGTTTTGTATATATCTCAGTATGTGTGTGAAGTTGACGTATTGTAGATAAATGTCTGGAAAGAGTTGTGCAAATGGTTACCACAGAGGAACGGCTACATTTTGTATCAGATTGGGGTCCAGGTCTGCCCACCCCACAGTGAAAGCCTACGTCCATTGATAATTTTTGGCTCGTTTCTACGGTTGGCAATATTTGTCAGATAAGTGTACGCTGATCAGAAGTCTTTGGTATACTATGAGCTCTTCAGAACTGGATGCTGATGCAACTGGCCAACAGCAGCAATGGCAGGAATCAGAATTGCAGCATGCTGCTGACTCAAAATATGACTTGTACAAGACATATACCGAAAAGTATTTACCGTGGTAGTTCAAAGTTGACGTTATAGAGCCTCTGAAAGTGCTAAATCATATTCATGATAGAAGTTGGTCATTACTGACCAGATAGTGTCTTGTGTAGTGAGGTGCTCTGTGGACTTAAATAAATATCAGTGATGTTCATTAGTTGTGAGTAAATTTGCAACTTTATCATGTTCAAATTGCCGTGTTACAGCACGTTTGGTGTATCTGTAAAAGTCATTATTACCTGTACATTGCATATGCTTGTATCAAAAAGTCAATTTGATTCAGAATATTATGATAGTGTATGATATTCTAAAGTATTCATCAGATATAAATCGTATAGTATAAAAATAAGGTGAATTTATGAAGAAATTTTGGCACATATTATTTTTAAATTATGCAAGAGACCGGCAATTTTGACAAAAGGCAGGCAGGACTTTTGAAAGTGCAAAAATCAGCCACATAAGTTTTCTTTCGTAAAAGTCAAACTGTTGAAGTAAACGTGCGCAAATACTATAGTAGTCCGAGAATTGGTGCAAATTAATTTCTGCAGTTTTAAATGTACAGAAGCCGGGAACCGCCAGTACATTCACACCATAGTTATCGACCACGATTATTTGTCTCGACAAATTATCGAGGTCGATAACTAGTGTGAATACACTGGCGGTTCTCGGCTTCCGTATAAATGCACTACTACTACTACAATCTCAGTTTGCTTCAGCGTCAGAATTTGAGAACTCACAAAACTTGGTCGTTCGGTGACGGCATCATGAAGCCTTCGGTCTTCATTAGGAAACTCTAGATCTTTGGTCCGGCTATGATATCTCACTATGGGGGCGTAGCCATTTCACTGTGATTCGTTTCCATGCCTGGCAGTTCGACTAGCAAGACCATTCCCATAGTTAGAGCAGTGTGTCAGACAACCGAAGGAGTCAGAACTTATGCTTAACTGCTTCACTGCATTGGTATTCTAACAGGATGACAATTATTCGGTGGGTTCGGATGCTTTGTAGTTCACTATTAGATTCAAAGTTTGGGACACCAAAGTAGGTCTGAACCAGCTGTCCAAATGCTTTGGTCGTATCCCAGTGAAGGAATAACTGGAGATTTGTGCGAAACCTAATGGGATGGCATAGTCTTCATGCTTTGCTACTCGTTCGGTGTCATACGAAGTAGTTTGTTATCACTCGGACTTATTCTGGACTAGTTCAGTTTAGTTCAGTTTTCACTAGAAGAATTCAGGTATCTTTCAGTGAAAATTTAGGTAGCTTTCGGACAGGCTATTCATTTGGTATCGTCTGGTTTCGTTCGCATTTGAAGAGCGAATCAAACGAAGAGGGATACACGGAAAAGTTCGGTATATCCAAATGTCGGTGGTAGGAACGGTCGCTTTATTCGACTGTCGGTTTGTCCGGTTGCTACGCTTCCAAGAGTTCCCGGATTCTCGTCCGTCTCTTAAGTAATCCGAAGCAGTCGTTCGTGTAAGTTTGACAGCGAATTCAGCTGCCTTTATTTTTTGGCTTGGGAACTTCCGAGTTGACTGCCGGTCCGTGCAGTTGCTTTACATCTCAGAGTTCCCAAACTCTCGTTAATCTCTTGTATAGTTCAAAGCGGTCGCTCATGTAAGCCTGACAGTACATGGAAGTGACCTGGACAAGATCTCCCATTCAACTGAATTCGCTTTGCTTCTGGTCCTGGCTTTTATACCTATAGTAGTGCCGACTCGTGCCGGTAATACCAGAAAGTGCTGATTTGACGGCTATCATTAAAATAGCTATAGGAATGGGCTAAGGCATTGCGTGCGGTCGCTGTAGTTAGAGGGAGTCTTCAGATGTCTCTTTACTACAACTATCTTAATGGGTTTTGGGAAAATTAATTTATTATTTATTATTTTGTAATTATTATTATTAAGAATGACATCATTATAGATATGCTTAACATTAAAAACGTTGCAGATGCAAGTGCCAGAGCAAGCTTCATGCGTTGACAAACTACACTGTAACAGACTGTTAATAAGAAAACAATGTGGCTGGACACTCATAATGACATTATGCTGCAGTCAGGTGTGAATCTAATTTCCTTTTTGTTTGCTTTGTCAATGAAAAAAATTATATTTGACACCTGTAGTGTACACTTATACCCATATTTTCTTGACATGCACACGAAATACAGCTGACTACATGCTCAGAGATAACAGCAGATGAAAAGTCTGACAGTCAGTTTGTGACATTGACTTCAAAAACGTAGATACACCACAGACGTCACAAGAATATAAACAGAGTAACAACACTCATGAAAAAATCTGCGGTGGAAAATAGTGCACAACAGGATTGCATTTTATGTCAACATGTACATCTGAAGTCACTGAGCAAGCAAAAGAATCTTTCTTCCATCAAAATTTAATACAGACCTGAATCAAACAAAATCATTACAGTATGAGATCTTGATTAAGTTAACCGCTAAAACATTTTTAAAATGCTTAATAAAATAATAATACTGTTAAAATTCGCACGCACACTGTGTACATAGAAAACAGTCATTTTGAATGCCAAAATGGATTTTTTATGACTAGATGGATAATGGTGAATCACCGCTTCCAACATGCAAAGCAAATTAGAATCATCATACAATCTGACCAGTAGATGCTTAAAAGTATACAGCCTACTGCTAAGTTGCAGAAATTTTTTGCTGACATTATGCCTATCTCAAATCAAACGAGATGGACTTCGATGCTCCAGCGTTAACATCTTCGCCACCTGGACGGCCTGCTGTGACCTTGACCTTTGACCTGCAGAATCCAATCAGGTCATCAGTAGGCGCTATATTCCCTACAAGTTTCATCAAGATTGCTCGAGCCATTCATGAGATATCCTGGCAACAAGATCTGTATGTATGAAAGAACGTAGCAGACAGCGCCAAAGCATAATGCCTTTGCCAACAGTATCAGTGACAAAGGCACACGAATATCGGACAACGGGCTGTGAATTAACAAACAACAAGTACCAGTCACAAAATTTGAAAAACTGTCCAAATTTAATTCTGTAACAATCAGTGAACAAAATCAACATCATTAATAGACCTAAATTTATACCTTTTCAAATCATGACATTTGAAACAAGCTATACTGTAACAACTAACGGAAAACCAAAAATTAACTATTCTCTAATATGACAAAGGTCTGCTGCGATCTGAGAGATACTATTCTAAATATGCATCGAGTCACGGAAGGCACCTTGCTTTGCCATGGTCTTGGCTGTGGTTGAAATGGTCATGGTATCATAGAGACAACCACAAACAGAAAGAAAGAAAATACAAGCTGCAGTGGGTGATTTTACTCAGTTTGTAGTTGCCATATGTGCATTGGTTGGGCGCCAGGAAGGGCACATGACCTGTTCCAAACTTCTCCAATCATCCAACATGAAGTAATGTCAAAAACGAAGGGCAGTTAAAGAGAAACTGTGTGTGGGTGGGGCTGAAGTCAAAACATTCAAGATTTCACAGCAAGCTAATCCTGCCTACTGCACAGTTAAAACTCATGACATCACTTACAGTAGTGCTGCGACTCCATCACACTACAAATTATAAACTAAAGCAAAGGAAAGGAAGAGTATTTATATAGCGCCATTTTATATACTATGTATATCTCAAAGCGCTCAGGCATGGATCACACAGCTTTATCTGCAAATACACCATGTCACCATGGCTGCCTTTCCTTCGTAAGCGTTCACCAGATGGCGCCACCCCTAACTTAGGTACAAGACATCCAATTGCAGCTTACTAATAAACTAATATCACAAAATAATCAACAGATACATAGAACATACACATACATTCACACAGTATGCTCAGTCCCGGCAACATGACAGCGCAGTGCGCACAGCTACTACAACAACATTTGGACATCGAGAAACTGACAAGATGCAGGACAACAACGTGACGTTACTAAATCTGCTGATAAAACGTGAACACACAGAACAGAAGCTCCGTTTTGCATCCTCGACCACTGTCCATTTTATAAACCAGGCTCCGCAGCTATTGCAACAACAAAGAACTGCACTTTTCACTAAAGTGACGTCAAAGGTAACAACTCAAACAATGAAAAATGCACCCGTTCACTGTTCACGAAAATGCTCCTCATGTACGCGGAGCCTGGTTGACCAACCAGATCCCGGTGAAAATCGGAGCTAGTATCAGCAACTGTGAGGTTGGCGTATACACAGACTGGGATTAACAGCATAATAATACATATACATACGGGAATGTGAAATGTTACAGTGGTGGGTTGGCAGCAGTACAAACTGGAATGCTGTGTCCGTTTCAGATGGTTTTCTTCAAAGCCGACTATTTTAGACAGCTGTAAATAGTGGCAATACGGCACAACACAAGCAGCCTGCATGTTTATAAACACCACACAAGATTGGCATGGACAACGTCAATAGTAATGTGCATGTTTAAGCCGACTCTGACGAAGACGAAGCGTTGTCTTTATGCGTCTCAATTTTCACAGCCAACCTCTGGCTGTTGGGTGACATGGTGACGACAGGATGTGAAATAAGTGGTGAGCTTGTCTGCTGGCGTAATGAATGTGGCGAACGTTTCTCAGACTTTTGAGTCGTAACCGGCGGTCGTGAACCCGACGGAAATTGAACATGTCCAGCATTTCTCTTAGCCTGTTGGGCAGGTGATAGAGAGTTCTTTGCAGAGTATCCTCTTGATGTCTGATGCTGTTGCCGTGGACTTGTAATGCGATGCTTACCATCTAAACGTTACACAGAAAGACGGCCAGATACGTCTGTAAACAAAATTACCAAATTGCTACAGGTAATAGCATACACGACCACTTTACAGTCACTTCCAGAAAACAGCCCCTGGTTTCCAAGAGTCTCCAGGGAATTCTGTGAAGACTGCTGAGTGGGATTTCTACAGTCACACACACTTCCTGATGCCAAATCTATCCATCACAGATTTAACAGTTGTTTTCCACATCAACTTGGGTTACCCAGTTTCCTTTGGTTTTCACCCTCCAGAATTGAACTTTTGGGGATTTATGGCACAGGTTTTATGGGCCGAATTTCCTTCAACTAACAGGTTTTATGGCCAAATGTCCTTTAACCAGCGGGTTTTTATGGGCTAAATGTCCTTCAACTAACAGCATCAAAGCATTGAAGGAAACACATAGCACTGACTCCAACCAGTGGCATGGGCCTATCTATCAGTGGTGGTGTAAGGCATTGTGGCAAACGTTCATGCTGCTGCCCCACCCTGACCTCTTTTGGGTTGCGACAACCCTGATTATTCATCATGCCTGTGGTTTATGAGTGTACTATTATTGTCACTGGTTGATTGGTTGGTTGGGAGCTTAACGTCCCATTTCAGCCAAAATAGGCTATATCGGGGACAAGGTCTTGCGTGGAGGCTTAGTTCCACTAGGTTAAGGATGATAAACAATAAAGTAACCTCCCACACTCGTTGCCTTTTTGTTGAGCAAAGACCCAAAATGGGAAAGGATAGGGAAGGCTCATTTAAGTTATTACGCTAGCACCTACAACAAAGTGGTCGAGGTCGACAACAGTAAGCTGTAATCAGATGTTTGGTTCCTCGCACGGGCGGCGCCATCTGGTGAATGCTTACGGGGTGAAGGCTTGGTGTGGTTGATTGGGGCGGTGGTGTGTGTAGTAGCTGTAGCATTGCGCTCCCGCATCATTGGCTCTTGCCAATCAACTGCCACTTCCTGCGATTGTACAGCGTGGCTAGTCGCGGCATCGCCGCGTAACTAGCGCCATAGAAGAATCCGACCTTTACCTTCTTTAACTAACCAAACACCACAAGACCTATTTATCAGTTCAATGTGTTATCGTGTGTAATTGCTTTTCATCAGTTCCTATAACATATCAGTGCCTAATGACTCTCATTGTATAATATCTTTTCCATCAAGCAACATGAAACGCCCAATGAGTACTGCAAAGAATAACACTGTTCTGTGCGCTTATTATTATACTGTGGACGACAGAGCAAGAATTATGTTAAACAGCCTAACTGAGCCTATCCTTATGAAAATTCTTAAGACATTTCAATAAGTATATCAATAACTGAATATCGGCTTTCAAAACTCTTGAAACCAGTCTGTACTGCTTGTGAAATTTTGCAATGTTGAGTCCAAAATGCCGGTGCCGCCCCCTGCAAAATGCCACCCAGGTTGAATGCCTCCCCTTGCCTCCTACCAGTCCTCCAGCCACTACTGAGCCTCATCCATTTTTCATACGCTAGCTGTCTGACGCCAGTGCCAAATCATAAGTGACAAATCACACCCATGTCCATATGTCAAAGAACACCACTACAATTGCAATAACCGGTACTTACGAGAATCCGATGGCCTTGCTGATGACCTGCTCCATCCTCCTCGAGCATTCTGCTCACCACAATCATCATCATCACTAGAATGACTTGATGCAAGCTCCTCACGTGGTTCTTCAGAAACATCACTGTCTGATGATTCTCCACCAGCGCGATGCCTTCTGCGAGCCCCTCCAACCTCAGCATCTAAACACATGCATCATCAGTCCACAACTTCAATATCTCACCAGCACAGACTCGGCCAATGGCCTAGTGGTAACAGCGTCGGCCAAATCAACGTCAGCCCAGATAGTATTGAGACAGATGACCATTCATACCGTACATCTTGGTATGCAACCAGTCATTCTGCCTAATGCAGCTTTCTACCCATATTGGGATGGTAAATGAGTACCGGCCAAAAGACAGTGGCAGTGCTCTGCCGCAGGGAAGGTAACCGCAGGTCTCACATTGCACTGGCATGCAGCACATACTCGGTGGTATATCTGCCTATGGACTTAAGAGCCTAAGGAAAAAACATAAGAGCCCCCTACACTCCTCTAAAGAGTATGGCACCCTTTACATTTTTACAGAAACCTGTATCAGTACATCAGGTAACAAATGCAACATACCTCCAACTTGTGGACTCCTGGATGGATGCTTCGTCGTCGCAGACGGTGACAGAGCTGGTCGGTGATGGCTGCACCTGAGGCTTTCGTGTGGATGACTGGCTGCAGTCTGGCCAAAAGAGTGATTTGATGATGACGACGAGTGATGTCGTGGTTGTATGCCAGCTGCTTCAAATGACAGCGCAGACTGAAACAGAAACAAAATCAAAAACAGTCATTTCTAAAGACATCTTTTGACATCGTGCATCCCCAGTCAAGGTATGGTGTGCCCACTTGTAAGCTGAGGCTTCTGCCACACTCACTCAACTTCAGCTGATTTCCTTCTCAATCACTCATGTAAGTCTCAACAGAATCTCACTGGGACTCTTCAGGTAAAAGTCCACTGCCCTAGACACCGCGCAATGGCCATTCCTCAACAACAAACAATAATGAAAACAAGGTGTCGCCCTAACGGGACGTAACACTACTGGCCCACCATGCAGCCATGGAGCTATAATTAGACTGGAGGTGGCATGACGTCATCACCTGGCCTGCGGGGGTGAAGCCGCCTGCAAGCCTGCCGTGGAGTGTTACAGACAATGATGACAGACGACGACAGACACCAGCGACTGTTACTAGTCTGCCCCACTACACTATGTGTAGGCGGGCCAGAAACAAAAGCTCCAATCAGCATCCAGTTGGTGAAGCAAACTCATGTGCAATTAAGGTTTTTCGTGATTGGTTGTTGTGATGTCAGAGGCAACCAATCATGCTTCTAATGTCCGATCATAGCTGATAATAAAAAAAGCTGAAGTCACAGATAGAGCATAAGCATACATAACATGTGCAAAGGATACTGGCCACAAGGCCTTCACACAAACAAAATGGTAGAATTTGCAAATAGGACGTCCAAAACAACAAAACATAAACAAAAATCAGGGACACCTATCTTTTCATTTTAACTACTTCCAATGTGCTATTTAGTACTCACTTCATAAGTTGCGACAAGTGGTGGTGCTTCTTTCTTTCTTTCTTTATTGCAGGCAGAGGTCTAGCCTACTTCTGGACCTCAGCATCGAGACCATGTAACGATCCAGTGCACTAGCTCAGCGAGAGGAGAAAAAATGGTAGGTATGTGCGGATGTGTGAGTGAGTGTGGGGAAAGTGGGGTTAGTAAGAGGTGAACAGCTTGTCGGGTATTTCTATCGCGCCCCCTCTAGATGTAGCCTACTGTCTGGTATAGCCCTGACAGGCGCTGTGTGTTGCACCAGCTATTGGCCAGCCAAGTCTATTTGCTTCAGCTCACGCCTGTTCATCATGTGCATAGGAATTATTTGAAATAATTCTTTGGTAGTCGGACGCACCTAGGCTGAGGTTTGAACCTCGGCTCCTAAGCATATCACGCTCTAATGCACATGGCACCCGAGTGCTTTGACCACTGGGCTATATGGCCAAGTCTCAAGTGGTGGAAAATGTGTAATAAAAGTGTTACAAAAATTACTTTTATACTTACTGTGGAACATGTTATAAAACTTACCGAGTAGTGAGATTCATGACCAATGCATTTGGCTTTATCACTGACGTCAGTGGTGTGCATTCGATACCATGCATAGTGCAGCTGCTGTTTCATCTAACAACATGAAAAACTGCATTAGTAATGGGTAAATCACAAATCAGTAATAAGATATTTCATTATGTGCATGCTATGCCACTGCTGCAGCTAACATGAATAGACCAATGACTTAATTAACTTTTACATGAATAGAACAATAACTTAACTTTTACGTCTAAGCCAATTCTCAGAGGTTAGTAGCAAATGTTATACTAAAACAACCATCAAGAAAAGACAGCAAACTGCACAGAAAGCTGACTCTGGGGTAGACGTGTGTGTTTCTATTTTTACAGCCAATCTCTGGCTGTTTAAAGATATTGCAAGCCATCACGTCGCTCTGTGGCGGAATGACTTGCAGTACCCGCCCGTCAGTCCGTCCGTCCGCCCCCGTAAGCCAGGCCTTTGGCGTGATATCGCGATTTTGGCTTGCCCGCCGCCGCCCGTGCCCCTACTCCCGCCCGCAGCTGGTCTGCGCCCGTCGTCCGTCCGCGCCCGCCGCCTGCGCC
>Ga0209363_1000396_pt1 | contig 16541 bp, 16 predicted proteins | sample WorMetexBAHAMAS3_FD_187385 | JGI IMG/M metagenome (GOLD analysis project Ga0209363, IMG submission 187385) | Marine gutless worms symbiont microbial communities from Max Planck institute for Marine Microbiology, Germany - Inanidrilus exumae... | ecosystem: Host-associated > Annelida > Digestive... | reverse complement strand
AAGTACCACTGTTTGACGTCGATGGTACACTCAGTGAGAACGGACAGCTCAGCAGATGTGTTGTCAGCGCGCATAGCGAGACGGAGCTGCGTGTCGTCGGCGTATTGGTGGTACTGTACGTAAAGTCCGGAGATTCAGAGGCGATGCTCTATATTATTACTTGGGCTTGGGGGATCTGCCACTTCCAGCAGGGGTACTGTTTTGACCGCCCTTTGTTAGTTTGTCTGTCTGTTATCAGGATAACTCAAAACGTTAGGGGTGGATTTTCACTAAATTTGGCAAATAGGTAGATTATGGACCAGAGAAGAGATGATTTAAATTTTGGAAAGGTTAGGCTTAGGGTTAGGTTTAGCGCACCTGCTTCTTGGCAGTAACTAGATTGTGGTGAAGGTATGCGTTCTATATAGCCTAGTTCCGTCTAGTTTGGAAAAGTTCTTCAGCCGTCAGAACGTGGTCAGATGTTACTTTACAAAATGCACACATCATATAAACACGCCGTATTAAGCATTCTCATTTGCACGGCGTCGTGTGGCAAAAACTGATCGCCACCGTTGCTAACACTGCCACTGACAAAACTGACAAATTTGTATTCGAAAGCCGCGTTAAGTGGACTGCAGACATAAGTAAGCAACGGACATATTCAGAAGGAGGTTCGCTTCTTTAACTTAGAAAGTGTCGGTGTCGCAATGGCCTAATGGTAACATGCTATGCCTGGCTGCGGTGTGAGAGGACCCAGGTTCAAATCTAACCGCGGGCAGTTGTGTTTATCACGACAGCCACTGCGATATACAGCCTTAGGCACGGGCTGCACACCCTTACTGCAGTGCCTAGGTCCACTCAGCCTTCCATCCTGCGTGGGACGGTAAAATGAGTATCAGCTCTTGAGCTGAGTAATAATAAGATGGCGGACTCACAGTCCAAGTCGGTTGGCTTGGTCTGAGGGTCGGCGGCCACATCGGCGCTAAGTCTGCATTCATCAAATGAACCGCAATGGCTTTGCCATGATGACAGCACCATAAATATCATCTCGGTTATTGTTATTATTATTTGTTATAAATACAGCACCGACGGCAACCATACCGCTGTGACGATAGCCCAGACGGTTAGCGTAGATATATGGATATATACACAGTGTAAAGTAAGCGCTGCTGACCTTGATACGCTGTAGCAGTGCCGGCGAACAGAGCTGCGGGTCTACGGTCACCACGGTATCGTCGACCCGCCGACATGTCACGTCACGATGACGTATACCGTAGCCGCACGCACTACGCTAGAAACATCCTCTCACGTTCAGCACTCTGTTCACCGCTGAAACTTCAGCTAACGTATATGATCAGATACTGCAGTAGTATTTTAGGCCGCATCGTATGCATAGCATGGATATGCGGCCTATTACAACATATTCCACACGTCTGTGTGTCTGTCTGTATGTTCGTCACACTGATGTACTGTCCAAAAACGGTTGAACCGATCGAGATACAGTTTGGGGCTGACTCATGTGGGCCCAATAAACCATGTATTAGATAGGGGTCAAGAATGAAGATCGAACGAATCCGTTCGCAGCCGCGACGGGTGACAAGTCGGCGATGCGGCCTTTTGCCAAATTACTTTAAACACTCATCTAAATTCAGTCTTGTACTCTTGTACATCTGCCTGCAGTACACTGATGCTGTTGATTGGCGATCCCAACGGTTCGATATCGGGACAGCTGGCGACGTGACCTAGAGTAGCTGCGAAAAAACCAGGCAGGTTGAACCGAAAACGAAACTAGTGGTAAATCCCATCTCGTACACGTGTGCATGTGCAAGCGCTGCAAAGTTTGGTTTCTCTTCATCACTGTCAAAGTTATCAAGTAAAGTAGAAAAAGCGCAAACAACAGCAATGAAATGAATGCATAGTGTGCACTAGCAAGCCATCACTTAAGGTCGCACCGACCACTTTAGTACAAAAACGTCACGACCGACCACTTTAGCCGAAAACATGGACACTGTTCCTTCCGTGACGTTAAACTTTGATCTCGAGCATCAAGCTTAACCATTGCAAGACAGCGTCAAGATGAACCAGCAAGCTGCAAATATCTAGGCCAAAGTTCATTTTGTTGGCCTGCATTCACAGACACAAACACACACCGACCCGACTGTTCTGCCAGAACCACTAAAATTAAAGCGATAGGTAGAGAACCGCTAAACTCTACCTCGGTTTGACACGGTTTCCAGTCGCCAAGCCACCACTGGAAGCACTCCGCATAGGCGCAGTACTTGCGTTGTACGGCAGGCAGTGGGCAGTGTCGACCTCCATGCTGGCGCTCCACGACCGTTATACGCGACCTCGTCTGTACGCCTGAACGCCGTACATCGCAGCAAATTACATTCCAGCGTCATTTGATCATCGCAGTTTCGGCCAGAAAACTTTTCCATACTTAACAAATAATAACAATTCTTAAACTACGTAGACGCCCCCGCAGCGTACTCGCGACAGTATCACTGTAATTATCAGTACATTTTAATACAACAACTAGAAAACGGGGCAAAGCCCAACCTGTAGCCCGCCCGGCATGCGCAAACGTGACTGTGCATTTCTTACTTACCTGCAAACTGACTGTGCTACTGCCAGTCTGCCACCTAGCGAATGACCTTTTAAAAACCAGTGCAGGGGGCATTTTTGCCTATGTGCATCCACCCATCCCCTGCAAACTGGCAGAGAGATAATTTACAAAGAGATAATTTACTGCACTAAAGTTCACGAAATTTTTACAAGATGTAGTCGTTTCATCGGGAGTCTTCGTACGGGCATAGGTTTTGCGATCTTACCAGCCGTTGTGGAGTGCCAGGCTGCCAGCGCACAAAATGAAGACGGGGTGTGTCAATTTTCGCCAATACGCGCCAAAATTGGTTACCATAGCAACGTCCTTTGAACGAGCTGTCGCAATTTGAATACACTGTTATAAAGCCCACTGATCGCTCTACATTTGCTGAAAGTTCAGTGAAGATCAGTCTATAGAATCTGGTGGAAACGATGCAAACGTGCGTATTTTTGCATGTGCGCATCCACCCACCCCCTGCAAACTGTCTACAACATCTCCATGATTTACTCACTGCACTAAAGTTCACGAAATTTTACAAGATGCAGAAAGTTCATCGGGGTTTGCGTACGAATATAGGTTTTGCAATCTTCCTAACCGTTGTACAATTTTAGCACAAACAATAAAGGCGGGGAATGCCTACTTATCGTCGTCTCGCACAACAAAATTGGTTGCCATGGCAACGTCCCTTGATTGAAGTTCACCTAATGTTTAGCCATAGTAATTTTTTTTCGTCGACGGTGTTAACGCAACAATCCGCGTTGCGATCCGTCTATCCGTTGTCGAATAACAGGGGCGACATTTATAAAAGAAAATCGTCGGTAAAACACAAGCCCGTCGGCGGCATCGCGATGCCTGCCGGGCGGGCTAACAACAACAGCTGATAATCTACGCCAACGTTAATAACAATATCATCTGCTACAACTACTAGCGTCCAAACTGGTCCCTGCACAGCACTCGTCAACAACATACAACAACAGATCGAAGTTAATTCAAAATAAAATCTGTAATTACGAGAAAGACTAAATGGTTTGATAGCCTAGTGTTAGCGTCGCCTAAACGCTGAAATGACCGACCAAGTCCACAAGTTGGCGAGCAGTGCGACCAGTTGGACCACTCGGAGACGACACAGTCGACAGGACACGGCTTTTCGCACGCCTCGTCCTCGTCTAACGGCACAGTGCCCTGCAGGCAAATACGTCCATAAATGTAAAAAAACGTTAAAGAAAAGTAAAATACGTTAAAACGGTAATAAATTAGCCCCGTGCGGGACTGGCGGTCGACTCCTACTTACTGCCAACTGCCAAATCCAAAGTTAAGTGACACAAAAGCTATGACAAAAATCAAAAATCCGGCACCGATAAGCTTTAGGTATTGTGCCCAAATTTAAGAATCCGTAGTCATTTGCCAGCCCCCATTATAAATGGGGGAGGAGATAGCATTTCAAAATGGCTGAATTTCTGACTTTCAAGGGCTCGTGACCTTGACCTTGGATCGGGTCACACTGCATACCGTCGTGCATCACTCATCGACCTCTACCTACGTACCAAATGTCATTGAAATCGAAGAAACTTTTTGTGGACGGACGGACGGACGTATGGACGTATAAACGGACATTTGAGACCCACTTTATTAGGGCGACTCGGAGGAGTCGACCAAAAAACGTGGAAAATACATACGACTACCTTCCCATCTGTAGTACGGCGTGACTGCCGTTGGCTGATACCAATTTATATTGCTTGGTGGCAGAGGAATGTGTGTGAACAACTTGCCTACGGTTGTTATCTGAGAGTTGAACGGCCGGGAGTTGAGCCCCGCGACGTTGAAGTCACAAGTCCAACTCCCTAATCATGACTCTATCAGACCACGCGAGTGAAGTAGACAACTCGTGGACTGACGTTGACGACACAGAGACGTCGGCTGACGACGAGTCCGTCGTCTTGGCGGACACACTCGTAGTGACGCTGACGCCGCCCGGGACCACACACCGCGCCGCCGTACGTCTGACAATGACCCCAGTCACCCCAGCGCACTGAGTGGCTGACACAGCGGGCACCGGCGTCACAGCGCTCCGTCTCCTCCAGCGCCGGACACGCTCCAGACGACGACGACGACGAAGTGATGTCTGGATCGGGATGACGGACCACCGATCGCCAGCGTTGACGTCGACCGGACTCCACACAGCCCTGCAGACCCACAGCAGTTACACATACACTCCCTCATGTAGGACTGGCGGTCAAACTATTAAAGCACCTGGGAGAGAACAAATCGAGCGGCAAAAAGCGTACCACTCCCCAGTCCCCACTAAGTGAGGTATGGGAAACCCTTCTTTAAAATTTTTGAACAATTTTGCTGGTGCATTCTACTGCATTTTCTCACTGCTTTTACAGTCTACTGACCTAACTGGCTAGTCTGGTCACCTGCAGGGAAGCAACTGTCCATCTCCAAGAGGCGGTCATCACACACGTACAGTCACTGAATAGTCGACTTGTTGCATGCCATCGTTCATTGAGTGCGTTTTAACAGCACTGTCGGATTCATCGCTACCAGAATGTTATAATGACTTTGGGAGGAGCCTACCACAACTGTGGTGGCCAGGACCATGAAGAACTCAATCTGGTTCTGACTGGAACGCAAGACAACGACTGGACACGTAGTCTAAGTTACCGACCGACCACACTTGTGTGTGCGTGGGTGCGTGTGTGTGTTTGTACAATAATGTTCGAACGAAGATACCCGGTGTTTGGCGAGGCAGATCAACCTTGACGCAGTCTGGGTCATGTTCGTCAGTCAAGGTCAATGTCAGTGGTGCGACCTCGTCTGAGAGCTCTCCTACTATTACCTGTGGACAGTCGGTCCAGCTGGACCATGTTCCGACGACGCAGTGGCCCGGGCAACGAATGAGGCAGTAGTTGACCTCGCGCGGCTTCGTCCGACGATCACACATCTCCTCAATGACTTCGCTCACGTTATCGCCGTCCAGCGCCCGCACGCACCTGCTCGCCAACAACAAACCAATCTGATTGGCCTGTTTACACGTCCTCTAGCTCCCGGTGGCATATTTCTATGTTAAATTTTCAATATTGTAGAAATATAAGCAAACCTAATCACAGTAATGCTAGAAATGTAAACGTGAAAAAGCGTAATGGTAAAAAAACTAGAAAATGGACTTCGATGCCTCAGCGTCGACGTGGATGTCATTGCCACCTCGACGACATGCTGTGATCTTGATCTTTGATCGTTATCCTCCAGAATCTAACCAGATCATCAGTGGAGGCTAATGAATACTTCCTGTAAGTTTCAATGAGATTTCTCAAGCCGTTCATGAGATATCGTGGTAACAAGATCTGTCCGGACGAACGAACGGAGGAACGCGGCGGAAGGACAGCCCGAAGACATGACTTCACCGAAACCGTCGGATGGCGAAGCCATCAAATAAGCACGGATTAATCGAACCTGATGGAGCGCGACTGATGACCGGGTCCACAGTAAACGTCGTTGGTCGCTGTGAGGGTCGTACACACACTCCATTCACCGGCATTCCACCGGAACTGATCACAGGACACCGAACACGGCACCATGTCGAACTCCTACGTACAACACCCAAACAACTTCACTTCACACGCCGAGTCGAAGGACTTTCGATTCCTTTTCACAAGAGATCTTGACGAAACTCACAGAAACAGCTAAGACCGACACACAACATGAGATTCAGTTCGAATTCGTCTTCAAGCTATGATATGAAATTAATGATCACAGTCCCGGCGGAAGCAGGTGCGAGGCCCTAGACAAGGTTAAGCTGACTTACTAGCCAAGCATACCTCGGAGTCGGTGAGCTGCGGGCAGTCTCTGCCGCCGTCGAGGTTTGGCTCGACGAGGTAGCGTGATCGACGGCGAATGCCGACACCACATCGCCTCGACTGGACCGTCACGCAGTTGGACCAGGTCGTCCAGTCGCTCAGCCGACAGTCGCGTCGACATGGGATGAAACACATCTCATCCACGTGCTCTATACACGGACACGCACACAGCGACCGGTTTTTTTCTAGGGTAACCAAACTTGACACAAATGTTCCACGATGAGTCCTGATTTATTTTGAAATCAAAAGGTCAAAGGTCAAGGTCACGATTCATAAAAGCAGTGTCGGCGTGGGTCGTTGCACTCTTGTGACTGCAGGCTCACTTCTAGTTTAAACGATGGCAAAGCTCTACTTCGTCCTTCAGCTACGTAAAAACTGACAATGGCCCTGTTCTGACTTCTATCGGAGCAGTTAGCAGTAATTTTAATGTGATTATTTTCTTGTCCAAGCAAATGTATTTCTTGCTTGTTGTCAGTTACGTTGCTCTAGGTCGCTCCACACTGAACTACTGCACATTTTCGGCCTGTATTTGCATTTGTTTGTGAGTTTCAGACAGTATTGTAAAGCGCTTTTGACTTTCAAAGTTCGATTTCGATTTCCGGTAGCATTGCTGCACAGTGCGCACTAGTCCACAGCCTGCTGTCAACTGCCAAGCTGTACTTATATTTCATCGCATTTTCTTTTTACTTACTTAGATTTTAAAACTGAGTCTCGGGTTTCTAAAACTGCATGGGTAATGCTGCAAATCATCGATTTACTATTCTTTGTACCTGTCGCTCCGCAGACAGTTGCTGAAACATTCTGACGGCCATCTTTGGTGGTGCAGACGACAGCGTGGTATCGACGACCAATGCCACAGTAGGCGGTGCCGGCACGCACAGTGCCAACTCGCTCCAACTGTGTCGCCGAGGACAGTGTGTCGGACAGCAGTTGACAGTCGGACCACTGCCCTATCAACTGTACCGTCCACTCGCCGCAGTCGCCGTTGCACGGCCTTGTCTGTTCCAGAGGATAGACGGACCGGTCGAAACATTCGGTCGCGTGACTCGTCCTCCCTGCAAGTGCCAATCTTCGCCGTTGTGACGCAGCTATGCGACTATTTCTGCAAATTTATGCCTAACAATCTAGTCAGCATAGACCAGCCGACCGACGTATATAGGTACAATCGATGATAGGGGCGTACTTCTTCAGTGTGAGAATACCTGACAATGTTGTGTACTCGTTAGTGGCAAACTGAAGGTGGTGGAGTCCTTTGGAGCTGGCGATCGCCAGGGCCAAAATGCTTGAAATTTAGGAAACATTTGCAAAATTGGACGCAACTTTGGTTACCAGATAAACACAACACCGTCTGGTTCCCATCTTGTCGGAGCCTTGCTTTCTTACCCTCACCAGGGCTCCGCCTCTGCACCATGCTTAGCCCCCAGAACCTCTGATCCACCCGGTTTTTAGAATCCTAACACTCGTGTTATGTCTGTTTGCATACTCCACGTCAGTCACCAAATGTGTGTAGTTTCAACTGTGTGTGACAAAAGGGTTAAAAGAAAAACTGGGTGGGACGACCTTCCATGAAGCGAAATCTCGAGCTGACTCCGTCACAGCGACGAGAGCACGGTGACCATGCCGTCCAATCAGAGAAGAGGCACACTGATGGCACATCACACGGTACTGAGCAGGTCATCGCTACACTCGGCCTGACCGTCACCAGCCAGTCTGACTGAGCGTCAGTTGATCCACCACCACCACCAGCAGTGTCACACCTGTCGTCAGCTTGTACCTCATCGTTGTCGTCCACGCACCGCACGTCTGCATACACAGCACCACCTCAGAGCTAATGAGCTAACCCTTCAATCTTCGTGACTCGGTAGTCTAGTGGTTAGAACGTCGGAATTGCGACTCAACGGTCATGAGTTCGATCCATGGCCGACGCACTATCGGTTGGTTGGTACTGGGATGGGTAACCGTCTTCGGGTGGGCATACCACCTCAGTACGTAACCAGCCACCTCCGCCAACTCAGCCTCCTACCCTCTGTGGGACGGGAAATGAGTACCGTACCGGGCCAAATCGCGGTGATGCGCTGCGGCTGGGAAGTAAAGGCAGAATGGCTAATTCCATTTGTGGATAAACATGTGGGTGGCAGGTAAAAACTGTGATCCCTCGCTGACACGTAACATTCTGGGCGCTTTGGATGTAAGTTCTCACGAAAAAAGGCGCCATGCAAATGTCCTGTCTTAAACTTCTTCTTTACCGACCACTTTAGTGGCTCAGGTAGAGCAATCGGTCCGGTGTTTGTGTGTCTCTAACTGGACACATACACACTGTCTGTGTACGTGTCCAGACAATAACTTGTGATCTTTGACCTAGACATCTGGCAAGCTGGTTCATGGTGACACTCCCTAGATCAAGACCGAAGGTGAAGCTCATAGGTACAATTTCACGATCACACGAGGAATAGGTTGCTAAACTGGTTAGTGCCACCTCCAGTGAGGACCTTATAGTTATAACATCAGTGAGGCACGACACTAGAAAAGTCATGTTATACAATCTTGCGTAGTGACTTCTTTTCTACTTGTGTCTCTAACTACACTCAACTTTTATACACTGTGTCCCAACTGAAGCGAGGCCGAAATTCAAATATTTATAAATACAGCGTAACTCAACAGAATTATATATCGTTTTAACTACACCAGTTACAATAATTTATTTAACGCGAACTGTGAGAGTTGCGACGATCAGCGGTGTTTAGCGGTATTCAGGCAGACCGTACCTCGGACACGGTAGCCGTGGTCACCACACTGGTCATCGACGTCGGCGAACATGCACGTTGACCAGGCCGACACTTGCCAGTGATAATGAACACATCGCGGTAGGCTGGTACACGGGCGTGTCTCCGTCAGCTGCGGACACTGCACGCCATCTGGTGTCGGATGTTCGACGATGAACCGCGCACGCGACTGCTCAGGGAAATGACTCATGTCGTCTGCCAACATTAAGACACAATGTCATGCAGTTGCTATCCACACATGCCGATAGGCAAGGTGTGGATATATCAGTTGCTGTTTGTGTGTTTTTGTTTGTTTGTTTGTTTGTACGGTCATGGATTTCTCCGAAAAGGATAAAGCTAGCGGCGTCAAATTTTGCACGGCGGTTCATCGGCTTCAGAGGCAGGGAATGTCCCATTTTGGGGAACTTTGCTCCCCCAGAAGCCCAAAATCGGACGAATCAACTCGGACGAATCGCCCGCGCCATGGCTGCCCAGCGCCAAAATATGTGCGCTGGGCAGCCATGGCGCGGGCGACAGGAGCGTGCGTACGGGCCACGCGTAGGATCGGCGTGTGTGTGGATATACGGCCGTCCCCGAAGACAGATGTACTTGTTTTTCTATAGCATTCTAGCTCAAGGTTGGAACTCCGATAGACCATGTTGACCGACAGTCTTTCCCATCGTGCATTTATTCTCTTGCCCGCCTCTGTTGCTTTCTACTTTGGAAGAACATTTTTCAGGGTGGAAGTTGCTGAAGCTCATGGCTGGAGATTTCTCATGCAATGGGGCACAGAAAAAATCACTAAACGCATGTAAATACAAATTCCGCATGACATACCCGTGTTTACCGCAGTCATTCAAGGACATGCTTTTTAACGCGCGACGCTATGCTAACGCGGTATATGCTGTCATCGTGTCTGTCTGTCCGTCTGTCCGTTTGACACAAACCGGCATTGTAACAAAACGGCTAAACTTAGGATCATGCAAAGAAAACTGTATGATAGCCCAGGGACTCTAGTTTTTTTGGTGCCAAAGACTTCGCCGAAATTTCAATGGAGTCGCTACCCACGGGGGCGCCAAACAGAGGCGGAGTATGTTCAAATTGGCGATTTTCGACCAACGTCTCGCTATATCTCAGAAACGGTCAAGACAGAGATATACAGGGTGGGCCAAAAAGTGGGTGTTTTGCTCTGAAGTCAATAGCTTCACAAAATATTGACCAATTTCAACATTCTTTCACTGCCAGATGCCTAATGAGCACTGAGCACATTAAAATTAATTTTACTTACTGATGAATTTTATTGTTTACAATGACGTCATAGTAACTTTTAGCCGTTAAAATACAGTGGTGTAGTGTTTTGATCCGTGGTGTTTGTATGGTACTGGTTGTTTTCTTAGGTAGTGCGGCAACACAATTAAGGTGATGCTACAGGCCTAACTACCACTTTGTGCGCTATAAATTTCTGGTTGTAACAGTAAAAAAAATTATTAAAATCGGTCTTCTCTACGTTAAGTTATGCTTATACAAAGAAAACACCCACTTTTTTGGCCCACCCTGTAGTTACTATGGAACACTAATAAGAACTCGCATGCGGTCTATCGAATGGCGCTATTTCTAGTGACCTTGAGTGACCCCTAACTACATTGAAGGTCATTTTGCTGTTTGAAACCTTTGTAACTCCCATAGCTCGGGAAACATAGCACGAATTTACTAACATAGCACGTCGCGCGGTCCCTCTGCGGTAGCCGAGCTTCTTGTATGTATCCCCTACTGCAGTGCTGTAGTGTATTGCGGAAGATTCTCTGTGGCCCGCCAAGGCCGAAGAAAATTCGAACGTTTTACTTGCTCAGTTTACCGTAAAAGAGTAAAATACATTTCAAGCACTGATATAGACTAATAATAAACTGAGCCAGTAAAACGCTCAAATTTTCTTTGGCCTTGCTGGGCCATGGATAATCTGCCCGCGGCGGTCGCGGGCCGCGGGTTGGACAACGCTGCCTTAATTTCGAGAGGATAAGGAGGCGTGACTGACATATCGGTGAGCGACTTGCTGCTGAAAATACGACAGACCTTCGATGCACGTGAGTGCACAAGCCGACCACTCTGTGAACGCGCTGACGACACAGTCGACTGGACACGATATGCTGCAGTTGCGAGTCACCAGCGGCGCGTACTCTGCTAAACATCTGCAACACATTGCTCAAGCGTCTGCTGTCTGTACATCAGATAAATGCTTTCGTTAACAACAACACATGATCGACTGATGCATTGATTGCGTCGGACAAAATGCGGTGGTTAATAAGTATGTGGATCCTCCTTATTGTCGGGCTAAAATGTACGCTGGCCGCGTCGCCTGCTGAGTGACGGTGAGTATGCCGACGGGACAGACGGACAGACGGACGGACGCCAGATCGTTACATAGCGCTTTTTGTTAGACACGGCCTGCATAATAATAACGGCAAACAGAGGACGCTTTGTCGGACAACAGCTGCTTGCCATTCTTACTAGCCTGGTTTGATCACGCCATGAGCCCTCCAGTCATATATGCAGCCTAATTTTTCGACACCACAGGAACGGGCAATTTTAGGGGCTGTTCGGCCGCACTGGGAGTCGCTGCTGCGGTGTATGCAGTAAATGGTATCATTCAATCCTCAATAACGGCACAACCGCGCGACTTCTGCAACAGACTGCAATGCTCCCAACTGGTCGATGTCACATTACAGATGCGCTCCCTGCGATGCGGCCTTTTGTCAGAATTCTTTGACCACTTGTCATTGTTACATACCGTTTAACAGGGACCCTGTGTCCCGAACTCTCAACGCAGTAGATGTTTCGTTGTTGAATGCCGACCAAGTGACCGCACTGTGGCGACCCCTGGCGAGTCAGACATTCACTCCATTCGATCGTTTGCCAGTAGGACGTATAGCAGCCAGCGGTCGGCTCCACACAGCGCTCTCTGTCGATCAACGACCGCATCGGCGGACACGCGGCGCCATCTGTCGGACATCAATGTCAACGTGAAAACATAGGTCGTCAAGTCAAACGCGCTTACTTATTGCATGTACAAGTGACCAAAGACAAGCTGTATCGAGCACACGATATGTTGACAGTGACGTTATTACGACATTTTTATCTATGCTAGCAGTTCTGGTCGGCATGTTGTAGGCAAGGAAATGTAAACATTTTGCAGTATACTTACAGTCAGAAGATCGCCGATCTGGCGCTAACAGTAAGCTTTAAACCCATCAGTGATTCAATTTCATTTAAACAACGTGACAAATCTTCACCAGTTAACTTCCCACAGTACGACTGTACGACATCATGTCCAACAACATGGAGATCATATCGTGACCATAGATTATTGTGATGTCACTACAACCTATCTATATCAGGGACGTCGATCCATAGCGGGACCCCGGAGCATGGGTATGGGCAATAATTTGGGTTTAGGGCCAACAATGGTTGGCCTTGGTATGCGTATTTAATTTTAATAACCCGAGATAGTGATTTTAAGTCCATTCACAAACTGCATACTGGGTAGTTAGTGATTTTTCTGATTCTGTATTATTCATGACATTGCTATGTGACGTTTAGAAATTACTCTTGTCTCTTGTTTCTCTCATTGCACATTTGCACCAAGTTGGGCCCCCAATATTCGGAGCGGATTGACACCACTGAAAAATATCAGGGCACAAAACCCAGCATACAAATAGACAGCCTGAATATGACGTCATACCGGTGTTCCGTCTTAAGTGGCGTTCACACTGCCGTGCAGCATGTTGCGTCTTTTTCGCCACAACATGCCGCATTATGCCGCAATGTACTGCTGGTGTTGCAAACTTGCTGCAACATGTTGAACCTATGGAGCCAATCAGCCATCAGAGCCAATGGAACATCGCCCATCGTACACGTGGTCAAACTTGCATATGACTTAAAAATGACGTCATAACTAGTTCAAATAGAAGTTATTCAACAGTAAATTCGCCCATCACTGGCATACACAGTAAACAAGGCTATCTGTACAATGGCAGCAATTGAGTCATAGCCGTTGTCATCGTCAGCCATTTTGCATTTATTTAGCACTAGCGGTTCACCCTTCCGCCTACGGCGCTCGGTTACTCCTAGGCGCTCGATCCGCTACGTCTGCCGTCCGGTAGTTCCGAATTTCCCGACTGAGCTCGCCAGTCATTTGCAGCGGCGTATGGACGGCGCGCAGAGCGCGAACCCACGGGCTCGAACGTGCTCGCTAACCGCCCATGACCAGAGGGCTAAATTTCATGCAAATCCGCTCTAAACTGCGGCAGTGCATAAGGAACAAAGAAACAGACAAACACACACACAGACAGAGAGATTCAGTTTTATACATATAAGATAAGATGCATTACAGTTGGTTTACAACACGCAATATAACGCAATGCGTTGCGAGGCGCCACGCGTTGTCTGGCGTTGCGATGCGTTGCGTTGCGTTGTGGCGCCGGCTCTGGTGTGAACGTGGCTTTACGGGTTGCGTTACCTGGATCAGTTGGCACGGCGAGAATCTGCCGGAAGCGAGTCCTGTATCCGGCGGCGCGTCCTGAGCTGCATGTCTGCGAGCACGACGACCACGACGTCCAGTCGGACAGGAGGCAGTCGCCTGGACACGCCACGGTACACGGCTCAGTGGTCAGCCGGGTTGCATCACCACACAACCGATCAGCCACCACATTCTGCCACGCCACAAACACACCACGCACTTCAGCTGAATTGCCGCATATCGTTTCAGCTATCGTTAAAACCGTCTTATACATTCTCGCAAGACACTGTTGGTTGGGTGTAAAAAAGCCGTGCTTCATATCCACAAAGGTTGTTTTCTGGAACAAGTGGAGTAAGAAAAACCAAGTGGAACCGGCTAACTGAGGTCTGCGTGGAAAAACGACCGCTAATGAAGCAGGGGAAAAAGAGGAGAGACACCGCGACATTAGGGTGTGTTGATGCTAACTTCTAAGGTTTACCATGTCAGTCAGCCTAATAATGGCGTGCAATGTTCAACATACCACTGACTAGTTAGCAAATTTAGTGTGGGATATTGACAAACAGGTTAATAATTTATACACGCTGGATGCAAGTTAAGCTTCAAGTTTCTGGAGTTGCAGAAGTATACGAAGATTATTACGTGAAGCTCATGCAGCTGTTGTAAGAAAACGCTCGTCCCTCCGTATCATGCTATAGAAGTGCTTGTCTCCACAAACTGATTCGACCTGCTAGTTCTGCTACGCCAGTGGACACTAATAAACCGCTTCGGCACTAACCAAGGCCACTGCGCATTCCTCCGCAAAAAAGTCGGGCCTTGCGATTGACAAGTGTCCATGTGGTAAACGACAGACAGCGCTCCACATCGTCAACAGCTGTACATAGACCAAGCTGAAGGGTGGTCTGCAGTGGCTTCAAGTTCACTTCACTGACGATGTTGCTGATACTGTATTTGGCTGACGGTATGAACGACACGATGACGACAGCAACAACTAGAAGGAGCCAGCAACATGACCCATGCCAGCAATGTTTCGGTGCCTCGTAACCTTGACCTTTGACCTTTTAATCCCAAAATAATGCATTTTCAGGAATCACGTTGGAACATTTCTACGTCAAGTTTGGTTATCCTACCTGCATCGGTTTTGGGGATATCGTCAGAAGCGAGGAAAGGCGGCGTGGGGATAAACCGCAAAATGCCTCAGATAGCCCCCGAACACGAGTGGTCAAGCCCCAAAAACATGACTCCAATAAATTCGTTTTACCGTCCAATTGTTTTTTTGCATTAGCAGCTTAGTTATTTAACAAGTAAGCACCGATTAATAAAATATCTGAAGGCTCCATTAAGTCAAATAGTCAAATTTAGAGCGTAATATTGCTTAATTAACTTCAAAATTGCTTTCAGCTGCAAGAGGCTTTGCCCCCTAACTCCCTGACCAGGGGCTTAGCCCTTGGACTCCACTAGCTGGGGGCATAGCCCTCTGACCCCCACTACAGGCTCGCGCTACCGCGCTCGCCATGACTCGAGGCTATAGTCCCCCCCCCGAAAAAAACTATTATGGCCTGGCTCCTAGATATCATGTGGCTAAACAGACAGCCATACACATAAACGCTCCTAAAACCCGACCCACGCGACTACATGTGTTTCTTACTTGACGCTGATCCACGCAGGCGACGCTGTTGTTTCTGTGTCCGATACCGCACGAACTGATGACGTCACCGTCCAGGTGGCAGTCTCCGCGTGACGTCATCACCCACGTGTGACATCGCCGATACTCGCACGGCTGAACGGCGTACAGCGGTGGACACGATCGACCTCCGGCCACGCTTCGCTGTAGAACCGTACGACGCCGCAGCCGGTACCCTGCCGCCAACCATCGCGTCAAATAGTATAGAAATTAACCCATTCTTGCCCACAGTTCCAAAATAGGGACAGTGACTAAGGGAATCGACGCCATGCTGGCTAACGATTTTTAGTTTTTGACTTTCCGGCACTCTGGCGCTAAACCGTGAGCGCAGAGTGCCCGAAAGTCTGCCTGGCGTCGAATCCCTGAACTATACTGTAGCTATTTTGGGAACACTGAGCTATAGTGGGTTAATCGAAAAATTCATGCCAGTAGTAGTAGTACAATACCTGACCAAAGACGGATCCAGGAAGATGAAAACAGAAACGGGGAACTGCCCGGGGTGCCGAATGCTGGAATGCCTAACATGTCAAAGTAAAGTAAAGTAAAGTAAATAAAAGAAAAGCAAACGTCGATTTGTATAGCGCTTCGTCTTAAACCACCTCTATTGCGCTCAGGAATAGCACGTGTTAGAGGGATAACACAGTTTTACCTGCCACCCACACGTTTATCCACAAATGGAATGAACCACCCTGCCTTTACTCCGTAAGCATTCGCCAGATGGCGCCACCCGGGCGGCACTGTGCAAGGGGCGGCATTTCGAGGAGCGAAAAAACTGAAACGAACTTGTATTTCATTTAAACGCAGAAAGTATTCTAAAGGTGCCGAAATGCTGATGGAATAACGATTGCGCAGACAGTCATAGTGCTGATTTGTTACGTCGCTAACCGGTATATAGGTTTGGACGCGTATTAATTCTGCTGTGTTTGCTGTGTTTGCACGAAATTTGTCAAGTTAATTCGCAGGAAAACCATTAAAATTGTTGCCACCAGATGTCATATTTTAAAGCTAAAATGCAACTGCGCTAAACCAGGCTCCCTAGCTGGATTTAAGAAGTCCTACCTCTAAAGAAAGGGGGAGGAGGAAGGGAAGGAAAAGTTAACTTAACTTTTCCTCCCCTTTCTCCTCCCCTCCCTTTCCTTAGAAG
>Ga0209363_1000395_pt1 | contig 16562 bp, 15 predicted proteins | sample WorMetexBAHAMAS3_FD_187385 | JGI IMG/M metagenome (GOLD analysis project Ga0209363, IMG submission 187385) | Marine gutless worms symbiont microbial communities from Max Planck institute for Marine Microbiology, Germany - Inanidrilus exumae... | ecosystem: Host-associated > Annelida > Digestive... | reverse complement strand
CTACTTGTCGCCATGCTGGATAATCTATAAACTTTCTTACACTGCGTTTTCTTTGACGAAATGCGTGCCGTAAGTTGCGAGCTGAACGTTACGCAGCGGTCGGTGATCGTTGCCTGCCTGTTCGTGGCTCCTCGGCCGAGCATTGACTACTGCAACGCAGTTCGTCGACGGTGATGTCCATGTCGCTGATGGACGCGTCGGCGCTGACGGGCGTTGCTCATCCGATGCTTAGCGCCGTGCCGTGGTGCGGAGATCTCAACGCCGCCGTCGCCAGCGTCGCGTCACATCACCCGTCGTCGCTCCATCACTCGGCTCCGCCGCCTCCTCCGCCGCCGCATCTTCTCCATCACCGGCCTCATCAGCTGTCGCACCCTCACCAGGTCGCCGTACCTCCGCTGTCGCAGCAGCAGCATGGTACGGCCGCCGGCGATCCAGTCTCGAACCACCGAGGCTCGGCGGGCACGCCCGGGACGTCGTCGACGGCGACCGACGGCCCGGCGACGCTTCCTGCCAGTCCAGGCGGCGTCGGTAACGACTCGGACGTGAAGACGCCATCACATCATCACCACCACCATCAGCAACAACAGCAGCTGACGTCGGCCGAATGCATCGTCTGCGGAGACAAAAGCTCCGGGAAGCACTACGGCGTGTTGACGTGCGAGGGCTGCAAGAGCTTCTTCAAGCGCTCAGTGCGTCGAAACTTGACTTACACGTGCCGCGGAAGTCGTAACTGTCCCGTCGATCAGCATCATCGCAACCAGTGCCAGTACTGTCGCTTCAAGAAGTGCATCAAGGTCGGCATGAGACGAGAAGGTATTCATCTAAATCACGACTCTTGGGCATGTACGTGAACATTATAGCGACGGGCTACAAACGTCCTGGCAGCTCGAAAGATGCGCGTTATACATGCATTATACACATACAAACGCTATAATATACATCCGCATCATCGGCGCACACACTGCAGGAAAAATAGACTTTGCAGCAGTTTCACGAGATAACGTTAAGAAAAAAATTTGTGAGCTTGCATGCATTTTGTAACACCCACAAAGGAATTTTTGCTGGTAATAAAAATGGGTAACGTTGTTACAAATATTTTACGAAACTAGAAGAAGCTAGCACTCACAAAAGTGCAAAGACCCACGCCGGCAATGTTTTTTTGCGTGACTTTGACCTTGGACATTTTGACCCCAAAAGAAATGATTTTTTAGGACTCATCGTGAAATATTTCAATGCTAAGTGTTATGATCCTAACTGCGTCGGTTATTGAGGCATCGTGCAAAAGACAGACACGGATGTAAAACCCATATCCCGCAGCTGCCGTTGGCATGGGTAATTATTCCACAATTCAACTTATAACTGGTTCGATTGGTGTTAGAGGTTGGCGAAAGGGACGAACTGGATAAAGTTTGGTTAAATCGTTTAGGCGAATTTTATTAGAAAGAATCAATATCTCTCATGCATGTACTCTGTTTTCTTAGCGGCAACTGTTCTCGGTTTACGTAGAAGCACGCCATACGAACACGTTTATTCCATATGTGTATGCCCTCTCAAACGCTCTATAAACCGCTTCAGTGGCGCACAATATTACACGGTGTTATTTCACTGCGACGTCATAACTACAGCAAGATTGCCCGATGGACAAACACCGGTGTTTTACACCACTCATTGGTCCATTTGGGGCTTTTTCACTTCACCCCTTATCAGGGGCGACACCAATAAAGGTAAAATTTGGTGTAGTCGACTCCTCCATGCCAAATTTCACCCTCATCGCTGCAATGCAGGGATGGGGTATATATGAGACCCCAGAACTATAAATTTTACGAAATTTGGGGATATAAATGCCATGTATAGGGGGCTTAAGGGCGTATTCCTTGCACAATTCGTACGACATTATCAGAATTTATGAGCATGGAATTTCGTATTGGTTACGGACCTCTTCTGTCACTCACTATGGAGATGGAGATATGTTGTGGGGCTAAGTCTGCTCGCGCCGCCTGGTGAAAATGTTAGATTTTTTTGTTACTTTTGTTTGTCATTCACACTTTAGAACAGCTTGTACTGTGCTAGAGCTATCGCCGTAAAGGTGTTGATGTCACTGGATAGTCAGATTTGTAATGGTGCCCATTATTCATTTTATATTCATTTCATGTTTACTTTTTAATATGCGTAAAACTGCTAAAGCGCTATAGTAAAATTGTCTGATTGAGCTATAGCTAAAACTTTTGCGGACGGAAAATGGAAAAGTATGATTTGGAACTATTTTGACTAAACAATGAAAAGACACGCAAATAGAAATGTTGCGTTGTTATTTTTAATGCTCAAACTGGAAAGGAGTGTGGAACATTGATCATCAGGGAATGTCATATTTATGTTTATTCACCACAAGGGTAGAAAGAAGAACGACACAGTAAACCAACATAGAAGGAAAACAACTAAACTTAACTTAACTAAAAGTACACTATACGTTGCAGCAGTTCATGTGGTTATATTTTTAGGACAGCTGAGCTTCTTTTATTTATTTCTTACGTTCAGTTATTGACATACTATTAGGTTTATCTCTGAAAGTGGCAATTGGTTTGTTTAACGCACACGACGTTGAGTAAATCTCGACTCGGATGTGCGTTTAACACAACCCCGAAATCTCCCCGACGTTGTGCGCTTTGTTTTAATTGTATTGTACGTCTGACAGTGAGTAAAATTAATTATAACAGTTAGTTAAATTTTCAGCGCATATGTGATCGTAAATACGACATAGTTCTATATTACAAGTTTCATCGAAATCCGTTCAAGGGTTTCGAAATTTGACCATTTCCATTACTTTGGCCGTTGGCTTTTGCAACAGCTTGTACTATACTGTGTAAGCCTATTGCTACAGACGGAGTAGCATGGTCTGTCTGTTTGCTTGTCTGTCTGTTGATGACGTTCGTGAACCCTGCAAAAATGGCAAAACCGATCGAGATGCCGTTTGTGGAGCTGACTCGCGTGGGCTCAAAGAACCATGTTAGATGGGGTCAAAATCTCCCCACGGGAAGGGCAATTTTGGGGGATTAAGATTGGCATAGGCCTTAGGCACTGCGTGCACAACACTATATATAGGCCCACCGCCTTTCACCTGACACCCTCTACGCAATAATATTTTTTGTATTTGTGACTTAAAATTGATGTTTTAGTGCAGAAATCGACAGTTTAGTGCTTACTATGCATAAAACATTAGTGAACGTATATGTTCAACATATTTTGCTGCCATCTTTCCTGTATACCCCTAACCCTTCGACGTCGTAGGCCATAGGCATTTGCCTACAATGTCTATGCCATAATCCGGCCCTGCCTGTGTACCTATCCTGCAAAAAGTAGCATGGCAGCCTTTTACTCAACAAAGTGGTTTGCGTTTTCTGATTCTGTAGCCGTACAGAAGGGTCGCATCCCGCCGAGCCTCCACCACGCCGGGTTCGGTCACGCCCAGATGTTCTACGGTCCGGCCGATCACCACCATCTCAACGGAGGTGGCGCCGGCGGTCCGATGAGCATGATGACGGGCGGGCTCGGCGGCACGTCGACCGGGGTCGGTCACGCGACGCCCGGCGCCGGCATGGGTCTCGGACCGGGTCACGGCGGCGCTGGTGGCAGCTACCTGTCGAGCTTCGTGTCAATGCTGCTGCGCGCCGAGCCGTACTCGACCGGGCGAGGAGGCTTCGCCGGCGGCGGCGGCGGCGGGCAGTGTACAACCGGCGGCGCGCTCGTTTCGACGACGACGGGTCAACCGGGCAGCAACCTCATGGGCATCGAGAACATCTGTGAACTGGCCGCCCGACTGCTCTTCAGCGCCGTCGAATGGGCGAGAAACATCCCGTTCTTTCCAGACTTGCAGGTTACCGACCAGGTACGTCAGCCGAGCGTGAACTTTCGTTTCGTTAGTCGATCAGTCGTGAACATCTAGGCCACTAAGACTCTCCTCTGCTTACGGTCCGAGGCGCCTACGTAGCAGTCTTACTGATGCGGTCGACGGCGAACTGATGTTGGCTGTCGACGGCGGTCTACGGAGTCAGTGAGAATACGACACTAGAACGATAGAGTCAATTAAATTCAGTCAGCGATGAAAGCGTGAAATAAATCACTTTTGAGTTTGGACGAAAATATGCTGAAATTGGAACGATTTTCGACAGAAGTGTGGGTAACATGTTCAGGTGTCTGGCTCCGGCAACAGAAAACGCTCGTTCAGCAAAGATGTTGTCTTTTGCACAGCACAGCTATACCACTTTCTCCGATATCTCTCAACCGAGAAATTTTCCTCATGATATAGCTTCAGTCCAAATTGCTAGGCCAACTTCCTTAAAGTGCTGTTAAAATAAATGAGGGATAAAAACCGAATGTTACCATGCAATTTTCGAGCTCAGTCGCAACTCGCAACACACTATAAATCGCCATCGTTCCAAAGCAGTACTGTTATCATTGATGATTTTACTCTATTTTGTTACCAAATTTAGTTGCATTTAAACAAAAATTGGCGGAAATGAATGAGTTAGTTTGGGCAAAGTATTGGCGCATACAATGATTACTGCTTATGCTGGCCAGTATACAGTCGCGCATCGGCCAGTCATATGCTCTGCAGTGTTACTTTTTGTTCCGTTTCTGAACTTTCCAACGATACAGTGCATGCATGCTATAGCGTTAGACTATAAAGACCATGCAGCTGACGACATTAATAGCTGGCGTTTGCATGTAAGAAAACTAGCTGTGGGCCTAAACTGTTGCAAGTGAAGTTGCCACCATCGAAATTGCCAACATTCTAGTTCTTCTCTTATCATTATCGTGCGAGAGGGGACGTGAATAAGTCGATGAAAAAGACAATTAAATTGTTATGTGTTTTCAATATGGATGTGAAAGCTTGACCTAGGAAAACACAAACAGTGTGTGTGTACATATCCTTTTAATGATTTTGATTGTACGCTAAAAACCAAACTGGCTTCAGTTTCGCTTCAGTTTTGCTTCGTCGTAAATGCTGCTACCTAAAGCAGCAAATATCATTTTTATACGCAAATTCAACATAGGCCCACATTTATATCACTCAGCGGCCTGTCATAAATGTAAAAGCTAGCCTCTGCGCTTAGAATTTGGGGATAAAATTTTTGATTTGCCGTTTTAAAGCGGCAGATTTTACAACGAAGAGAAACTGAAGCCAGTTTTGTTTTTAAAAAAAATAATTGTTGCGGTTTTATTACGTAAAATAGTAAGCGTGGTGTACGGGCTGGCATAGTAAAGTTCTTCGTTGGGGCAGTATTGTCATCATGCCATATTTCCCGGCGATCGGTCGAACCGTTGCTGAGATATAGCGATTTAACGGTTTTCAAAATGGCGACCGTCCGCCATCTTGGATTTGTAATACGCGTGTTTGGAACCTCCGCGAAGAGTATCTGGTTCGTCTTTGTCACTGTGCAAAATTTGGTTGGAATCGGTGCAGTATTGTTTCGATAATATGCAAGTTTTAATATTTTGCGCGTTAGGCCTGAAAATGCATATTCACGCCCCCAGAATGGGGATTTGGGGATTTTCCTTCAAAACGGGGAGCAATATCAACATCACTCCCATAACAGACATTTACTTTCTTGGAAACACGTCATATGACGTATAGATCGTTAAAGTCCTCCGATTCCATGTATGCGTGCTGCACGGACGCGATCCTAAGAATAAAGTAAAAGGAAAAACTCGACTAAGAAACCAAGACACGTGACAAGTGACGTGTTCACCTAGACCACCCACCGTGTCGCAGTGCCACATGGATTTGCACGTGTGATCGTAAACTCGACATAGTTATATATTACAAGTTTCATCGAAATCCGTTTAGGGGTTTTGAAATTCGGCCATTCCCATTACTCTGGCTGTTGGCTTTTGCAACAGCTTGTAAGCCTAGTGCTACAGACGGAGTAGCGTGGTCTATCTGTTTGTCTGTCTGTCTGTTGATGACGTTCGTGAACCGTGCAAAAACGGCTAAACTGATCGAGATGCCATTTGCGGAGCTGACTCGCGTGGGCTCGAAGAACCATAGACGGGGTCGAGGTATCTCCACTGAAACTGGGAGGGCAATTTTGGGGGATGTCCGACCAGTTGAAAAGCATTGGCAGTCTCTGTTGCGGTGTACGCAAAAAAAGGCAATATGCCATCATTCAGTCTTCAGTAACAACAGGAGTCATGATGCGGTCTTTCGTCAGAAATCTTTGACAACTTGTTGTTTTAGTTTCCGTGCTGTAGATCAAACTGCCTGGCTGTCGGATTTTCAGTTTTCATAACACGCTTAGCGTGTGGTACGGTATCGTTGCGTGAAGTAATAATAGTTACGACGACGGCGATGGTGATGATCATTGGCGTTTCTAGCACTCAAAAAGTGGGGGTATTTTGGGGCCAACATAAATGTGGGGGAACTTGTGGAGCAACTACCCCCGTTGTATATGGCACGTTATAGGCCGATTGTATGAAAAGTGGAGACAACCTGGGGCAAGCCCAAATTCTGAGGGTGCCCCCACGTAGAAACGCCACTGGTGATGACTGCATGACGTCTGTGGTGGTTTGTTACCGTCAGGTGGCGCTGTTGCGGTTGGCCTGGAGTGAACTGTTCGTCCTCAACGCCGCCCAGTGTTCGATGCCGCTCCACGTCGCTCCGCTGCTCGCTGCCGCCGGCCTCCACGCCAGTCCGATGGCCGCCGACCGAGTAGTCGCCTTCATGGACCACATCCGCGTGTTTCAGGACCAGGTGGAAAAGCTCAAAGCTCTGCGGGTCGACTCGGCCGAATACAGCTGCCTCAAAGCTATCGTCCTGTTTAGCTCCGGTGAGCAAAGAGCGATACGTACCGTTGTTGCCGTCTGTCACTGCAGCCGAACTGCATGCACGCAGCCCGCGTGTATTGTCGTCAGAATTTACACAAATAGTCCAAATGCTAACGGTTCAGCCTCGCGTCTATGGCACGTATACGTCCGTACGGCGTCCGCCCACAAAAAGTTTCTTCGATTTCAATAAAATCTGGCACGTAGGTAGAGATCGATGAGTGATGCACGACAGTATGCAGTATGATCCGATCCGAGGTCAAGATCAAGGTCATGAGCTTTTCAAAGTTGGAAATCAGGCCATATTCAAACGCTATCTCCTTCGCCATTTACAATGGGAGCTGGCAACTGACCACTGATTCTTAAACCATGGTGCAATATCTAAATTTGATCGGGTCGGATTTTTGATATTTGTCTTAGTTTTTGTGTCAAGTGACTTTGAAATTGACAGAAACGTCAGTTGCCAAGACCGTCGGTCCCGTACGGGGCTAATTTACTGTTTTACATTTTCAACCTTTTGTTTTGCTGTTTGCGTGTAATTGAGATCATATATGCGCATTCCTAAAAACGGATGTTTCTTTGATGTATAAATACACTCTACCAGCTGTTGCTGTGTTTGCAGTATAGCAGGCCTATTCTTTTTCCAGTCACTGAAAAACCTAAAAAGTCGCTAGCTATCCGTCTCAGACATCTCACTGAACCGAGTTAAAGCTCGACGTAATTTACGTCGGAAACGTGACGGGACTCCAGTAAATGTTGCCGCGGGGCGGGTAACGTTCTTGACGTCTGTTGTTGCCACTATATATATCCATCAGTCCGAGACAGGGTTATACGCCGGTTGACTCCGAGTACGCTCACGCTCGTGTGCGTATGTCGACCGTACGGCGCGGTAATCCATCCTTCCAGCTACCTACATACCTGCCTGCCCGCCTCTGTAACCGAGAGTCTACGTCTCCTCCGGCGGTCGGTAGGCCGGTCCGCCGTGGTTTGGTTTTCCGTGGCTAATACGGCGACCGCGGCGCTCGGCACGTTTCACCGTATGTACTACGATGAACGCCGCTCAGTTTGACCTGGCTACTGGCATCGTCCGGCGGGGAATGACCCATCGACGCCCTCTCCACGCTCGTGTCTCGCCCACCGCATCGTCGGTGGTCGCGAGCATAATCGCCGTTGCGCGGTCATTTGCATGCGACTGTAAACCAATCCGTGAAAATTGACACTTCGCTCACTTGACAGTTCACTGCTGCACTTATGCGCCAATTGTTGTATCACACATCTTTATTTCGTCATAAAGACAGCAGTACAACATAGAAAATAATAAGATAATAAAACAAAACAAAAGATAATAATAAAAATGATGATCGGCCTATTTACAGACATACAGTTGCATGACATCGGTCGGCCAATTTTTCACTGATGCTAATCCCCCTTCTTTGCCTAATGGGTCTGTATATAAACCAACTCAGTCTCCTGAAGGCTGCGGTCTCGTGTATTCCTCGTAGATCGGCAGGTAAAGAGTTCGAATTAAGTTGCTGATCTTGCGCAGGAAAACGCGCGCTTGCCGAACTTACTACGCATGGGGACGTGGTATAAAGGTAAAAAGGGTAAAGGTCGGATTCTTCTATAGCGCTACTTATATACAGCGGCAATGCCGCGACCAGCCGCGCTGTACAATCGTAGGAAGTGGCAGTTGATTGGCAAGAGCCAATGGTGCTGCAGTGCAAATTGCGGCCATCCATTGCACGCGTTGACGTACAATTGGACCCGCGGCATGCAGCTAGCAAACACACTACCGCTCCAATAAACCACACCAGCCCTTCACCCCTAGTGTAGCGTAGTTCGTAGAGTCATCTGGTCCCAATCCTCTTCTGGTTTGTCAAACAATGCCAGTCATAACTGGCAAAACTTCCAGCGGTGCGTGCAATGCCGTCTATTATCAGTGCAATCGCTATCACTCGCTCTTCCCAGTAGTACGAACAATGTCGTGCTTTATGGGAAATCGCGGGCAATGAGCATATGTATTGGATTTTTGACACACGTACAGAAACAGAGAAATACGGCAAAACTGCGTCGCCTGATTTAATTTTAGCAGACCATCATCCCGTTTGGTGCGTAGTTTATGCTCATTTGTTTATTATTATTTGACTATGGTCACTTTATTAGATGTAAATCGATGTTTAACTTCTGGGCAGCTATAATGCAGAAGTTATTGTTTGATATTGAACTGGTTCATGTAAGACATTATTGGTACATTCTCAGTTGTTTTGTGGCCTGTTTTTAGTTAAGTTTAACTAAGTTCTTTTTAAATTTGTTTTTTTTTTGGCATTTTCTCTCGTGTTGTTGTTTTTCTTCCACTATGGTGAATACATAAGAGCAGTCGTCCAGTTCTTTCATTCGTTAGCTGCGTATGTGTGTGTGTGTTTCCATTACTGTTGTGGGTAAATAATGATGATGATGATGATTGCGGGTCTGCCTCTCGTCGATTTTCAACGTCGTATTTGTGCGTCTGCAGATGCGTGTGGTCTGTGCGACGCGGCGCACGTCGAGAGCCTGCAGGAGAAGTCACAGTGCGCTCTCGAGGACTACGTCCGTACGCAGTACCCCGGACAGCCGACGCGCTTCGGCAAGCTGCTGCTGCGACTACCGTCTCTACGGACCGTGTCGGCGCAGGTCATCGAGCAGATGTTCTTCGTGCGGCTCGTCGGCAAGACGCCGATCGAGACGCTCATCCGCGACATGCTGCTCAGCGGCGGCTCGTTCAGCTGGCCGTACATGCACGCCATTCAATGACGTCACGGCGCGCACCTGCTCTGTCCGCGCATCTTCACAGGGTCGACACCTTAGCGACAACGTAGTCAATTGATCCCAGATATGAATTGGGCTGGGAGAGCCAACCGCGCCACTCACACCGTCATCTTCAATCGTGGTGTTCGGTGACTGCATAGCAGCAAGTCGGTTCGAGTTCGCCGTTTCAGCAGTGGTGAAGCGATGGCTTGAGGGTTCAGCTTCAGCATCAGGGATGAGGCCATAGATACTGCACACCACCACGACTCACCAGCGCATAGTCCAATAGGCTTAAGGGTTTGATTTGAGGGCTGAAATGCAGTGTCGCACGGGCAACGTTCGAAATTAATACCGAACACAGCGTCCAAAGTAATTTGACAAAAGGCCGCATCGTCGTCTTGTCTCTTGTCACTGTTTGCGGCAACGAATGTATTCATCCGATCTGGACCCCCTTCTAATACATGGTTCCTTTACCCCACTTGAGTCTGTCCCCCGAACGGCATCTCGATCGGTTCAGCCATTTATGCACAGCTCATGCACACGTGTGCGCAAAACGTAGCTGGACAGACACACAGTCCGTCGCCAGTCTGTCGCCAATATTTTTTCTTTGGTGTCGCTTGAGCCTTGGGTCTGGGAGTGGCGGCTCGCCCCTGGGGGTCGGAGGGCTGGTTTGTAGAACCATCTGAACCCTTTGTAGCCACGCCATTGCGTTTCATGCACTCGTCTCCAGCACAGCATCCGAGTGGCCCGTCTTCCACCAGCCAGCACTGCTGCGACGACGGACCACGTTCCTCGAATCTGTACAAAAAGCGCTATGCGTCGTCGTCATCGCCCATGTGATTGCGCTGTTCTGTTCCTCGACGAATTCGCACCGCGGCATCGCAGCGTCTCGTCGTTTGCGTGTATACTGTATTCGTTTGAACTAGTCGACGACTCTCGCGTCCCGATAACGTATTCGCGGTCGTAAATCTGTAATAAATAAGCGCGTTGTCGTGAACAGACAACCTGTTCGTGTCGTCCAGAAGTGTCAGAAGTGTGCGATTTGATCGTCGAGTCGCGGCGTTGCAGTGTGTTAATTCGTACGAGTAATTCGCCAATATTACTGTTTTAAAGATAGTCTTCATCAAATATAATTATATAGTTAATAAAAACATTTTTATTGCTTACGTTGGAGTGAGTGAGTTGGGTCGGACATCGTATTTGACACATAGTAGGTCATTTCAAACGGTTATGCTTCATATACGAACTCCTTCTGTCCGTCATAATTGTTAGTGAATCGTACGCGAATGGGCCTAATGTAGCGTTTCAGTATTAATTTTGTTTCATTATGGCGCACGTCAATATTCATTCGCGTGATATGACAATCGCACGTTTGTTATAGCGTTATTATTTTAACAGTTAGTGAGAAAGAATGAGGAATTCCTAGATTAAAATGTACACGTTATAACTTATAATTAAAGGAAGCGTTTTTGTTCGACACTTTGTTAAATTTTATGGTTGTCACTCGATACACTTTCTGTGACTCCTAAACTCGGCGTGTAGTTATGGGCAGATGAAGACTTTAATTACTGTATGGCAGTGTACGCTGTTATTCAGCAGTTCTTTAATGATGTACTGTGCTAGTTCTCGATTTTTCTTCGTTATCGTGTCAAAAGGCCAAAAGATCTCCAGTGCTGTAGCAATGCAGCATGTCTTGAATATCGTGTTACAGTGTTCAGAAATATCAAATGTTTGAAATACACGCATGCTATCATATAATATTGCAGTTTCCAGTTCAGGTCTGCTTTTCCTCCACGTTGCCGGAACGGTTTTCTCAGTTTCACCCATTCACTTTCAGCCGAAAAAGGAACATTTTCCTCCTGTGAGCTTGAACTTTAATTTATGACCTTGACATATGAACATGACCTAGATAAGGTCAAGTTGAACCACCATGCAAAATATCTAGGTCAAATATCATTTCGTTCGACAGTTATCATAAGAACAAACACACAACTGACCCAGTGCATAACACGGCCGCTAAAGCGTCGTTAAAATGTTGCAAGAAGTTCAAGATTGATTTAGCTCATGCAGCAAAGGTCAAAAGGTCAAAGATCGTCGTTGTCAAATGACAAAGCTGCGATACGAAACGCGTCATAACTGATGAACGGATGACCATACAGTATTACTCGGTTGAAATATAGCTCGCGAGCGAAAAGTCACACGTCAAGAATTTACGAGACGAATACGCAGAGTCTGAGGTTAAGGTCAAGGTTATGACGCTTCAAAAGATATAAGCGCCATCTTGAAAGCGCCGGGAGGCCGCATATCACACCGGGGTCGTATACCTTTCTTGATTGGCTACTTTTTCCCGTCATCTTTGCTGTAAAATTTAATGCGTATAAATGAATTAACGTCAGCCTAACGATTTCTTTTTGCCAGTGTAAAGTTCGTAAAGCGAAGTATTTAATAGTACTGGATATAGCACAAGTGGTCATTTCGTTGTTTGTTTGCAAATAAAGGGAATCGTCGAAACTTTCAGTTGTGACATTATGGCTGAAATATCACATCGACTGTACCCACTTCACATGTGTGACTTGTATCATGCTCAGTGATAAAGTTTGATGAGCAGTCAGCTGAAATCGTGACTGCCACGTGAAATTAAGGGACAGCGAAATCATGCATACGAATTTGACGCTGTAACTTGCATTGTTTTACGAACAAACTCAACGATCCAGTGTACTGTGGCAATTCCTTTTCTAAATGGAAACTTTTGCCAACAAGTCCCAACTGCCGCAGACAGACCTGTGCCACGCGGTTACGCCCATAGTGTTGTACACAAAGGTGGACGCTCAGTGTGATAAACTATAAACTGGCGACCAACGACAGTCGCCAGTTTATCGCACTGAGCGTCCACTGAAGTTGACAACAGTTGCAACGGTCGACGTGCAGTTGCAAAATTCAGATTAAGTTCAGAGTTTGAGACAAAGTTCGCAAGGGAAGTATCCTTATTTTAGGAGACTTTCGAATTCCCTTCCAACACAATGTAGCATAAACCTAGAATAGTCTCTACGCCAACAACGAGCTCGATCAGTTCAGCCGTTTCGATACAATACCGGCTTGTGACGGACGGACAGACAGACAGACGAACACATGGGTCATAGCTAATACTGCGCTAACATAGCGTCACACAGGATAACTCGAAAAGTTACCAGTGGATTTTCATTAAATTTGGGAAATGTGTAAGTCGTGGACCAGAGAGGGGTTGATTAAATTTTAGGAAGGTTACGATTAGGGTTAATATCGGTAACAACACTGTGGCGGAGGTATGCGCTCTACCGAGCGCTGTCTCGTTCTGCTGCAAGCCGAGCACTGCAGCGACAATCGGTTGACGGGCCCGACACTGCCAGTGTAAAGTGTCTGAAGACAGATTTACGACGGCTAGGCTGTACGGAACGTAAGCTGCGGATGCTGGTTCACGCTGACTTCTCGACTAGTCACTCGACGCAACATGAGACTAGCTAGGCTTGCGATGCTAAATGCATGGCGCCGACGTCTGTCCCAGACTGATTCGCAGAGTACTGACGAAATAGAACGGACGGCTAACTGTCACTGTTGAAATTGATGACGCAGAAGTCCAGTGTGCTATAAAATCGTTCAAATGCGCCCGTATAAACTGAGATAAACATTTTGTGTGCAGTACGAAAGACAAAATTTAGCGAGAAATAAGGAACAATGTCGCCAATATTACGTATTAATCACTGCATCTTTTTCTTTTCTCTTTTTTCATTACCCACGCCGACTGCAGTCGCTGTTTTTTTCGCGCGGTATCTCAAAAACCGATGCAGATATCATCACCAAACTTGTCCTGGAAACCCATTTATTTTGAGGTCACGGTCACAAGTCACAAAACGTTGCTGGCGTGGGTCTTTGCACTCTTGTGAGTGCTGGCTTCTTCTAATTAGTACTATAACCTCAGAGACGAGCCGATGGTGATCAGTGCAACTGTCATGAGTGGACTTTTGTCGCACTAGTGCTACTATTCATAATCATAACGCCGGATTTACATGTATTTTTGGGACCCTCTCCATTTTTTTCACGGAAAACGTATGCCCGAACAACTGTCACTATATATAACTAAATTCACCATGATATGGTAGCAATACAAAACAAATACAAAGAAATGCAATACAAAAAGCAAAACATTTTATGTGTAAACACGATGTCATCCTCGAAACCGCAGTACATAACGAGTTGCATTGCCGTCAAGTCAAAGCAGGACCGAGCCACGGCCACAGGTAGCACGTCGACTTTTTGGCCTGGTCTATGGCGGTGGAGAGTCATTGCTTTTCAGCTCCGTTCTTTGCTTTTGCGGTTCACATTCGTGGCGCGAACACGAACGATCGCGAGTCGCTGCATGCGCGGCTTGAATGACGTGTCGTGACCCGCAGTTCGGCGACGGCGACGTGACCGGTCGGGACCCTCGAGATCCCTCGTTCCGCCGGGGTCGACGACGCTCGACCTCGCCCGTCACGGCCTCCGTCGAGACGGTCGGAGGCCGGGTTGACGTGCGGTCAGATGGCGTCGTTCAGTCGCCGCGGGCACCGACCGAAGTGACTCGGTCGTAATTCTCCGTCGACTTGAGTCCGCCCAGCCAAGGTCACGGTCAAGGTCACAGTCAAGTTCACGCGCCGAATACCGCAGCTGCCACTTCGTCCCGTTTTCGCACAGATCACTGTTCCTTTTAACCGTATTCATTTATGCATTCACTTCCCTCGCAACTAAGGATTTTGATGTAGCCTATACATCTGCTGGATAATAATATTCACCTTCTGCATCTGCCGTATCATAGGGACTGACTGAGTTAAGGTTTTTCGTCCCACCTCAAAGGGCATTTCGGAGACTCCATCCCAGCCAATCTCTTGGCTTGGTATTGAAAGTATTATAAAGAACTGTGACCGATAACACTTCAGCGTTGCTTCTGATTTTACTTCCGTTGTATGGACTTTCAGAACGCTTACAAATATGTTTGATGGAGCACCAAACAATCCCCAAATTATCACTACGATTAGTAGCCTTATGCCCTTATGACATACATATCAAAAACCGGCACCAGATTCTAGTACCAGAAAACTGGTACCAGAACTTGGCACCAGTTTTTTGTACCATTTGCAAGATTTCCGGTACCAGCAAGAAAATGGCAGACGACGAAGACGAAATTGCTGCAGTTTGTGCAATGGTACTAATTGTTTATTACATTATTACAAATAACTTAAATAATTTAGAATAATTTATGTACAAACGATAACAATTCACAACACGAACAAAAAACAAACAACAGCGACTCTCACTGACCAATCAGACGTCATTATTATATCACGTGATTACCAGATTCAAGCGTTGAATAGAACATGTTCTATCTGGTACCAGAATCTGGTACCGGTTTCTGGTACGTATGTCATGGGCATTAGACTCGCCGCAATATATCACTCAACGTAACGGAGCTGACTACCATCATCGTGCCGAACATTAGTCTTATCATTTACCAGAAAAAGACAGCAGCGGTTATAATAGTCAAACATATTTAATGACCACTTTAGTAGTCCAGCTGGAGCAGTCAATCGAGTATGTGTGTCTGTCTCTGTGTGCACTAACTAGCAAACTGGTTCATTATGACCATATCTAGATCAAGGCCGAAGGTCAAGGTCAAAGTTTATAGTAACAGGATGAAAATGTTACTAAACTGGTCGGTGCGACCTCGAGTCAGGACGTTCTAGTGTAACATAATTTCATGATATTTTAGTGCCTTAAACACGTCCAGATAAAAGTGCCCTTAGGCTACGGCCTTAAAGACTAGTTATTACTATGCAGCACATCATCAAAGAAATGAAAATGCGGTGCCGAACCCAATTTTTGCGAAGCCAACTCCAAGATGTAACTGAATGTATAGTCTATACCAATGTGAACTTTTTTCCATGTTTTATTTAAAAATCATACTAATTTGTGACTAATTTTGCCAACACAATGCTTGATACAGAGACCCACAGAGAGACACACAGACACACAGACACACAGACGCAGAGAAAAATTTGAAGGCGCCGAGACAGATTATAGTTAATTTAAGGTTTAGTTATTTCTCTTATTACTTTCGTTTTATTATAACTCTGCCATGATGAATAAAGGTTATCATACATCTCCTCAAAGCCCGAAAGAAATTATTTCATTTGGAAGAAAGTATCCATAATATTTGGAAGGACCAGACCAGACCCCCTTCTAACTATAACATAACGTAGCCGCGACTAGATGCAAACTATTCCTTTAAGCAGAGTTTGTGTGTTACTGTTTGTTTTCTGTGTTTTCTGTGTTTGGCTGCCAACTTGGTGAAATAAAGCTGTGTGTAAAGCTATCTGCAATGTTCAAAGCTCACTCGCTGCGAGCCACAGAAGACAGCTATGCTCAAAAACAAACACAAACTCGTCGTCGACCGACACTGCACAGCATGGCACAGCTAATTACAATGTTTTGCAGCGAAGTGTATTTGAGGTAAGTATTTGAGGCGCTCCGGAGTCATTAGTACGGCCCGGTTCCAGGGTACGGCCAGGGAGGTGTTGACGTACGGCTAATTACCAAGAAACCGACTCCTCAGTGACGTCGACAGAGGTTCAGAAGTCAAAAGACGAAGGAGTATGAGAAGATGATGGTGATGCCGGGGCACACGTTTTACTAATGACTGAGGCTCCATTCCGAGTCTGGTACAAAAGGCGACCACTTTGACTTGAACCTGTTCTCTCTCCGCCCACCCGGTACCGCCAGCGACACGACCGGCCGCCCGCCCGGACGCCAGCGGTAACCGGAGAAGGTGCCGAGGCCGGGGCTCTGTCGCCAACCGCCCGGCCCGGTCGGCGGGTCGACCACGGCCGGGGCGTGAGTCGACGAAATATATCAGCAGAGCTACCGGGCGAAGGCAGGCCGAGCGGCCGGAC
>Ga0209363_1000394_pt1 | contig 16569 bp, 13 predicted proteins | sample WorMetexBAHAMAS3_FD_187385 | JGI IMG/M metagenome (GOLD analysis project Ga0209363, IMG submission 187385) | Marine gutless worms symbiont microbial communities from Max Planck institute for Marine Microbiology, Germany - Inanidrilus exumae... | ecosystem: Host-associated > Annelida > Digestive... | reverse complement strand
CATATAACCTGATGTACTTTTAGTTATAGTTTCATAAAAATTCTACTCCTTATTAAGAAAGTTAAGAAGTCTGATTAAGATTAAGACAGAACATTACTATAGCGCCTTGTAATGAGTGCAATACTCATCTCTAAAGCGCTCGGGTGTGGCACGTGTTGACGAGGGATTACATAGTTTTACCTGCCACCCACACGTTTATCCACGAATGGAATGAGCCATCCTGCCTTTACATCCCAGCCGCAGTGCATCACCGCAAATTTGGCCGGCACTCACTTTTCGTCCCACAAAGGGCAGAAGGCTGAGTTCTTTTTGTCTCGTGACCTTGACCTTTGACCTTTTGATCCCAAAATAAATGGGTTTCCAGGACTCATGGCGGAACATCTCTATCACGTTTTGTGATCTGCCTCGGTTTTTGAGATACCGTTCGGAAAAACCAGACAGACACACAAGCGCCGGTGAAACCTACCCTTCCCCCGCGGCTGCCGTCTGCGTGGGTAATAATTCACTGTAATGAAATTCCGGCGAACATCGATGCATCGTTCATCGCTTTAATCGTCCCTCTCGGCATGCGGTGTGCAATATGTTACATAATTCTATATACGTCGTGTTGACCAAGGCCGGTACGGCACATTACTTACTGTCATTGAATCGTTGCAGCTGTCCGAAAATATTCTGTCGATATATTATGCGACATGCCGAAGAAACTGCGAACAGCTAGTAAGTCAGTAAGTAAGAAGAAGAAACGGTTCAACGTTAGAGCCATTTCTGACATTTCGTAAGAGTTCTGGTACCTTTACCTTATTTAGTGTTTTTATGTCATTATCGCCTGCATGCAGTGCAGAAGATGCGGCCTGTAGCTACCACGTAGCGTGGTCTGTGTGTCTGTGTGTTGGCACATGGGTGAGCTGTGCAAAAACGGCTGAACCGATCGAGATGCCGTTTGAGTGACTGACTCATATGTAGGTTCCAAGAAGCATATATTAGATAGGGGTCCCTATCCCCCATACGGGAAGGAGTACGTTTGAGGGGGACATGTTCCGGCGCATTGTAACTTACCTACGCATGAATGCATTAGCCCACGGCGATGCATCCTCTTGCCAAATTGCTTTGGACACTTGTTTAATTTGTGGATGCCAAATAGTGACATATTCTAACATCGGTTAAACGCAGTTATGCCCTCGCCACCCGACAATGTCGACGAAAGCATTATGAGCAGATTGTTCCGTTGTCCCGTCCGTCAGTCCGTTCGTTCGTCCGTTTGTTCGTCCGTTCGACCGTCGACGAACGTGTTGTAAACAAAGGTGAGCGATTACTGTTGTTTCTCGATTGTCATGGACTGTCGAGCTAATTGACAACACTTTGCGATGGTTAATGTGCGGTGACGAAAAAGCAGAAAATTCGGTTAAGTTTAGATTTTGGGACAAGGTTCCAGACTTTAGTTTTGCCGATGCCAAATTTCCTTTATAAAACAGCGTAGAATAAGCCGGGGTAGCCGCTGTGCCGGAACAAGCTCGATCCATTCGGCCAGGAACTTCTGTCTCCCAAACCTGGACACAAAATTGGGAGTATTCCCCTCCCTTTCCGTTAGAAGTAGGACCCTTTGTTGGCTTCGAATCCAGCTAGAGGGTCTGGGGGAGCGCTGTGAGCTCTTCCAGCGGGTCCGGGCGGAGTCCGGTCACCAAACGCATTTTGATGCATTTTGAGCTGAAAGTAAGGTATCAGATGGCATCAATTTTAATGACGTTCCAGAGAAATAACTGGTCAAATGTCGCGTGTGTAAATATATGTGTTCCAACACCATTGCACTGCTTACTACAATAAATAAGTAGGTCGAATGATTAATAATGGGAGACTAGACTAAATGTAGCATCGTAAACTATCATATATCTCAGTAAAACCCATCATTAAGACAAAAATTTCTTCCCCACTATTTTTCATTGGGGGCAAACTGCGCCCACTGGGTATAGGGATAGAAGCCCCTGCATTCAGCTGCTTGGATAGACTAGCAGCTTCTCACAGACGGACAGACACCATAGCATATATCGCACTATACATATACGTCACATATGCGTCACGCGATAAAGACTGTCTGAAATGATCGGGCAGACAACACAGTTTGTTTTGGTCCTGTGCATAGGATGACCATGACGTAATTTCTTCTTTCCTATCTATGCCAGCCTGTTCTGGCCGCCGTGACGTATAGGGCAAAGAAATGTAAATATTTTGCAGCACTAACAGTCATATCGCTTGGCGCTAGCACTAACTAGCTGTTCTTAAAGCGACCGATTCAGTTTTATTTAAATAACGTGACAAATCTTCACCAGTTAACCTTCGCACAGTACGACGTCATGCCTTACAATATGGATATCGTATCGTGACCATAGATTACTGTGACCTTCAATTTATCCAGGCCAACTCAGCCTTTTATCCCTTCGGGGTCGATAGATGAGTAGTAAGCGGCAATTAGATGTCTCTTACCTCAGTTAGGGGAGGCGCCATCTGGTGAACGCTTATAAAGGAATGGCAGGCATGGTGTATTTGCAGGTAAAACTGTGTGATCCATGCCTGAGCGCTTTGAGATATACATAGTATATAAAAGGCGCTATATAAATACGCTTCCTTTCCTTTCCTATCCTATATATGTACAGTACGGCAAAAAGATTTTCGAAATAGCCGTAACATGTTCCGCGGCGATGATAACAAAAAAACGCGCAGGTGCGATTAAAATGTCATTTCGACTCCGAGGACGTCGCCGTCGTACGTGACAAGTCTACATGGGCCGACATCTGAACGACGTAATCATGATCAGTCGTGAAAAGAAGCGTCAACAGAAGGCGACGGCCGGGAAGGCAGATAACGCTAATGACGGTCGCAAAGAGAATGTCGTCTCGACACGACCGTCGACGATTCTTTGTACTAATCATCTTGCAGCAGCATCCTCAGCAGCCGCAGCTGGTGACGTGCCGTGTCAACGAGCAGTCAGCCGTTTAACATCGCCGAGATGCCTCGGGGGCATATTACTAATGCGGCGTATACATGTGAAACAAGAAGCTCTGCTACCGCAGAGGTGCCGCGCGACGCGCTATGTTAGTGAATTTGTGTCAAGTTTCACGAGGTATGGATGTTAGAAAGGTTTCAAACAGCAAAAGTGACCTTCAAGGTCATTCAAGGGCATCGGTAATGGTGACATTTGATAGGCCACACACGATTTCCTATTAGTGTTCCATTGCAACTGTGTCTCCGTCTTGCACCGTTAAGGAAATATTATCACTTGTTTCCCAAAATTTAAGGAGGTCACGTGACACATTGTACATCCATTTCGGGGGTTATATGTCATGCGTATGTATCAATCAGCACACAAAATTGGAAGTGCGTAGCTTCACCGATTCCAAAGAATCGGTGAACAAAATTTAGAAACATAAAACAAAATTTAAAAAACGGATCACGTGACTGACCACGCCCATTAGTGAGTAGTCTGTCATCAAAAGCCAAGCACATGGTGTATTCTACCTGCATAAAACATTGGCGACTGTCGTTTCAGTCGTTTCCGAGATTATGATTGCGGATCAGCGGATGTCGCAATTGAAAAATGGGTCACGTGACCCTGACCACGCGTTTTTAGGGGTGGTCTGTCATTCTTAGGCTAGGATATGATATAGTCTACCTGTGTACAAAAGTTGGCGACTCTAGCTTTAGCCGTTCCAGATATATGGTTGGTGCATACAAAAATTTTAGTGGTTCACGTGACCTGACCACGCCTCTTTCAGGAATGATTTGTCAATTTTCATCTTCGAGCTAAGACTTGCTAGTTTGCTACTATCAACCTGCCTACCAAATTTGAAGTATCTATCTCCGCCCACTACGAAGATTTAAAACGGGATACAAAATTTGGAAAATGGGATGGTTCGGGTAGTCAAGGGTCACCCGATGTCAGTGAAAATAGCGCCATTCGAAAGAGCGCATTCGAGTTCCTATTAGCCTTCTATAGTAACTATGTCCCTTTCTTGCATCATTTCTGAAATATTGTGAGATATTGGTCGAATAGCGCTGATTGTAACATACCCCACTTCTATTTGCTGCATTCGTTGGGGGTGACCCCGTTCCCGTTAGAATTTCGCTGAAATCTTTGGCATTAGTAAACTAGAGTCCCTGGTATATCGTACAGCGTTGTTTGCAATATTGTAGGTTTAACCGTCTTGGTAGAACACCGACTGATGACGAACGGACAGACGGACGCATATGCAGCGCTAGCATAGCGTCGAGCGGTAATAAAATTGAAATGAAACTGAAATAAAACAGTTTTATTTCAGTTTCATTTCAGACGCGCGTACGTGTGAAACGAAACAGAAATAAAACACTGAATCAGTTTCAGATTATTGCTTCAGAGTTGTCTCAGACTAATTAGCACATTTATTCTCATGTTGAAAAATATTCGCGAGGCAAACTTGCAAACTTGACACAAATATGTTCCACCACCGTTAGTCATAGAAACCCGTTTGATTTTGGGGTCAAAAGGTCAAAGGGAAAGGTCGCGAGGCAAAAAACAGGGCTCGCGTGGGTTTTGCACTCTTGTGAGTGCCGGCTTTTTCTAGTTCCCGAAATATATCAAATGTTGAAGTCTGGATGTCTTTGTCTCTCCAGTATGGTAATGGAACGCTGTTTGAGATTTTTCGGTTACACCGCGCGCAGTGCTGCTAAATTCTAATGAAGAACATCACCGTTCAGTTACCACTGCGATCCGTAATTCTGCGTCCGAGTGGAAACGACCCCCAAGAGAGCTCACCACACACGGTTGAGAGCCGTTGAGTCTGATCTAAGACCGCTGAATTTCGGTTCTTCATTTGCGTGGAAGAAGTTGGACATGTTCTCTAGAAAACTGGTGTTCGATCACGGATACGATGACGCTCCAGGACTACTACCGGACCGTATCTCCTAAGCTAATATTGGTTTTAGCCCGCCCGGCGTCGCGATGCCGCCGACGGGCTTATGTTTTACCGATGTTACTTTCCTTTTTAGATTGCCCGTTCTGCGAACGCTATCTTATGTGTTACGCATGTTTCTTCTTTTTTCTGTCAACTCATATTCACCGATGTCCGTCAACCGACATTCTCGAAACTTCCACATGACGTGGCTTTAGCCCCATAGGAAGCGCTGCTATGCCGATTTTCTCAAAGTGCCTTCTAACAAAAACAAGGGGGAAAATCCCCAAATTTCGCCAAATTTCGCGCTTAACCGCAACATATTAAACGCTACCACTCGTCATGTGGAAGGAAAATAGAAAACAATAGCGTTAATCAATGATTATTAGCGTATATGATCACCAAATTTGATGGGGACGGAGATCGACGCAGTAGATTATACTGGGGTGGGAATTTTTTGCAATTTTTTTACATAATATCATGCTGTATATCGGTAACGGTACAAGATAGCCCTATCATTGATGCAGATGACAATTAGAAATCATTGTGTAATTTGATAATGGTGACATTGCAAATGACCTTAAGTGACCTCTTAATAACCCCAAGTAGCCATTTTTGTAAATTTTGAGGGCCCTGTCCTTTTCCCAACTCACTTTCTCCGACGTATGTCAACCGCCGGTGTTCCTATTCAGTAAGCCAATTGTGAGCATTCATGTTTGTTGTTCATACAACGAATTGCCACGGTCAAAACTGCACAAGACTGACGATCTTCATGTTGGGAATTGATACGTTATTTGCGAACATTCTAGTTTTAAATGTTTCCCCTGTCATTCGACAGCGGGTGGACGGATCGCAACGCGGATTGTTGCGTTAACACCATCGATGAAAATATTACAACACGTATAGCTAAGAGTTTGGTGAACTTCGGTCGAGGGACGTTGTCATGACAGCCAATTTTGTGGCGCGAAACGGCGAAAATTAACACACACACTTGTCTTTATTTTGTGCGCTGGCATTCCATAACGGTTGGGAAGATCGCAAAACCTATATCCATGTGAAGACCTCCGATGAACCTCTACATCCGGTAAACATTTCGTGAACGTTAGTGCAGTAAATCATGGAGATGTTGTGGTGCGTTTGCAGGGTGTGTGTGAGTGCATATACGCTAAAATATTATGTGCGCTGATTTTTAAATGTCATTCACACATCTTTATTTCATCGAGACAGCAATACAACATAAGAAGTAATAAGATAATAAAACAAAACAAAAAATAATAATCAAAATATTGGTGGTGGCAGTATCATAGCCAATCTATAGGCTAGTAAGAAATGCACAGTCTCGTTTGCGCATGCCGGGCAGGCTACACGTTGGGCTTTGCCCCGCTTTCTAGTTGCCTTTAGTTCTTATGGCGTGTTTCGTTGATCGGTCGAAACGCGGTCAAGTGACGTTCACGATACTCGAGTGGTAAACCAATGACGTCAGTGGCTAAAGGTCAAGGTCGGTTCGTGGAAATATTACACGTTTTTTCGTGCATTACTGCTACATTGTATGGTAATATCGTTCGATATTTCAAGCTGGCCTGAGTACCGTGCGGTCACGTTCGCTGCTGTGACGTAGAAATCGTTTAGTTGTAACAAGAATGCAGTCGTGGACTCGACGTTGTCTTCGATTCTGGTGGTTCAGTGGTTCAATTATGTGATGCTACGATGTCATAACGAAAACCGAAAGTACTCAACATATTGCAAAGTCGTTAGAGGAAAACAAAGCCCCGGCCATAAGCATCACGTGCAGAAAATGTCGTAAAATGTGGACACGTCGTTTTTTGAGATATGCGAGTTTTATATCTCTAATTGTTATTGATTCAGATGCAGACGCAGAGATGTTCACACCTGCGTCCGTTGCACACGTTGAGTTAAGTTTACCTGAATTGAGCGAACAGACAGACAGACAGACAGACACGTTGATCGCAATGCGTGGCATCCCTGTCGGAACAAAGTAAATGTTGTGAATATCATAACAATGTAACGCTTATAAATAAAATAGTTGATTATGCGTTTGCGACTTTCCAGCGGTATATGGCAACGATACTCAAATTCAAAGAGTTTATAAGTCGTAATCACTGAATCGGAAAATTAGACAAGTACCGCCAGTGAAGGGATTGACGGTTATCCACAAATGCCGATCCGACGTCCAGTCGTTGCGCATCCGGTTTTAGGCTTCTGGGAGAGCAAAGTTCCCCAAAATGGGAGATTCTCATGCGCAGGGCGCCGATGAACGTGTAAAATTTGACGCCGCTAGCTTTATCCTCGCCGGTGAAACCCGTAACCGTACAAACAAACAAAAACAAACAAACAAAATTACAAACAGTAAACGATATACCCACACCTTGCCTATCCGCATGCGTGGATAAAAAAAATCGAGTTAACAAGTCTGTGTCGGTGTTCAGACAGACCGCAATATTGCCGCTGGCTGCAAATGTAAACCATGCTGGGTTTTCCCTGCTGCAATGACACCGCCGCACTAGCAATGCTAGCAACACCGGGTTTTCCTTGTGTAACCTCCCAGCATACGCCGCAGCTGCCGCGAGACATTATCCACGCGCGACAGACAGACAGACAGACAGACAGCCGATTTTTCCGTGAATTGAGTTTTTATCAATGATTTTATCATTCGCATGTTGTTTAAAAATTCATATTAACACATATCTACACAATTTTATCATTCATTGTACTGTATGCCACTTGTGTGTTTGTTTTATTCTGTATTTTACCTGTATGGAGCTGCGGCTTGTCAGCTTTTTTTATTAAACGAATATGTTATGTTGTTAGTATTTCTTTGCCACAGAACAGACGGACGGACGGATCGACGCTAGACCATTGCACATTCGCTGTCTGCTACAGACGCAGCCTGTGGCGGTAATTAAACACATCAAGCTTAATTTCCGCAATAAAATGCGAACTTGCACTTTGATGTTAAAGTAATTGCCAATGAACGCAACTTCGTGTGGCGCGTTCGCAGAATGGTGAAGCGAAAAATACTGTAGACTTTCGCCCCTCATGAGCGACAGAATATACCGTGGTCCGATTCAAATAACCTAGAATTTCGCGTGTAAGCAAAGCGTATACCAAAGGTCTACGGTTTACGGTTCTACTCTACTGTGCCATATTCGGCCCTTATCGGTCAACGGGGTGGGTACAGGAGCCACCCGAAAATTACAAAATTGGTCAAATTTGCCGTTTTGGGCCCCGTATAGGAGACAGTATTTATGGAATACGGTGAAATTTGGCATCGTACAGTACACTATGCGGCCAGTCTCTCATACCAAATTGGCGGGGACGTGGGATTGGTAGAGGAGTCCCCAAAGTTGAAAATATGGTAAAACAAATCGAGATTTTTGGTGTTTTGCCCCGCATGGTCGACATTGTATACCGCGATTATGCTCAAATTTGGCGTGAAAGCGTACATTTCACGCGCCAATTTAGAAGTCGGGTATGGTCGTTCTGCTGATGTTGCAAAAACTTGGGGTTATAGTTTTAAAAATTCATGGATTAGAATCTAAATTGATTCCCATTTCAAAACTGTAGTTTGTTTGCAATTTTGCTGCTGCGGTACAAAATGCAAAACATCCCTTATCCCGTACAGCTATATCACACAATAGTTTTCAGTTACAGTAAATCTGGTGGTTTCAGTAAAATACGTATGAAGTTCGTTGCCAGTCTTTTTCGCTAGAAAAGTCTAAAGCATGTTACTAATCGCATACGTTACCACACAGTGAAAAATGTCGCCTTATTTAAAGCATAAATGATGTATTTTCGAAACCAGGAAGCTGTTAGTCGATTAAATGAAGTTCATGATTTTTGCTCGATTCACGTGTATGTGTCAAACCATGAAATCTGCCTAGGTAAGTAAGCGTTCATTGGCTGTAGATTCGTTAAACATAAATGCCAATGGCATACAGATGCCAATGAGTAACTTATAATGGCATGCAGATATGAGTAATAGTAACATCGGATAATACACTATATCTACACAATATAGACATAGAATACCGCGAAATGTAATCGTCATCATCGCTTTATAGTGAGAAGTTAAAAACAATGTGTTCGATCACAAGATGAAATGTATTCAAGTATTTCTGTCATCGTAATACTCGGACAGAATTGTACGCTGGCCGCGTCACGTGCTGCCTCCTAGTATGTCACGTTGAGTATGCGCAACAGACAGACCGACAGACGGACTGACAGTTACATTACGCTTACCGCTAGAGGCGGCCAGCGTAAAAATAAATGTACATAGAATAAGCCAATGGCTAAGTAGGCTATTAATAATAATAATAATAATATACACATTAGTATAGCGCCATATTGTTTCATTCACATTCACACTCGTATAGCCTAGACCGTCTATACGCTGGACTGGTGCACTCTTAAAACATGTGCTGTACGCCGAAGTGGTCACACCCCGTCTAGACTTACTTGCTTAAAGTCGGTGCCTACAATGTCACAGTTTAGCAGAAATGCCGATCCCCACTTAGTCGCTAAAACCGTACAAGATGTGGATGCTCGTTCAAGCGTAGGCCTACTGCTTGCTACTCAGCGCCTAAAGAGTACACGGAGAAGCCATTAAAAGGCGCTCGGATACCGAAATCCTACCCCTCCGTGTTCCCATTCCTCTTCCCTTTCCGTCTCCGCCCGTGCTTTCTGGCACCCAGTGGCGTGTGGAACAACTCCAATTAGTCGCTCGGTGGCACACGGTGCTGCGCTGTCCATCACGGTGACGTCAGAACCGTTTCCAGGCAACACGGCTTCGCGGCGTCGGATACAGAAGACCTCGTCGATGTTAATAAAAGGCTTCAAAGACTCTCCATCGCCGCATTCACTTTCATCTTCTTGTCAATAGATTTCGCACGACGACATGTGCCCGGCCTTCGATTTTCGCATCTTCTTCTTCTCTCATTTTCGTGACGAAAAAAAGTTGTCCATCAACAGAGTCTTTCGTTCGTCCGTTAATTTGGCCATCTTTCTATGCGCATAGGTCGAAAGTCCAAATCTATTGATATTAATTTTCTAAATTCACGATTTTTACTGCCAGACGCCATGCTAGAGTGGTATGGACGGTACCTGCCAATTATTCCGTTCCTCCATCTGCCACACCCCGGTAGCCTACAGGACGGAAATGGCTCAAACAGCAAGCAGTGAACGTCACACGTATAGCCTAGTCTACGGACTTTTGTTTTCTGACGCGAAGAGTCTTAGTAAAAATCCAGTGGCCAACCGGGCGCCAAAATATTGTGACTTTCGACCAACTCATAACTGGTTATATCTCGGAAACGGTACAAAATAGAAACATAATGAATATACGGAAGGAGACTAGGAAGTCATATGTATCACGCACTAACAGTAGTACGAGAGTGTTGCAAGGACGACGATCAAAGTCAATGGGAATTGGCAAAATGTGACTCCCCGCCGCCCCAAGCCCCTTAACCGATCATCACCAAAAGACTTGAAAAAAAACATGATTACGTCGCGGATACCTGTTATCCCGCAAAATTTAATACAGATCGGCTCAGGGATTTCGTTTCTGCGCATTAGTGACTTTCCGCGCCATAAGTTGACTCTGCTGTGTATCTTCGGACTATACAAATCCTATTTTATTATTATTATTACTGTGTTCGTTTTTTTCGGGTGAGGGGGCGGTTCTTCCAATTACGTACAGCCAAGACTCCCGCACAGATTTTGACTCTAAATACAATTTCGATCTTTTTTTCCCAACAAAACCGCCATTTTTGGGCCGGATTTTGGACCTAGAATTTTTTGACTAAAAACCACCTAACGTGACCCGCCATGTATAACCACTGTTCAATGTCAAAAGGTCAAAAGTCAAGGTAACAGAGGTCACGTAACGTATCCGCATCAACAACGCTGTGACTCGGAAACGTATACTAGTCATAGCAACTTAAAACCTGGTAGAAATATCATCGTGGGTGTCTCCTCAAGTCAGTCAAGTGGCACTCTTTCTCGATAAATAGGTGAAATAAACCGGAAATAGAAATATGGCGGACTTTTGGCCTATCTGATAAAAAAACAACTGAAACATCCTCAAATAACGGATATTTCGCTAACTATAAAGAAATCGGGGTCAAAGAATCGAACGCTGATGTCAGAATTTTTACCGGAAACTCCTAAATAGACAATTCTGCTCATGCGCAGTGAAAAATAGCTAAAAATCGTCACAAATGCTGCGAAATCTCTAAAATTTTTCTTTCAGTCTTCACGCGAAATCCCGGGCAGTGCTGACAATCATGGTTGTTTGTATGTCTGATGTCTGTCTGTCTGTCCGATCGCATATATCTCAAAAACCGCACATTCAAATGTTACCAAATTTTATGTACATGCTGCCTTCGGCCGTAGATCGGTCGGTCCTGTTCTGACAGCATAGCCATTGCGATAACTTACGTACTTCCGGTTTTGTGTTTTGTGGATGACGTCATGTTTTCATATAATGGTGGAAATACTCGTAGCTTGCACGTCACCGAGCGACGCGTGGGGTCTTTCGGGTGACGTTCGTCTTTCGGACCCGTCTCGTTCCGTCCGTATTCTCGTTACGAGTAGCCAAGAGCCATTGTAAATGATCAGAAAGTAATGAGCGACGTGATGTGAGACCAATTATCACTGACGGTCGCAGAATCTAGCGTGACTGCACGCACACCTGCCACTGAAGACGACGTGACTTCTCGCAGAGTCGCAAGGCGGACCGTGCCGAGCTTTCCGCGCTGAATACGACGAAAGCTCAGGTTTTCACGCAGGTGTTTCTTACTACCTGAATTACCTGTACCTCAGCTCTGTCGCTGATGACCGTCATGACTCCGGTGTGCGGCGATGGACCGACTGGAAAACACAGGACCCGAACTATAGGGCACACAGACTCGGTAGAGCGCATACCTCCGCCACGCCACACGTTGAGCAGCAGGTGCGCTAACTCTAACCTTAAAACTAACCCCAACCATAACCTTAACCTTTTATAGCACTTTATTCTACTCTTTTCTGGTCCAAACGCACTACCAATTATCCCAAATTTCATATAAAAATCCACCGATCACTTTTTGATTATCCTCTTCACAAACAGACAAACAAAAGGCGATCAAATGGTACCGTCATCATCTTCATCTTCCGAAAGGAGCGAGATGATAAGTAGGACTTGAACCAGCAGAGAACAAAGCGATCGATCCGATGTCACCCCTCTCATCACGTCTACGTATGCCGGTAAAGCGTAACAGACTTCGCAGGAAGGGTCGAATAAGGGATGCCAACGGGCTAGCTGAGAAGATCGACATAAACATCCACGACATTCGTTCTATAGGCAGTATAACAAGTTGACCCAGGCCTCATTAAAGGAATTGTGGGCTGCTGCAAAAGTGCTAATGTGAGTGTCACTCAGGCGCAATACCCAGCTGGTATACACGATGTTGAGAGTGTGAATAATTTTTTTCGCTTATGTTTGTTACGACTTAAAGTATTCGGCCACTGATGTCAATCTCATTCTGGTACCAGTTCTTCCATTTCTGACTCACCTATGTCTTTACCCATCACTCCTTTTATTTCTGATTCACCACTCTGTAATCTATAACTCCCTCTCTTTTACTCCCGGTTTAAAACCTACCTCTTCACGAATCCTATCCCTGTAGTTTCACTTCTTCCTCCACTGGTCCTACTGCATCCACTAGACGCGGCCAGCGTATGTAATAACTTGGCCAACAGCTCAGAGCTGAACTCAACTGATTACAAGATTAAAGAATTCTTTAAGCAGCGTGAATACGAGTCGTGAAGAAATCAAACAGTCAGTCAAAGCCATCGTACAAAGTTTGATTAAAAAGATTCTATTTCCTTTATCCATGCTTTGCTAGGTAATGCAGAAGCACAAGTTAGGCGAGATGGGAAAATGAACCAGCTTTTGATTGCCTAGTTCTTATAAATGTTTCTGCCGACACTATTGAAATCATCGGACAATGCTTGCTCAAAGATGTCGGGGATCGTTTTTGAGCCACAGCCACTTAGCCAGTGTATAAATTTGCATTACGTTTTCAGCATTCATTATATTTTCTTATACATTTCGGTACATTACTTTACTCTTGTCAAGACAACAATATTCAGCGTCTTCTACAAAGGATCGGAAAACTACCACCTACGGTAAGTAAGTAAAGAAAAGTAAACAGGACACTGTATAGTGCCTTATAATGAGTGTGATACCTGTAGTTTAAGCTAGCATCTGCACCTACAAGATCTTGCATGTCGGCGCACCGTCGCAACTTTCTGATATGCCGTTTGTTCCTCTCTGTACTATGCATTGCGAATTTGCAATCGGCTTTTGTCGCCACACGTTCATCGAACTGACGTGTACTTTTGTTGGCGCTCATTTCGTATTGCAGCACCAACGATCTGGAATTCTCTCCCTTTCTCCATTCGTTCATCCCAAACCCCAAACCATGAATTCATTCTCGAGACATCTCAAAACCCATTAAATTTTGTTTCAATCTGCTTTTGACAACCCTAGCAGCTAACCCAGTGCCTGATTCATTTGCACTTAAATGAGTACACGCTTTCTAAATGTTCTGTTTATTTACTTATTTACATTTACTTATAAGGGTGCAAATGGTCTATTTGTCAGGTCTACTCGGTTCCTCGATAACTCTGCATACTGTGTTGGTGCCAGTAAATTTCGCAAAGAAGCACACTGATTAGTAGTCGCTATATCGTCCATTCCTCTGGGACGGAGCTGCACACGGGAGCCAATTTCCATAAAATTGCCAAACGAGGCGCGAACGCTATACTTGCAAGTGTGATGAACGTGAAGAGGCGTTATTATTCGCCAAAAGGCGAATATTTCAAATACTCTATGGGCCAAAAAAACGGCTTTCACGCGTTCGGCTATAACTCCGCCAAAAGTAAACCGATTTAGATGAAATTTGGAACATTGTGAAAAAATATAAGGGGGCTCGACCTGGCAGATTTTGGGCGCGATTCGCGAAGTAGTCACAATTTGAAAAATGCCGAAATTTTGTTTTTCGTGAGGTAAATAACGCACGATTTCATTGATTTCCAGTCGGACAAATTTTACGACATTTGAATACAACAACGTCGATCGGTGAAGCGGTAAAAACTTTCGGAACAGAATTTTAAAAAAAATTACCATAAAGAGGCGTTCTTTCTAAAAATGCCTAAATTGCTCAGAAAATTACCAGGTATTGCAACTTCACGCCGTCATAACTCCGCAATGATTACAAATGCCGAAAACTCGGTTAACTAACGGCCAAATGGTCCCCTTACGGAATGTCTAGTTTCAATTTTTACCGTTGAAATCACTTCAGTCTTACCTCTGGGCTGTACGCTGCGTACATAACATTTTTGGCAAGAATTAGCGCACATTTACGATACGGCATAACATACTATTGTTCATAAATAAAATAACGTACGTATTACATAGCGTGACCTGATTACGTCGTCAGATCACGGCCAGGTCATCTAATAAAATAACGCAAAAAATCAATGCGCAAAAAGCAGACTGAAGTAAGTAACACGGCAGATAACGCTGGGATCACTCAGTCACAGGAACGTGACACTAGGTATCGTCGAATGCAGGAACTAAACATGTTGTGCGTCAGTAAATAAGTAAACGGTTGTGTCACCTGTCGGGTACGACGGTGAGAAACGCTCTCTTTGAGGCTAAATTGTAATGTGTCTCCACATTCACTGCAACCCGTCTAGTCGTACTGCTGAATATAGCTGCTGATTGCTGAAGTTGATTTGATCTGTCGATTCGACTGCTACAATAAATACTTGTTGTAGCAGTAAACAATAACAGAATTTAGTTTCTCCACTGTGCGCTGCGCCTATTGTTACCGACCGAGTAGCATGGTCTGTCGGTATGTCAGTTGGTTTGTCATTTAGTGAGCCCTTCATAAACGGCTGAAGCGATCGAGATGCCATTTGCGTCGACGACTCTGGTGGGCCCAGAGAAACACCTGTTGCATATAGTCGACTGCTTCGGGCGAATACTGTATTGTGTTCATTCAACACAATACATTCTTTTAGTTACACATCATATGAGATTTATCTTACAAGCAGAACTTTAGCATCACGAGTTTAAATCAACGGTAACGACGTTGCAACCCTACATGCTTTCCTTGCTAACAAGTGGCTACAGCTTTTACAATTCGGGGTACTTTTATCAATTTTGCGGCAAGCTGAAATTTGGGGAGCTGTGCTACTGGGACCAAACGCGTCCATATGTGTCCGTTTCAAACTTTCAATTATAGTGAAAATCCACAAATCCATGTTTCCAGTGGAGGCCATAGGGATCGTCAGACATACAATCCATTGATGATTTTTACCGCGCGACGATATGCTACCGGGGTATATTCTGTGGTCGTGTGTCCGTTTGTCCGTCCGTGACAAGACAGAGTCCTACCAAAGCGGCTAAACATAAGATCACGAAAACAACGTCGTACGATAGCCCAACGACTCTAGTTTTCGACATAATTCCAACGGGGTCACGCCAGTTGTGGCGCCGAATACAGGTGGGTACGTTGAAATCGGCGATTTTCGATCAATATCTCGCTATACATAAGAAACAGTGCAAGATAGTCACGTATTTAGTATTGACGGTTAACAGGAACTCGTATGTATGCTATCGAATGATGCTATTTTAGTGATCTGAATGACCCTAACTACTCCAAACCACCCGATTTTCTACACTTTGCGTCGCCTTTCATATCTTCATAACGTACCAGTTAGTTGTGCACGCCCATCACTCGAAGAGCTGATAACCCAATTTTTCGTTACATTTTACGCAGGACGTTTTCGCAGTGTGCTATCTACCACAGCGTGCTATCGGTCAAATTCGATCGCGCCATCTGCACGGTGACGTCACATCTTCAGCCGCGCTTCGTACTTGCTATGAAGTAAACCCATAGCGGTTTGTCGCAGTGTATACAGCAGCTTTTTATAACGGGTGCTGCGGAGTTCAGTCGTCAACCCGATTCTCAAGCCACAAGCACGTGGTCGCCGGCAGATGCGGAAACGGAAATGCACGAATGTCGTCACATCTTGCGACCGAAAGTGGAAATAGAACGGCGTGACGTCACAGAAAGATGTCGGGGCAGCGCGACCAGTCTTGGTTGCGCTTGCACTGCCAGTACTCTTGCGTGTATCGATACATCAGCTGAGCGGTGACCGGATCGCGTTCCTTCCGGAACCACTTGGGACTGTACACGGCGTGCGGGTGATCTGTCGACAATGGCCCACAGTCGGCGCAGCGTATTACGTGACGTCTTGGTTAATGATGAAACGCCGCCGAAAATGCGACAGTTTGGGGGATTTACTCTTTCGCTGCGGTTGATACCATTGTGAGACTTCGGGGGATGCCACGTGGCTACAGTAAACGGATGCAGGAACCAGGGAGTCAGGGAATAGAGTTGCATTTGCCATGTATTTATCAGTGCCACATTTTGCATTTTGCTCGTTGCACCATATACTAAAAACAGGACACTCGGTAGAATGGTGGAACGCATACCTCCGCCACGCTACATTGAAATCGGCACAGTGTCGTTACCGACGAGCAGCAGGTGCGCTAACCCTAACCGTGTCCCATAAC
>Ga0209363_1000393_pt1 | contig 16586 bp, 7 predicted proteins | sample WorMetexBAHAMAS3_FD_187385 | JGI IMG/M metagenome (GOLD analysis project Ga0209363, IMG submission 187385) | Marine gutless worms symbiont microbial communities from Max Planck institute for Marine Microbiology, Germany - Inanidrilus exumae... | ecosystem: Host-associated > Annelida > Digestive... | reverse complement strand
CAATATAGCTTTTTTTGTGCAGAAAGGGGACGTTAATCTCCCAACCAACGAATGAAACAAGTCATTTACCAAGCAGTATAATTTAACGATGACCGAGACGCTCTGAAATTGGGAAGGTAACCGCGGGCTTGGCAGAAAGTAATGACAGCCTACTGATGCTTGGTTTATGACTGAGGTCACCTGCAGGAAGTCTGTCAAGTAAACCAGATATTGGCACCAAACCAAACTCAACGGTGCTTGAGGGACTTTGGGAGTATCTTTACCTTTTATATCTTACAGTATGTGACAGACTAGTTAGTAGCACTGTTATATCGCCATATAATTGTTGCAAGCCTTCAAATTGTAGTTTCAGTATCCTGCAAAATAATGTTTCCAGCAAAACACTTGCATTTTCCAGTGGATGCACGGTATCTGTTAAGCATTTGATCTTTAAGAAGTACTTTGTAGCAGTTTCGTCACCGAGAATCGTAATTTGAGATATTTAACTAAAACAACAAGGAGCAGTGGCGCTTCTTTCATGCGGCTGTATGAACTCAAGATGCACCGTTGTACATAGAGACAGAGTGGCAACATCAAGGAACTCTGACCAGGCTTTAGTTGTCAGTGTCGGTACTTGCCGCTGATTGATTTGAAGACTTGTCTCCAAAATGACCTACAAAATGGCATATTATGTGTCAAGTGTTCCTGTCCCTGTGGCTTAGTGGTAAGATAGCCACACAGTGCACTCTGTCTGAACAGTTACCGGCATGGAGCAGGTTCAAATAATTTCTGTCAGCATCTTAGCGCACGTTTCTAGACTAATTTTTCCGACAGGCAGAATTTTGTTGGAAAAACGTTTTACAGCCCATGTGTCGTTACTCACGGTAACTAGTGTATTTGGATTAGTGAGAAGATGCTGTATGTATTCATTTATATGTACGTATGCGTACAATTTATTTTAAACCCTGCAGACTCGACCGTCATCACTAAACCTGAAGGTCTATGAGAGCTTTGTATCAGTGGTTTTTGTGTTGGTTTATGTGTATCAGGACACACAGGCAGTGCCGGCAGCAAGCGAGCAGTCGCGACTGCGTGAAAAGGCTCGTTTAGTCCGAATATGGTACAACATTGACAGAAGGTTTGGCTCCTAATTCTGTACTTCAGTTAACTTATAGCAGAGCTGTTGCTAATTTCTAGTTGTGCTGTCAGCGTGTGTTGATGTTTTTTTGTGATTGGCCAGTCGCCATTAACTGAAGGTCCATGCATTCTCGTAGAACTTTTGGCACTTGTGGCTTTGCGTTGCTTGACAAGCAGCCTTTTAATTATTGCATTTCGGCCGATGTACTGGTCTTGATAGCATCTCAGTAATAATTGTGCAAAAACGGCTGAACCGATCGAGATGCCGTTTTTACGGCTGACTCACGTTCGTCGAAGGAACAATGTATTAGATGGGGGTCCCGATCCCCATGGGAAGGGGCACTTTTGAGGGGTACATGTGCCAGCCCATGGCAGCGTACCTATGTATGGCGCATGTGCCTACCCACCACACACAGCAGATGAATGCATTCGCCGCCGCAGGGATAACAAGACATGGATGCGGCCTCTTGCAAAATTACTTTGGACTCTTGTTCTAACCTCAGTTCAACATTTCATTGCACTATTGCTGTAGATTTGTGAAGCCGCTGTTGACTCATCAACAGCCGCCGCTGACGGAAACTCTACCGGAGTGTTGTTTACCACTTGCCAGATTGCTGACCACAACCGAACAAATGGTAAGACGTATGTACATGTACACTACCTCTGGTTGCTATGTGTTGATATTAACACGTGAATATTTTGATGACAGTTGATATGAAATCCCGAGGCTTTTGTGATGGCTGTTTTCAAGGTGAGGTTAGCTGGAAGAGAATCTGTGAAGTCCGATTTTTATAGGCCCCGAATGTTCTTCTCATCACCCAACCAGCCGAGTCAAAATGCTGAAGAACAGAGCACTGACTCCAGCCGGTGCCCTGGCCGTATCCATTCATCTGTTCTTCGTCAACACCGTAGTATAGTAAGTAAGTAAGTGAGTAAGTACATGGCTCAAGGTCGTTAGAAGAATCAGGGTGCGTAGACGAAGATATTCTAGTCACTTGCTGGAGTGACCCCTGCACACCTCGCTGATGACTGTCGCCCGATGCGGTCGGAATCCAATGAATTGCGGAATCTGCTCGTACTGTGCACACACAGCAAACTGGGTGACAGAAGTTTTTCAGTCGCCGGTCCCCGCCTGTGGAATGACCTTCCACCAAGACTACGACAGCCTGGACTGTCCTTTGACACTTTCAAACAATCTCTTAAAACATACTTGTTTGGCGACCGAAGCGCATAGTGACCCTATCGAATTTATATGTGCTATACAAAAAACGTTTATGTATGTATGTAAGATGGCAGCCAAAAGGGGATGGGCCGACTGAAAATAAAATGTCTTTAATAGCTTAATAGCCCATCACCATTATAATGGTTGTTTTCCAACTGAGCGAGGATTAGCTATTTCCCTCATCAATTTAGTTCCTTCACTTCCTCTGAAGAGACTTTTGGGGGTAAGTGGCACAGACAATTTACACTCTGGATCTCTTCCTGTGGCCTACCCACCAGTGTCGAAGAACTGACCCGTCCAGGGAAAATGGTTCGCCATTGGACTTTTGAAATTCTGCCACTAGTACCCTACATGGTCATCATCATCATCTTCAACTAATTTACAGTACGCCGATTATAGTAGCTTAATCCACTATTGCATTACATTGTCACATGTTAAAAATAGCAAAAAACTAAAAGCTTCTGTGGGAGCGTGTTCCATGCTGCCAGTCCAGAGTACGAAAAGGCTCACTTTCTGAATTTAGTCCGGAGCCTTGGTAGACAGTAGTTTGTAGTTTTCCCATAGTGCAAACTGGGTCGTGTTGATGTTGCAGCGACGCTGCTGTTGAGATCGCTAGCTATTTATCTACATGTTGACTGTTTCTCTCTCTCTCTGTCTCTCTCTTTCTCTATTTTTTATATTTGTACTCCGTATGCAATTTCTGTAATAAATAAATAAATGTATTTTGGTGGTTGATCGTGGTTGACTTTGTACATATGTATGCATCGTTTGTACAACTCGTGAACGTACGTGTAGCCATAAACCTGTGTAATAATGATTTTGGTACATCATGAAGATAACTAGTGGTTAACTGTTGTCATTTTTGCATATTGCGCTGTGTCACTCAATGTTGTCCATGTCATTCCGAGAGGTTACTGTAAGTCTGATGTAAAGTAAACAAGGTATAGCACTTAGCAACAACTCTGCCTCACCGCTACGGGAAAGTCACATGCCATATGGGATCACACAGTGTTACCTGCCACCCGGCAGAGGTGAGATTCCCACCTTTACCCCTAGCCGAAGCAGGTACTCGATTTAGCGACCTTGGATGGATGCAAGGCTGAGTTAACCTTGTGTGTTGTTACTCAGATGGCTACACCGGCAAGTCCTAGTACAGACCACTCTGGCGACATCGACTCAGAATGCATCTTGAATGACGATGAGATCGCGACAATGGATGGCGGCCGCCGCAATGTAGTTGTAAACACTGCGCCTACCGCGACTACACCTCAGGTTTGTTGTTCCTTAGGTCGCTGTAGTTGAGCATTCTACGATGTTTGATTACTCAGCCCTGCATAGAGTAGGTCCTTTGAGGACGTAACTACAGATGTTTACAGTTGCAGGACGGTGTGAGATTCTGTGGCTGGTTACTGATTGACTTCAGGTCCACACTTATCCATCCACTCTGTAACAGCTCGGTCTGTTGAGGGTCGTTGCATTTTCATTATCACGCCAGTATTTTTTTGCTCGCTGGCGTCTCTCGTCGTCGCCTGTCGTCGTCTGTAATGCTGCCCGAGGCGGGCGGACCGGCCGCCAGGCGCGTGGGCGGTCGGCCGCCGCCGGGCCGGGCGCGTGGGTGGTCGACACTGCATGGCGTGCTACTATGGTTACGTCCGGTTAGGGCGACACCTTGTTCATTGGGCATAAACAGTACATTCCTCTGTCTTTAAATTATTAATCACACGTCCTTCATGGTGATCATTTTAGTGGTCCCTACTGGTCCAGGTTGAGCATTTGCTTCGATGTGTGTGTCTGTTAGTATCTGGCAGCAGCAGTGAACTACGTGACCTTTGACCTAGATATTTGGTATGCTGGTTCACCTTGACACTATCTAGGTCAAGTTTGAGGATGATGTCATGGGTCACAAGTTCACAGACACAGAAGGAAACGGGTTCAGCAGCTGCTGGGATGGCCAACCACGGTGTTGCCAGGGCCAAAAAAAACAAATAATGTGGGAAAATAGACCTGAATTTAAAACTGTAAATAAGTAACAGTGGCTGTGTAATTTTAGATCAGCTAAAAGTGTTGCTGAAGTGGTCAGTGCAACCTCCTGTGATGGCTTTCTGTAGTTTGAATGTACTGTCCATCTAGTACTGCCTGTCATGAAGTGCATAATTAGTTCTATGCATTAGCAGTCAATCCACCTGTCACACGTAACAAGCAGGCAGTCTTATACTTGCATAGTGCTTGTTTATGTTACTTGTTCCCATATATATATATATATATATGTTTTGGTTACAGTTTTATTTAATATCAGTATGTTGTGTGTTCATTATTTGCTCATTATTAGAGTATGTACCATTGCATATAGTTGCGTATTTTAGTTACTTCATGTGCCTCCAGTTTGATTAGGTTGCATACATTTTAGCATACTATAAGATTTTTAGGTCGACTCCTCCGAGTCGACCTAATAAAGTGGGTCTCAAATGTCCGTCCGTCCGTCCGTCAACAAAACGTTTCTTCGATTTCAATGAAATTTGGTGTGTAGGTAGAGGTCGATGAGTGACGCATGATGGGGTGCAGTATGTCCGGATCCAAGGTCAAGGTCACGAGCCTTTGAAAGTCGGAAATTCGGCCATTTTCAAAGGCTGTCTCCTCCCCCATTTATAATGGGGGCTGGCAAGTGACCACGGATTCTTAAATTAGGGGACAATACCTAAAGCTTGTCGGGGCCGGATTTTCGATTTTTGTCCTAGTTTTTGTGTCACGTGACTTTGAAGTTGGCAGCAAGTAGGAGTCGACCGCCAGTCCCGTATGGGGCTAATTTATTATTATTATTGTTATTACTGTCATTTTGATGGGGATGCTGTTTTTACCACTTTTGGCTTTCTCCGTTAGCAGAATAACTCAAAAGTTATAGAGTGTTTTTGCATGAAACTTGGGGTTTACGTACGCACTAGTCGCCGTCAGCGATAGCATGTGGGCAGTGAGACTTGTTCCAACAAAAATGTCCAGTTCTTAACCGTGGGTGCCGGCTAAAACAGGCTGATATGTGTAATGGCTGTAAGACAGTTGTTGTCGTGTTGAGGAATATGTAGATTATGGACCAGAGAAGAGTTGTGTAACATTGCATATAGTTGCGTGTTTTATTTACTTTATGTCTCCAGTTTGATTAGGGTGTCTACATTTCAGCATACTATAAGTTTATTGTTATTATTTCTTCTGCCATTTTGATGGGGATTCTGAAACTTGGGGGTTAAGTATTTTAGGTATGTGCTAGTTATGCTGTTATAACTGTTGTTGTTTTAACTGCTGTTACTATACAGTTTTGCCTCAGAATCCACGGAACTGGCATGTTATAAATTGGTGTATTATTACTGGACGGTCTACACATAGTGTAGGGGGCCAGTATTGTTTTGCTCGTTGGTGTCTGTCGTCTGTAACACTCCACTGCGGGCCAGTAGTGTTACGTTTCGTTAGGGCGACACCTTGTTGATTATATTTTGGAAGTGATCCGGAACGTATTTTGGATATTTACATTTATAGTAATATTTATTGATAGTCCTGCAGACAGTTGAAAGTGACATTGGAAAAACCAGTTACGATGCAGTGCCGTAAAATCTACGCCATTGTGCCTGCTACTCCCGGGTAACGACACTGTGCCAATTTCAGTGTGGTGTGGCAGAGATGTGCTGAGTGCTATCTAGTTGTCATCTTACTTATTTTGGCTAATGATGATGATATTAGTCGCGAATATGATGAATGAATGTTATGAAAGGATGGTTTTCATCGGCTAGTTGATCTGCATGCGCCACATACAGGTAGATTTCTGTCGAAATAGAACCGCTTTGTAATGCTTTGGGACTGCCAGCTGACTCAGAACGTCAGCACACACCTTCACCAGCTGTGCACTGATGGATTTGCCTGTTTCTGGTGCTGTGACGCGTCTTTTATGCTCTTAACGTGTTTGTGCGTGAACAGAATTAGTCTTACTGAAATAACAGTCCTTGCCATTTCTGTTAATACGTGTTTTGATTGCTCACCTTTGTGTATTTTGATCTGTTTTGATAGTTGTCAGAAATTGTGACTAACCAGTTCTGTAACTTCATGTTTTTAACAACAAGGATGAAAACATTCTGTTATTTTTTAAATTTCAATTTGTTTACTAACCAGTAATAGTTGAGTATAACAGTAGGCAATACAGAATCTGAAATTGAAAAATGCTCAAGGAATTGATGCAATTACGACAGAAATGTTACAAATAGGATGGAACAGTACAGTTAAAGTAATGCAGTGCTTTTGCGGTAAGTGAGAACAAATGCCAGAGGAGTGGGGAAAAAGCAACTATCATATCTTTACATAAGATAATGAGGGTACCCGGAAGTCTTTACCAAGACCTTACAACAACGTCTCAAGCATTACGTAGAAACACTTTGGCTAAAGAGCAAGCAGGATACTGGAAAGGTAGAGGGATATTGAATCAAATACTTGCTATGTGACAGTTAGCACTGCAGTATACACTGAGGAAAATAAAGTTTTGTGCAACAGCTTTACGGACTTCAAGCATTTACGGACATTTAACAGTCTGGCACAATGGATTGTGGCAAATATTAAGGAACTATGGCATTTTTACTTCACCTGCATTTGGCGCCCCTATTAGGGGTGATCTCATTGGAATTTCGTTGAGATTATTCTCGTCATAAACGTGCAGTCCTGGGCTATCGTGTGGCGTTGTCTGCGTGATCATATGTTTAGCCATTTTAGTAGAACTCTCTGCTAAACCGTTTCCGAACGGGCCAAGGTCCATGTCGTGCAAACTTGCACAAATGGGGCCTAGCTCAATCACCTTCTTGTGATTGTGGCCAGCGACAGACCATGAACCACATTGTCGACACGTGTCCATTGACGAAATTTGAAGGCGGACTGAATCTACTTCACGAAGCAGATGATGACGCAGTCATATGGTTGGAATCTGCAGCACTCGCGAAATGAAAAAGTAGAACTCTTATTTGCGACAGACAGACAGACAGACATACACACGACCACAGCGTATATTGCACTAGCATAGCGTCGCACAGAGTGTGAGTGCATGCGTGTTGACAGTTGCAGTCAAAAAAAGATGAACATTATGTGCACGGATTTTTACCGAGATATGTTTGTGAGATTAATGATGAACATTTTTTCTTTGATGCTTTGATACTGTTGGTTGGGTGACGTGAAAGATGCGTGGCCTGCAAAGAACCTCTGCCACTTATACCCAAAGAGAAATCTCCAACGTGTCCCCTCCAGAACAAATGGAAGAAGATGACCGAGGGGGTACCGAGCTGAATCCGTGTTCTGTAAACGGGCCATTAAAAGAGAGACAGGTAGGTAGAAGAGTATTATGCTTGTGTTACATTGACGCCAGCTGCTTCTGCAAATACTTATTTATCTGCTTCGTCTGATATCATTCACATCTTTTTAGATAATGCCCTGCCAGTTTTTCTGATATCTTCCAGGCTATTTGCGAACTGGATCCTTAGCAGTATGAGTGCAGTGAAGACAGCTAACTTTAGACCGACACACTCGGAACATGGCAGTTATTGTTGCGTTTCTTTGTCATTATTGGCAGTCATCTGTCTCTTGTAGTTTATGAACATTCTGCCACGTACTGGTCCACTATTAACTTCTCTTACTGTGTTTAGTGTTCTGCACAATGAGTGCTGGCATAAGGCAGCCAGCGTATCAACAGTTCGATGTCCCTTTCCCCAGGAATCAGTTGCTGGATAAGGAATTGATGAGGCTGGGGTGAGGGATGATTTCACTGGTTGTGGTAAGCACTCGTGAGTTTCTTCGGTGCTTTGATGCTTTTAATTGGGTGACAGGAAGGGTATCAGGCCTGTGAAAAAAGCCCGCGCCTCATACACTCAGTGGTTCTTATTCAGAATAGCTGATGAAAGAAAATCTGGGTCATATCCCGTCTGACTCAGGTTCACCACAAAAATGCCTATTAACTGATGTGTTGCTGTTGTTTTGCAGACTGAGGTCATCACGGCTGGCGCGGTGCTGGGTTAGGCAGCTGTATGAGTCATCAGCACTTGGCTGTTCACCACTATCACATAGTCTCCTGTTCATTTATGCCATGCTGCGCTTAGTCTGAAACAAACTACGTCGGCTTATGCATCATGTTAGATATCAATTTCGTATCTCTCGCTTACTCATTTGCATTGTGTACTTGCGCATGCACGCTAGGTGATAGTTTATTTATTGGCAAAACTTCTTTACAGTGGAATTATTGCACTGAAGTCGATGTTGTGCCTTGATGGTTGTAAATAGAATTTTGATGTTGATTATTGATTATTGAAAACTTGTTTATAGAATACATGCTGCTTTCTCACCTTTATGTTATGCAAGAAAATGTGTATTTAATGATAGAGAATTTTGAATGGATAAAACTGACGAACATGACACAGTTGCTCATATTTGTAAATGTTCTGGTAAATGTACATTATTGATGCATTTGCTAATCAGTATTGAAGAATTTTTACCAAGATTTCAATTTTGTAAAAACAGTTCAGTACACGTTAATGCCCAAATTGGGCAGTTGACTGCTCAAAAGATGCCTCTATAAGCTTGCCACATCGGAACTAATTTTGCAATGAAGTTTAAAGACCCCACCACACCATGAACGTGTTGCTGCACTACTTTGTGATATAATTGATACCTTTTTGGCTAACAGTCGCCCGTTTTTTGCCCCACCGTGTAGTTTACAGTTCGGCACTCGTGTCAAATTTGACTGATGAGCCTATCGTAGAATTTTTATGAATAGCTAATATGACTGCTCAATGTTGGATTTCTGTATCATTTTTTAGTTATTTCACAAACAAAAAAGCACTTGTGTGATTGTTCAAAATCGCGTGATGCAACATGTAATAATGGTATTGAGTTGTTGACAGCCATGCAGATGACAGTGGAATGTGTCAGCCAGAGCTAGTTAACTCCCTGTTGAGTTTTACCTTCTTGGGCCAACTTGGCAGCCACTCTGAACCTATATAGAATTCACTTACTAGTTACGTTTGTAGCATATTGGGGGGTCCAAAACCCTAAGGAGCCAGGTGGCGAAAATTGAATACCTAAGTAAGGGGTCCAAAATATTAGGAGGCCTAGTCATCGTTGCAAAAATTATTGTCAAGCCCTCGGGGCCCCGACTGTGGATCCCTGGTGACAGGAAGTTCATCCAGTCTGTAGAAAACTTGTGCCAGTTATCCCCAGACGTTCCCTTTTGGAACAAACGAAGAAAGAAAAGCAAGTGTACAAGCAGCTAAGTGAGCTAACCCTGGTTTGCATGCAACTTGATGCAAGATGGCCGTTGAATGGTGTCACTTAACTGACCACGTGATGCTATCTTGTTGAGGTGATAATGTGAAAAGCATATACCGTGATAAGAGTAGACGTGTTTTGTTACGCTGCGTGCTGTATTGTGATAGCTTGTTTTTCAGTGGCTTTGTCATGCGTTGTTGCAGTTTTTTGTAGTTTTTCTAGTGTTTGCAATTGTTTTGTCGCCAGTTGTTGCATCTCACGGTAACAGCAAGATTTAACATTCTATTTTATCAGAGCTTATTACTAGGACACAACCTATTTTGCAGGGAAAAGTGCTGAATTTTGTGGGGGCTTTTGAAAAAATGCCAGATGTTGCAGAAACTTTGTGGATGACCATCTGCATAATTTTTGGACAGAAATAATTCACTGCTGTCAGCTCAGTGCATATCACAATGAAAATGTGAGCAAAATCATTTCTTGGCGGCACAGAAAAGATACACAGTGTTTGTTAAAAACCTGTCCAGTTAAAATAACAGTTTGTGCATCTCATAAAATCCCGGTAGCCTTACTGAATACATCACAGGCTTGCCTGTACTCAGTTTGGCACCCCACTACTCTGACAGCACTTCTTGTAGCATACCAAGTTTACAGTCGCTGAATTTCATGTTGCTTTTAACAAGTGTACTTGATTCACGATCTTAAAATTTTTGGCACTGATGACGCAGTTTTCAACTTCATGCTTTGTCATGAAATGGCAGTGACCAGTGAATGTTATTGGCGGCTATTTAGGTCTACAACCAATGCTTTGCTCAGCTTCCACTTTGTCAGATAAATAGTAGCACAAATGGTTGTTATTCTTTAGTGGATATTCAGATAAACGGTAATTAGAAATATGCTCAAAAATGCCAAAGAAATATTGCATAAATGTGTAAATAGATGAGGACATTGCAAAATTTGGCAGCATTTTGCAGAAAACTGTTAATTTTGTTGAAAGCCGTCCATTTTACTATCCACATTGTGGCCGCAAATCTAGTTGTTAATTGTTACATTTCTGTAACAGTGGCCTTTTACGTGACATAACAAATTTTTTCGTTATTATGCGTGTATATTTGGCATGAATTTGTTGATGCAAATGACCAGACTGAAAGCTTAAGAGGATATCATATAGGTATAGCTTGTTACGTGCATGTGAACTAATCTTTTAATACTTTGCATTTCAATAGTGCACTATTGGTAATGATGGTCCCTTGTTTAAGTGATCACTACCTGTACAGATAATGTTCAAATGTGCAACCGAGATGTAGTCACACACAACATTCCAAACTTGTATGGTCATAACAAAACCCCAGAGAGCTGAATCAAGATAAATTTTGATATACTTCAGCCGATGGATATAATTAATTTCAGTTGACAGGGACAAAACAGACAAGTTTAAATTTGATTTTTAATATCCCGTTCTTTGATTGTTGAGTACCTTTGTAGAATTATGCCAACTCATATGCGTTGTACATATCTCAAACTTGTAGATAATGGCTTATCAAAATATGTTTCATGACAAGAGGTTACAGGAATGGCAATAATGTGTCTGTTGAACAGGGTTATTGGCGCATGCTACTCAAGTAGAGATCAGCCAAAATATTTCATTTGTTGCCAAACCAAAGTAAATGTGGCTGGGAGGACAATTTTGCCGCACGACGCTATGCCAGTGTGGTATATGCTGTAATTGTATGTCCATCTGTCTGTCAGAAGCCGGCACTGTACCAAAACGGCTACACATAAGGTCACATTAACAATGCCCTACAATGGCCCAGGGACTCTGGTTTACTGATGCCAAAAATCTCGGTGAAATTCTGACGGGGTCATCCCAAACAGAGGTGCCAATTAGAGGTGGGGTAGGTTCAAACGGCGATTTTCAACCAATATCTCGTAACAGTCCGACAGTCGCCTCTGATTCCGGTTTTTTGCTTGGCCTAATAGTAACTGGCGCATTATAAATTCGTTTTGTATTGTATTGGAACTTTATTTTGTGGCAACACGAGGATATGGAAGACAGTCTCGTGTCCACGCCTGATTATTACCCACACCATCTGTATAGCCGCCAGCGTGGGCAGAGCGTTCAGTCGCGTCTGTCTGTTCGCGCTCTAAATGAAAAACGGCTTGAGCTATCAACACCAAACTTGGTACACGTATACTCTTTAGTAGTCACTCGACATGCATTGACCCAGAGGTCATAGGTCAAGGTCACACGGTTACAAAAACCGTCACGGTCGCTTGCTAGTGATTCGTGCTGCTGCGGGCGTGGATCTGCATGTGGATATTACTGCCTAGGGATGTCAGAAATACGCAGAAATTTTTCCAAAATATGCGGAACATAGAAATGTGAAATCATACGTTTAGGGCTAACCACAGCAATGGAAATGGGAAAAAAACATGTACTAACTGCGTTCTGTATGCTACTATGCTATGGCCTTGCTTGTATGCTTATATTTAGTTGTGAAATAATCGTCTGCCATATTTAGTTCACAACGAATATTTATTGTTGATTCAATAATAGAATTAGAAAATAATATTCCAATATTCGTTATAACAAAAAAAGCCCAAAATATACAGAAAAATATGCGATATGCGTGGATCTGCATGTGGATACTACTGCCTAGGGATGTCAGAAATACGCAGAAATTTTTTCCAAAATATGCGGAACATAGAAATGTGAAATATGCGGAAATAGGCTGCGATTGCATATTTCTGACATCATACATATAGGGCTAACCACAGCAATGGAAATGGGAAAAAAACATGTACTAACTGCGTTCTGTATGCTACTATGCTATGGCCTTGCTTGTATGCTTATAGTTAGTTGTGAAATAATCGTCTGCCATATTTAGTTCACAACGAATATTTATTGTTGATTCAATGATAGAATTAGAAAATAATATTCCAATATTCGTTATAACAAAAAAAGCCCAAAATATACGGAAAAATATGCGATATGCGCATTTTGCCGAAATATGCAGAAAATTCGGAAATGAGCAACATATGTGGAAATCGCATATTCGTGTATTTCTGACATCCCTTGACTACCTATGTTTTCTAGTTGAATGTGTGTTTACAGATGTGATAGTACTGATTTGTGACATGTACAACTGCATAACTGTTGTTGGACTCTCTTCAGTGCTTTGACATTGTAGGTTCGGCAACCGGAAGGTAGTTAAGTTTAATTACTTTCAAAACTCAAATCTGGTATTATATTGACACTTCTGAGAACATGAACGTGTTGTGTGGTTAAAGAGTTCAGCGTTCTTTCACACCAGAGTTACGATATAATATGATACATTTACGTGCGCTCAAAACTAAGAGTTAAGAGTAAGCTTAGCGGTCATCCTGGAAGAGATATGTTGAGGAGCGTTTTGAAGGTGAGAGATGCTCGAGTCAAAGTTGAGTGGGTGAAAAGGAGAAGAAGATCTGAGTGTCATCTGCGTAAAGATGGTGGTCGAGGGAAAGGGAAGAGATCAGAGTGTTGAGAGGGCTAGTGTACATGATGAAGAGTAGGGAGCCGAGAACAGAGCCTTGGGGAACACCACAAGAGGAATCATGAAAGGATGAGAGATTGTTGTCACATTTAACACGAAAGGAGCGAGATGATAAGTAAGACTTGAACCAGCTGAGATCAGAGTTGTGGTGCCACACTGCAATGCAACGCATCCAATGTGAACACTCCCAGTTTATTCAGTGTGTTTGATTATTGTGGTGCAACCACACTGCCATGTGAACAAGCGTTTAGTCAATTACCTACTTTGCACAATTGGCTAGAAGCAAAAAGCAGTCGTCTTTTGTATGTTTCTGTTTCGTTAATCGTTACTTGTTAGATTATCAACGTTTCTGGTGAACAGCATCAACAATACTCTAGGTGAATTTTTTAAGACTAAGAACAGCCACTGACTAACTGGGTAATCTTTTGACGGCTGCAACACAACTCTTAACAGCATTTTTAATGTTTTATAGTTTTATTTGTTTAAAAAAATAAAAACACCCACCATACAAACAGCACAGGTGAATAATACTGTGACGTCAGCAACAACGCAAATGGGATGTCATTAAGTCATGGAAAATAGCTGGTTAAAAACACAACACCTACGCACTCGCTGTATTTGCTACAATCACAAAACGTACCAACTGAGAAACGATTGCAAAATGTGACGAGATGGGTTTTTCACCAGATCTGTGAACTACGAAAAGCAGTGAGAAAAGAAACAGCAATTTCCAAAAATGTGCAGAAATGCTAAGTTGTAAAGACAGGTACTGAAACAGTCCAATCCTCACTTTAAAATTTTGTGCCGTGACATTAAATGTTTTGATAAATACTTGAAATAAATTTCATGAACAGCAAAAGATTTGTTTACAGCTGACCTTAGCAACATTGCTTGATGTGATCTGATCATTTCACTCCAGATTGATCTAGGTCATCCAGATATCCGACCCCTCCACCCCAGTATCTGTCAAGTGGTCAGATTAATACAGTCTAGCATGTTAAAATGAAACTAAGAAAAATACACCCAGTAAAAACGGGACAACACACACGTTCTAACATAAGTCGTATCATTAATACAAGACGAGTATTAATTAGATGACAGAATTGTATCTGTCAATGGCTTGGTTGGGAGATTAATGCCCCTTTCATCACAAAAATGGGCTATATCAGAGACAAGGTCTTGGGTGGAGATTTATTTCTGCCAGGATAAGGATGGCCAACGATACAGTAACGTCCTTAACTCGTTGCCTTTTTGTTCAGCGACGACCCAAAATAGAAAAGATAGGGGAGGCTCATAAGTTATTATGCTAGTGCCTACAACAGGGTGGAAACTAGCAAACCACTACAAACCTATTTATCAGTTCTATGTGATATCTTGTGTAATCGCTGTGCTTCAGTTCCTATAACGTATCAGTGCCTAAAGACTCTTGTTACATAATATCTTTTCTGTGTTGGTCAGGCTTTGGAATGCTTCTCTTAGGTAAAACCCAAAAGAAGCACCCAGAGGACCTGCCACCCACAGTACCAGACCGGCCCCCTCCATCCAGTATTTGTCAATGGGCCAGGTGTATGGAATAGTTTAAACCTAATCAAAGAACACTGATATAACATCATTATTTAGCTGTCGACCAAATTCCAACTGTGACACACAAATGATTCACACATGTAAACAATGGAAAATAAGACAGCGGATAGTCCACAACAACATAAGCTGCAAGTGCATGTTCAGCAGTTTGGATGTGAAAACTTGTACCAACAGAAGTCAGGAGTCTTCGTTAAGTGATATACCAGGATTTGTTATTCACATTTTGACACTAACAGCTACATGAGGCCAACAGTCACTCAGGAACTACATCCTTTTCACTGTCCAATTTTACATATATACACTGTCTTGAAAATGACATTTTCATCATAACTTTGGCAAATGTAAACCGATCTTCAAAATTCTTTCCCTGTCGATTCCCTCGGAAACTATCCATGTTTCTTATGATAAACATTTTCATGTCAATTCGCCCATGTTGCTACACTATACCTTGTGAAATTCAAAAATCAAAATTACCACTGTACATTGACTCTTACAATCAACTGTTCTCTGTTTACGTAAAACTTAACAACACTCGGATGCCACACGAAAATGTTACAGTAATGATTTACTTATATTTTTACTGAAATGGGCGTTGCCACGTCACGTAACCCATTTTGAACATTTAGTCCTGTGCTGTGCAATGTGGAAACTCTAAAATGGGTAAACAGTTACACATAAAATTTTCCTTGTAGATCTGACAATGACAGGAATTTGAAAATTGGTGTATATTTGCCCAAGTTATGACCCAAAATCAAGTGTCTTGGTTTTTTCAGGCAGTTTATTACTGACAGAATTATGCAACAAAAAGATTTTAACTGCTGTGGTTTAAACAAGCGCACAGCATTTGCAGATGCAAAATGTTGACAGCACCGAAATAAGAGTAGTTCTACAGTCAAAAACTACACACAAACAGTAAACACTACGCTTTCAATAAATACAACAAACATTCTTACAGACTTCAGTCTCATTTTATAACACTTAGCTCGTTCAGACTAGGCACACCATCTCGGAGAGGCATGGGCGTGGCAGTTCTGGTTCACTCAAAGGTCAAGGTCACACGGTTACGGAGCTTATGCTGGCTGACTGGACGTTAGGTCAATGTCGCTATACAGGGACCCCCATTTCCTGTTGGGAAAAAAATTTCAGCAACTGCACCTTGGCACAAGTCCCCACAAAAATTGGAATTTGTTGAAAAAAACGATTTCTTGAGCTGCGCTAAATTGCGATCAGCCAAAAAAAGTTATCCACATATGCAAAAGTCTCCCTTATAATCACGCCAGAGGACACTGCCAGCTGCCAAGTCCTTAAGGTTTTAAGGCCAAAAAACTTGAAAACCCCACAGCCACATGATCTGTACATATTACCCAGCCGAAAATTCATCCACCAAAGTCCGTAAAGTCTGATCTGAGACCAATCTCGATGACGCCGACAATCAGCAGTGTTGGAATCAATCATTGGTTCCTGGATTCTAGATGCCGTTGGCAGTCAACTTGACAGTCGTCAGTTTGGTGCGCTAAAAGGCCGATCTACAACTCATGCATTGGTGGATATGCTCCAGCACTGGCACATTGCGCTCGACGATGGCCACTCAGTTCGTGTGCTGTTTGTTGATTACGCAAAGGCATTCGATCATATCGATCACAACACTGTCATCAAGTCTCTCGGTGTTCCGGATTTCATTGTGTGCTGGACGACCTCATTTTTGAGTGAACGTCAGCAGCGTGTGAAAATCTCCGACATACTCTCAGAATGGATATCTCCACGTGGAGGAATGCCCCAGGGCTCGTGGCTAGGGCCGCTTATATTCATAGTTCTTATCGATGATCTACGACTAACAGTACTAACTCATAAATTTC
>Ga0209363_1000392_pt1 | contig 16597 bp, 10 predicted proteins | sample WorMetexBAHAMAS3_FD_187385 | JGI IMG/M metagenome (GOLD analysis project Ga0209363, IMG submission 187385) | Marine gutless worms symbiont microbial communities from Max Planck institute for Marine Microbiology, Germany - Inanidrilus exumae... | ecosystem: Host-associated > Annelida > Digestive... | reverse complement strand
CCAGTCACGTACGCCGTCGACAGGTCAGTAGGACACGCACGTACGCCACGTTCCACTGTTGATCACACCTAGACGTGCACGTGTCGTCACCGGCGCTGGCCAGCATATCGCCGAGCGTGACAAAATGTGGATAAATTTTCATGATTACGAGATATGCTAGCTAAGTTGTTGCTTTTTCGGAGATTTTAAATTTTTCGACACGAAGTACAGTTAGAGCAGTGATACAATTTTTAGTAGGAAATATGGCAATGAAAATTGAAATTTCATGAGATTTGGATGATTTGTAGACTATGGACCCATAGGCGGCGGAGCCTATGAGGTACGGAGGCTCGTGCCTCCTCGAAATTTAGGGCCCGGAGGCACGTTATATACAGCGTACTCCACAGAATTTTTGCCGTCAAATGCTGTTAGACGTCGGTTATGGTCAAAATTGTTGTACTAGATGCTTTCTGATGGACTAAAAACCCAAAAATCGATTTCGGTCGTGGCGAAGGCCCCGGCCCCCACTGGGTTAGCTTACACCGCTCCCCAAACCTAGTGGGTGGGTAGGGGGCTAGCTGCCCCACTTCCCCAAGAACTTCACTCTATCTTGGTCCTTCGGGCGTCATGCTTCGGCCCTTTGGGCCTCGCTCCTCGGTGCCTCCTCACTTTTGACTACCTTCCGCCCCCCATGTAATGGACCAGAGAAGAGCTGATTAAATTTTGAGATGTTAGTAAATCGTTAGGGTTAGGGTGAAAATTATAGCTTAGCGCACCTGCTCGCCGGTAACTACATGTGGCGTGGCGGAGGTATGCGTTGTACCGAGTGCCTTCTGGTCGTAGACTGTTATTCTACGTAATATAATAATTAAAGTAATCTTAGTCCCGATGTCAGGAAAGCGAGCGAGAAACTAGCTCGGTTGCATAGCCTACCGTGCTGTCGGTCACGTTCAATCATGATATAGCAGCTACTTGACATTTTCAAGCGTTCGTAGCTATTTTTAAACAGCAGGCGCACACGAGGGAATTGTAATGTATTGCTGTATGTGCCCTTCGCGCGTCAAGTGTAAACAGCGCATCGAGTCGCCACTGAATAGTGCATGAATAGCGAAATAGAGAGAGAATGCTGCCAGTTTTAAACGACTACAAGGTCGGATAGTGTCACCACGGTATGGACTGAGTAATCGTGTGGTGTGGACTTTTGTCAGCTGGGGTTCGTTAGATTGATGCATATGTGGGGGCAAACGGGGTGTTCGGTCAGGCATATTGCCGTTTCCATACATTGAATCTAGAGTTGCAGCTTATTGAGTTGACGTAGTTGCCTACAATTTTTTCGTACCTCATATTGAGTTTTACCTCGCAACGCTATGCTGGCGCAGTATATGCTGTGGATCTTTATCCGTCTATCCGTCTGTCGCTAACATGTCGGGTGTTCTACCAAAATGGTTAAACAGGATCACGCGAACAACGCTGCACAATAGCTTACGGACTCTATAGTTTTCTGATTCCAAAGATCTTCGCGAAATTCCAATGAGGTCACCCCAACTGGGACGACAAATACAGGTGGCGTATGTTACATTAGCTATTTTCGACCGTTATCTCGATATATCTCAGAAACGGTGCAAGGCACGGATACAGTGGAAGGCTAATAGGAACTTGTATGCGCTCTGTTGAATGGTGCTGTATTCATCGACCTTAGTTCACCCCTAATTACCCGAAACCACCCCATTTTTACATTTTGCGTTACCTTTTATATCTTCGTCTTTTATATCTCCGTAACCGGTGAAGATAGACTTCAAATTGTGTAGGTAAGTTGACTGTAGCAAATGCTAGCCTACGGATGACAAAACGTTCATGCAACGGGCGTGATCAAGGTCACGTGACCAATTTTTAAATTTCGGGACCATAGTCTTATTCCTAGAATAACTAGGCACGCCAAGTTCATATGCAATTGTTAGTGATGAATACTGGTATACATGCAGTGGAAGACTAACAGGAAATTGTATGTGGCCTATCGAATAGCACTAATACCATTACCTGGAGTTACCTTGAAGGTCACTTTTGCTGTTTGGAACCTTTCTAACTCGCATAGCTTAAGAAATATTGCATTGTTAATTTCGGTATGCTTGCACATGAATCGTAAAGCACAAGTGTCTTGTAATTTCAGCTGTCTTGTCGAAACTGAAGGACTTCTGAAGGTCACAGGCAGTGACGTGTATGGTAGATGTGTTAATATCTAGGAAACGGTGCAAGTTAGAGACGTTATTAGTACGGACCAATAATAGGACGTTTTATATAGCCTATCAAATAGTGACAAATTCGATGAACTTGAGTGACTTCAAGGTCACTGACTGACCTATTGCAAGCCTTGTTGAAATGGGATTTTTTCGTACAGCTGTGCAGCAGTTGACAAGACGTCAGCTGACATGGCCAGTCGCTTGCAGTTTCTGTATGATAGCTGAGCTTCTTGTTTAGACGTAGCGACGCTCATGTTGTTAGCACCAAACGTTGCGTGGTTGTTGCTATAGAGGCGTATACTGCACAATTTGCACGTTACGCCTAGAATCTCACTCTTGCGTTGGCGCAAGTGCTGTGGATTGACGGGACAGACCGTTTGGGAAATGACCTGCTATGTGGAGTGACCGGCACCGTACCATTATGATATTCCTTTTTGACGCCAGTTATCGTCGTTAATGATCGCGCTAGAAGGCACTCGGTACAGTACATACCTGCGCCACGCCACATTAAAATCGGCACAGTGTCGTTACCGGCGAACGGATTATTTCTCTAATTTAACTAAAACTCTTGCTCCGGTCCATAATCTACTGTATACATGTTGTCCAAACTGTGTGAAAATCCTGTCATATCTTTTAAAATCATTCTGCTAAGAAACAAACAAACGAACAAACAAACACCGGTGAAAGTATTACCCCCGCCAACCTGTAGCGAAGGTAATGATTCCGAGCTAATAACGCACCAAGCATCCAGTTGATACTCGCCTGGAGACGTTGACCTATGGCGTTGCTTAGTGGATCGCCTGACGACTAGCAATTTCGCGGTAGATGTGTTCAGAACACGCGTAAATGCACTGCCGATGAGAAAAGCCCTTAATAATCGCATCGACTACGTTATAGTTTAATCTCATTCGCAAGAGGCCGCTAGCAGTAGCACAACCTCCAACCGTATCGTGCATCGTAACCCTAACCGTGAACTTTTATCTGGCCTGTTTCGTCTCTGATATAGCCATATTTGTGCTGAAAGGGACTTTAAACTAACTAACTTATCTGGCCTGTAACCTTGACCTCCGAACGTGATCTAGATTACGTCATAGGTTATTTCGTTTGAAAGTTATCATCACACACACACACACACACACAGCGGACCCATCGCACTACCCGGACCACTTTGATTGAACTTATAACTAGATTCATGGCAAAGCCCAGCGTGTAACCCGCCAGGCGCAAACGCGTCTGCAAAACACGGGTTACTGGACCTAAATTTGCCAGATTTTTATCGGACGTAGAGGGATCGTCGGCGGTGTTAACACACGCATGCGTGCATGTTGCGATCCGTCGGCAGAGCGCAAGCCTTTCGGCGTGCGATGCCATGCCGGGCGGACTAATAATGCTGATAACATGTAACAGCACACTAGCACTGCCAGTCTTCAGGAATACGGACGAACACACGGCAGCCATAGTAGCTGGTGTCCAAATACTGTGGTCAGATAATTGTCAGCTATTCGGTGACAATTATCATGCTGTGTACAGACTGCTGAAATTATACCTGGCCAACGTGTACAACAGTAACACGGACTCTGAAATCTATACTATTAATTTGCCGGATGGTTGAACGCTGACGTAAGTGACGGCAGATGGGGAGCTTCTCCATTAGGTCTATACGGTCACTGATATGTTGCAGTGGGTGGTAGGCTGGCAGCAGCGGTATAGGCTATTCGTGCTGAAAGCAGAGGTTGCAGCATAACGTGCCCACGTACCTATATCGCACATGCAGGATATGTGCGTGTCTAGAGTTCTTAATCGAAACTCTACTTGGCGGAAAGGGAGGAGGGAAGAGAAGAGTAAAGGGATGGAGGCTAGATCTCTAAGCCGGCTTAGTGGCTTAGCAAGCATTTGGCTTATATTCGCAGCTTATGTTCACTATTATAAGCCTAGTCTCAGGAACCCACATAAACGTAACGGTAATACTGGTAAATATAACATTGATAGGCTACTGTGACAGTTTTCTAATAACTGATTTTTTCACAGCCACGACTTATTTCAGTCCGTATACCGAAAACAGTGAATAAGAAGACAGTTTAAAACAGGAGTTATCCAACCCCGGCCCTGTGACCCTGTGAACATGATCAACCCCCACCATCCATGGTGCTGCAGCTTGAGTGAATAATAAGGTTTCGCCCTAACGGAACATAACCGTACTGGCCCGCCGTGCAGTGTCGGTTGCCACACCGCCAACGCGCCCTACGACGGTAGACGACAGACGCCAGCGAGCAAAACAATACTGGTCAATTAGGCGGCCAGTAATAAAGGGGAGGTTTACGCAAGCGCAAATCGCACGTATTTTGACACTCGAAAACTCACATACACTGCCTACTGCGCGGGCGGGACATCTGTCTAGAAAACAGTACTTGCAGCGTATCTTACCGATTTAGTCCTGCTTGAATGCTCGACAGCACTTGTGATGGGATTCGCAAGATCGTGAATTTGACCTACCACCCCGAATTCTTGCGTTTTGCCGCGCAGTGCCGCGAATTTGACTATACTTTTGTCCATTGGCGTCTAAACAACGGCGTCGAATATGTAAAATACTGCATGGAAATGGTAGTATACAATTTTATTTATTACAACCTTATTTGCAACACACAGCACAATATAAAACTGACAAAATGCACTGACTGAATTGATGTTACGCACTCACTGACAACTTTGATTAATTTCTAGTTAGCCCTGTATATCCCTGAGCGGTACTGCCCCCGGATTTATTTGTTAATTTCGGTGCTATTGTGTGTTTGTGTGTTTACTTAACTTCTTTCCTTCTTCCTTCCTTCCGTACTTTATTCTCTCCTTATACTTTCTTCCTTACTTATTTACTTCCTTCCTCGTTTACTCCCTGACTTATCTATCAACTCCTTCCAGAATAGACCCGTTCCGTTTCCAGGCCAGAGGTCAGAGGAGGCGAGGCGACCAAACCTGGCTGTAGTTTTGTTGTGTTAATTTTTCGGCTCGAAGCTAGGTTTCAGCCGAATGTTGGATTCACTTTATGGCGCGTTTTGGCGGTTTTCACTCGTTCGGCTATAACTCCGTCAAAAGTTAACCGATTTGGATGAAATCTGCAGCAGCACTCATTGTCGGGGGCTGGCCCTGGCAGATTTTGGGCGCGATCCACGAAGTAGCGACAGCTGGAGAGGCAGGCGAATTTTTTTTCTGGTAAGCAACGCACAATTTCACCGATTTCCTGTCGGACAAATTTCTCGAAATTTGAACACAGCACGTCGATCGGTGTCGCGATGAAAAACTTATGAAACGGAATTTTAAACATTTTACCATAAGGGGTTGTTTTTCCAAAAAACGCAAAAATTTCTCAAAAATGTTTAACGACTTGCGACTTTAGGTCGCCATAACTCCGCACTGATTACAGATCGCGAGAAATTCACTACCAAAATAACCATCTACGGGATTTCTGGTTTCCATCACCGTTGGAATCAATTCAGTCATTCTCCTGGCACACTCCGTACAAGAAACCTCCCCAAATTTTCTGAGACGTCTATCGCGGGTTGACAACGCGGCGGATAATGCTGACATCACTCAGTCACAGGCAGCCAATCACCATCGACGATTGAGTCACGTAACAATATAGGCATCGTCGAATGCAGGAAGTAAACAGCTTGTGCACAGATAGCCGAGGGCTACGAGTCAAAAACTGTATTGTGGGCATTCCACACAATGCCCATCTAGTTTTGTTGCATTATATTTTGTTACGGGTGCATATTAGGTTTTTTTGTGTTTGTTTTCGTTTTTCAGTATTAAGCCAAGAGATCGGCTGTGAAGTACGTCTCCGAAATGACCTATTTTGTGCATGTCGTGTGGGACGTGAAAGCTTAACTCAATCAATAATCTCTAGTTAGTTTTTGACAAGTTTGTTATTGAAAGCGAAAACGGTGTTTTAATTTTACATATGAAAGATGGATTTAGCTCTTTTGTATTGCTAGAGTTGCGACCGCGAATTTGGCGTGTTTTACCCCCAGTGGATTACAAATCTTACGATTTTTGGCTACAAAAATAGTAATTATTAGTAATGTCCAGGTCTGTCTCACGACTGTCTTGAGAAACCTCGCTGTGGACGGGGTTCTGCATTTCCTGCCTTTTTCCTCCCTTGTCCATTCACTTCCTCATATTTTGCTCTGTTTACTTTTTCATTTTTCCTTTTCTCTTTCGCTTTACCTATTTTCTTCTTTTGTCCATCCCTCCTCTTTCTAGTTTCTACCAGAATAGTCACCACTCCGTTTCCAGGCCGGAGATAGTAGGAAGCGATAGAACCTGGGTTTAGTTTGTTTTGTTAATTTTGTGTTATCTGTATTGCTTAGTTAAGATTTATTCTGGTGTTTTGTTGTATTTGGTTTAGTTTAGTCTTGTGGTGCGATAGTTGTCTTCCCCTGTTGTAGGCGCTAGCGTAATAATTTAAATGAGCCTCTCGATCCCTTTCCCTATTTATATGGCTGCTGAACAAAAAGGCGGCCAGGTTTGAGGTTAATATATCGCTGATCTTGCTTCACTGAGTAGGGATAGCTCTCCACCCCTGACCTTTTGTCTCTGATATAGCCATATTTGTGCTGAAAGGGGGCGTTAAACTCTAACTAACTGACTGTCTTGAGAAGTAGCCCTGAGGCTGTTACGTGCATATAGTGGCATTATGCTATGTAATAATAACTGAAAGCTTCACGGATCGGTAGCCAGAAGACTGCATGCTTGCGCAATGCACTGCAGCAGCTGGTACAATTAATTGAGGCAAAGTGCCAGTGGGCGTATGTGTCGTCGTTGCGCCTCGGCACTGGTCGCATACATGTCGCGGTCGCAGGTGCTCCCTCCTCAGGAACGCATGTTCTCGTCTGTTGCTAGGCAGCGCGCGACACCGACATAAATAGTGTACCGTAGAATATAATTCTCAGAATCCATTGCGCTTCCTTTTCCTTTTATTTTATACCGCTTAAGCCCCGTCCACACCAGCAACGATGTCGAATAAACACATTCGACTTTGTTGCCAAAAAGGCAACAGTTCGAACGAAATTTCGTCCTTTCGACAAAGTCGAAACAAATTGAACATGTTCCTTTTTCGACTTTTCGAAAGGACGAAATGTCGTTCGACATTGCCAAAAACGACAGCATTGTTGCCAAAACGGCAACAATGGCGAAACAAAATTCTACTTTGTCGAAAGAATTGTTCAACTTGTAGCATTCGACAATGTTGCTTCGACATTGTTGCTGGTGTGGGCGGGGTTTAATGTGCCAGCATATTTACTGATCACTTTAGTGGTTCAGATATATGCCATTCCGTCCGTTGTGTATGTCTTGGTGAGCTTCTGGGCAACGACTTTTGCTGTAGACGACCTTTAAACTACATATTTGGCATGATGGTCCGCCTTGACATTATCTAGGACAAGGTCATCATAGGTCAAATTTCATGGTCCTTTTCGACTACAGATGCATTCAATTGATCGAAAAGTGATAGTGAAGTTTGGAAATCCAGTTACGGTGCAGTGCATGGAAAATGCAGGCGGTAACGACACTGTGCCGATTTCAGTGTGGCGTTGTGATGATATGAGCTCTGCTGAGTGCCGTTGGTTGTTTATCGAGTTCTTTTTTGTGCTCAGGTGGTCGGTGCATCTTCGAGTGAGGGCTTTCTAGTTGAGCTGATGGCCATAGGTGAACTAGCCGGTTGCCGAGTTATTTTCTTCCTGCACTCATTCTGAAAGAGTATACTTTTGGTAACAGCTGGCGCTAGTTTTGGCATGCCCGATGCCCTTCCTGCCACCAACTATAATAGGCAGCTGAAAGTACTGACGCCAACCAGAGAAAATTACCGATTGGTCTCGAATGTCTTTTCCCGTCTTCTGAAGTAAGGGTCGTCGGTTTACGCCGGCTTTCGGGCGTAAGCAGAAAACAAAAGTTGTTACTACATAATGCAATGATAATAGGCTATATAAATATAGAAAACGCATTATTGTAAACGGAGGCCTATATTGCTGTTGTATTATTAACGATTGTTGATATGTTCGCTCTGCATTTTTGAGTCCGAGGTTTGTCTATAAGTAATGCGATATTGTCGGACCCGACGGAACGGGCGCTACCCGTTGGCGCAGTTTCCTGCATTGAGCATATACATGTACATCGTCGAAGGACTGATTAGGGTGGTGGGTTTATACACCTTAGAGCCCCGTACGGGCCCCAAGGCGGTATTGCGCCCTGATTCATTTGTTGATTTCGGCGCTATGTAACTTATGTGTTCGTTACTGTGTTTGTTTCTCTACTTACCTTCCTTCCTTTCTTCCTTCTTTACTTTCTTCCTTTTTTTCTTATACTTTTTTCCCTACTTATTTACTTCCTTACTCGTTTACTTCCTGACTTATCTATTTCTTCTTCCAGAATAGGCCCGTTCTGTTGCCAGGCCGGATGTCGCAGGAGACGACTAAATCTGGCTTTAGGTTTTTGTATGTTGATTTTGTGTTATATATATATTTTTAGTTAAGGATGCGTGCTTGTTTTTGTCGTATTGATTTAGTTTTGTCTTGCGGTGTGATACTTGTCTTTCCCTGTTGTAGGCGCTAGCGTAATAATTTAAATGAATCTCTCGATCCCTTTCCCTTTTTAGGCTGTTGCTGAACAAAAAGGCGGCCAGGGTTGAGGTTAATATGTAGCTGGCCTTCCTTCACAGGGCAGGGATAGCTCTCCACCCCTGACCTTTTGTCTCTGATATAGCCATATCTGTGCTGATAGGGGACGTTAAACTCCAACTAACTAACTAACTAACTGTTCCAGAGATACGGTTGGTGCCCACCAAAATTTGAATGGTTTGCTTGACCTGACCACGACCCTTTCAGGGATGATTTGTCATTTGTTATATATTTATATAGCTTATAGAACTTGCTACGATCAACCTATCTACCAAATTTCAAATTTGAACTCTGTCTGCATGCACCCACTACGAAAATATATACAAAAGATAGCGCCATTCGATAGAGCGCATACGAGTTTCTATGAGCGTTCCATAGTAACCATATGTCCCTCTCTTGTACCGTTTCTGCAATATAGCGAGATATTTGTCGAAAATTGCCAATTTGAATCTACCCCACCTCTGTTTGGCGCCCCCGTTGGGGGTGACACATTGGAATTTCGCCGAGATCTTTGGCATCAGCAAACTTAGAGTCCATTGGTTATCGTATGGCGTTGTTTGCGTAATCCTACTTTTTGCCGTTTTGGTACAATACCGGCGTGTGACAGACATAGAGTCGCGCGGTAAAAATACTAAAAATTAAGGCTGTCGTTATTTATTCGCGTTCGATAGACGCCGCTGCAGACATTGACGCGTAATTGTGTATGATGTCGTTTATAAAATAAAGTAAAAGGCAGTTTCTTTCCGGTGCGAGGCTCCGCAGCTACGTGTCTCCTAGTTCCACGTGAAACTTTTGACGAAGGCGTCTCCCTTCATAGAATCGAGGACTGACTGCGGACCGTAATTTCGGCGATCCACAAGTGACCTCTGGCTGCATTGCCATCTGGGCGCGTGTAGTTCGCATACAGTATTCAATATCTAATTGGAATAGGTAATCGCTTGGGCAATAAACGAGTCGCATACCGCTTGAGAATAGATTTGTCGTAACGGTAAAGTGATGACTGCAGTAGACGCAACGAAAAAAATTACAAATTGTCTCAGAAACTATCTTCTGCAGTACAGTATTATATCTAAGCAACGTACGAAACGCGTAAATAACAGCTATACGCCATTATTCAGAGATGAGTTTCACAAAAGGCGATGCCTACCGTCCGTATGGAAGCCGTCATTTTGTAGGCAATATGTGAAGCACCTCGGAAAAAAACTGGGAATCGCTACGATTGCAATTGCAATCGGATATGCCGATGAGATTGCCAGCTACTCATTCCGATTAGTAATCAGTGAACAGTCGCTGATCAGATGCAGTGGCTAGTTATCTGCACGCACACCAGCTCTACATAGGCTGAGTTGACTGAAGCCGTCTCGTTTTTACCAACGATATCCAATAAAAATAGAATATATAACACAATGGTTTTTACCCACGCCGGCGATAGTTGCGGGGGTCTGGTTATCATGGATTTAGTCTGTCTGTGTGTCTGTTTTCTCCCGCACGATATCTCAAAAACCGCCGCAGCTAGGATCACCAAACTAGAAATGTTCCACCGTGAGTCGTGAAAACACCTGCCTATGTGGCCGAGTGGTCAGCCTACTTGGCCGCCATGTGCAGTAGAGCCTGACGCGCTCAGTGGCCGAGGTTCGCGCCTCAGCTCGGGCGCCCCGCCTACCAAAAATTATTTCTAATAATTCCTGTGCACATAATGAACAGGGAGTTAATCCCGGGCAGGTAAGAGGGTTCGACGGTGTCTTCTATAAACTGTGACCGTTGCTGATGCATTGATTAGCAGCGTCAAGGTATCAGCCTCGCTGATGTGAGAGCCGAAGCAGATCGATGTCGCTTAAGTCCCCTGGCTAAGCGCTGAAGAAGTGCCGGTCACGGCTGGCACTGAATAAGTGCCAGTCCGGGCTTAGCCAGACAGTAGGCCACGCCTAGAGAGGGCGCTCTTTAGAAATACTTGACAAGCTGCTCACGCCTACTGTTCCTTTCTCCACCCTACACAACGCGTACATACACCGCACACACCTACCAGTTACCCTCCTCTCCTTGGACTGGCGCATTGGACCGATATTTTAAAGGTCTCAGCGCCGGGGTCCAGATTCCAGAGTAGGCTGGACCCCTTCTCCGCAAAGAACGAACGAGTCCTGAAAACCCATTTATTTTGGGGTCAGAGGTCAAGGTCAAGGTCACGAAGCACGAAAACAGTGCAGACGTGGGTTTTTGCCGTCTTCTAGTTCGTTGTGCGTTCCGTTTGCTTTAAGCGGTATGCAGACGTACGAACGATTGACTGCTGTCGGCTACGTTCGTACTGCATGCTGCATTTATGTGTTACGCTTAGCGCGCCGTAGAGCGGTCGTAGATCACGGTTATCATAACCGCTGAACGACTGACTGCTGCTCTGGGCTACGCTTGCCGCAAAACGTTCGTTTACTTTGCATACTTTCGATCATCAGTTGTTGCCAGTATAATGCCAGTGATTCTACCGACCGCTTTAGCGGCCGTACGCAGACGGTCATCTGTTTGTTTGTCTTGTGTTAAGACGGTAACTTTAAACCAGAATGACCTTTAGTGTGGAATATTTTGCATGGCGGACTTGGTGGTTCGTCTTGTCCCGATGTAGATCATGTTCGTGGGTTGAGGTCAAAAGTTCACGGTCAGGGGTTCAAAAAATTCACAAGAGAACAAAACATTTTCGGCTGTGGAGGCATGTTACCATTCGAGGCAAAAGCAGATCTTAATTTGAAACTGTAAATAAGTAATCGTGGCGTTTATTTTCGGTGTTTGCCGCGTTGTTTGTAGTAAAGCGGTCATTGCGACCTTACCTGGAGGCTTTCTGGTTAAAACTTAGTGTTTTGATAGCGGTGTCTTTCACAGGCAAGAATCATTGAGTTGAACCGACGATCTCTGGATTGTTATTCGACGCCGTGTTAACCAGTTAGGCCTATTAAACGCGGCCAAAAGATCGAGGCCGAGGCTGAGGCCAAAGACTGGTGTATCACAATTATATTGTATACGCGGTTGTATGTCTAGTTTTTAAGGGTTGGCTCGGAAGTAAGCTTATAGCCTCTTTGAGTTGCTGATTTGTTGGCAAGGAACTGTCTAGGACACAGCACAAGAATGCTTGTTCATTGAATACAGAAAAATCTCCACCAAATTTCGTAATTAAAGGACATTGAATTCGAGGCCAAGGTCAAAATTTTAACATTTCTTAACATTTTACTATCGGTCACATACGTGCTTGAGCTGCAGTAGTTGCTGTTTCCCTTGCTAAATAATTATTATGTTCGGCCGACAGCATTGTGATGCCTTGATAAGCTGTGCATCACCAGTTGCGGAGTCTGGGACATTTGTATGCTAATTTTTTGATTAGTTCATTGCTCTTCGTGGTGGAGTTGCAGTTGTGACGTCCCTGAGAGCACTGTTTTATGTGCCGATCTTCCCTGATTACAGAACGTAAGAAGACTATTTTTAGTGACTGGCGTAACCATTCTAAAGTAGCCTAGTATAATGTTATACTACTACTAGCTACACTACTTTTTAACTGCCTGCTTTTGTTACAGTTGTAAAACTAGTAATCTTCCAGTTGTCAACAACTATTAAAGTTCTTGTAATAAATCTATTGCCATATCATCCAACGGTTTAAACACTATTCAGATATTATTAGTGACCATTAGTCCTTTCCGCCAAAAGAACAGCTTTTGCTGCATGCACATTCAGTTAGTAAAGTACATAAGCACAATATCGATAGAGTTGTAACAAGTTAGTTATCATAAACAGACCGGAATAACTGTGCGTAAATGCGAAATATACTGATTTAACTTAATACGGATTACGGAAGGCTATATCAGGGACATTTTTGTCGAACGGTCGTAGATCACGGTTATCACAACCGCTCAGCGACTGACTCCTACAGTGGGTTACGCTTGCCTCGAAACGACGCTGTGCTAGCACGGTATATGCTGTGGTCGAGTGTCCGTTTGTCTGTTTGTTCGTCCGTCACAGGTCTGGGTTATGGGTGGATATTCGTGATATTTAGGGAATAGCTGTACTCCTTATTGTCGGGCCGAAATGTACGCTTGGGCGTCGCATGCTGCCCCCTGGTGAGTCACGATGAGTATGCTGACAGGACAGAGAGACGGACGGACGCCAGACCGTTACATTACACTTAACGCTATGAACTCAGGCTAACGTAATAAGGTACTAAGCCTTGTCACTTAAAATAGTGAACAGTTTATGAAAATCCAAAAAATGAAGGGGTATACTGTAGTCCGTATATGGCGTTTCTATGCATTTGCCGGGTACAAAATATGCTAATTTCGTGATCTTGACTTTAGACATTAATCTCTGCATTGCAATATTCCTGATACGATCCACCATTAATACCAACTTGGAAGTTCCGTTCGTCACTCATAATTTATAGCGCAATTTATGTTTGGATTTCATGAAACTCGGTGACCTTGACCTTCGACCTCAACTGGTCACGTGACACGGGCAAGTGTATGGCCAATTCCGAGCTTTCGGGGGTTTCTCGTTGGGGCAAACACGGAGTTGATTGACGGACCGACGGACGGACGGGCGTCAGAAGACTGGATGCAGTCCATAACGTGGCCTCCGAAAGGGAGGGACTTTGAAGTTGTGAGAATCGTTTCTAGCTGCGTCGCACTGCCGTCAACGCCAATCCACTTTGGTTTTCTTCACTGATGGAGTCGAAGCAGAGTGAATGGATGGATAGCGGGCGGCGATGGGAAGTAAGTTATATGAGGAACGAAAGAAAAGGAGAACGAATAAAAGGCAGCGGACGTAATCTCGTGCTGGTGGTTAATGACATAGGCGTAGTCGACGACGCGCGGTATATATGCTACAAGCTTTGGCCTGCTGTTGCAATAGACGCAGTGCAACGCAGCTGTTGTCCGACCAGCCCCCTCCCCTCCAACAGACAGCGTCAGAGCTACGATGATTGTCTGGATCGATGTTACGACGAAAATAGTCGGAACTATATTGTGCTGTTGTGTATGTACGACAGTTGTGCACAGTGGGATACGCACACACATATGTTCGCAGTTAAAATTGCACTTTGGTTTGGGGTTTAGATTTAGTTTTTATTATGTGTTTGTTTAGGTTTAGTATTTTTAGGTCGACTCTTCGACAGAGTCGACCTAATAATGTCTGTCCGTCCGTCCGCCCGTCCACAAAAAGTTTCTTCGATTTCAGTGAAATTTGGCTTGCAGGTCGAGGTCGATGAGTGATGCACGACGGTGTGCATTATAACCCGATCAAAGGTCAAGGTCATGAGCCCTTCAAAGTTGGAAATCTGGCCGTTTTAAGAGCTATCTCCTCTGCCATTTACAATGGGAGGTGGCAACTGACCACTGATTCTTAAACTAGGCACAATATCTAAATTTGACCGGGCCGGATTTTTTGATATTCGGCCTAGTTTTTGTGTCATGTGACTTTGATTTCGGCAGAAACGTCAGTTGTGAAGAGTCAGAGTCGACGGTCAACGGTCAGTCTCAGTACTGTACAGGGCTAATTTTTCATAATTTTATGCCTTCGCCAACAGACTGTCGGCGAACGCGTTATGTTTTCTGGATGATTGTCCACCGCGTTCGTTCGTTCGTTCGACAAACAGTTACCACGAAGGACTTAACAATATTGCTAAACTGGCAGGGAATGTTCACTAGCCGCTACTGATGACCTGCTTACAATCTGGGTATCAAAGGTCAAGCTTACTGCAGGCCGTCGAGTTGGCGACGTCGAAGTCCTTTTTCTAATATCTCTGTTAGCTTAGATCATTTTACTGCACAACGCTATGCTAGCGCGGTATATGTTGTCATCGTGTCTCTCCGTCCGTCCGTCTGTTTGTCTGTCACAAGTCGGAGTTCTACGCAGATGGCTGGCTACCTAGGATCACACAAACAACACCATACTATAGCACAGTGACTCTAGTTTTCTGATGCCAAAAATATTGGCGAAATTCCAGCGGCATCACCCGCCAAATAGAGGTAGGGCAGGTTCAGATGGCGATTTTCGTCTCCGTCAGTGGTAGCCGTCTTTCCTGTTCGGCATCTGATGGTATATAGCGTCGTTCCACGTACACACGCACATCTGATTCGGTAATGGAAGCTTTGATGTCGCTGGTTCGCGTCTGTGGAACGGTTTACGATCGTCGGCAATTAACTATATGAACAGTTTAAGCCACTAAGTAGGCCTAACGCCAGCCACAAAGCGGTCGGTGCGACCTCGAGTGGGGGCTTGTCTAGTTTATTTCTGCCTATCTATCTCCATTTCAGCGGTCGTTTTCCTGATAAACCTGGGCTAGTCGGTTCTTCTTGGTTTTCTGCCTTCACTTATTACTCTGGTCTCGTCTATAGCGGAAAGCCTAATGTAACGGTCTGGCGTCCGTTGGCCTGTCCGTCTATCTGTCTCGTCGGCATACTCAAAGTGACTCACCGGGGGGCAGCATGCGACGCGGCCAGCATACATTTCGGCCCGACAGTAAGGAGGACCGACATACTTACTCTGCAGGAGAACCGTTGGGATAGGCCTAAGTGGTACAGGTTTTACGGGTGGGATAGTTACTTGCGCCTTAGAAATATTCTCACCGACTAACGAAGTAATCTGTAGACAGACACATAGCGTACAGCTGTTATACTGACTGGTTGCTTGCTGTTGTTCTGCAGCATGGGACCATCAGATGCAAACGGGTGTCAAGAAGCGAGAAGAACTACACGAAAAATATCAGGAAAAATTCAAAGAGCTCGGGGTTAGTTTAACGTACGCTATTTATTCTTGATTTTTTTATCGCAGTGTTCTGGTATAGTGTACGGCTGATTAAACCTTAGCTCAGAATCCTGTAATGACGTCTGCCCCCTGTAATGAGTCTCACCCCCATCTAATACATGGTTCCTTGAGCCCACATGAGTCAGCCCCCTAGACAACATCTCGATCGTTCAACCGTTTTTGCGCAGCACATCCGTGTGACCAACACAGACAGACAGACAGACCACGCTATGTGCAACATCTGTAGCAATAGGCCGCATCTTGTGCACTGCGTGCAGGCAGTGCGACGTTAAAAGGTATGCTCTATGTAGTTTATAAGAAACCAAAAACGTGTTAAGTCACGTGTTGGCCAAGACCACCCACGTTGTCGCAGCGCCACAGCGCCAAGTTAGCGTGTGTGATTATACCCGCAACATAGTTATATGCGAAGTATCATCGAAATCCGTTCAGTAGTCTCAGTGCAACAGGAGGGGTCGAAATTTGGCCATTCCCATTGATTGTCGGGCAAACTGTGGTGATGCTCTGCAGCTGGGAGTAAAGACAGTAATGGCTCATTCCATTTGTCGATAAACGTGTGGATGACAGGTAAAAACTGTGTAATCCCTCATTAACACGTGCCATACCTGAGCGCTTTAAGATGAGTATCGCACTCATTATAAGACGCTATACAAATGTCCCGTTTACTTTACTTACTTACTTACTTCGGCTGATGGCATTTACAACAGCTTCTACCACTGTACAAGCCACGATTTCGCGATTGGTTGTTAATGATTAAACACTTGGATCATTAAAAATAACTGCAGCTGACGAGTTAATAACGTGTACTGGTTGTGTGCGTTTCGTGGAACGCGCAGCTGCGGGGCAAGTTCGTGTCGGACTTCGAGAAGCCCGGCGAGTTCATCCTCGACGTGGCGACGCGCGAGAAGGCCTGCTACATCG
>Ga0209363_1000391_pt1 | contig 16605 bp, 9 predicted proteins | sample WorMetexBAHAMAS3_FD_187385 | JGI IMG/M metagenome (GOLD analysis project Ga0209363, IMG submission 187385) | Marine gutless worms symbiont microbial communities from Max Planck institute for Marine Microbiology, Germany - Inanidrilus exumae... | ecosystem: Host-associated > Annelida > Digestive... | reverse complement strand
GCGAAAACTAAAACGCATTAGGTTCAAGCCAATGTTTCTGCTTTCATCATTGACGAATGAAGACTCGTATAATTCACAAATTATACAATGCGTTAAGGATACAATATTCAGAAACGGTTCCTGGTATACCCGGTTTTGGAACCGGTTCTGGAACTTTAGAACCGGTTCCTTGGAACCGGTTCCTACGTCAAATCACTACGAGGCAGGCGACGATCGTTAGCGGTGATTTGGGGGCGGACAACTGTTACTAATCACACTCATTACGTAATTCCCCTCGTGGGTGGCAGCGTTGCATTGCACGTGGATTTGAGGCTCTCCCCTCAATGGATTGTAATTAGCTAACGATCGTCGCCCGCCGTGACGGAGTGTAGCCACTGCGATAAGTTTCTATTATAATGTTTTCGTGTTATATATTATGGTTTATTCAGCTGATAAATAGTGAATACGTAAGGAGACAGCACTCGCTCCCAAATCACCGATAATGATCGTCGCTTGCCTCGCCGGTAGACTTTAGCATGGCGGGACGTGACAGATGAGACTTACAGATAGTATCTATTCTATAGCATATACTGTCTCTGCCATCAGATACATATTAACAATAAGATGTAGACTTAGAGAGAATTTAGCAGAGCAGGCCAACACCTCTATGCATGCCTCTTTTATATGCTTTACAATATAACAACTTGCTAAGGGGGAACACACGATCAAGAAATATCTGTCGATATTGTTGACAGATCTGCTGAGAAGAAGCTGGCCGATTTTTCTATGACACACTGGCCGATTCTTCAAGTGCAGATGTGTACAGTGTCTGTTTTATGCTTTTTATGTCATTAACGTCTTTTTTGGGATAGTTTGTTTCAGCATGATAATACATGCAGCATTGACTTCATAAAGTTTGATAAGTTTTGTCGTTTTCTGCTATGAAGTGTGACTCCACCTTGTCAACACATTTGAATTTTTAAAAATATGAACCACTGACCAATGATGAAACAGCAGTATTCTCGCATATAAATCCATTGGTTTTTTTCAATCAAGTTTGGCCAGTATTTTTGTTGACTTTTCTGTCACATGCAATTAATTTTTGTCGTTGGATAATATCAGCTGAAACATCAACCGATTTTTTGTGGATTGTTTGTTATCAGCATAAGATTCCTCATGTATCATTTCACTGTAGACTTCCAGTTTCCTGCAGTTGTACCCTGAAATTATGTATAATGTTTTGATTGTGCAAGAATTTATCTAATTTAGTTTTAAATTTATTGGTACTTTTTGTTCGTAGTGTTAGCAGATACAACACGTTTAGACAAGCTATTCCATGTATTAACCAAGATACTCAGCTGTCGCAGATGGACCGTGCGACGCTCTGTCAGTTGAAATCTAGTCAACTACTGCTCAAGTTTACCAAAAATTCGGTTTGAAAAGGCTTGCAATAGTGAATGACCTTGAAGGTCACTCAAGGTCATTGGAATTGCCACTATTCCACAGGTAATATATCATGATTAGTGGTCTCTAGTAACAACTACTCTACCTTGCACCATTTCCAAAATTTTTATCACATTTACGGTGTACATGACTGCCTATGACTTTGAGAAGTCCTTCATCTTCTAAAAGAGAGTTCAAATGATAAACCATATTTGCTTTCCAATTCATGTCTAAAAATGTCATAGATAATACATACTACATTTTCAGAGGTATGCAAGTTAGAAAGGTTTCAAACAGCAAAAGTGACCTTCTGGGTCATTTAAGGTCACCGATAATGGTGCCATTCGATAGGCCACAGACAATTTCCCATTAGTCTTCCATTGCAACTATGTCTCTGTCTTGCACCATTTCCGAGATATTATCACTTATTTCCCAAAATTTAGAGACGTCATGTGATGTGGAACATATTCCCTTCGGGGGCGGTAAGCTATCATACATGCAGTAATAGTCCTCAATATCAGTCAGATTGCAAAATCTGAAATGCCTCGCTTCACAGATGTCAAAGATATGACTGAGGCCCAAAAATTTACAATATAGGTCACGTGACCCTGACCTCGCCTATTAGTGGTAGTTAATTATCCCATGGCTAACACTTGACATAATCTACCTGTATACAAAATTGGACCACTCTTCGAGAGGTATCATTGAGTCCTCATATTTAAAATGGGTCATGTGACCCTAACCTTGCCTCTTTTGGGGTTATTGTCATCCCTAGGCTAGGACTTGACATACCCTATCTGCTTACAAAATTTGAAACTCTAGCTTCAGCTGTTCCAGAGATAATTGGGACCCATAAAATTTTTAACGTGACAGGTGACCTGACCATGTCCATTTCTGGGGTGGTTTATCATCTGTAGGCTAGGACTTGTTACGATCAACCTTACTACCATATTTGAAGTGTCTATCTCCATTCATTACAAAGGTATGAAATGTGGTGCTTTGGAGTAGTTAGGGGTTACTCGAGGTCACTGGAAATAGCACCATGCGATAGATCACATACGATTTCCTATTAGCCTTCCATAGTAACAACGTCCCTGTTTGCACCATTTCTGTAATATAGTGATAATATTAGTCGAAAATCACCAATTTTAACCTACCGGTATCCCACCTCTGTTTGGTGCCCCTGTTGAGGATGATGCTATTGGAATTTCACTGAAACCTTTGGCATCAGAAAACTAGAGACTTTGGGATACCGTATGGAATTATTTCCGTGATTCTGTGTTTAGCCATTTTGTACAATGCTGGTTTGTGAAAGACGGACGGACGAACAGACAGACACATGACAATAGCATGTACCATGCTAGCATAGCGTCATGCAGTAAAAATAGGTCACGTGACTCTGACAACACCTCTTTTAGGGATTGTTTGTCATCCATAGTCTAGGACTTCACTTTACACAATTTGACAACTCTAGCTTCAGCTGTTTCAAAGATATGATTGGGACATCAAAAAATTAGATTGGGTCACGTGACCTGACCACGCCAGTTTTCCGGTGGTTTGTCATCAGTGGGATAGTACTTGCTAGGATCAGCAATTCTACTAATTGGTTGTCTCTATCTCCACCCATAACGAAGGTATGAAAGGCAATATAAAATGATGAAAATGGGGAAAATGGAGACTGTTTGCGTCAGAATCAGCAACTGCTCGGTTGCGACGTTTTGCCGTTAATTGGACCCCGCGTGGGGCTGGGGTACCCCGTTTCCGCTTTTTCTCCTCCTTTGTCCATTCACTTCCTCATCTTTTGCTCTTTATTACTTTTTCCCTTTTTCCTTTTTTCATTCACTTAACTTATTCTCTTCTATTGTCCATCCGATCCCTTTCTACCAGAATCGTCCCACTCCGTTTCCAGGCGTGAGGTCATAGGAGGCGACCGAACCTGGGTTTAGTTTGTTATGTTTTTGATTGTGTTATCTGTATTGCTTAGTTAAGATTTATTCTGGTGTTTTGTTGTATTTGGTTAAGTTTAGTCTTACGGTGTGATAGTTGTCTTCCCTTGTTGTAGGCACTGGCGTAATAATTTAAATGAGCCTCTCGATCCCTTTCCCTTTTGGGTGGCTGCTGAACAAAAAAAATCTGAACAAAAAGGCGGCCAGGGTTGAGGTTAATATATTGCTGCCCTTCCTTCATGGGGTAGTGATAGCTGTCCACCCCTGACCTTTTATCTCTGATATAGCTTTATTTGTGCTGAAAGGGGACGTTAAACTTTAACTAACTGCCATTAATTGGCCATATGTGTGCACATGCAATATAGACTTCTTTCTTACTTTATTTACTATACGTGTAGGTATTGACTATTGACATTAATGTCACAATAAAAGTAAATAAATACATTTGGTATGTGATGGTACATCAGTTATGAACTTAAATGCTGTCTGGTAATTTAATGCTGTTTAATGAGATAATGTATGAGGCAGAAAGCTTTATGATCCACATAAGGTAAGCCCAAGACATTATGACAATGTAGGTTTGAAATGTGCCGTTTAAAATGATCTGATGATAATGTTGTTATGTATTAGTCTGGCCAATTTAATGAAGACATGATTCCAACAGTTGGGTTCAACATGCGGACAGTCACGAAGGGCAACGTAACTATCAAGGTGTGCAGCTGTGAATCAATATCGCTGTGTGGTAACATGAACAATTCTAATTCCATTTTCTAGTGTGCAAAGATGATTCTGGCACTTTATTGATCTGTTGGTAGGCCTGCTAGTATTTCTCTTCAGTGATTTAAAACGGCCTCCTGTCTGTAGTGCCTGCTTCAACAGTGTCCAGCTTTATCTCATGATCCACTGTAATCTGCCACTTCTCACTGCCATGTTTCAGTTAGACAACTCCGTAGTCCTCAGTCGCTCCTAGGCAATGTATATACTTTCTGTTTTGTTTTATTGAAAATTCTTTTCCTGTTAGTATATCAAAGAAAGTCACAAAACTGTTTTCATGCATTTCTTCCCTTTGCCATTACCGCTGAATCATATTTATCTTCAACGTGCAGTGTAAGTTTCAGAAGAAGCTCAACTGTCACCAAGAGACAAAGCAATGCTGCATGTCTCTGGGACGGCATTCGACAGTGTGCGACTGCTGTTGACCGCGGTTGCTATCAACCATGGTGCATCGATGACTGATGGGCCCTGGGAAACAGCTGTTGCATATAGTGGACTGCTTCGGGCGAATACTGTATTGTGTTCATTTAATGCAATACAGCCTTCTAGTATTAGAACTGCTGGTGTCTAGTCAAGTTGCATTAAACCTTTGAACAGTACCTCTGAAATAATGTATTTGAATTTGAACCTGTCTTATAACTGTTTTGTGGTAGTGCAGTAAAATATTGTTAGGGACGTTGATGCCTTCTGTATTTGTTGTTTTCAGTTGTGGGATATTGGAGGCCAGCCGCGATTTCGTAGTATGTGGGAACGTTACTGTCGAGGTGTCAATGCTATTGTGTACGTTACGATTTTTTGTTCAGTTGCCTTGCATGTTGGACTAATTTTTAGTATAACATGGTTCCACTGAGCTAAAGTGTGATTTTTGATCTATTCAGAATATTGAGAATGCGAGTAAGCAGTTGTCAGATTGTTTTGTCACACACTGTTGACTTTTAATACTCTGATGCTTTTTAGCCCCCCATCATTGTAAAGATTCATGAGCTGCTAGTGATTTATTTGCTGCTAGACGGGTGATTAGATCTAGGTGGTCTTTGGTGCAGAAGTAGAGGTTTGTTGGCTACTTAGGTAATAACTAGGGCATTTGGCCCTAGACCCACCCATCTACTATCGCATTGCATGCTCTGCTTCTCTCTCGCTGCAGCTCGGCTACTGCGAGTCTCATCCGCGGCTGTGCCACAGATGCCCGCAGCTGTGGCGTGCGCTAGGCTAATGCCACTAATCCACTAATGCTAATCCCGCCCAGTGTAACCGACAGACACATCACAGAAATCAGTGGTACAAGATGTGGCTTTTGTAGTAATTTTAAAAATTACTATACTTTGTTTTTTATAGGATTGACAGATGACACTGTTGGTGGGGTGACAGGAAGGACATCCCACCTGTAAAAAAAACCTGCTTCAGTTGTCCGATAGATTCCATTTCCCAGAAGCTTGCCCTTTCTGAGTTACTCCAGAAAAGAAGGCGAGTTAAATGAAACTGGAGCCACACATGGGTACCCTTTTTCTTCCCTTGTCCATTTACTTCTTTATTTTTGCTTTTTTACTTTTTCCTCTTTTCCTTTTCTCATTCGCTTTACTGATTTTCTTCTTTTGTCCATCCCTTTCTTTTCTACCTGAATCGCCCCACTCCGTTTCCAGGCCGGAGGTTGTAGGAGGCGACCGAACCTGGGTTTAGTTTGTTCTGTTTATTTTGTGTTATCTGTATTGCTTAGTTAAGATTTATTCTGGTGTTTTGTTGTATTTGATTTAGTTTAGTCTTGCGGTGCGAATGTTGTCTTCCCCTATTGTAGGCGCTAGCATAATAATTTAAATGAGCCTGTCGATCCCTTTCCCTTTTAGGTGGCTGCTGAACAAAAAGGCGGCCAGGGTTGAGGTTAATATGTCACTGGCCTTCCTTCACTGGGTAGGGATAGCTCTCCACCCCTCACCTTTTATCTATGATATAGCTATATTTGTGCTGAAAGGGGATGTTAAACTAGAACTAACTAACTAATCGAAAACTGGATGTGTGTATGTTAGGTGTAGATGAACCATCTGAAATTGACAGATAAAGCAAATCTATTGTTATGGTTATGAAAATCTATCATAATTAGTAGCTTTCTGTAAGTTTTGCGCATTTTTTAGTTGTTGTAGTGCAGTGGTTGAGGCAACAGACATTCTTACTTGAACATCCCGGAGTTGTTGCCCTTTTTGAAGCCTTTGGCAGAAAGCTAAAAGGCATCTTTCTATAGATCTAGTAACAGTAGTGTCAGTATCTGTAGCAACAGAATATCAATTGTTTTATTAACTTGGTGTAAAATGTTGTTTGTTGTCTATATGCGTGTGCAATGTGCAAACAGTTAATAAATGAGTAATTTTTCCTGCACTGTTTATCAGTTACATGGTCGATGCATCTGATATCGACAAGATAGAGGCATCTCGCAATGAGTTACACAATCTTCTAGCAAAGCCTCAGCTTGAAGGAATTCCGGTTCTTGTTCTTGGCAACAAGCGAGATCTGCCGAATGCTCTGGATGAGAAGGAGATCATAGAACGCATGTGAGTTTTGTTATGTAGTCAGTTCAGATGAACTTATTACTGCAGACTGCTACTCTGAGAGCAAGTTGAACTGTCTCTGCACTGCATTCTCTGTCTACTCTGTATTACTCGGCTGGATTTCGTGTTGCAGTTTATGCAAGTTTGTAGAAATCTTGGAATTTCATTGTTTTTCAGCAGAAATAAGACAGTTTTCACCGTAATTCTCTATGTAGACATTTGCTGTCTTGAAAAAGTTCAAGTTCACACCTTTTACTTGCTATAACTTTGATCTACATGAACTGATTGTGATGATTTGTGGCAAAAATATTACTGAGAAAGTAGGCACTCTAAAGATGCTTTATTTTCCTATCTCACATGACTAGTGCTACATAGCAAATCAGGAAAACACAGAAATTGCATGTTTTCATTCAAGTGCCATACTACTGATTTGCCAGACTTCAACCAGTTGCTGCCTGATTTCTTCAGTCTTGTTGATTTTTTTCATAGCATACCCTCGCTGCTGTATGTCTCCCTAAATCTTGTAATCAGTGGACTAGGACTGTTGGGTCAGCCATAGCTCAGAAGAAAGAAAGTCGAGAATTTCGCACTGCAGCAGTTGCACTGTGTTGCACATGAGCATGTGCTGTCTTGCTGAAAGACCAAATTTTTATCTGCAACGTGTTTGATGTCATCTAACATTTATTGAGACAGTAAGATATCCCTACAATATAGGAAATCGTATGTGGCCTATCGAATGGCACTAGTGCCAATGCCCTTGAATGACCTTGAAGATCACTTTTGCTGATTGAAAGCTTTCTAGCTGCCATACCTCGTGAACTTACTATCATAGAGCGTCGCACAGTCCCTGTGTGATAGTTGAGCTTCTTTTTAACATCTGCAAGCAGTTATTATTGGATTAGTTAGTGTCGGCTAGGAAGTAGGTCAAATGCTTGGAAGTGATTTATTAGTAGGCCAGTGTGATTATTCAGATTAGTAAACTCGCAAAAAATAACATTCATTGCTTCTTGATTGGATTTTTAGTATCTGCATGGTACTAAAAATATATAATGTGACACGATAAAAAATAGTTAAAAACGTAAAAGTGACATAAATGAAAAACGTAAAAACGTTATTTACATCTATGACTGTTGCTGCCCAGCATGGCTTTCAGCCACATCCAATGCTGAGGACGACCTTGGGCTTGCCCACTCCATGGCCACGTGAGCTGTGTTGAGTTGTGCTGTGCAGTTACTGTCACTATGACTTGTATGCTATATTTATTACATGCCATGTATGTTTAATGGTAATGGGAAAGTAGTCTCCAACTCCAACTCATACTATCTGACTCCAGGTTAAGCCAGTACTAGGACTGCTGCAGCTGACTGGCTTTGTCAGCATGCCTGGCCTCACTCGCCTGTTATTAGCATGGCTGCAGTGGTAACATTTAGACACTTCTGTTCTTGAACATTACCATCTGTCACGGATCGATGAGGATCCAGGGACCCCTCTGACCTCTCCTAGAATTTAATATTGTAGCATCCATCCCAGTAACCTTACATAGGCTGACAAATTTGTACCTTGCCCAGGTCGCCACTTTATTTGTGGTCAACATGCATTTTAGTTTGTGTACATTTTATTGTATTAGTCACTATATTGTATATTACAGTGTTACAAGACAGATTCGTGATATGTACTTGTTTGCTTGTAGGAGCCTGGCATCATTCCAGGATCGAGAAATCTGCTGCTACTCTGTGTCATGTAAAGATAAAGACAACATTGGTATTAAGAATACAGTGTTTCTGACTTTTGACTGAAATTTGTAACTATTTGATTGTTACATGTAACTAGTATTTTATTGGCTTATTTTATTTCATGTTCCAGTAGTTCTGGTAGTTTTAACTACAAAACTGCGGCCCTACAGCAGGCTTTTATTTGGCCTTCTGTTCGTGATGTTTCTGTTTTTCATCCATTTTTGAGAACAAAGGCATATTTGGAGATGCAGTTCAAAAGTAGGACAGTTTTGGTACTTTGGACTTTATATGGATGACAGGTTAACATAGACTAACTAGCTGTACAGTTATGTAGTACTTACAGGATGAAATAACAAATGCAGAAAAATGTTGTAACAGTGTATTTTAGGAATAATGTACTCCCAATAATTGTTATTATGTTATTGTTCAGTTATGAGTTGACCAGCAGTGCTTTATCGGCGGACCCCTGATCGGCTTGGGAGAGGATCCTCCATTCCTCAGTCCTTTGATAAATCGGTTGGCCCTGTCAATTGCAAGTCCTGGCTTTGTCTATGGTCAAGAATTAGTATAATTGCGTTTCTTCGGTGCCTTTTACATGTTGGTTGGCTGACAGAAAGGACATCTGGCATCTGCTTCAGAAATCATAAAGGTTTACTTTTTTGAGACTGAGCCAACGAGTAATCATTTCATTCGTTTATTTTGGTCTTTGTCTTGCATGTATTGGTAATAGTTTTCTTTCGAACGGATTATATTTGTCCAACGTCCTTGTGCTAGCCAGAGTTTACATAACTGTTGATTAGTATTACTATATTTTCTGTTTTTTGTTATCACCAGCTTTAACTTTTGCAAGAGTGAAACACCATTATATTTTATCCATGTTACTTTATTTATTTCTTTATTACTGGTTCGCCTACACATAGTGTAGAGGGGCCAGACTACTAACAGTCGCTGGCGTATGGTGCCATCGTTGTCGTCATCTGTAGCAAGGTGCATATGCAACATAACTCACCAGGGGGCAGCACGCAATGGCACGCCAGTAGTGTTATGTCCCATTAGGGCGACAACTTGTTTTTACTAGAGTAACTTTCTCCATTGTCATGAACTGACATTCTCAAAACTTCCCATTTGCTGTGACTATAGAAGTACTAGAAGCCATGTTGCGCCAGTTTTCTTAAGATACCTCGTAAAATAAATGTGGTGCAAAGTTTGAAGATTGAGATGGCTTGGCTGAGATAATTTGAACAGTGGACACTGATTGGATGAAATGTTGCACAGCAATGGGTGAATGAATTCGACGGAAAGTACATCTGAGAAAAAAATGATGGGTTGATGTTGAACAGGATATGAAAAGTTTTCTTACCATCCTATGAGGATGTGCATGTCCAGGACCAGTGAATGTTAGAGGAACATTAGAGGAAGAAAGTTAAGGGGACATTGCGCTAATCCAGATTTACGTGGTAATGGCTTTTAGTTGGTGTATGTGTGTGACTGTGTGTGTTTAGATATCACTCTGCAGTGGCTTATACAGCATTCCAAGACATCAGGCTAAGCTGCACTGTCGCATGCATAAAACACTTTCCCACTGCTTCTGTTTAGGTGGCTTTTGCATACACGTAATGAAATGTTGTCATTTAATAAGCCTTTTATACGTTGACATTCTGCATTTTAGTGCTCTGTTAGTTGTGTACTAGTACTGTAAGACAACCAGAGCATTTCTAGTCTGTGTGTTGTGTATTATTGATAATATTTTTGTTGTTTATTTGTGCTGTTCCCATATAAGCTGGGCGTTGATGACGTGTGAATATTTGTGTTCTGCATTGCAAATGGTATTTCTAGTGATACGTGATTTTGAGAGGCTAAATTGATTTATTAGGGCTGCAATAATTCAGCTGACGCTCACTAATCGCCATGTGATCGTCTTATTTATTATTGTGTAACGATATTAAATTAGTTTCGAGTTATTGTGTGGTTTATTGATTGTGTCATTAATGATACAGTGTCTGACCCAGTGGTTGTTTTCTGTTTTGCATGTGGTTGTGTAGTTCTAGTGTTTATTTTGTATGTTTGTCATTGGAAAGTGACAGATATCACTGTTTTGTGGCAAAGATATCTGTCATATACAGTTCACAAGTATGTAACAACATTGTCAGACTGTTTCTATTTATTATGTGGATGGATGAATATCTAATCCAGTTATTTGAGTTTGACTGGATTTCTACCATTTTCCAAAATTTTGTTCCCACCAGATACATTTATGTATTTCTTGAAAAAATTTAAATGTGCCATTTGTACAGGGTATTCCAGTAAAAATGACCTCCTGTAGTTTGCTGTCAGTTTCTCTGTGATGGAGAAAACGTTTCAAGTATAATTTAATGGTCTTGTTAGACAATCATTGCTAGAGCTAGATCTTTGGTCCATGTCTGATGAAAAAAAAATCAGTGTTGCCAAGTTTATGTAGATTGGTTTTTCTAATTGATTCACGACAGATTACCATATTCAAAATTGTCATGATAAGCACCAAAAACTAAGAACCAGCTCTTGAAAGTGAAATCAGATGTCACTTTGAAGTAGTGGTACTGTGCAACATAGAGCAACTAGGCCAAACCAAAGCTCTTAGTCTGCACTATACACTTGACTGAGGGTCCTTGTTAGTGATTTGATGATAAATTACTATGCAGTGGTTTTGACATTTCTTCCTTACTTTCTTCTTTCCTTATACTTTCTTCCTTACTTATTTACTTCTTTACTTGTTTGCTTCCTGACTTACCTATCTGCTGCTTCCACAATAGGCCCGTTCTGTTTCCAGGCCAGAAGTCATAGAACCAAACCTGGCTTTAGTTTTTTTTTGGTTCATTTTATGTTGTAATATATTTTGCTATGGATGCTTGTTTGCTTTTGTTGTGTTTGTTTTAGTTTTTTAGTACTAAGCCAAGTGATTGCCTGGGAAGAACTTCTCCAGAGTTACCTATATTGTGTCGGGTGGGACATAAAACGTTAACTCAGTTAATCAATTTGACAACAAATACTTATCCTTTAGTTGTTGAGTTGCAGTTATACACAAGTGAACCCAGAGTCAAAAATTTAATCTGGTAAATAGCTGGATTTGTTCATCGTTTATGCGGAGGTCAGTCAAATTGGAGATCTTGTGGAAAATCAATTTACATCCATCCTTATTGTGATAGTTATTTTAAGTTATTTACTTTTATATTTAGCAGATTATTTATTTCATTGTGTGTTGTCTGGGAGTCGTTCCTGTACCAGTTGTAGTAGTTTGTGACAGTGAGAAAACTGACAGACAACAGTGTAGCTGTTCTAATTTTACTTTGTCATATTGGCACTCGGGAGGGTGAGTGAGAAAGAGTGGAGCTGGGAAGGAGGGCACAAGAATAGGAGAAGAGCAGTTTGAATAATGCACACACACTGTGAACAGACTCACAAGCAGAAAGTAAGTAACTAATTAAGAAAATTTATGGACAGCACCTAAAAACAACAATCACTAGGTGCTGGTACCTCGAACAATTTGTCCAGTTTGTCCAGTGTCGACTCTGGCTGGTAGACGTGTGTGGGCAGACTGTTCCAAGGTAGCAGCCCGGCAGCAGTGAATGCATGATCACCAAGACATGAACTTGTGCTGATATGTTGCACTTAAAATTGTCTGATGATCAGAGCTGATGATGGCCAGTGGTTATTTTACTGCTACAAAGTTAGTGAAAAACTGAAACTCTCATGAATGGTGTTATGTGTTCAGAATTTTTTTTATTAAAGAATGGGCATATGGTAAGATGTTTAGAGTGAGCATATGGTTCTTTTGTTTGAAAGCATATTTAGATAGATACACAGATTGGATGCATTAATTAATTTTTGTTGATTTAACATGGCACAATCATTTTTCAGAATATATGTGGTTATGCTGATCTGCTTCTGTGATTGTTGTTGGAACATTATTATTATAGAAAATTTGTTATTTATTTCAAAATGATACGATGTGAGATAGTATATTTACTTGTGCTAAAAAGCTGGCAAAAGGGCCAGCTTAATCTAGTGTGTAGCACCAAAAACGGGGAAAAATAAGGAAAACTAAAAATCAGGAACCACGTAGCTCTGAAGAAATGATCTGGGTGATGGTTTCTGTAGGCAGTCCGGGGGGAGAAGTGTTGATATGTTCATACATTGTTTCTCATAATTGCTGCAGAGAACTTGCAGATATAATTTTATGATATGTTTGAATTACAGAAGCCCTTGTGCAATCATAATATTTTTCATGTCCATTTTTAACTTTTTTTCATTTTTTTCTAGTTGATTGAACTTATATTGTTATGACAGTTACAGAAGCAGTAGCACCATGGCATTGATCTATATATGTATCAGCATGATAAGCGTTGTAGCATTTGAATCGTTTTTTTTAATTGAAAGCAGTTGTTGCATCTATTTAGCAACTTTACGTCTTGTTTAAGGAACAAAGCAAGAGTATCGTGAGTGTAGTTTACTGCTTAAGTCAGCTCCATACATCTGTCATTGCCACATTTTTGGTGTACGTGTATATGTAAATAGCTATGGACATAAACTGTGGATATGTAATCTTACATTTTGTCAGAATATGTAAGAGTCACGTTCCAAGTTTTTTTCATCATTCAGTTTTAATGGAATTTCGTCCAATGTGTATCTTTATTCTGTATTACCACACAACATTGTATTCAGGTGCAGTATATATGCTGTTGTAATTCTGTTTGTTACTCACAGTTAAGGACTGTAAAAATGGCTGAACATATCATCAGACTTTTTTAACACCCAGTAACCCTGCCATCCTGATTTCTGCAAAACATAATTTATAAAACTGTGTTATTTCTGGTAATGATGATTGAGTGACCTTTCAGCATCATTTCAGCTGCTGAAAACCACAACAGTATTACAGTGTATATTACATCCTATCAAACTAGTTACAACGATCTGTAATCGTGCATAAGCCACTAATTCTGCTCTCATATTTAGAATGAAGGACTGTTCAGTGATATAAATTCCTAATTTGTAAACAGTTTGTAATATCCTTGAAATGGCACATAACAGAGACATTACCAGTGACCTTCGATTACGTTAGAAATAGCTTCAGCTATTTTAAACCTCTTTCAGTGTACACGGTGAGGCATATTTACCGGACCCCCTAGTGTCAACAGGGTCGGTCCACATGGGAGGTGAGGGGTGATCGCTGGCCAAAAAATAGTGATGCCAGGCCGATCGAAAGTAGGTTTTATCAGTCTCAGAATGCATCAAAACTCGCCTTTTTGAGTTCAAAGATCAAAAATAATTCCGGGGAGGGGGCACAGCCCTTCTCCATACCCTTTCCCGATTGGAAGAGGGACACCCCACCAACCACCCCAATCGGCGCCTTTGTAAAGTTAAAACAGGTGCTGAAAACGTCCACCTCTGGTACAAACACAAGCTTGCAGACTTTTACGCCATTCACTGGTGCAAGCTTCATTAGTGACTCTCTGCTGCAGCCCAAGTTACACATCAATCATCCACTGATTCAGTTAAATGACGCCATGGATCCTCTTCTGAACACTGTTGCATTTTGTCCAAATTTTAGAATCGTAGGATTCAGACCCGAGATATTACGGCGGCCTCATGTCTTGCAAGATGAATTCCGAGGTCTTACATGCAATACATCACTGAAATCAGCAGCTGTTGTAATTTTCAAGTTTTACAAGGTATTGTAAAGACATGCGTAAGGCGAGGTGGACAATCTTTATAATGTGTGTACAAAGTTTCCTCAGGAATGTGCCGGTGAAAAAATCTCGAAAATCAGTCTTCACATGCCAAAGTTATGATCAAACGTCTAGTGTACTGTTGCTGATGGAGACGAGAATTTCACAGGCTAGCGTTTTTAACCTTGATATTGTCTAGAATTAATTAAGTACAACTTGCAAGTGCCATGCGGTCTCTGTGACAGCTAAGAATCTCGTTTCAGTTTTATCGGGGGCCGGGAGGTCTGTAGACTTGGTTGTGACCAGCTGTCTCTAAAGCACTGCAGTGGTGTGTGACGTGTGCTAATATGTCTGTGTGTCATTATTTATAAACGTGAATGATGAAGAATCGTGACATTAACATTGGCCACATTTCTTTTACCAACGGTAGCTGGACCTTGAAACTGTTGCCGTGAGTCACGTGTTGCACTGTGTAGCGGCAGAATTGCAGTGAGTGACCAGCTTGACATTACGATTCTGCAGGTCAAAGGTCAAGGTCACAGCAGGTGGCGAAGGCATCCACGTTGACGCTGGGACATCGGAACCCATCTTCTAGTTTCTTCGTGCATCCATTATTATTCTAGCTTCAGTTCTTAACTTTCATTTGATATTGATATTTGTGATTCGTATTACGATCGTTGTTCTGTTAAACTTTGTTGCCTTTGATTTATTTTCTTCTCAGGCAGTTTCCATCTCTGTTCGCCGTAAGCTTTACATGCAAGTGTTATTGAATAAGTCGGCATGAATCAAACACAGCAGTCACAATGTGCCGTGGTCAACTGACTCGTAAAAGAGCATTGTTTTAAGTAGCCATTTTGTGTTTCATTTAGATAACGTTCCATTTTTGTGCAGTATTTTCCGGTAACTAATAAAAGATATGCTGATATAATATGTAATTGCAGTGTATTCACGGTTTCATTGCCCTTGTTCAGTCTCTTCTTTGTCTTAATGTACTTTGATGGGAATAAGTTTTAACATAAGTCAGTGTGTTGTCTTAAATACATAAACAAGACTGTGCGTTACGGTAGCAATTGTGGAAGTAATTTTCTTTTCGCTTTCGTGATTTGGGTACTTCGTTGATGTGTACGATTATCCTTGTTCACTTTTGAATAAAAACCACTGTCGAAGCACACAGCCAATTACTGTTGTGTAACTCGTGTTAAACTGCTGTAATCTGTTAAGCCTGAACCGACCAACACGCGCTATCATGTTTTAGATAGTAACCACACCAGACAAACAAACCGTGAAGTGCAGCTGATACGAAGCTTCGTGCATGCTGTCAACACGTACAGTTTCTAAGGACCCTTGATCGCTCACTGTTTGCATTGGCATGTCCTGGCCGTCAGAGTGCTCTACTGTATAGGTGACCCGCTGTTACCACGCGACGCTGTGCTAGCGCGGTATGTGCTGTCGTCATGCATGCGTCTGTCTGTCACAAGCCGGTATTGTACCAAACGCTAAACGTAGGATCACGCAAACAAACTACTACCACCTCATGGACTACTACGGTATGTCATTGCCTCTGGCTGGATGCTTATGCAATACAGCAGCCAAGAATGGACAAAATGTACAATATTTTTAAAACTTTGCTTAGCGCAGGGGCCTGTGAAAAATGCGGGGCCCTAGGCCATGGCGTAGTTAGCCTATGTCTTAATCCGGCCCTGTACAAGATGTGGAAAATGAGGTGATTTGGGGTAGTTAGATCACTCAAGGTCACTGGGATTAGCGTCATTCGATTGAGCGCATACGAGTTCCTATTATATAATGCCTTCCGTAGTATCTATGTAACTATCATGCACCGTTTTTGAGTGAAATATTGGTCGAAAATCACCGACTTTAATCTACATCACCTGCATTTGGCTCGCTCGTTGGGGGTGACGACATTGGAATTTTGGCGAGATCTTTGGCACTAGCAAACTAGTGTCTGAATTGTGTTGAAAGCGCCGTTAAAAGCCAACTAACCTTGGGCGTTATTATCGTACGGCGTGATCCGAGGCTTAGCCGTTTTGATAGAACACCGACTTGTGACGAACCTATAGACGGACGGACACACGACCACAGCATGTTATGCTTTGCTATAGTATAGCTTAGCGTTGCGCAGTAAAAATCGCATGTGGAAGGTCTGCGATAAGTGAAGGGCTTTCAAGGTCGCTCAAGGTCATCGGGAATGGCACCTCTATCTTGCAGCATTTCCGAGATATTACCACTTTGACAGTATACGTGACTGCCTCTGAGCTTGAGAAATCCTTTAGTTGTGATACAACACTAGGAGACATTTCTTTGCTAACAGAGTTATCAACATTTGGAACCTTATGCCTAAGGATGTAATAAATTTTAGTACACTGTGTAGTTGTAAAAGCTCGCTCAACTCCGTCGACTTTTCCAGATTTTTAATGTTTAGTTGATTTTAGTATACTGTTTTATGTTTTAAGCAGGCAACTGTAAGTGTTTT
>Ga0209363_1000390_pt1 | contig 16613 bp, 15 predicted proteins | sample WorMetexBAHAMAS3_FD_187385 | JGI IMG/M metagenome (GOLD analysis project Ga0209363, IMG submission 187385) | Marine gutless worms symbiont microbial communities from Max Planck institute for Marine Microbiology, Germany - Inanidrilus exumae... | ecosystem: Host-associated > Annelida > Digestive... | reverse complement strand
TCACACAGTTTTACCTGCAAATTACACCATGCCTGTCTTTACTCCCCAGCCGCAGAGCATCACCGCCCTTTGGCTGGTACTCATTTTACCGTCCCACGGAGGGTAGAAGGCTGAGTTGACCTGGGTGGTTGGTTACATACTGAAATAAAGTGCCACACCCGGGAGTCGAACCCGGACATGGTCACCCATCCCAGTACTAACTGGGCTCAGCGTAGGTTAATTGATATAGGTAGGTTAACGTACGCTGAGCCCAGTTAGTACTGGGATGGGTGACCATGTCCGGGTTCGACTCCCGGGTGCGGCACTTTATTACAGTATGTCTTTACTCCCCAGCTGCATCAGTATCACCGCCCTTTGGCTGGTACTCATTTTACCGTCCCACGAAGGGTAGAAGGCTGAGTCGACCTGGGTGGTTGGTTACATACTGAAATAAAGTGCCGCACCCGGGAGTTGAACCCGGACATGGTCACCCATCCCAGTACTAACTGGGCTCAGCGTAGGTTAACCTCGTTGATCTATAGACCAACGATGCTACCACTATGCCACGCCGCCACCACCTGCATTCATCATAATATACAGTCAGGCCATTGCTCAGCGCATGCATTCAGACACAAACCTGTGAACATTAGCAGCGCATAAACTGTAAGTTTCTGCTGTTTTTCATGAGTCATTTGTGATATCAATAATGGCATCAAGATGCTATCAACTACCCACATATAGTATAGTTTTCATATAGGTATAGTTTTCAAGTGCATGCAAGCAATTTTGGCTGAATGGCCCTCCTTAAGCCATAAATGATTCACTAGTAACAGCAGAAAATGGTCTGCCAGGATTACAGGGCCAAATTTAGCAGTGTTCAGACTGTTTGGCAGAACACGGAACCACAAATTTGGGGTTCCCCGCATTATGAAAAGCAATTTGTTTTTGGTCTTGTGGACATTTTGCCTGTATCATTGTCCATCATGACACCCACAAAAGGGCATCACTAAACAGTGGCAAGTGAAGCAGAAAGAAATAATGGCCAGGACCCTGGACCAACATTTGTATTGAACAGGATCCTATATTTGTAAATCTGACACTGCAGGTTTGAGTCCAATGACTAAAATAGTGGGCCACGGTGACTCCGGTCTGAAATATAGACTATAAAGACAACTTCTTGCTGTCTCAACAACAGCTGCTCGCTCACTACAGTCAAGCAGACGAAAAAAGAAGGAACAGAATATTCAGTAAAGAAATAATGCAACACGCTACAGAGATAGGGCTGTTAAGCGATTTTTTAAATTGTGTTAATCATGCGATTAATTATTTTAATCGCACATTAATCGCAGTTTTAATGCACATTTCCGTTGTGCTATTACAGCTGTAGGGGTGTACAGGCCCTAGGGAGTAATGAATCACCAGCTGTGTGGACTGCGGATGTGGACGCATCCACCATCGCGGTCAAATACGGTGGACGCATCCACAAGCTTTTCGTATTTCACACGTCTGCGCAGATGCAACCTTACGTGTAACTGCGGATGCGGACGGCAAACACTGACGCATCCTTCGAAAGTAGCATTCTCACTGCAGCCGTAATGTGCGCATTATGTAATGCGCGCATTACAGCTATCAATGGCGGTCTCTGGAACTGGAACAAGTGAAGCAAGAAAACTGAGGGGATCTGACTAACCCAGGATCACCTGAACTAGCCATTAAAAATAGAGGTAAATAGGTAGGTAGACAATATAACATAACTGTCATCCAACTCAAAGTGACAACTCACAGAAGAAGAATGCAATATCACAAAAGATGTCATAAGCTATTTTATCAATTCTAACATCAATCACTATCACTTACATAATCACATCAATTTTACCTATAAGTGTATCAAACTGAGCATCTTTGATTAGCTGATCATGACGTAAAGCAGTGTTACAACATGGACAGCGCCGCAGTCTGTCGATGCATTCACGAATGCAACTTTCACAGTAACGATGACCACATGCTGTCATGTGTGTATGCTGCAGTCGGCCCATACATACCGGACATGACAGATGATCCACAAGAGGCTTCATCTGTAAACAACCAATTACTGATCACAATTGGCCAATATACTAGTTGCAGTCCTTAACACTTCTCAACTACAGTAATCCACTTCTGTGTGATCAGCATATGCCACAAAACACATCAAGTTTTGTCTAGATGTTGTTTATCTTCTTCCTGTGAAGCTGCCAACTCGATCATGAGCAATATCACACCACAATATTGCTTCACTGTTGCAAAAAGACTGCACATGAATACCTGGCAATAAATTTTACCTCTGGCAATTTACCTCTGCTACAATTGACTCAAAAGCTGACTGCGCATCAAGCAATAAAATCTGAAAAGTCAGACATCACCAGGACTTGTGCTATTACTTATTCTCCAGTCATGTATTTCTTAGATGGAATATCTTACCACAAAAAGTTATTGACTTCAGCAGTGTGAATAGCAGATGGATACATTGGTGTTGATGGTGTTTTTCTAGAAGGAGTAATCCTGGCTGTTAGACTAGAATCAATAGGGTATGTCACCTTCAAATCACACTCCACAGGCACTGACTATCATTAGTGTATAAAATGACCCACTTTGTTACCTGCCCATGTGGCCCTCGGCCGCCATGTGCAGTAGAGTGTGACGCGCTCAGTGGCCGGGGTTCGTGCTTCAGCCCAGGCACGTCCGCCTACCAAATAATTATTTCTAATAATTCCTATGCACATGATGAACAGGGAGTTAATCCCAGGCAAGTAAGAGGGTTTGATGGTTTCCTCTGTAAACTATATAACAGTTATCTGTATAAAATATCATCAATGTCTTTAAGACAACTGATAGGTGATCGTAAGATTTTGTCATAAGATATGTCGCAAGTGTTTTGTGAATTTATCATAAGATTTTCTCTTAAGATATGTCTTAAATATCGTCATAAGATCGTTTGTAAATTGGGCCTCTGGATCCTTATTTATACTTTAATATAATATACTGTAATTTAATCATACATTTTTACCTTTTATTTCATCATTTGCCTCCTAATTTTAATCTTCAGGCTTTAAATTGTAATCCTAAAATTCACATCGCAGTAGCAATATTGACACCACACCATCCACGGCATAGGTTAGCCTAGTACCAAAGACAGTACGGCGCTATAGTATCTTTGCTATGCCTCGTCTGTCTGTGAGCAAATCTGAGAAGCAGATAAAGTTGAACATCTTAATAATAGGCACAGGCTAGCCTACATATAAGCCGTCATTGCTGCATTAGTTGTATGTGACAGTCAGTTATATTTTCTGTGAAGATTCACAGAAAATAGCGAAATGGTGCCTTTATTAAGCGTATGTGACAGTATGTTTGTTCTTTCTTGTACCTTGTGTACGATTCAATAATAAATAAACAAGGTGGAGGATGACTCTCTTAATGCATTTAAGAATCGTCTGGATAAATATTGGACTAATCAAGATGTTGTTTATGACTATAAATCAGATCTAAAAGGAACCGGAGGTCTACGTGTTTGTGCTTAATGTTATGTTATTTGAGATGCGGGCAGATTCCTGCGCCCGTAACATCACATTGGATTGGATTGGATTAGGGTTAGTGTTACGGTTAGGGTCAGTTTAGTTGGATTTGTTAGCAGTAAGAGTTTTGCGACGTCAAGTGTCGCCATCTGTCGGCTGGCCGTGTGCAAGTTGATTGCATTTTGCCTTTACACACGGCCGGCCGTGTGTATAGCATCGTTCAATTTTTTAAGAAAAACCCATAACGTCAAAATGGCATCAACAGAAGACAACTGTTTACGTACATTTATCCTAAGTCCCAAGTCTTTATCTCCCATGCTGTAACTGTATATTATTACGTTAAGTTTGCTTTAATACCACACGCAACATACAATTGCCCAACAACGTTCTCCAGCCGATTCATCATGCGGGAATCCCTCGTGTATACTGGAATTCCCCATAAAGAAAAAGAGGTTTAATCAGCAATACAACGGATCATGCAGCTGTTCTTTTTTGTTCGTATATATTTCATATATTCATAACGTTTTGAGGCAATGCTCCAATTTATACATTGAAAATTTGATATAAATTATAAATAAAAAGTTGGAATTGTTTTAAAATCGCTATCGTGTTGTAACTTGTGCGTCCCCTTTTAGAGGTGTCCAAGTGTCTGAAACCCGACGTGCAAGTTAAGTCACTCCACGTCGGGTAATAAGTTATTTGTCAGCGCTTACTGCAACGCCTGTGCCACACCCCAACACCCATCGGTTTACTGTGACAGTGTGGTTGTCTTTTTAGTTAAGTGAACGGAGGGGATGTGGGACATGATTGTATTCCAGTATGATTAGGCTCATCATGTCGATCACAATCGCACTCCGAGTCCGATATATATTTCTGTATCAACCATTGTGTGTCTGGTCAAGTCGTATTCAGGTCAACTCGCACCAGGTCAACTCGTACCCCGTCATGCAAGTCAGCTCGTTTCAGTACTTCTTCATAATTCGTGCCTTTAAATTTAGGTAGCATCTTAATGTTTTTTAAAATGATTTCTTTTTTTAATGCAGTGACCAAGCTGCAGTGCAACAGGCTATTCCACATATGGTCTTACTAGCGATTTAAATAGCTTTTACCATCAGATCAGTTTGACTACGTAATGCACGGGTACGACTTGACCGCGGTACGACTTGACCTGGGTACAAGTACAAGTTCATTTGTAATCAACCATTGTATTATCGTGCTTGAATCTGTACTTACAGCCGAATGCGTGAGCAGCTGCTTTACTTTCAGGACAAGCTTAAATTTTGAGATTGTTACCAGTTGAATTTGCATGCACTCTAGTACTAAACTGCTGCATGTCCGTGCATAACTCGCAAATGCCTAGGCAAACTGAAAGCTTCCCACACTGCCACTGTTCTTGTTTCTTGTGGGCCTAGTTGCCTGATTCATGAATGAATGAATAGTTGGGAAACGCCCACTAAGCAGTGTCAGAGGTCTTTAGTCTTCGCTTCCAATTTTGGTCTGCGTTGACTATAAGCGCATGGAACAACGCTTAGTCAGTCAGTGCTGACGAATAAAACACGTTTTAGTCTTCTGATTGTCAGAGCTTACACTGCTGACTTGCTGTTTCTGAATCTTCTTCTTCCGGTATCAGTGCGACCTCATCAGAAGACAAGTGCACAGCCAATATCATCCGGATACAGCGCGAAGTGAAAAAAATTCTTCTCAATACGCGCCATAGACCTACGGTTTTGAAGTAACCGAGGCGGCAACTGCGAATAATTCCAGCCCGCCTGCATAGGCTGTGTGTGAGGGACAACCATCGGTCATGGATAGGATGTTATGACTTCACAACGTGGAGGGCTACGATTGAGAGGAATATGTCTGGTTCCCGACATGTAGACACACCCTTGTTGTGTATTGTTGATTTTAGACACAGACGTCTGTTAACTGAGAATCGGAATGTACTCTGATGCTGTATCGTGAACTGTTAATATTATGAACTCGGAACCTGTCTCCAGTTGAAGCAGCATTTAATGGAACTCGGACTGCGAGTTGTCAGGGGTCCTAACTGGAAATGGCAGAACCAGGATGGCGGAGAGGGTCATGTCGGTACTGTGGTTGAAATTGGAAAGTCGAGTAAAAGCAATACACCAGATAAGACTGTTGTGGTGCAGTGGGATAGTGGCTTTCGGACCAATTACCGTGTTGGCTATCAGGGATTCTATGACCTGAGGGTCTATGATCAAGCTCCTACTGGTAAATATTGTTCTGTGTTATTGCTAATACTTTAAAGTGCTACTGGAGTTGGGCGCTTCGGGAGAAGTTCACACACCAGTGTGATACTGATCTATCAGTCACCGTAACCTTAACTTAACCCTAACCCTGGGTGGTGACCTTCTCCCAGAGTGTCCTTGACTTGTTCTTGTTATTGCCATTTCTGTATTTATATGCTATCGCAGTTTGCAGTTTGTTATGGTCACCCATAGTTGAACAGGCAACTATTGTATGTTGTTTATTCACCACAAAAGGTAGAAATACAATACAAATAGAAAGACATACAGGACAGACAGACTACATACTACATAATGACTGGAAAGTAGGGTAAATGTCGTAAACAGTCACTATCAACCACAACATTGCAATCTTTACATAATTTTTCTAAATTTAGCATTGTATTGAACACATCGAAATCATTCCTTCATGACTAAACAAAGCCATTCTGAAATTTAAGTTTACGATCTAACACATTATGCACAAAATCTAGCCTTCTACAGAAAAATTGAAGACATTTGACTGATTCCCACATTTTCATTTTGAAAACTTTCCTATACACATTATTCCAACAAACATTCATTTTTTTGCAAGGTAGAATGAGAAATAAATATACCATCACATTCATATGACAAGATAGGTAAGGTTAAAAGCCTCAAACATATAATCTAGATAGTTCTTCTTGTACATTCTTTGTATGGCAAGCTATAGCATTTGTAGCAGCATTGAATTTACGAATAACCCAAGATTTATCTGTCTTAAAGATTCTGTCTTTAACAGTTTAAATGCCAGGATATTAAGCTTATCTACCAGCAAACATCACCTCCATTTAAATGTAAATTATTAACATCTTTGTTAAAACTAACACTAACTTTAAACAAACAGGATTTTTTTACAGTTGAAAATTAAATCCATGTTCTATGCTTCATTTTCACACAGTTGAAGCATCATTTGCAGTTGTGTAAATGAACCAGATAATAGTATTAAATCATCAGCATATGCAATGCAGCCAACATAACAACCTTCTATATGACATCCAAAGTCTGATAATCTAAGTGCTGAAATGATGGTATCCACATAGATGTTGAAAAGAAATGCGGAAATAATCCCCCCTTGTCTTATCCCATTTTTACGCTGAATAAACAGGACAAGCTATTTTGTTACTTCATAATACAGAAGAGTTTACCACACCAGTTAATGAAGATTATAATAATATGAGTAGGTAAACCTCTATCAATTAATGTGTTAAATAGTTTAATGTGGTTTACATGATCAAATGCCTTTGATGCATCTAAAGATGCCATATACACAGTACTTCCATGAGCAGTAAAATAATCTACAACCTGAGATAAAACAAATAGTGCATGTGAACAGCCAGAATTCTTCTTAAACCCAAACTGCAACTCATCTGAGTAAAGAAAATGTTGATATTTATGTAAAACACACAATACTCGAATATTTTAGAAACAACAGGGCTAAGTGTTATAGGTCTATAATTATCGGCTGAACATACATCACCTAATCTATCTTTTACAACAGGAGTGATTATGCCATTACCAAAAACATCAGGTACACAACCGTGTAGTCAGATCATATTGAACAGTAATTTTAGATGTACTAACACAGCTGGATGACAATATGAAATGCTTTCTTTTGTTAAACTATCAATGCCACCATCTTTGTTAAATTTTAAGGAACTCAATCCTTTCTCTGTATCCTCCACATCAAATAGTGAATCATATTTATTAAAGGTATCATGCTGTTCCACAGAGATAAGGTACTTCAAACTCTGCATGCAATCCTCAACCTGATCAGCATTTATATAAGAATCAGATTGTGCATCAGAAAAACTTACGAAAAATCTCTGCAATTTCATCATCCTGACAATATCCATTAATATTACAGGGAGCAAGGGACCACCGAAGAACCTATGGTTTCATGCTGACCAGAAACTATTTGTGAATCCTGTGTTATGTAATAGTTAGACAGCTCATCTATTAGATACTGCCTCTGCCTTTACCCACGCTGGCATAGCCCCCGGCATGAGTAGGGCGTTCAGTCGCGTCTGTCTGTTTGTTCGTGTGTCTGTCTGTCTGTGCTCTAACAGGAAAACTGCTTGAGCTATCAACACCAAACTCGGTTCACATATACTCTATAGCAGTCACTCGGCATACATTGACCTTGAAGTCAAAAGGTCAAAGGCCAAGATTACACGGTTATGAAAACCGCCATGGTCACATGGTTGCCAGTGACGCGTGTTTGCTGCATTGGCCTATGCTGGTGTGGGTGCGCATGTCCATTCGACTGCCTATGTTTTTTTAGTTTCATTTTTTTTGCTAGAACCCTAATCTCAAAGGCACGCCAACAATGATCAGAGCAATTGCTGTGGGACGTCACATTAGTAATACTATATACTCATACTGCTGGTTTTATTTTGGGGAGCCTCCCATTTTTTTTCAGGAGGCAAAACCTAAAGTTTTTCGGATGGTAGCTTCACACAGCCAAACAGTGCAATATATCAAAACATATTATTATTAATGCTTACTTTGTATAAATTTCAAAGAGTTTACTGTTCTGACTTTACAGAGTAGAGACAGCTGAGAAACACTGGCGCAAAGGGACGAAGTCTGAGTCAAATGGCATCAGTATGACTTGTTATAGGCGACACTATTAGTGCCAATGCTGCTACTACTATAACTGCAGCCTCTAGATTGTTTGCTGTTATAATTACACTGAAGAAGACTATTGATTTGGTCCATCATTAAACATATTGATCTACAAAAGTGCTTAAAAAACAACACCTCGAACAGTGTGAGTTAAAAACAGTGTGCAAAGTTCAAGCCTGCATTTTTGCACAAAATACATTTTAGACTTTGCATGGTAAACACAACAGGCTGCACAAATACTGACATACACAAGGATGCACTGATCTTATAAAATGCATTTTTGTAACATGAGAACATAATGCAGCCAGTGTTGATGTCACTGTTATTGCACAGGCGTGAAGCATATGAACATAAGTTGCGAGTCATGCAAGGTGCAAGGAATTCTGGGCACACGGTGGAGATGTGTTCAGTGTCCAGAGCTGAATCTCTGTGATTTCTGCTACATGAGTGACAAGCACGACGTCGGCCATCAGTTTGTACGCTACGACTCACCATGCAGCATGCAGTCTGGGTTAGTGCCAAGGCTATTGGCCATTCATGGAGTAGTATGCATTCACTTTGTTCATAGTAATAATAATGATAGCAATAATATCATTATTGTTATCATTATTTTCATCATCATCATCATTATTATTACTGTTATTGTTACTATTTCTATTATTACTACTTTTTCCTCCCAGATTGCCTTCACAGACTATTGCCTGGACCGTTTCTTTTGAGCCGGTCTTAAATGTCTGTCTGTCCGTCTGTCTGTCCATCCGTCCATTCGTGTGTACGTATGTGCGTGCGTGCGTGCATACGTATGTCCATTTGTCCACAAAAAGTTTCTTTGATTTCAATGAAATTTGGCATTTACGTAGAGGTCGATGAGCGATGCACGACGGTATGCAGTATGACCGATCCAAGGTCAAGGTCACGAGCCCTTCAAAATTGAAAATCTGGCCATTTTCAAAAGCAATCTCCTCCGCCATTTACAAAGAGAGCTGGTAACTGACGACAGATTCTTAAACTGGGGCACAATATCTAAATTTGATTGGGCCGGATTTTTTATATTTGTTCTAGTTTTTGTGTCATGTGACTTTGAACTTGGCACAAACGTCAGCTGCGAAGAGTCGACCGTCAGTCCCGTATGGGGCTAATTTATTATTTTTATTATTACTATTAAGTCGATGTTTATGGTGTTACCATCATGGTGGAGACATTGTGAGAGTTCATGAGGTTTGTTTGACAACTACAGTATTAACTACTAATACTGTGATTAGTATTCAATTTTCCAGCATAGTTTTATCACGAATTAGCTGTGCAGTGTTCATTGATGTTGTCGCGGACTCGCGGTTTTGTTGATCACCTCACTCCTTGGTGAAGTTCTAATGGGAGTCATACCAAATGAGGGCATCAGATACATGTGGGCTAGCTAATACACTAAGATTTATGTTGTCTTATCATGTAATGTTGGTTTGGAATATGCTTATTAAGTCACAGTTTCATCTGTTTATGCACAAATGATTAACTGGTGTATTGTATGGACACAGCTGTTACCTGCTGTGAGAATTTACAGCAAACTTATATATAAGAAATATTTATGGTCAGGGGTTTGAAATTACCATTGCTTTATATTTGACTCAGGACAAATGTGCATATTTTGTGTCTATTGTATGTTATTATAAATATAAAATGGTTGTTAGACTTTTTATTTCTTATGTGACTGTTGTTTCAGTGTGAAAGTTGGCAGAAGAAGTAAAACAGTGAAAGTAGAAGCAAAAGGAATTTTTGTGGGAGCTCGAGTGGTTCGTGGTCCTGACTGGGACTGGGGTGATCAAGATGGTAAGTATTAAGTCTAATTCTATGCTGAAAATTGCTTCTATACAGAAAGCAATCAGATGTGCTGTCAATCATGCATTTACTACTCTCGTAAATATCACTCATTTGTTGTGTCTGTATCCAACATTACTGCAGGATAGCTTGTTGGCTAAACAGTGGCACATGATAATCTTGGCCTAGATACAGTCTTTTCTTTTCCAGTGATCTTCAGCTAGTGTTTGACTGTAGACCTATATGTCCTGTTCTGCATGATGTTTTCTGCATGATTCTTTTTATGTCCCGTTAGTCTCTTTTAGTGCTGTAACGATTTTTAAGATCAAAATTGCGATTTAAAAAATTGAATTGGAATGGAAATCGCCATTTTGCGTAACCAAATCCACAATTTTCTTCACAGACCGACGATAATGACGCACAGCTTCTAGCTGACAGCCAACATGACCATGCTAAAGTCTTCAGGTGAGGTGGCCGACAATCGCTAGTGGTGATTTGGGATGGGCGACATCTCATTACATAATACCGTGCAGGTGGCGGCGTTGCGTTACACATGCGTTTGAAGCAAGCTCCTGAATGGATGGTAATTAGTGAACAATTGTCGCTCGGTAATCTGATATAAGGCTGGGAGATGTCGTGCCCTTAATACTCCCTCAGCCGCCTATACCCTGCCAGACACTTAAGTTCCAAGAATGATCCACTGTAGCACTGCCTCATCAGTGCTATCAGACTCCATGTCTGTTGGTTCAAGGATTAGCAGTCAGTCGCTGATAATAACTGTAAAACTTTACAGTCTGTATATATTACCTGTAGAGATTATGACTGTTGCGGTAGTGTGGACGACGAAACAATGGAAATTAGCCAGACTGTGTATGGTGTGTGAATGCAGGCACTGCAGTGGCCTCCACCGACTTTTAGGCCTACATTTAACGGAAGTCAGAGCGTGTCAGTAACGACTTGCACGGTCTTGTGTAATGTTTGCTCACTGTCATCTGCCGACTGCCTTTGATCCTGGCCGTCGACTGGCCCTCACTAGCAGATGAAAAGAATAACAGTGTTTTTAGACAGGATTGTGAAACGATTTGTACCCCATTGGCTGAAGGGGCGGTGGTGGTGAATTTCTTGCAGCTGTTGGTTAGTACTTTCATAAGTACCTGTTTGCGCCTGTTGACAACAGTTTGGCTTTGATTGGCTGCACGATAATGCATCAGTGTATCCGACGACGGATGTATTTGCCCGCGGCTTTCTCAGCGTACCAGCAACTTCGGTGCAGTGGGAGAGGCTCTTTTCAGCTACCAGGCGTCTTATCATGACACAGAGATCGTGGCTTCTCTGCATCCAAATCGAGTCTCGATTGAGTCCCAGGAAAGGCCTATCGAGACTTGGGAATGAAATTTCCAAGGAATTAACATCCCTACTTTAAGGAGAGAGAGAGTGAGCTATAGTTACTATCCACCGAGATTGACATCGCCCACCTGAGGTGGCTATGTGGAGCAGCAGTGACGGTGTATCTAACGAATGCCCCTGGAGGGCTTGGATGTTTGTAAACTTGGGCATAGTCAAAGCAGTCTGCCGCCGGTAGGAAAATCGAGATTAAAATAGAATTGAATCAGCGATTTTCCTCCCAAAATGGATCGAAATCGATTGTTTAATAAAAAAACAGTATCATCACAGCACTAGTCTCTTACCTATCTGCTGAAGGAAGAATTGGTTTTTGTCATGTTTTCTCTACAACAGTTTGAATACTTGATCGTATGCAGATAGTGCAAGTGACACCGTTGAGAACTCTAGCATCTTCTCTCTGATCCATATGTGTTAGCAAGGGCTTGCAGCAGAAAAGCTTTGCTCCAACAAAATCTTTTAGTTGTTAACTGGGGATGCTGGCTAACACAGGTTGTTTGGTATAATAGCCATAAAATGGTAGGAGTAGTACTTTTGATTACTTGAGTTGTTTTCGTTATAATTATTATAATCTTTCAGTAGTCTTGGTGTATGTTGATTATGCAAGAAACTTTGTGGCTTTGTGACATTTTTTACGTGTACGAAACAAATGCATGATGTGATTTATCCATTCAAATATTATGTGCTTACAGGTGGTTGTGGAAAGCAAGGTGTAGTGTTGGACATACGTGGCTGGGACAACGAATCAGGTCGGAGTGTTGCAAACATTGCCTGGGATAGTGGATCCACCAATGTCTATCGGCTTGGTCACAAAGGAAAGATTGATCTCAAATACGTTCAGGATGCAAGTGGTGGCTTTTACTACCGAGATCACTTGCTAAAGCTTGGTAAGGTTGCTTGATGTCCCATACTTATGTTTGGGTACTGTGTAGGTTGTCATAGTGAAAATTAAACTGCGATTTTGTTAAGATTTCCAGGATATTGTCAGTTACCAAAATTTAAAGAGGTTATGTGACCCGGAACACAATCCATTTGGGGTAATCTATCATGTGTAAGCTAATACTCCCCATGATGAATCTGTACATCAAAATTGAAATGCACACGTTTAAAAGAGAGGATGGGGCCCAATATTTTAACATGGATAATGCAACCTTGACCGTGCTCTCTTTGGGATGTGTCTTATCCCAAGTGTGGTACTTGCTGTGCTCAACTTGCTTACAGAAGTTAGACCATAACTTCACCCCTACCAAAGATGTGAAGGAAGACCCAGAATTTAAAAATGGGGTGATTTTGTGGTTAGGGTCACTCAAGGTCATTGGCAATGTCATCGTTTGATAGAGTGCATATGAATACCTGTCTTTCGTGGGAACTGGCTTTCTCGTACCGTTTTCGAGATATAGCAAGTTATTTGTGGAAATTCACACATTTTTCGTACTCCACACTGCTGCAGCATAGCATCAGGTTGTAACTGTAACTTCTTAGCAGCTTTTTGTTTTTCTAATTCTCAGTGACACAAAAGGCAGAAAAATTTATCTCAGACATACTTACATATGTAAGATGTACTCATATTTAGATTGTGTTAGATTCATACCAGAAGGGATTTTTGAAGAAGTTTGTTTTTAAAGTTATTGAATTAAAGAAGTTTTATTTAAGTAAATAAATTTAGTGTTAAATTTACTGTTGCTGTATTGTGCTGATTGTCATATGTTGTATCTGCCTGCATTATTAACTGGTATTGGGATGATAATGCATAATACATGCAGTCATTGCTGCAATGTTGTGGAATATGATAGTTCTACTGTTAAGCCAACACTGAGTAGAACATCTGGATATTGTGATGAATAGGAGATGGGATTGAAGTAGCATCTGCATCTGCTGTTCCATTGAAATTCAAAATTGGTGACAGAGTCCGAGTTGATCTCGATGTGGACGTTTTGAAGGCAATGCAGGATGGTCATGGCGGATGGCATCCAAAGATGGCAGATGTATGTGTGCATGCACTGATCTTTTATCAAGACCTGTATGTTTGTTCAAGATGTACAATGTTGTATCATTTTAATGACAGCTTTAAATGTGCACTGCTGTGTCATCTTTTAGTTCTGTACATGCTGCGATACTGTTCATAAGGTGACAGGAAGGCATCTGGCCTGTAATCAACCCCCCAGAAATACAGTAGGTTTGCTTTTGGGTGACTTGGCCTAAACTAAAGTAGCGCAGGAAACTAAACTAAATAAGCCAGTTAAATTAGAACTAAATTCAGTAGTAATTTGTTATTTTGATATATGGGCAAATGGCCATTATTGTGTGTAGTATGTATGCATCTTTTTACAAAGTTGTTGAAAAGGCTTTTGACATTTTATTTGATGTTTTTATTAAAATTCAGTTACATTTTTATATAACATGAATTTTCTTGATGCTGCTAGCATTTTGCTACCGCTGCTTTTGAAGTTATTAAGTTGCTAGAAGTGTGTATATTGTCATTATTTTTGCTATTATTGATATCAGATTACAGATTCATATACCGTGTATTAACTACCAGTATTGTGTTATCTGATCATTTATTTGTGTACTAGTAGTTGGCTATCATTCCATGCACGTGCCAGTTTTGACTGAGTGGGCTTTGTTGATGCAGTGTATAGGCAAGATTGGCACAGTTCATCGTATTACTGAGCGAGGAGACATTCGTGTGCAGTATGAAGGTGCCAATAATCGCTGGACTTTTCATGCCGGGTCACTTACTAAGGTTAAACGTATTGCTGTATATGATGTTTGTTTTTGTCACTTTACGATTATGCAAAATGTTTTTTACTTATTGTCATTGCTGTATTGAATTATATGATTTCCTTTTTTCTCTAAAGGAATATGCTAATAATGTCTCCAAAATGACCTATTTTGTGTAGGGTTGGACATAGAACCTTAACTCAATCAGTTTACCATATGCATTCAGTACTGTGTGTGTGGGTTAACTTCACACTGGTCATGCACAATGTAGTCAAGTAAAGTAAAGTAAACGTCGATTTGTACAGCGCATCATCGTAACTACCTCTAATGCGCTCAGACATGGATCACACAGTTTTACCTGCAAATTACACCATGCCTGCCATTACTCCCCAGTTGCAGAGCATTACCGCTCTTTGGCTGGTACTCATTTTACCGTCCCACATAGGGTAGAAGGCTGAGTCGACCTGGGTGGTTGGTTACATACCGAAATAAAGTACCGCCTCTGGCAATGGTGATCTTGTGGACTGTTTCAACTCCTGTTCTGTTTTGTTTCATTAATACTCAAGCTGTTAGTCCTGAACTCTTTCTCGTCATGCATTCTGCAGTGTGATCTGTAAGTCATTGGTTGCCACTGTCACTGGTTTAGACCAAATTACTTCCGATACATATACAATATACGTAATAGAAAAAATGTGCATAAAACATAACAAAATGAAACTGTGCACATAAACAGTTAAAGTTAAAAGTTACTGATAATGTAATAAGCCAAAATTAATGAACGACTTGTATCATTTTTGTTTGAGAGGCCAGCCCTGGAAATTTTCGCGCAACTCAAAGTCTGGCTATAACATTTTTAATTTTTTATCACGTAGCACTGGCAACAAACAGTGTAAACGCGAATCAAGTTCGAGAATCAATTTTAAAAATTTACACAAGCTTGTTGGTCTTGGTGACGCAGGTGAGGCAGGTTGGCATAGTACAAAATGCCAGAGTACGGCATACCTCTGGTAACTTTGAAAATTATATTAATTGCTTGTTTTTGGATGTTTTCAATCTGTAGTGCCAACATGTTAGGAATATTGTGATGCCATATACAGCTGGAATATTCAAGAACTGAACGTATAGTGGCAGTATAGCTCTGTTTTCACCAAGCAGGCGAAATTGGTAAATTAATGCTCTGAAGCCGTGAAGGTCACTGCAGGCCTAACAAAGCGATTGAGCCTACTTTGGGTTTATGAATAATTGCACTAACCAGAGATAATCACTGGTCGCTACATCCATTATGGGGCTGTGGAAGTACCTTACTCAACTGTTCAAGGACTTGGATGTACACTTCTGAATTAAGTTGGCTTAAAATGGCATTATTTGAGCATACATGGATGGTAATTTTTTGTGCTTGTTAGAAACAGCACTTTACAAATATTGCTATTGAACTGTATTGTGTGGCATCTGTTTGTGATAGGTGAGCCATTTTGAAGTAGGTGATACCGTGAGTATTATTGAGAATCCTGCAGCAGCAGCCAGCAGAGAAGTACTACAGAGTCGCTCAGACATGGTCAAGACGGCCAGTGTATGTACACCTTTGTTTATTTTATAGGAGCTTATGTTAACATAGGTATAAACAATTTAATGGCTAAATATTTTATTGATAAAATTGAGTTTATTGCACCTAACTAATGATGTACTCGCATAATCTGTTTTTTATATGTTTGCGACATCTGCTACATGCGAAAGACTAGTTATGCCAGTTATTCGTAAATATACAGCAGTCAGCAGACACAGAAAGCAATGGCATGTATACTCTAGGCATTTGGGCAACATGCAGAGTAGACACTAGTGACTGTTAGTGGCTTGATATCACGTTTCTGGCCCTGTATGGACTTCGGGGTGGTAATGTGCCCTGACTCATTTGTTGATTTTCGCACTATGTAAATTGCTTGTTTGTTTACTTAACTTTAGAGATCATACCGGAACCATTTCTGGTACTTTTCCGGCCCGGAACAACGTCGGTTTTGTCCGGTCGCCAGAGATGTGCGGATCCCGAAATGTTGCGTCCGCATCACTCCGCGGATTCTGACCATAGATCCGCGACCGCGTCCGCAGGCAGATGCTGTCTCGGATCCGCTGTCAGTCCGCGAGTCCGCGACTCGCTTTCTGATTTTGACCCATGTCTACATTTAACTAATAGGCCTAACGGGCTGTCCACGCTTTGGCGTGTGCTGAGGCGTATTTGTAG
>Ga0209363_1000389_pt1 | contig 16617 bp, 18 predicted proteins | sample WorMetexBAHAMAS3_FD_187385 | JGI IMG/M metagenome (GOLD analysis project Ga0209363, IMG submission 187385) | Marine gutless worms symbiont microbial communities from Max Planck institute for Marine Microbiology, Germany - Inanidrilus exumae... | ecosystem: Host-associated > Annelida > Digestive... | reverse complement strand
GTCGAAGGTCCAAACCATACGCACGTGCCATATCTGCCTCCCAAACCGCCTCGGGATACAGAATCATGTGTCACGCCCTTTGGGAATCCCCTTCCCACCGATTCCGTGTTCCTTGAACCCGCTCTAGATCATGATCTTTTATGTCTTGTTCTGTGATGTGATGTGATGTGGTTTTCGTTAGCTTTTCATTAGCTTTGCTATAGCTTTCCTGTAGCTTAGCTATAGGAAAGCTATAGCTTTCCTGCGGCTTAGCTATAGGAAAGCTATAGCTTTCCTGCGGCTTAGCTATAGCTAAGCTATAGCTTTCCTGCGGCTTTTCCTTTGGTGGCCGACCCCCCTTGTGGCCTCGCTCGGAGAGACTTTCCCGGCGATCCGCCTGGCCCTGAAGGACTTTGTCGCAGCGGCCCTGATGTAGGGCGCCGTCGTCGCCTACATCAAAGAAAGCGAGAACGGCCGCCGACGCCCGCCGAAACTCATTCAGCGAGACGCCGGCGATGCGGGCAAGCGCCCCCGGACTGTTCGGCAGCGGCTTGCCCGTTTCCATATAGTGATCGATGAGCCTTCGGTATATGCCGTCTTCCACGGCCTTCAGGTGCATTGTCTCGGACTTGAACCGGGACGGGTACCATGGGAACCAGTAGACCATAGCGCTGTCCTTCTCCCTAAAAGGAGTGCCGTGGTCATTTTGACGCTTCTTGCTACTCCCTATGACGCGGTGGTGGCCGTACCCACAAAGCTCCAGGGGCCGGCCTGGCCGAGCGCGTTGACGCCGCGAACGCGAACGAAATATGTGGTCGAGGAATTGAGGCCTGTAATTGTTTGCGGCGAATTTGCAATGGCCGATATGAGCTCCACGTCGGTCGTGAACAAGCTGTCGGTGGCGTACTGCAGCTCGAATGTCGACGCTGCCGGGTGTGAGGCGTCCGTGGTGCCCGGCGTCCACGTCGCCGTCACCGTGCTCGACGTCGCTGTGAAGGTCGGGAGGCCTGGCGCATTAGGCGTCTCGGCCTCGTCGAACGGAACGTGGGGCAGTGATGTCTTGAAATCTGCCACGGCAACCTCAATCTGCGCATCGGTCAGGTTGTTGTCGAATATCCGAAGCCCGGCCACTTTGATGGCGGATCGTTTGGTGTCATATATGTAGTACCCGTTGCCGAGCACAATGTTGCGGGGCGACGCCGAGGGCGTCGGCTGGGGAACACCCGTGCCTGCAAAGACCTTCTTTTGGGTGCCAAAGCGGTCTGAATGCACGAACATCTTGCACTGCGCCATCGTCGGGCCCAAAACGAAGCTCAGGACAGCAAACCTGTCTTTTTGCCGACCGTCGAAGTCCAATATATAGGCGGCTTGATAGCCGAGGCCTGCGCTCAGCCTCACATCAATGTACATATTTGTTTTGTCGCCGCCCGTGGTGGTCGTGATCGCCCAGCCGCCTTGGCTGCCGTTGGCGTTGGCATTACCCAGCACATGGTTGGCGACGCCGTCCAAGGCAACCGCCACCAAGTAGGTGTTGCCCCATCCAAGGTGTTTGTTGGCAAAGTCGTACTGTTCGCCTATCGGCCCATTTCTGAACGGCGTTTTCACGCCGTTCGCCCCGCCGTTTGATGGGGCCTCGGAAAGTGTCATGTAGTTGGTCTGATAGGTTGGCGCCACAGCCGCGTTCATAACCGTGAGCGCGTGGCTGTGTTCGCCGGCCAGAGACGTCTCTGACCCACGCAGTGTCCAGTGTTCGACGTGGAGCGGTTTTGCCCCTGTGGTCGCGGTGGCCGGGGCGGGCGTCGGGACCCACACGCCCTCGATCGCCGGGCTGGTCTTCATTGCCCGCACTTGGAAATAATACTGCTTGTTCGGGTCGAAGTGGCGGCGGAAGCCGCTGGAAATGCCAGTGCCAGTGATTTCCGTCGCCGACGACATGTCCGAATTTTCCGAATAGCGGATGTGATAGGTATCCGGCGCGTTCGTGCCGGCTGTGGTTGGGGCTGTCCACGTCAACGTGACCGCAGTGCCGTGGGTCACTGTGGGGGTGATACTTGTGGGCGCCGCAAAGTTGGCGCCGACGGCGGCGCTCACCGGCACGCTCCAATCGGACACTCGCAGGCCATGCTTGAGTCGACCGACAACATAGTGCTGGCCGGTTGTTGCCGACGCATAGGTGGTGTTCTTGCCCGGCGAGACAATAATCGCAGCCGAGGTCAAGCCGGCTGTGGTTGTCGCAACCTTGATCTCGTAGGTGACGCCGGTGGCTGGGGTGCTTGCTGGATTGGCGAACGAGATGTCGAAGCCGCCACCCCGACTCTGCGTCGACATGGTCGGCGCTTCCAGCTCGTCGTCGGTCGTCGCGGTCCAGGTGCTGGGTGCAGCAGGCACCCAATGCCCGCGGCGGGCGCCGGATTTCGAGCGGATTTGGAAGTAGTAGGCCGTGCCGCCGGTCAGGCCGGTGACGGTATAGGAGGTCCCCGTCGCCGTCGTGGTGGCGACGACAACGCCTGTCGTCATTGCGGCGTTGGTTGCCCGGCGGATTTCGTAACCGTCCACGGCGATACCGCCGGCGGCGGCGGCCCAGGTGAGCGGGATGGCCCTGTCGGTGATCGGCGTGCCGGTGCCGAGGGTTGTCGGGGCATTATTGAGCGCTGCGAGCGTCGCCTTCGATGCTGGTGTCGGCGCCTGCGCCGGGCCGGTGCGCGTCGGCGCCGCGGTATCGAGGCCGCGGACGCGGATGTAATAAGTGGTCTCGGCGATCAGCCCCGGGATTGTGTACGAGCGGGGGGTGCCGTCCGAGGTGGTGTGTGAGCCGGTGCCGGAGGTGAAGGCGGCGTTGGATGGCGTGGACGATCGAGTGGCCGGGCTCAAGGCCGGCGCCGACGACTACATGGTCAAACCATTCGACTTCGAGGAGCTGGTGGCGCGCCTCGAAGCGCTGCACCGCCGCGCCCACAACGTCGCGCCCGCCACGGGCGGTTCGCGAACGCTGCAAGGTGGCGGCGTGGAGATCGATCTGGCCGCCGGCCTTGTCAGGATCAACGACCAACCGCTGGAGACCACCGTACGCGAACGCGGCCTGATGACGCTGTTCCTCAACAACCCCAATCGAGCGCTGACGCGCGAGCGCATCCTTAACACCGTCTGGGACCTCAATGCCGACCCCCACACCAACGTAGTGGACGTCTACGTGGCGCGGCTACGCAAGAAGCTCGGCGACGCCGGCGCTCAGATCAAGACCGTGCACGGGGTCGGCTATCGGTTCGATCCCGCCGACCATTTGGAGGCGTCCCGCCAGCCCCTTGACCTGGCCAAGCTCGGCCTCGTGGACGCGCCGGAGGAAGAAGCCTTCGATCGGTTGACGCGCCTGACGGCCCGCCTACTGAGCGCGCCGGTCTCGCTGTTGTCCATAGTGGAGCCGGACCGGGACCGGCAGTACTTCAAGAGCGAGATCGGCTTGCAGGAACCCTGGGCGACCCGGCGAAGCACCCCGCTGTCGCATTCCTTCTGCAAGTTCGTCGCCGAGTCCGACACCCTGTTCCGGGTCGAGGACGCACGCTCGGATCCGCGGGTGGCGGGTAACAGTGCGATCGAGGACTTGAACGTTTCTGCGTACTTGGGAGCCCCGGTGCGATGCCCCGCCGGTCGGGCGATCGCCGCATTGTGCGCCATCGACGTGAAGCCGCGGGTTTGGAACGACCGCGACGTGCGTACGCTAGAACTCCTCGCAGACATGGCCAGCAATGAAATCTTGCTGCGCGCCGCCCTCGCCACCAGCCGCGATAGCGTCGTCTGATCGCCTGCGGGTCAGCGCCTCGTGGTTCAATCCAAACGAACGGGTCTGGTGTTCGGTTGACATCCGTCGCCTCGCCACGCCGGGTCCGCGACGTGGACCTCGGTCCTTGAAAGCAATGCTGGTCGGCCGCACCACTAGGCCGATTGTTGCGTGGCCGAGTCGGATTCGAGCAGCTACACGTAGAGGATCAAGTTAAGGCTGCGATCCAATAGCGAACGAAGACGCGCCGGAACCGGGACGTCGGCCAGATCGGACTCGCTTATCAAGCAATCACCCTGTGGCCCGTCCAGGGTCACCCGATCGTCCTCCGCAACCGGCTCGCCGGCCTTAAGCGCGAATTGAACCCCTGCCCAGGCCGTGAGCCAGACCAGTCGCGACATGACGCGCGATGCTTCGCCTTGAATCTTAAGATGATCGACCGAAGGCAGGAACGAAGTGTCGATCCGTAACTGATTCGGATAGTACCTCTGCAGTTCTATGAGAAGTTCAATAGTTTCCGTCTGTATTGCTTCGACGAGATCAAAATTGTTAGATGAAATTTCTACCATTCCACTACCTATTTTCTTTGTTTTTATTGGACGTCGCTGTCTGTTTCGACACGACCGCGGGCATCGCCCAAAAAAAACCGGCATGCGATATCGACCCGCCATCTGGCCGAGCAACGTGCGAAGCCTGGCGGATTCACGTGAAATCGGCCTGTCGAGGACATGGCGCCCTGCTGAACAGCGGATTAAAAAATTGTGGACGGGAGTCTGATATGGGACCGCGGCGTGGGCGGGCGTCAGTCCCCTATGCCACCGCAAGGGGCGGCGTCGGCGGCCGGCAATGCTGTCCGGGAAGGGTTTCTTTCAACAGCCCGACCCGTCGCCGGGAATTGGTGGCTGGCGGGGCTGCCGTCAACCGTCGCCGCTGTGTAGGCCGGCGATGAGGGGCAGGTATTCCGGATGGTCGGGTTCAATGATGCCGTGGCGGATGAGGAAGTCGATGGCCACCAGCGAGGTGTTGAACTTGAAGGCGTCCGTGTCACGCACCGTTTCCAGCACCCGCGCCAGAGGCCACAGCATGAACTCGGCGATCTCGCCGTCGGTATTGCGGGGGGTAAACGCTTCCGGCACTTCCAGGTCGAAGAGGAACAGCGTGTCCCGCTTGAGGCCGTCCCCCAGCGCGCCGCGATAGGAGATGGCGCCCACCGCCACTGCCCGCGCCGCCAGCTCCGCCGGGATGGCGGCTTCTTCTGCACACTCCTTGATGACGTTGGCGCGCAGCGACAGGCCTGCCGGTTGGCCGCCGGCCACCATCTGGTCGAACTTGCCCGGCGCCACCTGACGATCGAGCGACCGCCGGCCCACCCACATCAGAAGCTCGCCGCCGCGACGCACATAGCCGTTCACGTGGACCCCGTAGGCGCGCACGCCGAAGGCCGGCACGGCCGCCCGGTCGATGACCATCAGCGGTGCGGCGGCGAAGGCGGTAACCACGGGATAGACCTCGCCCCGCAACGCCGGGATGGTGCCCTCGGCGGCCAGCGCCGGCAGCACGGCCGCGACGGCCGCCGACCGGGCATCCGCATCATCCAAGCCGGGCGCCAGGTCCACCGCGTCCGCCGACACCACGAACACGTCTGGGAATGCGGCCAGGCGGCGGGCGAACGCAGGTCGCAGCAGCCCCACCGCCTCGCCCGCCGCGCGGAACGGCAGGTAGGCGTCCGGATCGAAGGCCGAACAGGCGGCGACGCGATCGAGCAGGCTCACCCGTAGCCCACCCGCCGTCTCGTCGTCAGGCGCTCAGCGCGGCTCGCTTTTCGGCGGTGAGCACGGTCTCCACCGTCCACACTTGGCGCAGGCTCTCGGCGATCCGCTCGCGCAGCTTGGCGCTCATGGACGCCACCTGCACGTCGATGTGCAGCGACTCGCCGCGTGGGCCGCAGACGGTGCTGTACCACTGGCATGGCACCAGGCCGCGCTTGGCGAACACCTCCAGCACCCGGGGCATCACCCCCGGATCGGAGCGGGCGAACACGGAAAAACACGCCGTCTGGCCGTGATCGGCCGACGCGTACGAGGTGGGAAAGGAAACGGAATCGAGCATCGGAAGTGCTCCCAACTTGCGTGAACGGATGGTGCGGCGAAACGTTCCCGGCCCTCAAACGAGGACCGGGCCGATAATCAGCCGCATCAAGCCGGCGCAAGTGGAGCACGTTCCAGACATGGACGTTATGATATCGCCATTCCGCTGAAGGTCAATCGTCCGGGATCGGCCACCGCCGATCCCGCGCGGTCATGAACTCAGGCGGCAGCGACCTTGCGGTCCTTGCTGACGCGCACGTAGGCAACCCGGCAATGCGCCGCACAGTACGGCTTGCCGGGGATGACGGGGGCGCCGCAGAACTGGAAGCCGGGCTCGCCGATGGGCCAGCTGCACATGCCGGCCTTTAGCGTATCCATCCGCACGACAGAGGGTTCCTCCTCCGGTTCCGGGCGTACCGTCACCCGGCGCTTCGGCAAGCCCAGTCGGTGGACCTTGCCGATAACCGAGTTCTTGGTGATGCCCAGCCGACGGCCGATCTCGCTCGTCGACAGATCCTGCGACCACAAGGCGATCAGGGCGGCCGTTCGTTCCGGAGTCCATTCCCCTGCCATAGATCCCTCCCTGTTGTGGTGTTGAGATGCGGTAGTGCGATGCGGTAGTGCGATGCGGTGTTGCCATTCGGCGACTGGATAAAACCGCCGGACAACCTCGAACCACGTGGTTTCTAGGGCTGAGACGCGGCGGTGCATTCGTTTGTACACCATCTGTGGCACGAGGACAAGAATTTGCGACAAGGCAACACATCCGGCACCAAATATTGTGGATAAGTCGGCACACAGCTTGTTGATGGTTTGTGGACATCGGCGGCTGCGCGCGCCTTCGATTCGACCCCGAAGACGGTGGCCGAGGGCCACGCGCATGGTTCGTCTTGCCCATGGAAGCCATTCCGGCAATATGGCGCGAACCACTTGGAGGCGGGGATGACCGGAAACGCAGCATCGATGAAGGCGCGGGCCGCGGCGTTCGCCGAGCGGGAGGGACGCCGGCCGCGGCTGGTGCTGGTGCGGTTGGGCGACCACAGTGACGACGAGGGCGCCAACCGGGCCGCCGGCGCGTTCTCCGACGCCGGGTTCGACGTGGACTACGGTGCACCCGGACAAACACCGGCAACGGCCGCCCGCGCGGCGGTGGAGAACGATGCCCATGCCATCCTGGTGGCGACCACGGGTGCGGAAGGCGCGGCGGCGGAGGTGGCGCAGATGGTCGCTCGCCTGGAGGAGGAAGGCGCCGAAGGCATGGTGGTCGCCTGCCGCGGCCGGTTCTCCGAGGCCGCGGCGGAGACCCTGCTCGATGGGGGTGTGCATGTGGTCTTCGACGCCGACGACGACGCGGCGGAGGCCGCGGCGGCGGTGCTCGACGTCCTCGACGGCGCCTGAGCGTCTGTTATCAAGTCATTCCTAGTGGCAAGACGCGTTCCGCGAACGCGCTCAACCGATTTTAATCATTTGTTTTTGTTTTATATTCTACCTTTAACAGCGACCCCAGCGGCGGCGGGCGCGCACTAGCAATTCGTTCCTACTGCTCATTCGGGCAATTTATAAGACACTGTTCCCATGCTCAGGCATTCCGACATCTGGCGGGCCATCGACCGGCTGGCTCAGGAGCACGGGCTGTCCGCGTCGGGGCTCGCGCGGCGTGCCGGCCTCGACCCCACCACCTTCAACAAGAGCAAGCGGGTCACCCGCGAGGGCAAGCTGCGCTGGCCCAGCACTGAGAGCGTCGCCAAGGTGCTGCAGGCCACCGGTGCCTCGCTGAGCGAGTTCGTTTCGTTCATCGGTGAATCCGATGGCGGGGTCTATCGCAACATCCCGTTGATCGGCCTGGCGCAGGCCGGCGCCCAAGGCTACTTCGACGATGCCGGCTATCCGGCCGGAGGTGGTTGGGACGAAATCCCCTTCCCCGACGTGGGCGACCCCCACGCCTATGCGCTGGAGATCAGCGGTGACGGCATGGAGCCGGTGTACCGTGACGGCGACGTGGTCATCGTGTCGCCCGGCGCCAACATCCGCCGCGGCGACCGCGTGGTCCTCAGGACCCGCTCCGACGAAGTGATGGCGAAGCTGCTGCGGCGCCGTTCGGCCCGCCGGTTCGAGCTGGAATCCTTCGGGCCCGAACGCGACGTCCGCTCGCTGTCGGTGGACGAGGTGGACTGGATCGCCCGCATCGTCTGGGCCAGCCAGTAACCACAGGCGACGGCGGGCGCCGGAGCCGCCGACCGGTCCGGTTGGACCGTCGCCACCGCCACGCTATGCTGAATCGGAATAGGAAAAGAGCAAGGGCCGCCGCAGCAATTGCGACGGTTAGGAAGCAGACAAGCCATGGGCAAACATCAGGGCACCATTGGACTCACCTACGTGGACGGCCAGTGGCACGAGGACGATCCCAAGCTACTGGGTGTCCGTCACCACGCGGTATGGCTTTCGTCCGTCGTCTTCGACGGCGCGCGGGCGTTCGGCGGCTGCGCGCCGGACCTCGATCGCCATTGCGAGCGGGTGGTGGACTCGGCACGCATGCTGGGCCTGGAGCCGACACTGACCGGCGCCGATATCGAGGCCATCGCCCGCGAGGGTCTGGGGCGGTTTCCGCGCGGCGCCGAGCTGTACGTGTGCCCCATGTTCTACGCCGAAGAGGGGTTCGTCATGCCCGATCCGGCGAGCACCAAGTTCGTGCTGGCCATCTACGAGTCGGCGCTTCCCGAACCGCACGGCTTCAGCGCCTGCGTATCCAGCTATCGCCGACCGGCGCGGGACATGGCGCCCACCGAGGCCAAGGCCTCGTGCCTGTATCCAAACGTGGCACGGGTGGGCCGCGAGGCCGGGGAACGCGGTTTCGATACCGCCATCGTTCGTGACCCCAACGGCAACGTGGCGGAGTTCGCCTACACCAACCTGTTCTTCGCCAAGGACGGCGTTGTCCATACCCCGGCTGCCAACGGCACCTTCCTCAACGGCATCACCCGCCAGCGAGTGGTGGCATTGCTGCGCGAGGACGGCGTCGAGGTGCAGGAACGCGCCGTGGATGTACACGAGGTCCTGGAAGCGGACGAGGTCTTCGCCACCGGCAACTACGCCAAGGTGCAGCCGTGCACCCGGGTGGAGGATCGGTCGCTGCAGGCCGGGCCGTTCTATCACCGGGCGCGGGAGCTGTATTTCGCCTTCGCGCGCCAGGCAACTTTGTAAGGCCGACATGGATCGGGGCGGCCCGGAAGGCCGCCCCGTGACATCTTAGAGGTTGGTTCGGCTCAGATACTGATGAGCGCGATCGCCGTCGCTATCGTGGCCACCGCCGCCAGCGCATAGACCGCCACCGCCACGCCGGTATCGGCGCGGATGCCGAAATCATGCGCGGTGATCCGCAGGCGATGGGCGGCGTGCCATGCCGACAACACGATGATGCCGAACAGGATCAGCTTCACCAGCCAGTTGCCGACGAAGGCCTGCATGGTCTCGTAGCTCAGCGCGCCGGAGAGCATGCCGAACAGCGGCGCGAGGCCGGTGATCAGGATCAGCACCGGCAGCACGAACGCGGTGACGGTTCCGCCGGCGGCGAAGAGCCCCCAGACGATGGGTTTGTTGGACCTCGCCATATCAAGCTACTCCCGCCAGGATCAGCACGAACACGGTGACCGCCGCCCACGCCGCGTAGTGGGCGCCGACGATGACCGGGCCGGGCACGAAGTCCTCGCCTTTCTGGATCCGCATGGCCTTCGGCGTGACGTTGAACCACGAGGCGGTGTGGAACAGGAACACGAAGAAGGCGATGATGTGGAACAGCGCCCCGAGCGGGCCGGTGACGCCGTCGAGCCAGCCGGCCCACGCCGCCGGCCCCTCGGACAGACGGAACAGACCGACGATGAGGATGATCAGATAGATGGCGATGACGATGCACGTCACCTCGCGGGCCATGTAGCTTTGGTACTGCGCATTGGCCAGGAACCACGAGGTCTTGGAGATCGGACGAACGTAAGGTTTGCGGCTCATCGGTTGTCTCCCGGCCGAAGCCACGATGTGAAGTAGTCGACGGTGCTGGCGATCTTGGTCTGCTGGATGGCGCCCGCCGGGTCCACGTCCTTCGGGCACACCTGCGAGCAGGCGCCGACGAAGCTGCACTCCCAGATGCCCTCGTTGCTGGCCACCACGTCCTCGCGGGCCGAACGGCCCACGTCGCGCGAGTCCATGTTGTAGCGGTGGGCCAGCGCCAGGGCTGCCGGTCCGGCGAAGCCTTCCACCAGGCCGTACTGCGGGCAGGCGGAGTAGCACAGCAGGCAGTTGATGCACATGGAGAACTGCTTAAAGGCCTTCAGTTCCGCCGGCGACTGCAGGTACTCGCCGTCGGACACGGCCTTTTCCGCCTTCGGGATCACGTAGGGTTTGACGCTGTTCAGCTTCTCGATGAAATCATCCATCACCACCACGAGGTCGCGCTCGATGGGGAAGTTCTGCAACGGCTCGACGCGGATGGAATCGCCGTAGTCGCGCAGGAAGGCCTTGCAGCCCAGCTTCGGCTCGCCGTCGATGACCATGCCGCAACTGCCGCAGACGAACATGTGGCACGACCAGCGATAGCTGAGCGTGCGGTCGATCTCGTCCTTCACGTAGTTGAGCGCGTCCAGCACCACCCACTCTTCCTGGCAGGGCACGGTGTAGGTCTGGAACCACGGTTCGGAATCGGTCTCGGGCCGGTAGCGCATCACCTCCAGCTTGATGGTCTGCTCGCTCATGATGCCGCTCCTCCGTAGACCCGCGCCGCGGGCTGCGACTTGGTGATCACCACGTCCCCATAGTCGACCCGCGGGTCGCCGTTCGAGTTGTAGAACGCCAGGGAGTGCTTCAGGAATTTCTCGTCATCCCGCTCGGTATGATCGAGGCGTTGGTGCGAACCGCGGGATTCCGTCCTTAGCAGGGCCGACACGGCCACCGACTGCGAGACTTCGATCATCGCACCGAGCTCCAGCACCTGGAACAGATCGGTGTTGAACACCCGGCTCTTGTCCTCCAGCGCCACGTCCGTGTAGCGGGCGCGCAGCTCGACGATCTTGTCGCACGTGGCCTGCAGCAAGGCCTCGTCCCGATAGATGCCGCAGCCGTCCTCCATGGTGGTGTTCATCTCGTTGCGCAGCGTCGACACCTTCTCCTTGCCGGTGGTGCGCTTGAACAACGACTCGATCCGGGATTCCACGTCGGCGGCCTGCTTGTCGACCACGTCGCCCTTGGCCTCACCGGCACCGCGGATGTAGTCGATGGCGTGAAGTCCGGCGCGGGCGCCGAACACCAGCAGCTCGCCCAACGAGTTGGAGCCCAGCCGGTTGGCGCCGTTGATGCTGACACAGGCGCATTCGCCGGCGGCGTAAAGGCCGGCAACGTTGGTGGCCGCGTTGATGTCGGTATCGATGCCGCCCATCATGTAGTGCACCACCGGACGCACCGGCACGAGGTCGGTGACCGGGTCGGTGCCCACATAACTGCGCGCCAGGTCGCGAACCAGCGGCAGCCGCTCGTTGATCTTCTTCTCGCCCAGATGGCGCATGTCCAGGTGGACCACGTCGCCCCACGGGCCCTTGACGGTTTTGCCCTTCTTCTGCTCGTGCCAGAAGGCCTGGCTGAGCCGGTCGCGGGGGCCGAGCTCCATGGCCTTCAGCCGCGGCCAGGGATCGGGTGGCCCAAGCTCATAATCCTGGAGGTAGCGGTAGCCGTCCTTGTTGACCAGGATGCCGCCCTCGCCCCGACAGCCCTCGGTCAGCAGGATGCCGCTGCCGGGCAGGCCGGTGGGATGGTACTGCACGAACTCCATGTCCTTCAGCGCCACGCCGGCGCGATAGGCCATGGCCATGCCGTCGCCGGTCTTGATGGCGCCGTTGGTGGTGAACGGGAAGATGCGGCCGGCGCCGCCGGAGCAGATGATCACCGCCTTGGCCTTGAACAAGGTCAGCTTGCCGGTGCGCATCTCGATGGCGGTGCAGCCGCGGCAGACGCCGTCATCCACCATCAGATCGGTGGTGTAGTACTCGTCGAAACGGCGGATGGACGGGTACTTCAGCGACGTCTGGAACAGGGTGTGCAGCATATGGAAGCCGGTCTTGTCGGCGGCGAACCACGTGCGCATGATCTTCATGCCGCCGAACGGCCGCACCGCCACCTTGCCCGTGTCCTCGCGGCTCCACGGACAGCCCCAGTGTTCCATCTGGGTGAGTTCCTTGGGGATCTCGTTGACGAACAGCTCCACGGCATCCTGGTCGGTCAACCAGTCGCCGCCGGCCACCGTGTCGTTGAAGTGGTAGTCGAGGCTGTCGTCGGACCGCACCACGCCCGCGGCCCCGCCTTCGGCGGCGCAGGTATGGCTGCGCATCGGATAGACCTTGGAGATCAGCGTGATGTTGATGTTCGGGTCTGCCTCGGCTACTGCGATGGCCGCACGCAGGCCGGCGCCGCCCGCCCCGACAATTGCGATGTCGGTGGATATGACGTCCATTGGGTTACTCCCATGTCCTCCCCAGAGCGTGGGCGAGTATAGCCGCTACGAAAGGGAATGCCAGCGCGCGATGGGCCCGAAAGTGCCCAATTAGCGGGGGGTTTTTCTCCCGTTTTCACCGCCGCCGAAAGGCCGTCACCGTACCGGTGACGGCCAATAAGGACTCGTTCTTCAACATGGCCAGCGACATCGCTCACGATGGTGCCCACGACGACGGCTGGAGGTGGTATCGCCTGCGGTTGCGGCGACACGTATCAGAACTGATCGGCTTGGCCGCGCCGGTGGTCGTCGCCCGCGCCGGCGTCCTGACCATGGCCATGGTCGATACGGTGATGGTGGGCCGCTTCGGCGCCCTCGACCTCGCCTATCTGGGCATCGCGCTGACCCCGGTCATCCTGTTGCTGATCACCGCCGTGGGCTTGCTCATGGGCACACTGGTGGTTTTCCGCCTCGGCGCTCGGCGCCGGGCGACCGCAGGACTGCGGCGCCGCCTGGCGGCGCTCGCTCGGCTATGCACTGGCCTTCGGCCTTGCCGGCACCACCCTGTGCCTGTTCGGCGAAGGGTTGCTGCTTGCGTTGGGGCAGACCGACGATATCGCCGTTCACGGCGGACGGGTGGTCCAGATCCTCGGCCTCGGGCTGCCGGCGGCCATGGTGTTCCAGACTACGGTGTTCTTCCTCGAAGGCATTCGTCGGCCGATGCCCGGCATGATCGCCATGATCATCGCCAACATCGTCAACGCGGGCCTCAACTGGCTGCTGATCTATGGACACGCCGGCCTGCCGCCGCTCGGCGCCGAAGGCTCGGCGTGGGCGACCACCATCGTCCGCACCGGCCTGGCGCTGGGACTCGTCGCCTACGTGTGGACCATGTCCGGTCACGAGCGGTTCGCGGTACGAGTGCGGCCGGCGGGCGGTTGGCGGGCGTGGCGGCACCAGCGGGAGATCGGCTACGCCGCCGGCGCCGCCACCGCCGTGGAGGCGGTGGCCTTCGCGGCGCTGAACGTCTTCGCCGGCTGGCTGGGGCCGCTGCCACTCGCGGCCCACGCCATCGGCATCAATCTGTTGGCGATGGTGTTCATGGTGGCGCTGGGCCTCGGATCGGCGACGGCCGTCCGCGTCGGCATCGCCCACGGGCGGGGAGATCGCCGCGACCTGCTGCTGGCCGGATGGACCGGGTTGGGCGTGAACACGGTGGCCATGGGGCTGGCTGCCCTGGCCTTCGCCCTCGGTCCCGGTCTGCTGGCCGGGCTCTATACGGAGGACGCCGCATTGCAGGCCCTGACCGTGCCGGTGATCGCGTTTTCCGCCTGGGTGCTCGCGGCCGACGGCGGCCAGACCGTGATGGCCAGTGCATTGCGTGGCCGGGGCGATACATGGGTCCCGACGATGACCCAGGTTGTGGCGTATTTCGGGGTGATGATCCCGCTGGCCTGGGCGCTGTCCATCCCTCTCGGGCGCGGGGTCGTGGGCTTGTACGAAGCGGTCCTGGTGGCCAGCATCGTCGCCGTCGCGTTGCTGATGATCCGCTTCCAATGGCTGGCCCGCCGCGACCGGGCGGGCGCGAGGGTTTCCGTCATTTCAGAAGGCGAATAACCTCCGGTTTACCTGTATGCGCGGATGATCTCCCCATGACCCGCCGCTCGGACGAACGTGCCTGGAGTGAATTCGCCGCCTGGTGCCGGACGCGCCGGCTCAAGGCGCTGCCGGCCCACCCCTGGACGGTCGCCGCCTACGCCCGCTGGTGCGAGGCACGGCACGGCTTTCCGATGATCGTGCAACGAATCCGCGCCGTGGCCCGCGCTCATGTGCTGGAGTGCGTGGCCTCCCCCGACCGCCACCCCACCGTGACCCGCACCCTGCGCCTGCTCGAACGGCGCCACGAGCAACGGAACAGCCGCGCGGCACTGTTTCCAGCGCACGAAGCCACGGCGGACGCGATTTCGGCCGCCGTGGCGGACCCCGCACCCTCGGCTTCCGCGGGCAGAGGCCGGCGGTTGGCCACCACCCCGAAGCTGGTGCGGCGCCGCCCTACCGGGCACTAGTAACGGTCCGTCAACGGTCCGACCATTGCCGAAAGCCCCCGCGTCGGTTTATATTGCAGCGCTAACATTTAGCGTTCTGCGTTGCGCGCGGTTTTCGGCATTGGGGAGGAAACGGTCATGGATGACCTGCACGGCTATTATTTCGAGGATCTGTCCGAGGGCATGACCGCGTCCTTCGGCAAGACCGTCAGCGCATCGGACCTGTGCGTGTTCGCCGGCGTCTCCGGCGACACCAATCCGGTCCACCTGAACGAAGAGTTCGCCGCCGGCACCATGTTCAAGACCCGCATTGCCCACGGCATGCTGGGAGCGTCGTTCATCTCCGCCGTTTTCGGCACCAAGTTGCCGGGGCCGGGCTGCATCTACGTCACCCAGAACCTGCGGTTCAAAGCACCGGTGCGGATCGGCGACACGTTGATGGCTCGGGTGACGGTGAAGAAGCTGATCCCGGAGAAGAAGTTCGTCGAATTCGAGACGGTGTGCACGGTGGGCGAAAAGGTGGTCACCGAAGGCGAGGCGACAATCATGGTGCCCGCCCGCGGCTGAACGTTCGGCCGCGCCGTGCGGCAAGGGCCTTGACCGGCTCGCCGGTCGCTGACACCTATCGATGATGCCTTACGCCAACGCCGCAGCGGATGCCGGGATGCGCGTCGTCCACCTTGCCGACGGCCTGCCGGAGGAACTGCGCGGCAGCGCCGTCGCCGTGGGCAACTTCGACGGCGTACACCGTGGCCACCGCGCGGTCATCGGCGAAGCCGGGAGGATCGCCCGCGCCGGCGGACTGCCGTGGACGGTCCTGACCTTCGAGCCCCACCCCCGCGGCGTACTGCGGCCGGATCAGCCGCCGTTTCGCCTGACGCCCGTGCGCGCCAAGGCCCGCGCCATCGGGGCAATGGGTGTCCAGGCGATGATCGTGGTCCGGTTCGATCCGGCGTTCTCCCGCCGGCCGGCCACGTCGTTCGTCGAGGACATCCTGGCCGACGGCCTCGGCGCCCGCCACGTGGTCTGCGGCTATGACTTCGTTTTCGGCCACAACCGCGAAGGCGATTCCGAGCTGCTGCTGCATCTGGGCTGCCGGTTCGGTTTCAGCTTCACCTGCGTCCAACAGGTCTGCGACGAGGAAGGTCGCCCCTATTCCGCCACCCGCGTCCGCGAGCATCTGACGGCCGGCGACACCGCCGGTGCGGCGCGCATCCTCGGCCGCCCCTTCGAGCTGGAAGGGCCGGTGGAGGAAGGCGATCGGCGCGGTCGGACCATCGGCTTTCCCACCGCCAATGTGCGGCTGGCCGACTATCTCCAGCCGGCGTTGGGCGTGTACGCGGTGCGCGCCGGCATCGATGAAGGCCCGGCCACCGTGTGGCGCGACGGTGTCGTCAACCTGGGCCACCGGCCCACTTTCGGCGGCAACGAGGTATTGCTGGAATCGCACCTGTTCGATTTCGACGGCGACCTCTACGACCGCCACCTGCGGGTGCAGCTGATCGACCACCTGAGGGCGGAGCGGACGTTCGACGGCATCGATGCCCTCAGGGCGCAGATCGCTGCCGACGCCGCCCAGGCGCGCCGGGCCCTCGCCGCAGCCTGAATATCAGATTTCCACCAGGCGATTGGGCAGTTCGTTCTCGTCTTCCGCGTGCCAGGGATGGTGCTCGGCCATCACCGCGGTGCATGCCTCGATGGCGGCGACGAAACCGTCGGCGACCCTGCCGGCACGAACGGCGGCGGTGAAGTCGGCGACGATGCGCTCCCACACGGCGTTGTCCGTGTGCTGTTGAATGCCGCGGTCGGCGATGATCTCCACGTAGTGTTCGGCGACGGACACGAACAGCATCACGCCGGTCCGGTCGCGGGTGGACGACAGGCCCAGGTCGAGGAACAGCCGATGCGCAAGGAGCTGCGCACGGCCGTGCTTCACGGCCTTCGGCACCAGCGCCACCCGCAGCGGCATCCAGCGGAACACCAGTGTCAGGGCGATGAACCCGGCCACCTGGCCGCCGTACAGCCAGGCGGCAGGAATCGGCGCCGACAGCGGCAGCAGCAACGCCACACCTGAGAGGATCAGCACCACCAGGGCGGCCGCCAGGGTCGGGATGTAGAGGTAGTCGTCACTGGCCTGGGCCACCACGGTGACGAATTCGCCGGTCGTGCGGGTCTCCGCCGCTTCAATGGCCGCCTCGACGCGCTGCCGGTCACCGTCGCTGATGAAGGCCATTGCTACCACCCGCCCGAGGCGCCGCCGCC
>Ga0209363_1000388_pt1 | contig 16621 bp, 13 predicted proteins | sample WorMetexBAHAMAS3_FD_187385 | JGI IMG/M metagenome (GOLD analysis project Ga0209363, IMG submission 187385) | Marine gutless worms symbiont microbial communities from Max Planck institute for Marine Microbiology, Germany - Inanidrilus exumae... | ecosystem: Host-associated > Annelida > Digestive... | reverse complement strand
GTAATATAACGAAGTAAAACGAACAACACTGAAGGGCAATAAGTTGAAGACTTCGTAGTCTACAAAGCTCGTAACCTCTCAAGTAACTCCTCGGCTTCACTTCGAGAGCCCAATTTACCAAGTCCCCCATTTTGCTGTCTGGGATTATGAACGGTGGTTGAACCGTTGACTTTCGGTCCTTGACTCTTGTGTCTGGCGTCGTGTCGATGCAAAACTGGCGTAGTGTCTGGCTCAGTGTCGAAGTTGATCTCGCGAACGAGCGCCGTCTGACCTTCTTCGGGGCTGAGAATGTTCTGCCGCGATCGCGACCGACTCAGCTGCGCCCGTCTCTCGGCTGTCAACAACACACATCAGCAATCATTCTACACCAAACCGCCTGAATCCAGGCACTAAATGTCATCAGCCTTGTTCTCTTCGCACAACGTAACTTCGCATCAAATGTGTTTTTGGCTAAACTCTGAAAGACCGAAATTTAACAGAACATGCTACTGTTACTACATGGTGGCCAAAAAAGTGGGGCCCTTGCACTAGACTTTCCATTAATTGACTGAGTTAAGTTTTTACGTCCCACCCGATACAAAATAAGTCATTTCGGAGACGTTCATCCCAGCCAATCTCTTGGCTTAGTACTAAAAAACGAAAACAAACGCAACAAATCAACCATGCATCCACACAAAATGTACTACAACATAATAATAACACCAAAAATAAAGCCAGCTTTGGCCGCCTCCTACGACCTCTGGCCTGGAAACAGAACTGGTCTATTCTAAAAGAAGACAGATAAGTCAGGAAGTAAACAAGTAAGGAAGAAAGCATAAGCAGAGAAGAAAGTATAAGGAAGGAAAAATGTAACGAAACAAAGTCAGTAAACATACAAACGATTTATAAAGTGCCAAAAATCAAATGAACCATTTATCATAAAATGTTAACTACATAAATGGTCATTACTGCCCCAGAGCCTGTATGGAGCTTTTAAAATCGCTGACACAATGACACAAATTGTCCCAAATACGTGTCCGCCATACTCCTGCAACACACAATGCTGCCCACACTCAGACAGTGTCACCATTCAGTGGTGCCTGTCAAAAAGTCCGCAGCAGCCATCGTGTAGATAAGTAACAAAATACGACATTTTCCCTTAGACACTGCCTTCAAATAATTCCCCATGGAGTTACCCCCTGGCGCATAGCTTGCAATGCAGTTTAGGTTACGTTATACAGATCCTTATGGTTTGGTTGGTTGCGTGGCACAGCGGTAGAACGTCCTTTGTCCGGCGAACTTTCCCTGTCCTGCACTCGACCTGTAGTGACCATTTATGTAGGTAAACCGTCCGCTATAGGTCAACCAACCAGGCCAACGCAGCCTTTCATCCCTTCGGGGTGGATAAATGAGTAGTAAACAGCAATTGGATGCCTGCTACCTCATCTGATGAACACTTACAAAGGAAAGGCAGGCATGGTGTAATTTGCAGGTAAAACTGTGATCCACGTCTGAGCGCTTTAAGACTATGCACAGTATAAATGGCGCTGTATAAATATGCTTCCTTTCCTTTATAATTTATCATACATGACTGTGTAAAGTGCCCTGCAGCGTTCAGCGTGACAGTGCCACTTAAATAAGTACATTTTTAATAATAAAAATAATAATTATTATTAGAACGTAAAGATTAACGTGGCATAAGCTAAAGTGCTTCTAGGACACGGTACGCAATAATAATAATAATAATAATAATACAAGTTGATATTCTTGACAAAGTCTGTTATACTTTTGCTAGTCGAGTAATTGAACAGTTGGCTGACATTAGTACCATCAGCAATATAACACATGCAGCAACGGCTACCTGCAATTTCTATATAATCACTTTTTCAGTTAAATGAATAAACTACAAACTGGTTTGCAGTAGGCATACTAGACAGCAATAAACGAGTGTCCAAAGTAATATGGCAAAAGGCCACATCGCTGAATTGTCACCCCTCACGGCTGCAAATGGATTTATCCGATCTTGACCTCCATCTAATACATGGTTCCTTGGGCCCATGAGTCAGCCCCCAAAAGGCATCTGGATCGGTTCAGCCGTTTTTGCACAGCTCACCTGTGTACCCAACACACAGACAGACATACAGACCACGCCACGTGCATCATCTGTAGCAACAGGGCACATATTATGTACTGTGTAGGGCGATGCGTCCTAAGAATTACTGTATAAAGCAGGCTAAGAACACATCATGCTGTCAACAAGTACGTCCGTCTTCGGGGACAACCGTATATCCACACATGCCGATCCTACGTCCACACGCCAGGCGATTTCACAAACGGCGCATCTCTAGCGTGGCGTTTGGCCCGCTCGCTCACTGAACTATAAATAGATCGTCGCTTTGACGTCAGTCAGCCTACGCCTGCAGGCTAGGCTAGACTAGGCTCCTATTCGTCCGACGTTTGGCTTCTGGGGGAGCAAAGTTCCCCAAAATGGGAGATTCCCTGCCCAGGACGCCGATGAACCGCCGTGCAAAATTTGACGCCGCTAGCTTTATCATCAGTGGAGAAATCCGTAACCGTACAAACAAACAAAAAACAAACAGTAACCGATATATCCACACTTTGCCTATCAGCATGTGTGGATAATAAAGGCAACGTTTATTCAGTCCATGTGCATAAACAAACGATCAACAGCCACCTAACTCAGCTGCTCCACCGTCATGTCATGCCCGCAACTAACGCAAAGCATCACTAACTACTCACCTGCCCAGCAATGACACTAACTGATCACTCATCATACCTGTGCAACCAAGATAAACCTAAACCATCTACAGGCTGCGGCAATAAAAAAGACCCCAATGCACAAATTGCATTAGTGTGGCGGTGGTTCTAAACTTTCCTGCCAAATTTTCAGGCACTGTTCCTTCAGTTACATCAGTACTAATGATATAATAGTGTTTGCAAATAAGATTTTGACCGATAACAAATACACAATACAATAATGAAACTACAAAGTTCACGCCGTTTGTGTCAAACTACGTCCTCAATAACAACCCAGGAAATTTTCATTTAAAACTCTTGTGACATTTCAAAAATACTGCAGTTTTTGTGTTGGGTCTTTTTTATTGCCACATTCTGTATACTGTTGAATTGCCAAGTGCTGTATCATGCGGCACAGCTTATGATGGCAAAGACACGATAACCATACAGCCTGAGCACACTCCATAAGCCATCAACAGCTGGCAAGTGCAAAGTGAGAGCCAGAGGCCACAATGCAACTCCAGTACTGCTAAAGTACAAAATGCAGATGCTGATCAAACTAAATATTCCACAACCATTATTAAAAAACTGCATTACCGGTCATACCACGATCTAGAAATGACTACAAGTGAAAGGTATTATATAAATAAATCGATAACTGCATTCAAGTATCATAACACGGCCAACTTAACGCAGCCGAATCAGTCACCATCAAACACACATCCACACATACATACATCCACACATACACAGTCACCACCACACATATACCTACACAGCCACCACGTATACAGTGTTTGTTTAACCGTCGTTCCTTTCTCGAGTCACTTTGTGTTGGCCGTTGGGCCTTTTCAGTTGCCGGCCCCACAGTCTGGAGACCTCTCCCAGATTTCATCCATGACCCGATCATCAGTGCAGACTGTTTTAGACGTTTGCTTAAAACGTACCTATTCGCTCAATACTAGTGCATTCAGCGAGTTAGAGGTTCTTGACGATAACCGCACTCTATAAATTTACTTACTTACTTACCCAAAACAGAACTGTTAAGGACAACTGCAGCCGGTTTTCAAAGGCCAGATGTCATTTCAGTCCCAACCAACAGTGAGCGAAGGAAACCGAAGACACTGACTCCAAACAGTGAAGAATCTCCAACTGGACTCCTACTTTCTTGAAACATTGTCGGACTCGTAAGGGTGCACTTTACGATGGCCATCTGTCGCCAGTACCGATGACACAACACTGTAGGATGGTTGATTGGTTGTGAGATTAACGTCCCCTTTCAGCACAAAAATAGGCTATATTGGGGACAAGGTCTCAGGTAGAGTTTTAGTTTGGCCAGATTAAGGATGGCCAATGATACACAGTAACCTCTCGACCTCGTTGCCTTCTTGTTCAGCGACGACACAAAATGGGAAAGAATAGTGGAGGCTCAAAATTTATGTTATTATGCTAGCGCCTACAACAGGGTGGAAACTAACCAACCACCACAAGACCTATTTATCAGTTCAATGTGATATCTTGTGTAATTGCTGTTCTTCAGTTTCTATAACACATCAGTTCCTAATGACTCTTGTTGTATAATATCTTTTCTGTGTGTGTGTCTGGCTTCTGAATGCTTCTCATAGGTAAAACCCTAAAGAACCATCCGGGGGACCTCCCACCCACGGTACCAGACCCGCTCTCCACGCCCTCAACACAGCAGGAAGAATGACGAGTAACGAAGAAACACCGAAAAATGTTTGAAAATATTTGAACCAAAGACACACAAATCATTATGCAAACAACCAAGATGCAGACGTGAAAGACAACCATTTACAGCCCACGTGAGAAGCGAGATGCGGGATGTAGAATAAATAAACCAAGCACCTAACTACTTTTTTTATTTATCACATTCAGTTTTTGTTTAACCACAATTCTTTCCCGGAGTTACTCCAAGCTAAGTCAGGTTCCAAAAGAGGATCTCCTGAAACAACTGCATTACTCGTTAATGTACCCAATTCATCGATGAACAGTGTCCATGTACTTTATGTACCATATAATGGTTTACCAGCCAGGATTTCATGCCACTTTGTGCTTAAAAGTGTCATGAATTCCCAACTGGCACTTTGAACGTAACTTAGGTTATATGGTTCTTTGCATAGTATATTATCACACGTGTTGATAATTTTAATACAAGAAGCTCAGCTAGCGCAGAGGGACTGCGCGACTTGCTATGTTAGTAAATATGTCCTATGCTTCATGAGCTACGGGAGTTAAAAAGGTTTCAAACAGCAAAAATGACTTTCAAGGTCATTCAAGGGCACTGGCAATGGTGAGATTCGATAGGCCACATACCATTTCCTATTAGTCTTCCATTGCACTGTTTTTGAGATATTATCACTAATTTCCCAAAATATAAAGAGGTCACGTGACTCTAAACACATCCCTTCTGGTAGTGATATATAACATGCATGCACTTGTACACGAAATCTGAAGTGCCCAGCTTCACTAATTACAAAGATATGATTGGGGGCAAATTAAAAAAAACGTTCAAGTGACTCTTGACCATGCCCCTCTTAGGGGTGGGTTGTCACCATAGGCTAGGATTTGATACAGTCTACCTTCATGCAAAATTTGACAATTCAAAATTTTAAACAACTCAGCTACTGTGCAGAATTAATAGTCAATCACGCAGACTTCAGAAACAGCAAGTTTTAAATTAATTTTTCTCAAAACAAAATTGTAATTATTATGAATGAAGTTTTACATTACCAATGTATCCAAAAATGATATGAGAAAGTAGCAATCGATGTGATGAATAACTGACCACCAGCGGCTCGCGGAGTTCGTTTGCGGCCATCTTTACGCTCACGATTAACAATAAAAGCCGATCCGTTCTTGAGTGCTTCCAGTAAATTGTCCATCACGCCTTCTTGATCTTCAGCTGTAGCGTACAAATCACAGTAACTACTCAATCTTCTGAAACAGCTGACTGACTAAGTTAAAGTTTTACATCCAATCCGACACAAAATAGATCATTTCGGAGACGTTCTTCCCAGCCAATCTCTTGGCTTAGTACTCAGACACTAAATCTAACACAACAAAAGCAAACATGCATCCGTAACCAAATATATACCAACACAATATAAACACTAAAAAACTAAAGCCTGGTTTAGTTGCCTCTTACGACCTCTGACCTGGAAATGGAATGCACATATTCTCAAAGAAGTTAACCAGTAGGGAAGTCAGTAAACAAATAAAAAAGTAAGTAAGTATGGAAGTAAATAAGCAAACGATTTATGTAGCGCTGAAATCAACAAACGAATCGTGGCACATTACAGCCCCAAAGCACATATGGGGCTCCTGAGTCAGCACACAACCCGACATTTCCGAGATAAAAATACAGCTGACAATTACCACGTCAATATTTACTTAAAGCGTAACAGTTTTAGCAAGCAACAGTCTCGGCAGAAGATGATCCTGACTAACATACCGCCATTGATGTCAACCAGCGCATTTGTTCGCGCTATTTTCTCTTGCCGTTCACGTTCACGTTGTTCTTGCGCCTCTTTTGCTCTTTTGGCCTTTTCAAGTGCCTCCCTCTCCTTTACGATGTCCTTTGACGCTTGCTGAACAATCACACAGGGACATAACAAACTATCACATATACAATTGTGTACGTAAGACTGAAATTGAAATAAATTAAGAAGCCGGACTTTGAAGCGTCGACGCTGATGCCTTCGCCACCTCAATGAAATCTTGAACTTTGACCTCCAGGTCCTTGGTTTGGGCTACCAGGGTTAGTGAATATTTCCCGTAAGTTTCATCAAGACTGTTCAGGCCATTCATGAGATATCTTGTCCAGTGATGAAGGCATAATAAATTAGCCCCATGCAGGACTGTGACAGTCGACTCTTCACAACTGACGTTTCTGCCAAGTTCAAAGTCACGTGATACAAAAACTAGAACAAATATAAAAAATCCGGCCCGAACAAATTTCGATATTGTGCCGTAGTTTAAGAATCCGTGGTCAGTTGCCAGCTCCCATTGTAAATGGCGAAGGGGATAGCTTTTGAAAATAGCCGGATTTCTAACTTTCAAAGGCTTGTGACCTTGACCTTGGATCGGGTCATACCACATACCATTGTGCATCATTCATCGACCTCTACCTACAAGTCAAATTTCATTGAAATCTATGAAACTTTCTATGGACAGACGGACTTACAAACGGACAGATGAACGGACATTTGAGACCCAGTTTATTAGGTCGACTCAAAATAGTCTACCTAAAACTCCACAAAACAACAAACTTGACCAATTACTACAATCAAAGGTTTTCATTTACAGTAATGAAGACGCACCACAAAACCGTCGATAAAGGTTTTGATGTCTCCAAAGAACTCATCCATTGTATACTTCTTTGGATCAAAGCAGAAGTACTTGGCTGTCTGTTGATATGATGCAACCATTCTTTTATGCATGCCTTCGAGAACTTCACACTGTTCTTTGGCAATCCCAGCAAACTGGTGCACGTCTATTAAGGACGGCAAAATGTACTCGTAATCAACAGGAAGCAGCAAAGCAATTAAACTGCAAACGAACTTTTACACTCCAAAGATGACAGCAGATTTGCAGCACAAAAACACTGCAATACAAACAATTATGTCGATCATCCTTATTGTTTGGCCGAAATGTACGCTGACCACGTCGCATGCTGCCCCCTGGTGAGTCACGGCGAATATGCTGATGGGAGAGACAAACAGACAGATGGACAGAAAGATGCCAGACTGCTATAATTACGTCTTCTGCTAGATGTCATCGTCGTCAACGCAAGGCCAAGGATAATGGGAGGACGACCCCACGGTCTGCGCCATTTTGGGAAGGGTGGAACTCCGTCTCGGACGTCGCATGCTATACGCAGAACTGCTTTGGTCGGTAAATTGTCTGGCATGCATGCAACGTGGCCGAACAGAGAAAGACGGCGCCAGCGAACCATTGACTGGATACTCTATGTAGACCCGATCTGATGCAAACCTCACCATTCGTGATAAATCAGATTACTTTATGTGGCCAGAGTAGAAATATTAAGCAGCATCTTATGTTTTGGTGGTAGTTTCTTTCATCGTGTAATTTAATCAACTGCTCAGCTGTCATGTGATAAATCCTCCGCTATTATGAGAGATAATTATAAACCTTTGAGAACAGCAATGCACGACTACACATTTATGACAAATTTTACAAATCGTTGTAGTGGCAACGGAGATTAGCATACAAGAATTAATGCCCCGTCACTCAAGAATCCTGTAGTCGATAAAGATAGGATGTGACCAGTGACTGATTTACTATGATTGGCGTTCGTGCTTAGACACTGTTGGCTGGGTGACAAGAATGTCATCTGGACCGTAAAAAATGCCAAACCATCCCAAAAAGTTCTGGCATATCGACATATTATTATGCCACTTCACAAACATGAACTCAAATGTAATCATGCTGCCATAAATGTTAGGGAAATAAGGACTATCATATAACAATAAAACTCCAAAACAAAACATACGTTTTCATTGTTCTGCAACAGCTAACAATTGCTGAATATAAATACGCAAAATACGCTAAGTAAAATGAACAAATGCAGAAATCCCATGTGTATGGACTATTACAATGTTTTATTTGTTGCAATAACATCACCACATGAGCATGAGCAGAAAAGGATATGGTCATAACAGGAAGAAACCTGTCGGTGGGCAGTGCTGACTTATCTTGCTGTGCGTTCTTGATATCAATTTCCATCTGTTTCACAGATTTGCTGAAAAGACTAATATTCTTCTGCAAATTCTCTTCAGACACTAGACATTGTAAACATACAAATTTACAAAACATCATCACACGACACGACAAAAACAAGACAAAAACAGTAACACCAAGAGCAAGACTAAAACCAACATTTATAGCAGTTACGTTTGCAGAGAAACTAGCAATGGCGTCGGACAGCCAGCATAAAGGAATCAGTTAGTTTAGTTAGTTGGAGTTTAACGTCCCCTTTCAGCACAAATATGGCTATATAGGAGACGAAAGGTCAGAGGTGGAGAGCTATCTCTACCCAGTGAAGGAAGGCCAGCAATATATTAACCTCAACCCTAGCCACTTTTCTATTAAGCAGCTACCCGAAAAGGAAAGGGATTGAGGTGATCCAGCTCGTATATCTGCTCCACTTACGCACACAAATTCTCTTTCAATAAACCTGATTAGCCCTTTTCAGCAGAAAAACTGCCACTAAAAACTAGAAAAATGTTTTTACAGATAAGCACGTTGGACAGCAGCTGCAAGTACCTCTTGTTGCCTTCTCAACATGCAGCAGCTCGTCGGCAAAGTCCATCACGTCGGCATAATGTTTTTCAGCCGTCGTGGCGAGAAAATGCATCAGCGTCTGTTGATTGTCATTCGTCTTTGTGTTCACAATCTGTTCCAAGTAGGCGAACATGATTTTAAATGCACACAGCACATAACTTTAAACAAGGTGTCGCCCTAACGGGACATAACCGTACTGGCCCGACGTACAGTGTTGGCCACCCGACTGCCTATGTGTCCAGCCACTGGCGCGCCGACCGTCCACATCAGCGTTCAAAATAATACTGGTCCATTCATTGGGCCAGAAATAAATTTAAGCAACAGACGGATTATGAATGTTAACTACAAGATGAACTTTCAAATCCCAGCGTCGACATGGATGTCACATACTTATGCCTGCTGTGACCTTGACCTGTGATCTCCAAAATGTAACCAGTCATCAGTAGGGTCTGGTGATTATTCCCTGTAAGTTTCATCAAGATCACTTAAGTAGTTCATAAGACATGGTGTCGACAACAATAGACCCTGACGGCATACTGTGACCTTGACCTTTGAAATCCAGAATCTAATCAGGTCATCAGTTGGGCTTCTGAATATTCCCTGTCCCTGTATGTAATTTAGATAACTTATATAGCGCTATAGGCAACACAAGCCGCTTCAAGAGCGCTTTACAATCACACTGTCCTGTTGCGCAAATGAGATGTTAAATATTCGTCAAAACAGTTCAAGCCGTTCATGAGATATCGTGTAACAATATGTGACTGTACTAATAAACGATTGGAAACACAGCAAAGCCTCAGAACATAATGCATTAGACACTATTCGGCGACAAACTCATAAAAACGAACTTACATAGTGACATTTACAAGTCATACAATGTATGCATGAGGCGTCACATTTAAAAGTGTTACAAAAATGCAGAAAATTTGTCTCCAACAGTCAACATCAGTAAGTTGAAAGGATGAGTTGAGTCGTAAGTTGCTCCTTCCACCCAACGAAGTGCCGAGGAAAGTACCCTTATTTTTGAAAATACATGAATTGACTTATAATACAGTGTAGGATAAGCATAGCCTATGTACCAAAAAATGGCACAAACAAGTAGAGCGTTGGACTTGCGTGGGTTCAAATCCTACTTGGGGCAAAGCTGCGTAACAACCTTGGGCAAGTTGTTCACACCTATGTGCCTCTGTCACCAAGCAGTATAACTTGGTACTAGCTAAGGGGTGGTGACTCTCTGCGGCCGGGAAGGTAACCATAGGCCTGGTGAAAAGTAATGGCAGCCTACCGCCGGATGGATGACTTATAGTCACCTGCCTGCAGGCTAACTGCTTGTACACTGGGATCAGCTCTGGGCCCAACGCTCGGTAATGAGTAAGGGAAGCCTTTACATTTTTATGTGCCAAAAACGGCTCAAACTGTTCACCCGTTTTTGATAGAACACCAGCTTGTGACAGACGGACGGACAGACACAGGGCAATAGTGCATACTGCACTAGCATAGTGTCTCACTGGTAGAGAGTGTGAACTAGCAAACACAAGAGAAAAATACCTTGGCTATAAAACCGAGTTCAAAGCCAAATGTCTGTTCATTTCGGGAGCCAGCATTCATAAAGTTACCGAACAACAGAATCAGTTCCAGCAACCGTGCAAATTTGCGACTTAGTCGAACTTCTTCCAGAGCCGCTGTAACTGCAACAATATCCTAAACGCAAAACAAAATCAGAAGTAAGTAAGCAAACTTTCATTCATCTTCTACTACACTTTAAATGTTTATATAATAATAATAATAATATTTCCATACAGAAAAATAACAGCAGTGTTTGTAACGCAATAACAATTCAACAAAAGCATTACGTGTTATGTTTACATCATCAAAAGATATTTAATGAAATAGTAGCAATGACCTATTATTATTATTATTATTATTATTATTATTATTATTATTATTAGGCTGCATCGCATGCATGCTGATGTGACACACAGCATGGACTGACCGTTCGTCATACTGATGTGCTGTAAAAAGGCCAAACCGACCGAGATGCCATTTGTGGGTCTGACTCGTGTGAGACCAAAAAAGTGAAATGCAAACGCAGTCTGTTCAATGCTTACACCCAACGAACAGTAACCAGTGGCGTGACAACCTGGCTAAATGGCACGGGCACGTGTTACATGGAGGTCAAGATACCCCACAGAAACGGGCAATTTTGAGAGTTGTCCGAACTACTGAAAAGCATCGGGAATCTGTTTTGCGGTGTAGGAAGCAAATGGTATCATACAACCGTCAGTAATGAAACGCCTTGATAATGGCACAACAAACTCTGCGACCTTTCATCAAAATCCTTAGACCAACAGCTGATATGATACTCATTTTACTGCCTTGCAGAAAGCAGAAAAAATGAATGATAATGGTAAGGCTCTATACTGCAATAGCTCATATACAATAAACGTACAGCTTCCCACTTTAAGACTCATTCATAAAAACTCGTACATGAGTCACCAGGCGTGTTTCCACTAGACCACTGCAACGTATATACAGCTATTATGTTACATGAAGTTATATACATACATAACCCACGCACACTTACTGGTTTGATTTCTGTCACTAATTCACTGAACTTCATCTTGAACGCCATCGACGTCAAACGTGGAACAATTCGTTTTATGCTCGACATCTGCACGTCAGCCAATAACCGTACAATTAATGAGTTCAGTTGTGTAAACACGACATGAAAAACTAATGCCTCAAAGTTCACATCAGGCTCAGTTGGTGCATCAAGAAAGGATAAGGCCAAATGCTTTTATTTCACTTCAACACTTGACTGATCAAGTTAAGGTTTTACATCCAACTTGACACAGAATAGGACATTTCACAGACGTGATTACCAGCCAATCTTTTGGCTTGATACTGTTGAAACTAAACCCAGCACAATAAAAGCAAGCAATACAAGAATATAATCATCTAAGGTAACACAAAAACTCAAAATGCTAAGTAAAAAAACACAAAAAAATCTACACCTAAACCAACTGCAAATTTAAGAACTGTTCACATGTGTGCAAATCACTGCACACAACTGAACCTCTATGTAACAAAAAAACAACAACACGTACCACAACTACAAACTGTTCAGGCTCGGCAAGGTCTGCATACTGCGACCTGAGCGCTGCTAGCTGATTCATTTGATCATGGCTTGGTAGGTATTTAATCAACTGCTCTATAAGACCAGATGTCAGATTTTCCTCATCAAATTCAACAATTCTTCGCCGAATTTCTTCATATGGCACCTTCACGGAACCCAGTAATATTGCTAGCAACCATACACACAACTTCACAAGTGATGCCTTACAAGCCACTAAACAACATTAACAATGTAACAATTGAGCAGTGACATCGTCTAGCTGCATCCTCTACCTCAACAGCCGCTTTAACAAACGAGTTTTTAGGCAATGCACAATTCACAAATTTATTTACTGTTATAAACTTTCAACCAATTAATTAATACTTCACGTGGGTGGTCGGCTGCCACGGGGCCGGGCGTGTGGCCGGTCCGGCGGCCAACACTGTAAGGCGGGCCAGTAGTGTTACGTTGCGTTAGGGCAACACCTTGTTACGCTGGCCTTGTCTAGCAGTAAGCGTAATGTAACGGTCTGGCATCTGTCTGTCCCATCTTATTTTCTAACATTAACAGAGTGTGTGGCACACTCAATGTGATTCCCCAGAGAGCAGCATGCATACATCTACATCTGAATATTAAGACGACAGACATGCATGTTAAATTACTAAATCATGCTGCCTGCTTATGTACCTGTTGATTTTATTTAGACCATCAACTACATACATTGTGCTATGTAAGCTGGTACTTACACAGATTCTGTCCTGCTTTGGGATCAAGTACTCGGAATTCTTTGCATTTCTTTGACGACCTTCCTTCCTCTTGGTCATGATTACTTTTCACTACAGAATTCACAATAAACCCGATTAGCCACTGGTCTATATGAAATCACAAAAAAGCATATCCCCGTAAAAGACAACATACTCGCTTAAAACTGAGCCAAGAATTATAAGTTTTCTTCCAGATTACACACATGCAAAAACGTCCAGTGGTAAAAGATAAAGATACAAAACAGAGCCAAGAATTTAATTACCCTACTACCCTTTATGCTGGAATTGGATGATGAAAGCAAAATCATTAAAAAAACTATTAGTGATTAAAGAAATATGTTCTTGGCTGCAAACTTTCCGTCCATCCAACTCAGGAGGCAGCCAAGAACATATTCCGGCTAACAGAGGCTGACCTGTAAAATGGCTTTAACAGCTGTTTTATTCTCATCATGGTCAATTTGATAATTACTCACGTCGAGGCAGTCACAGGGGGTCGGGTTTTCACTGGCGTTTGTCTGTCTGTCTTTCTGCGTGATATCTCAAAAATCAACAAAGCTAGGATCACCAAACATGACATAGAAATGTTCCACCATGAGTTCTGTAAACCCATTTACTTTGAGGTCAAAAGGTCAACGGTCAAGGTCACCAGGTACAAAAGTGTCAGTGTGTGTTTTGGCCATCTTCCAGTTATCTATACTCCTTTCTGTCAGCCACTAGTAAAAGTGGATTTGCAACCGTGTTCACATTTCTGCTAAATTTACTGCCGTATCACAAGGCAGAAATTTTCAATAATAATACAACAATTCATACCAACCTATGACTTTCGTTGAAAAGTGGGCCATGAGACATTTGAATATGTCGTCTTTTGCCAACTTCTCTTCATTGATTCTTGCCCAAAAACTATCCTTTTCCAAATTCCGCAGATTTATCTGTATCGACAAACAATTATAAACATAACTGGTTCTCAAAAAAATTATGTAACAGTACAAACAATGAGAATAACTACAATGCACTCATACAGCTCATGTCTACTATTACCAATCAACAGAAAAGTATGCCCAAAAATTTAAATAACATAACAAAAATGCTAGTCCAACACCCTATGGCAGCGGAAACACGCAATGGCATTACTGTTTATAAGTGAACAACTGTATTGCCATTCAGCATGGACAACGAATGGTTTCACATTTTCATCAGCGGCACATCAAATGCAAAAAAATCAGTTAATGAAAAAAATCATTTAATGAAATCATTCAAAAAGCCACGCCACCTTTGTCCAGTTGGCTCGTTTCATCTGCACCTCAGGCTGGTACTTCTTCTTCGGCTTGACGAAACTCGGCAGCTGTTCAGCTGCGGATGCAAACGGCGATCCTGGCGCTGGAGGCCTCATCATTCCAAGTGGAGGAGGCAGAGGCGGAGCACCAGGGACAGACTGGCCAGGTAATGGAGGCGGAGGCGGTGGACCACATCCAGGTGGAAGAGGTGGGGGAGCCGGAAACAAACTGCCTGACGGGAATGGTGGACCTCCACCTCCAAGTGACGAAGTGATAGCCGCACCAACATCCTGAGATATCTACAACCATGAGCACTTGTTATGCAGTCAAATTAAATTCTTCCCTCAATCCAGCAACATCTGTCATAACATCATTGATTAACTGAGTTTAGGTTTTACGTCCCAACCAACCCAATACAAAATGGGTCATTTCAGAGACGTTCTTCCCAGCCAATCTCTTGGCATAGTACGGTACAGCTGAGAAGAGCGTCACATTATATTAATCTATCTTCCAAAAAGGTAACAAAATGGCATCTCCTTTGAATGCAGCACACAAAAACCTGCCTTTCCCGCCTAATCGAACCCTCCCTCTAAAGCAAATCAGGCATGAACGAAATCAAGCCCATAGGCCGATTTTCTGGTGATTGAGGATAAAATTTTCATCCATGTTAAAGCTCCTATGCATATCAATGCATAGGAGCTTTAACATAGCTTCCTCTCTCAATTACTTCCCGAGATATGAGGGGGTCCCAAAATCCAAGATGCCGTCGCAGTTGTGCGCATGTGCCACCTAGCAGAAAAATTTTCAACACTGTTGAAGCTCCTAATCATATCTATTCACGTACAAAAAATTTCAGCTTTCTAACTCATTTACTTCCTGAGATATGGAGTCCTCGATTTCCCATTGGTTTAATATTGCGGGGCCCCCAGAAATGGGTTTTTGGGGGTTTTAAATGAGGTAATTATTTCAAATCTAAGTAGCCTATAGTAATCAGTGTAAGACAAAGATTTCCAACTGTAAAGGGCTTGTGACCTTGACCTTGGATCGGGTCATACTGCATATCGTCGTGCATCACTCATCGACCTTTACCTACACGCCAAATTTCATTGAAATCGAAGGAACTTTTTGTGGACGGACGAATGTACTGACAGACAGACGTTTGAGACGACTTTATTAGGTCGACTCAGAAGAGTCGACCTAATAAGCAACAACAACAACAAACAAACAAACCCTTAGCAAATGACTAACACACAAATGTATGCTGCAAATACAGTTTAGACAACTAACCCGTAGTCTAAGATCTGCAATTTCCGCTTCATACTGCTTGACTTTCTCATCCAATGTGGAAACTCTGGCTTCGAATTCCTGTTTTGCCGTCAAAGCTTCTTCCAGTTTTGACTTGAAGTGACGTGGCGCTGAGGACACGGACGTGCCGTCATCCGAGATGTCATCCGACAACTTTCCTAAAGATCACAATTCATGTAATGTAATGTGAGGAATGAACGATGAAAGTGTCCAAAGCAACAGTCACTGCAAGGGCACTTTACAATAAATTAGCCCTGTATAGGACTGATGGTCGACTCTTCGCAACTCATGTTTCTGCCAAGTTCAAAGTCACATGACACAGAAACTAGAACATATATCAAAAATCTGAGACACCTTTTAAAAATGGCCAGATTTCCAACTCTGAAGGGCTCGTGACCTTGACCTTGGATCAGGTCATGCTGCATACTGTTGTGCATCACTCATCGACCTTTACCAAATTTCACTGAAATCGAAGAAACTTTTTGTGGACAGACGGACATTTGAGACAGGCTTTATTGGGTCGACTCTGTTAAAGAGTCAACCAAAAAGAGCAGCACTATTATTACACCTGACAAAATTTACTAAAGATGTAATATAATATAACATTTCAGCCATGGTAGTCTCACCAAGCAGTGGTTCGACGTCAATAGAAAAGCGTTTAGTGTATCGAAAGTCGGGATCGACTCCACTTTTATGCAATACGATCTGAGTCACACATTCTTCAATCATCTTGTAATACTGCGGCCTGCAAATGCATACAAGCATTTACACATCACCTCCATGTTAATATATAATCATTATATCACTATATCACTATATGACTGGACTTCATTTTATCATTAACAGTCAACACAGTCAGAGAGCTTGACAATGAACAACAATGGTAATCAAGTCAATGGATGATATCAGTAAAGAAATACAGAGAAAATAAAATCCTTACAGAACAAAACCCTGAAATAAAAACAAGGTGTCGCCCTAACGGGACGTAAGACTACTGGCCCGCCATTGCGTGCTGCGCCCTGGCGAGTTAATAATAATAATAATAATAACTAAACAAGGTGACTTACGGCTAGCACCGACCAGTCCCGTACAAACTAAAATAC
>Ga0209363_1000387_pt1 | contig 16639 bp, 10 predicted proteins | sample WorMetexBAHAMAS3_FD_187385 | JGI IMG/M metagenome (GOLD analysis project Ga0209363, IMG submission 187385) | Marine gutless worms symbiont microbial communities from Max Planck institute for Marine Microbiology, Germany - Inanidrilus exumae... | ecosystem: Host-associated > Annelida > Digestive... | reverse complement strand
TACATGTACATCACAACATCAACAGAAAAGAGGATACGGTATTCTGTTACTATGCGCACAATTCAGTATGGACTTGTGAACTCGGCTATGGGGCAGATACCATGTTCCACAGAACGTATTTCTTGTTTTGCATTAAGTCGCCAAAATATCTCGTTGTGCTATTGACTGCTTTAGTTGATTCTTAGCAGAGAATTTCGTCATTGCCGCCATATTCGCTTACACTATCGGCGGTATCAAATTTAGATATTGTGCCCTAGTTTAAGAACCAGTGGTCAGTTGCGAGCTCCCATTGTAAATGGCGGAGGAGATAGCAGTTGAAAATGGCCGGATTTCCAACTTTGAAGGGCTCGTGACCTTGACCTTGACCCGAGTCATTCTGCATACCGTCGTGTATCATTCATCGACCTCTACCTACATGCCAAATTTCACTGAAATCGAAGAAACGTTTTGTGGACGGACGGACGTACAACGCACGTACGGACGAATGGACGGACATTTGATACCGCGGCTTTATTATTTCGACTCAGAAGAGTTGACCTAAAATTGGCGAAATCGGCCGACTCACCTTCATTTGTCGCCGTGGCATTCATAAACGGAGTGAAATATCGCAATTCCGATTTCAAAATGTTCATCTGCGATGATCTGGCTACATTGTGTAAGAATTTGGTAAACTTCGGTCAGGTAACTCTCGGAGATTAAGAGGGACAAACATGTACACCCGCTCGTCGATCAGCAGTTTGGCTACGTTCGCTTGGCGGCGCCACTGAGATGATCAGTACTCAGTTTTCAAATCAAAATTTGTTTAACCTATTAGCCACAGGGCGTCATTGCTATTCCCCGAAGATTATCCAAAGGACTACCATCGTGCCGACGTTGATTAAAGTCAATCCGTGTAGCCTAGTGCGGTTGTGGACGTATGCTTACAGAGCAGGCAGAGCGACGAGTGACAGTGAATCGGTACAGATCGTCGGAGGCGTCAACGCTCAGAGGCGGCGCCGTCACATCATCTGTTGCAGCAGCTCTGCTACATCTCTCAACGATGGCGACCAGCGTGCAATGATTCCACTTCAGAATTACGCCAATCGTCGTCAATTTCGCTACTGGGGCCGGATACATGATTTCATAATTTATCGGCCATATAAAGCTGATAGAGGCCTAATTTCCCGTCCGACCTAGGACTAATTCATATTCCAAACTCCTCATACGACAGAAATCGTTAGGCCTAACCACCACAGAATCCCTATTTCCTGTTCCACTAACAACTTCTCACCGTGAAATATTGAAATAAAGGGTTTTAGTAAAAAAGTCATCGGTAGGGGCAAACCGTGGTCCGGACAGCGGGAGGAATAGGCCTACATCAGCATCACAAACGGACGAGAATTTTCTAACATTTTATCCAATACTGGGCGTTTACATTATTACATAATAAAGTCGCTCAAAATTGCATCCGTAGTCACAGTTACAAAAGATCCCAACGCTGTGGTGCATTCAACTGCATCTTGAGATTTTCTATGTATACTGCTGCTTTGATGGTCAAAATCAAAAGTCCAAGTCCAAAGGAGTGGAAATCATGTATTGGCGGCTTGCCGGCTCACTGGAAAATCCGGCCCAGGAATGTCTTAGTACACTCCACCATATATGAACATCTATCTACATATCATTTAGTCCGGTTGATCATTGTGCAATACAGTCAACACAGTATAAACTAGAAAACATAGGCAGTCGTATCAACATGCGTACCCACGCCGGGTGCACCTGATACCCCTGTGACCTTGACATTTTGACCTCAGGGTCAGTGCATGCCGAGGTCCTGCCATGGACTATATGTCTACCGACTTTGGTGCTGATAGCTCAAACCGTTTTCCTCTTAGAGCGTGGACAAACAGACAGACAGACGCAACTGAACGCCCTACCACACGCCGGCGGCTACACAGACGGCGTGGGTAAATACGTCCGAGGAATAGCTTGTTGCATAAGCCCACCCCATACACAAACCGGTTAGTGATCATTTTACCAGTGGCGTAAATCTGGCTGGAATTCTGGGGATGCATGGGCGGATCCAGAAGGCTTGACTGGGGCGAAGGGTGGAGTGTAGAGAGGGAGGTACCACTCCCCACCGGGGAGGTCTGGCTGGGGAGGGTGCTAGGCCCCTCCCTACAGCTGAATTGTTACCATTCAAAATTACGAGGAAAAATTCAATTTGCCCAGTCTGAAGGACTTAAAATCTCATATCTGTCTATATGCCTGTTTACAAGAACATTCGTCACTGGTGCATTTAGGACTGAAACTGAAGGGTGGATTAGGGGCAGTGGGCGCCAATCCCCAGGGAGGCTTAAGGGAAGGGAATCTGCCAATGACATACGTTGAGCTACAACTAAATTGAATGTAGCATGAAATCTGACTGGCTGCATAAAAGTACAGCAAATGTTAAATGGCATCGTGAACACTAACTCTTGTGTTGTTACTGGAAACAAGAATAAAGAATTTTTCTAATATAGTGTATAATTATGTTCTGTTTTCTTTAAAACATACACAACATTACACATCCGTTGATGCTCACATGAAATCATGCAAATTTTTCAGACAGCAGTTTAACAGTCACAGGCATTATCTGATAACACTAATTAAATGACCCGGCATTATGTCATGTGATTGTGCTAAATCTCACCAAATCAACTAAAACTTAGCCCTGTATGGGATTGACGGTCGACTCTTCACAACTGATGTTTCAGACGTTTCTGCCAACTTCAAAATAACGTGACACAAAAACTAGGCCAAATATCAAATTTAGATATTGTGCCCTAGTTTAAGAATCCGTGGTCAGTTGCCAGCTGCCATTGTAAATGGCGGAGGAGATAGCTTTTGAAAATGGAAGGATTTCCAACTTTGAAGGGCTCGTGACCTTAACCTTGGATCGGGTCATACTGCATATTGTCGTGCATCACTCATCGACCTCTACCTACACGCCAAGTTTCATTGAAATCAAGGAAATTTTTGTGGACGGACGGACATTTGAGACCGGCTTTATTAGGTCGACTCTATCGAAGAGTCAACCTAAAAATATGGCAAAACGATTATGTGCATTTTCTAAGTAAACTGCATTAAATGCATTTACAGCATTTACGTTTTACAATAGCACTATATCCTCTGGAGGACTGTGCTACTTATTTACCCAGATCCCGATTCAGACATGTAGTATGTTTAACACACAAAGTCAGTTCAAAATCTGAAATGGTGAAAGAGGCCACAGAAATACAACAGAGCTACAGTATCTCCATGCATCAGCTACCGCATCCTTCGTCAGACCTATCGTATGGTCGCTGCTTCTTTCGGTAAAACCGTTCTTCATGTGGATCAAAGCCACGCTCCATGGCACCAAATATGGCCCAAGGTGGAGTCTTGGCCATGTAGTCGGCAGCAGTGAAAGAGTGTCCCTCAGCCAGCAGAGAGTGAAACCGGTCGTAGTTAATCCACGTCCACCATTCTCCATCAACTAGAAACTGTTAACACACACGATATAAGTGTCGAAATTAATTTGGCAAAAGGCAGCATCGCCGACTTGTTGCCTCTCACTGCTGCGAATGGACTCGTCTGATCTTGACCCCATCTAATAAATGGCTTCTTGTCTCCACATGAGTCAGCAACCTAAACGGTATCTTACTTTGTTCACCCGTTTTTGTACTGCATGTCCATGGGACGTGATACAGGCACACAGACAGACACACAGACCACGCTACGTGCGACATATGTAGCAACAGGCCGCACATGCACTGCATGCAGGTAATGCATGCAGCCTGAAATATTAAACGCAGCGGCAGATGTGTTTGAGTCCGTTTCTGAAAGCAGACAAACTGTACAGCAAAATGCAGCTGCAGCAAAAGCGTGTCGGTACAGTCATCATACAATGTATTCAATGTACATAAAATGGTTCCATCTGTGCAAATCATTCTTTCTGTGGCCACTAACAAACACTGAAGGAAGAGACATCACTGCATTCATGTCGGATCTACGTCTGTATTCAGACTAAGATAAACGACTAATACAAATACAAATAGAGTAACACCTTTGTGTGTGCAAGGAGCACGCAGTTGGAGTGAGCATGTTCAGAGGCAATGCTGTAGTCGGGATGTAGCAACTGCGCCAGCTGCTCAACAAAACCAACAACTTCTTCATGCCACGGAACATTCTCCATCGTAAGGTTGCTTGCCTTGGACTCACCGCAGTATGTCACTCCCTGAATACATTTCACACCACATGATTAACGTGTGCTTGCATGCTAAATTCAGAACTGACTGACTGAGTTAAGGTTTTACGTCCTACCCGACACAAAATAGGTCATTTCAGAGATCTTCTTCCCAGCCAATCTCTTGGCTAAGTACTAAGTACTTAAACTAAATCTTAACACAACAGATAGAAACACGCATCCGTAACAAAATATACAAAAAAATAAAATAAACAAATAATAACTACAGCCAGGTTTTGGTCGCATTTTATGACCTCATGCCTGGAAATGAAATGGGCCTATTCTAGAAGTAGTAGATAACTAAGGAAGTAAATAAGTAAGGAGGAAATTAAGTAAGGAAACAAACAATTTATATACTGCCAGAATCCATAAATGAATCAGGACGCATTGCAGCCCAGGAGCCTGTACAGGGATGCTAAGACCATAAGGCAATTCAATCTGTGATATATACCACAAACAAAAATGTCAAACTAGGACATTCAAAAGCGGAGATCAAAGTAAGTAATGAAAAATAAAAAATGCAACAATATGCTGTGCCCTGCAACTAATATGTACGTCATTTGCAGACTGCTACTTTAAGGTTTTGAGACAAGCTGATTGCTAGTAGCACGTACAAGTTTTACCAATGAAAATCAATTTCTTTAACATGAAACTTAGAAGAATTTCTAATTATTGATGTGAAGGCAATTCAGCAGTATGATGACCACTGGTAACGGTGTTTAGCCCATCAACGAAGTTATGCTATGTGGAGCTCGGTGCATACTTTTTGTGGATATGCCATCTACTCTTGACACATAATCCGCCACCCATGCCAATTCAGATTTCTACCTAGCCGTACTCTACCAACATTCAAATGAAACCTAGAAAACCTACTTGTTCAGACATTCTTAACCCGAGGCCACTAGTGCCTCTCCATCCTCGGATTACAGAGTGCAACAGAAATGTTGTATTATTATTATTAATGTTATTTTTAACCAATTTGTAGGAAACTGTTTTAGCTAATTTGTATTCAGTTTTTGTTGGTAAACGATGATTTGCCACAGCCAGGAAATGTGCACCTTGACTTCAATGAAGTCCGGTCTGCCAAGAGCAACAAGATCAGCATAGTTCTGCAGATCAGAAGTGTTGTAGCCTTTGACAAGAGTCAGCCGGTAGACAGTTCTCTGACCCTACAGCCAACAAAGACATACATCTCCAGCATAACAGCATGGTTTAGGCTGTTAGTCAGTAATAGCAAACCTCAGGTAGAATTAATTGTTGTCATACAGTTCAGCAAAATATGAATTAAAACTTTTATCGAACTGAAAGCACGTAAAAACAAAATAACTCCATCGATAGTTTCATCTTGTTAGAATGAAACTGTCAATGGCAGGGAATCCGACCCGTAACAAACCTGCACCATTTATCCCCAAAGGATCTCTTGGAACAAACAGAAGAAAACCGAGGGAGAACCGGCTAACCCAATTTCACCTGGAAAAAGGGGGTATTAAAATGGAGGTAAGGGGGGGCTGTTCCCTGGCACACAGATATACAGATGGACATCTTGGACAATGGATGTCACATACACACCAGTTTTAACAGCCATTTAACAATTAAACGAGCCTTCTCTCAAAACGACGACTACACTGTAGCTCACTTTTACATGATTTTTTCTTTTACTTACTTCGTAGACGTGGCTCAGCAGTTAATGCAGTGAACTCTCTGACGTTTGCTTTCTGCAGAGACCTCTACAAGTCACTGGGTACTGGTACTGGAGAAACAAAGTAAAGGCAGTGACACTCTTCCCTCAGAAGACGTAAGAAAGGATGAGATACGGTCCAGTTCACCTGGTAAATGGTCGTTCAACCAGGTGTGAAACCTACGATACACGATGCAGGTGGCGTCAGAAACACCAGCGACTCAATGCTCCAGAAAACATCTTACGTTACAGGCGGGCAAGCCCAAGCCTTTGAACATAAGTATGGTATGGTATTGTAGGGTTTAACGTCCCAGTCGACACATTACAGGTCATTTCGGAGACAATTTTACAGGTCAGATGACCCAACCAACAGTGTAATAGCACTGAAGGACAATAGTCTTCCAGGTCAAGGGCCGGTCCCACAGGCTCAGCACGCTAAAAGGTAATGAAAAGGATGTAATCAAAATTTTTTTCTACATATAGCACCAAGTACACCGAAGACACGGAGGCACTCGGAAGACAGCTAAGCCAAGCAAGATCAAAGCCCGATCCAGTCGACCGTGTACGAACTGCTAATTATATAGGTGTGCATATGATGTGCACAATTATAATGCACAACAGCACGGAGCTGGTCAAATAATCTCCCCTCTTACCCTCCAGACAATCACCACAGCTCAGATGTTTTCTGTTGGAGGGGAGGGGGATTGAACATAAAAAGGCACAACAATCCAACTGTGCATCTGTTTACTTACCTACTTATTCATTCAGGCAAAATCGACTGGATCATCTACCTTGACAGACAATGCTCGCAAGCTGGCAGTGAAACGGTCCCAGAAATCACGGAAGAGTGGTCGGTCGATCTTCTTCAAGCCGTCCTTGGTGCTGGCGTCAACACTGACGTATAACTGGGTGACAGGTACTAGATCCCTGTACACACATGCGTACACAAACATTCAGTCACCATCTGATCACCTCTGTCGGCCAACTCTAGTTTTTGTTTAGATGGAATTATGCCAGGTTAGGCAAGGTCTCCGAAAGTGAACCTTTGGGGATTTGCAAAGCTGGGTTTTTACAGGCTGGATGACGTTTTCATTGTCCAACCAACAGCGCCAACAATTGAAGGTTAACTGTCAGTTAGCTGCTAAAGAAATATATGTACTACGTAAGACAGTGTCATGCACAACTGAATACAGTGCCGAACTAGGTCAGTGCAGTCTGACAAGATGCAAACCATGGCAAGTTAAAACAAAAATGTGTAACTTCTGGCAATGCTGCTCATATAAGTAAGTGAATATGAAAAGATAAATAACATATAATTATTGATTGAGTTAAGGTTTTACATCCCACCCGATACAAAATAAATAATCTCGGAGACATTCTTCCCAGCAAATCTCCTGACTTAGTACTGAAGAACTGCGTCTAACACAAAAAGCGAACATGCATCCATAACAAAATATACTATAACACAAAAAAAACTAAAGCCAGGTTTGGTTGCCTCGTACGACATCTAGCCTGGAAATGGAACCGGCATATTCTTAAAAAAGTAACTAAGTCAGGAAGCGAGTAAATAATTATGAAAGAAAGTAAGTCAAGTAAGAAAGTTAAGTAAGCAAGCAAACGACTTATGTAGCATCAGAGTCAGCATATGAATCGAGGCGCTTTACAACCGTGGAGCACATACATGGCACATATAATTATAATACATAATATGGAGCCAGATGCTAATAAGAAAGCAATTATTTCACTAATAATCACTGTCAGTCTGGTTGCTAATGTTCATTAATCGTTTCCCACAGTATCATATTTATCAAAATGAATCCAGTTTGACATCAAATATTTCTTACACATAAACAAATGACAACACTACAGTTTTCTTTCAAGGCAAACAGGACCAGCTGGTACCAGATTCATCAAAGAAAGTAATCAGTTAACCATTGCTATCACTGTCTGCCTTGTTACCAGTCACTGGTTAAAAATGCAGCATTGTACTGGATGGCGTACTGGCGTCAAAGAGTCGACGTTAAGACAGTGATGTGTCTATTTCCTTAACAGTCAGTGGATGAAGAAAGGTTGATAAAGAAAGTATTATATAACAGTGAGCGAATGGCCTTACTGGCAGCAGGAAGACGACAACCGATCACACATAATCAGTGTGGCTACAACTCGACAATACATGTTTAACTGGCAAATAGTTACATTACATTAAACCTGTGAACAGCATCGTACCGTATGGCATCTGGAAACTGTGCATTGGTGACCAGAAACGAAGAGATGCCTCTGCTGTGCAGCAGCTCAATAAACTCGTTGATCTGCGGGTACATAATCGGCTCTCCGACCAGTGACAGTGCACAGTGTCGCGGCCGTAGGCCTTCTTCAAAACGTTCGGTTTTTACACCCGGAACACCTGCCACATGCGATTTCCACCACACGCTGCTGGCAACTTCGCATGATTAATTATACAAAAACAATTTCTAAGTACGCCAAACAGACAGAAAGCCCAAAATCACCATTAAAAATCTGTTGCCAGTATCTCCTATGATGGTAACACCATTGTGTTATTCAAATAGAAATATGCACATTAACTTCTACAATTATTATTAAGACACGGAACTTTCATTCCGGAGACCTGGAGTTCAATATCAACTGATACCAATATATTATTCACCAAATGTTCCGTTGCCAGCTAAGGCACCAAGCTAAAACTGTTTCAAGAAAGTCTATTCTTACTGGCCAGCACATACAAACCCTTGCCCGACAGACTGCCAATAAATGTCAAAAGACGTTGCCTTTTTAAAAATTGCACCAAAGCAAAGCAAGACATAGCTACAATTCGTTAATGAATCTCAAAATAATCCTAAATTGTAAAAACACATGCAACAACAGCCGGCAGCCAGGACTTCTAACACAATGAGTCAATGGCACGACAAAAATATACATTACCAATACTATTAACTAGATTCTACAATACCTCTTAAGGACTTTCCCAATTACTAATACTTCCAAGCATCATCTGGAAACTTGCTGTTTTACACGATCCTTACCACAGCCGCCATCTAGCGAATGCAGGTGCTAACTATTCAGTTATGACTGCTGACTCCGCATGCTTTAGAAATATTTATGTTATTAACAGCTAACAACCTGGCAATCATCGGTAATTAATACATAATTTTTGGAAAAATACACGTACCTCTAAACTGTCGGATAAGATTTAGATGATTTGCTAGTGCACCGTCCAGAATTGTCTGTGGACTATCCATCTTCCACTTCCATTCTGTGCCGACTGGATTGGTGTGATGTCTTTTCCACAATAAAAACAAATCCAAACGTCTTTCTTTAGCCAATCATCTTCTCCAGAACTGGGTCATTAAAAACAGAACCTTCTGACAGCAGGTTTTACATGCAGATAGCTGAACAGGAACCTCAAACATGAGCCACTTGAAAAATTCAAATTCAATTAAGTAACTAATTTCGGCTAATCAACATTTTCAACACAAATGACTTATGAATAAGCTAGAAACAACACTGGTGAGTGACCTACCTCCAACAGAAAACACATTTGTTGGCACAGGCAAGGCTTGGTGTTGTTTCCATGCACTGATGGCTTTCAATACCATAGAAAGTGTGCTTATAACATCCACCACGCCCTCGTAGCATTGACTGCACACACACATTCCACAATACTGTATTAATAGAAACTTCTATAATACCGCAGTGGAAAAATAAAAATTGCTACACTCATAATAAGAAAATTGCAGGAGAGGAATTTATCATTATTAACTTGTTTTGTGCAAAAACAGAGAATTTAACACCAAACTGTTGTAAAGTGAGTATCTAAGAGATCAGGTGAAAACAGCTTATTTATGTTTCTTCAATTTAATTAGACCATTTAAATTTGTCATTTTTGCAAACAGTTTAGCATCAGAAGCATAGCAGAAACGTGAAAGACAAATGATGGGACACTTATGGGAAAAAAGGCATGTATCAAGGCCAGTGTTCACTGAAAAACTGTAGAAAAATCCTGATATTCTGGATGGTACAACCAACTGACAAACTCACAGCTGCCATTTAAAAATATTTCTGTAAACAGGCAAATTTACATAAAGTAATTACAAAAAATGTCCAATATGCAAATAACAATATTACAATAACAACTCATGTTTAAGGAACAGTCACTTTCCCGAGGTAAACCTGGTTTAGCCAGTTTCCATCAGAATTTCTGTCTCCATCTGTTCATCACACATACATCCTCTAAGGAGACCAAAACTTTATATATTCTCTTTAAAAATATTTGACCAAATGTTGCTTGAAAGTTCCCGTTTACTATCATCAGTGACGTTTGATACAATATTATAATTACAATACAATACAGTATCTATAACAACAGACGTTACAACTGAATGTCAGATGGTAGCATCAAACCTTCGTCCAGCGACATAATTTCACTCCTGAATGTGTCCCAATCAGCCGATAGCCTTGTTTCTCCAGTGACTGCCGTAGCAGCGGAGTTATCATATCTCTGGCTTGGCCATCAGCAGACTTCATGCCGGAAGATTCCTAGTGGAAAACAGAACATCAGTCAAACTAAAGTAATAAAATTTAATTTAGCCTTAAACAAAATCTGATTTGCCAGTCTAATTTTATACTATACCTGCATGCATGCCACACACAGTGATAAATTACATCAAGCCTGAAGGATGTCTTAATATCGACATTTGTCATCCACTTGTGCAATGTGTCCAAACAGAGAAAGATGTTGTGCCTCGATTGTCAAAGTGAGGAGAGAAGATGCCAGAATGGGCAACTGAATGTGACATTGGAACACACCTTAGCCTTCCTGGTGACAGCAAGCACGTTTCCAAGATCTTCTACATCTAACAATTCTCCGTCGTCGTGTTCCGTACTCTCAGCCGTCACGTCATCATCAGATTCACAAGACGAATGTTTCACTGCCTGTCAACATATGTAACAACTCAAGTGACTACACCGTATGTTGGAAATGGTTATGAAAAAGCAAATTCTCTACTCATGCACTTAATTCACATCCGGCAGACACAACAATATTTAATTGATTGTATGTATCTACAGCCTCCGCAGCCGGCAGCAGATATAGGCTGAGGTCAACTAATATTGCAGACTATGTCCTGCTGAGTACAAGAACTAAATTTGGTGAACATGGTTTCTGCTACTCTGGTCCAGCTGCCTGGAACAGCCTTCCGTCTGATCTACATGAGCTCACTGACACATTCAAAAATAACGGCTCAAGCTCAAGAATGTGTTTTTTTGACCGTGCTTATTAGTGACATTTGTGCAGTGCTCGTGGACGTCTCGTACAGCAGCGCCCTACAAATCTTATATTGTATTTGTACTTAATGAGCAGTTCACAAAATCGTAATTCAGTTTACAGTCTATTCTTGTGCATTTATCACGAGATAATGCAGGTATAAAAATCTGAAGTCGGATAACAGTACAAGCGACCAGTTATGCTGGACATTATACAGTAGCATTTGTCGTCTCGTGGATGTTTACATGCCTTGTGTTTCTTAGTAGATGTTTCATCCTGTTTCAGTCCATTCGTGACTGCTTTCCAAAAGGCCTCACGCCATGCAGCATAATCCTTTTCAAGCCCTGCACCAGAAATCAATACACTAAGCATTGTTGCCAATCAGAAAACTTGAAGTGATTAACACAGTAACTTTTAATCACAATATAACTTCTGCACATGCAAATGTAAAAACCAAAAACCGCATCTGAGGTTAAATCCTTCCAGTGTAGAGCAGTGCAGAAGTTTACTCATGTTATGCAACCTGTTGTTAGCATTTTCAGGATACTTAAATCACTAAGACAAAGTTATATATCGATCAATTAATCACAGTAAACTTATACAGTTCTACATGTCAAAAGGGAACATCATGGCTGCGACTAAGTCGAGTGTTCGCGTTCACTGTAAACTGTCACACTGGTATATTCTTTCTTACAAAACAGATGAACGGAAATGATTAACATTACTACTTAACACTTGCTGCTATTTTCCATTTAACTAGCCATTTTTCTGAAGTTACTCCAGTCTGGCAGGGGTCGCTACAAAACTACAAAACCCGTACTTGAGGCCACACTGACCACTTTAGCAACATTTATGGCCGACCGTGGTAATGGTTTCACTACAAATCTGGCTGTTACATATTAATGGTTTCCAATTCACGTCTGCTTTTCAGCCCGGTCAGCCATTCCAGCAGTTGCTATAACCTTGACTTTGATCCATGACCTTGACCTCAGAATCTGACTTAGATAGGGTCAAAGTGAACGATTATTATGTTTATCATTATATTATTAAATTACTTGGTTCATATTTATTTATTATATTATTATTTCATTATTATGTCCATTATTATGTTGTTTTTGCATTTCATTCTTATATGTTTCCTGTTTCCCAGTCAACAGTGTCAGTGGAGTAAGAGTTATTAACCATCCGCTATAAGGCAGCCAACTAGGCCAACTCAGCCTTTCATCCTTTCGAGGTCGATAGATGAGCAATAAACTGATCCAGATGTGCATTGCCTTGCTCAGGCGGCGCCATCTGGTGAATGCTTACAAAGTGAATGCAGGTTGGATCATTCCGTTCGTGGATAAACGTGTGGGTGGCAGGTCAAACTGTGTGATCCCTCGTTAACACGTGCCATTCCTGTAGGATTAACTGTCATCATTAGCAGGTTCAGCAACTCATCCATACCACCATGTTGGCTGTTTGCAACGCTGGCATCAACAGCTGTCAACGGCAGAATTCGCCAAGCACCGAGCTCCTTCAACCAGTTGTCGATATTAATTCCTGCCTACATTCATCAGAAGCATTGCGTCATTCGTATATAAACACACATATAATACTAACAACAAGGTGTTCATAACAGGTGTCTTACTCTTATATCTGAGTCATGGTTGTTCGAGCAAACTTTGCAAGAGGTTCAGCTGTCGCAGAGAGACTGCACGATGCTCTCGGTCAGCTGAAAACTTGTCAACTGCTGCACAACTTGACGACATGAAATGCAGCTAATGCAAATGGATCATGCGTAAGCAATAGCAGCACTTTCTCCAACAGTCACATTTTATTTGGCTGCTTGCATAGTTAAATACACGTATTGAAATAAAAGGCTCAACTGTCACAGACGGAGGAGCCTGCAATATCTCCCATGTCGTGATTGACGGACATGAAGTAAATTAATGTGCGCAATGAGCGTTATTTATAAAATCAATGGTTGAACTTTGTTGACAACACTGCTGTGGTCCATTGCTGTATTGCTCTGCCAGTGGATGGACAAAACTTTGGCGGTAAGGCATCTGAGGCCGCTACGTCTTGATTGGTAGGAAAAAATGTAAAACAGATGGACACAGGGACATAGCATATAGCACATTAGCACAGCATTGGGCAGGTGAAAAAAATAACAATCTTTATCAATCAATCAATTAATCACTTTTAACACAAACTTACGTCGCAACATAATCCGGTAATGAAGATGCTAATGTACCATTATTTTCTTACCAGACAGAAAGTGTCTTTATATGAAGAGTCACCAATGGCGACGACTGCATACAACATGGAATTAAAATGAAATCTAGACACACGGAAATCAGTAGCAATCGACTGCAGCCAATCACAGAACCATGCTGACGACTCTGGTAAATGACCACCAATGTAAGTTGACAGCAGGAAGACCGTCGCGACGCCAGCCTGATACAATACCCCACTGCATTAACTAATACACATGCCAGTTTAGCGGACGCTTACAAAAAAAGTAATTACAGACATCCAGGAACAATATTTTCAACCTGACCAAATGTGAAAGATCTTTGTAGAATGAGTTCAAAAGGCAGGAAAAGTAAAACAGAATCAAAAGACGTTTAAATTTAAGAGATAACGACTCTCTCAATTAAAATTTATAACAGAGAATTATCCTATTCATCCGTTTCAGCCTGCTTTTATGTTCAAAGCTACAAAACATCAGTCACAGTTATTAAACAGTTGAGTTCAGTTTTCTTGTATATGTCAGTTATCTGCCAAGAAGTTAAAGAAAAACGACGAGCAAAACAAAACCAGACACGATCAATTACAAAATAATTAAAACACAGTATAAAGGCATACAGAATAATAAACACAAAATGCTAAAATGTGCGGAGTACCGAAACGATTACATCATCTTCTGGTTCACAGTCACTAAGATCAACCAGTTCGACTTCAATGCCATTATTGCCAGCCTCAGATGCAAGAATATTGGCAAAATGCTGTCACGTAACACAAAACTTCAATATCATCCTCCACGCCACTGTCACAATAAATTTCAACATCAAGCAGACAGCAATGAGTCTCATAAAATTTTTGAAATGACCAAAAAAATATTACAAATGCTCAGAAAGTTCACACCAATGACGACATCATTCATGAGTAAATTCTGTTTTCAGTCGGCTGTGACAGAGTTTCCCACAGTATAGTATTAGTCTAGTACTCAGTTTCAAAATGTTAAAACATTTTTAATATTTATTCCAAAAATCTGCATCATTCCCAAAATCTAAATAACAGCCCCATGACCCACCACAACCTCAAACAGAATAACAAATGACACAGCCTACACCGGACACTTTTAGTAAACCTAAAATTAATGCAATATTCCCAGTAAATTGCAAAATGAATAAAATAATGCGTATGAGACTGAGGTATATAATGATAATCGTAATGGCAGACTGAGAATAAAATTCGTATAGATTTGGGAATAATGATATGAACACGTGTAGTATCATAGTTGCATACTGAGACATGTGAACTGGTAATCAAGGTACCTTTGAAGTGCCAGACTGAGAAGCAAAGAATACTCGGATCTGTGTGACTGGTATTCCAGACAAAACTGCAGGTTTATGTTGCCATTTGCCAGACGGTTTATGGACCTCAACCCACTCAAGGTCTGTCGAATCACTTAAACCAGGCTGAAAAAGTTACACAAAATCATTCAAAAAACATAACAGTCTCCAGTCAACAAAACCTATAAATTACTCTAGAATAATATTTTTACAAAGATCACCACCTCAACAACTCGACGGCCGTTTTAACTAAAGAGATGTATGATGTTGTCACGTGACCGCTTTACATTTTGGGAAATAAGTGATATAGTTGCAATTGCAAGGTTGGCAATTACCTCCCAAACCTTTCCTAAAGTCTATACCTGTACCCAGTACTACTGTTCCTTCATACAGTATGGACTCAATCATTATCAATAAACCGACTTGTTCAACTGTTGTCCATATTTACCTGTCTCTTTTAAGTTTTATGAGCATAGTATTTTATTTTTTACCACGAGATGCTATGCTAGCATGGCATATGCTGTCATCATGTGTCCGTCTGTCTGTCTGTCACAACTCACAAGTCGGAGTTCTACAAAGATGGCTAAATCTAGGATCACACAAACTACGCCAAACAATAGCCCAAAGACTGTAGTTTACTGACGCCAAAAATCTCAACACAATTCCGACGCGATCACTCTGATTGGGGACGCCAAATAGAGCTGGGGTATGTGTTTGATTTATTGGTAGATTACAGTGGTGCGAAAGCTATGAGTTCAATTGCTGTAGAGCATCATGTGATTCCTCAATGATAGCTGAGCTTCTTGTTCTCTTTTCGGGGCCAACTCCAAGTCTCCAACCTGGAGTAACTCTTGAAAAAGGCCAGTTAAACAAAACCTGAAAATACTACTAAGACTTATCTACATTAAGGTGCCATTAACAACTGAACAATAGTCTACTCTAAAGACTGTGCAAAACACATGGAGAATGAAGGTGAACGTCTCTATTACCTCCACATTTACAGCGACCGATTCTGCTGCAGTTCTTTTACGGTAGTACTGTAATAAAATAGCCAATGCTGTCACACCACCAATAGTCAGAAAACTCATGAACTTTGCAACGCTATCCAGCATTCCTGTAAATTGCAACAAGATTAATATTACCATATGTTCAGCACAAATTAAAAACAAAATTTCAAACAAAAGAATGTACATGATGATTTTAACGACTATATCTTTCAAACGCCATCTTAAAACTGTTTTATTTAACCGGGCTTCGCTGAATATATGTAAATGACTCTGTAATGCACTACCAGTCTTTTAGTATGAAGCCCAATATAAATACTTTAGTTACAGTTACAGTTACAATACTGGTTCGTGGTACCGTATCACATAGACATCAGACTGAGCATTTTATCAATCCCACAAAATTAAATGGTTAGAATGTCGGTTAAGTTAGCACCAACGGTATGTGGATTATGTGGATGCAGATTATGCGGACTTCTTACTGTGTCGGTTAGGGTTAGTATGCGGATTATGCAGAAGTCCGTTGGTGCTAACTTAACAGATGTATGGTACAACCACTTATATAAGATAGTAGGGTTGGACTGATACTGGTATCCTGAATCAGCCGATACTCTGCAGCATCCGCCAGATACTCGTTTTAGTATTGGCGCTGATGCCAGTAGTCTTGTCATTCTTTTACTCGTGTCAGTACTTTTATGCCCACGTCTTATTTGTTTTGAGTCTAAGAAATCTAAGATGCCGGTAACAGCAAGTAGGCCGTGGTTCAGCCAGCGTTGAGTCTGGCATTCGTACGACCTAGGAAAGTTACAGTAGCTGCTGGACTGTTGTTCACAGCGTCACTTGCTTTAATGGGCTCTTTGACAACGACTCGAC
>Ga0209363_1000386_pt1 | contig 16643 bp, 10 predicted proteins | sample WorMetexBAHAMAS3_FD_187385 | JGI IMG/M metagenome (GOLD analysis project Ga0209363, IMG submission 187385) | Marine gutless worms symbiont microbial communities from Max Planck institute for Marine Microbiology, Germany - Inanidrilus exumae... | ecosystem: Host-associated > Annelida > Digestive... | reverse complement strand
ACGCTACAATCAAATTCCATGTCGTTAAAAACATAATAATCAAGACCAATAATGCTATTATACTGTACTTAGAACGAACGTTATGAAGAATCATAGATTCATATGTCCGAGGCGGCCATCTTGGATTTTGAAAAAGCCACGCGGGTGGCGAGCGGCCACCCGGGCTAATTTTCATTGAGACACTTAGATCTATTGAAAAAAAGCAAAGAAACGATTGTTAACGGACCAAACAAGGTTATTGGTCCTGCCACTGGACTAAAGTGCCTTATGATTTCGATCTGTTACTGTTCAACAGACGACTTTTCCGCGGTGTTCTTTTATAACCGATCGCTGCATTACTAAACCAATATCAATACAACTCCACTAACACTAAATCACCACATACGCTAGCTAACAGATACGCCGGCAAACGTCTTTCCGGGAAACATTTTTTGGGGAATCGTCTTATCGGGAAAGTGACTTTCCGGAAAACGACTGCTAAACCCAATAGAAGATGTAACAAATTTTGCTCGTTTTAAATATCTTCGTTATGAACAATTAAATTAAATCATTCCCTTCTCTCCTCCTCCATTTTAGCAGGTTTTCCAGGTGATTTTGGGCCCATTTGTCCCCATCAATTGTGTCAAAGCAACCGAAGAACGCAAACCCACTGTTTGATAATTATTACACTACAACAGCCGAAGAGACGTTTAGTGTTTTTGTAGCAAAGTCTGAGTCAAAGTACCCACTGATCCCACTACAAGTGAAGTAGTCTGCTACACAACTGTACACTCACAGGCCATCTTACTGTCACATAGTTAATGTTATCAATCTGCTGCTGTAACAAGTTTACTGCTGAAGTAGTGTTCATCTATTCACAAGATAGCAGCACTTGTCATTTTCACCGCGTCAGGAAAAAAGGTGCCACTATATTTTTGCCTCTAACTCGGCGATATACTGATCGATTTTCAACATTCTTTCACCGACAGACTTAGCAGTAAATTTGTAGTAAAACGATAATAAAATACCCCACCACCCCTCAAATGCGTCACTACACCATTTTGGCAAAGTTAGCGGCAAAAATATTGTGGCACTTTTTTCGGACACCGTGTAGTTGACAGCAGCACAAAACTAAACTGCATGCTGATCTAGCACAACCTGGATTAATTGACTGAGTTAAGGCTTTACGTCCCGCCCAACACAAAATAGGTCATTTCGCGTACGTTCTTCCCAGCCAATCTCTTGACTCAGCACTAAAAAACTGAAATAAACACGAGAAAAACATGCATCCATAACAAAATATACTACAACATAAAATGAACTAAGAAAACTAAAGCCAGTTCCGGTTGCCTCCTACGACCTCCGGGCTGGCAACGAAAGGGCCTATTCTGGAAGAAGTAGGTAAGTCAGGAAATAAACCAGTAAGGAAATAAATAAGTAAGAAGGAAAGCATAAGGAAAGAAGAAAGGAAGGAAGAAAGTAAGGAAGAAAGTTAAGCAAACACACAAGCAAACAATTTATCAGTGCCAAAATCAACACACGAATCACGGCACATTACCGCCCTGGAGCCTGTATTGGGCAGCACAAACTGGAAAACTCTGGAAAAGAAGACATGTTAAACACAAACTGAAATTAGCAGCGGTGGTGTTTGGGGTGGTGGCTACTACTTTGGCTTCTCTTCCGGTGTATTTCCAGGTCTGTGCCGGATTGCATGAAAGAAAGGTCAGATGACTGGATGAGGATTGTAAGGTGCTGTTGGTGGATCAACTGGTTAGGATTTCATGATGCTTTCAACACACTTCAGGTAATAATTTATCATGCAAATTCAATCTGTTGATGAAGTCAATAACATTTTTGCAAGGGTTGAGTATTTGAAGTTCATCAATGTTACTGTGAGAGTAGTATTCATGTGAAGAGTTGCACACACACTGTCAGTAACTTGTAACAATCGGTACATTCTGGAGTTTATTGATGATCAATGAGAGAAGAATGATGAATGCGTCCAATGAGCAATCAAATCTACTGTACATGAAGGCCAGGCACTATTCTCTGTCGCCAAAACCAAGAATATCAGAGCCACTTCAGAGATGATAAGAGACGGATGCCCGTCAGACATAGTAAATATATTATAGTCTAAACATGCTACCTGATACCATGCAAAAAAACATCCACAACCATCGAACAATTTTGAAAATGACCCACACACACAAGCAACAAAACACACAAAAACTCAATCTTACAAGGCTGTGCCACAGTCAAACGACAGACGACACTGATGCAGCATGCGCTAGGTGAACAAGAGAGGCACACGTTCAGTGCAGTCGGCTTCGTCCTGCCAATTATCAGATGCATCGTGCATCTTGCCAGTGCTATTAGAACCATGCAAACTATACTCCGCAGCATCGCCGACCTGAGCGCGAACTCGACCCTTCACATGCACAATGACTAGTTCAAATTACACAAGCAACGACGGATAAAAAAACGCCGACAGGACACTGGAAGCACATGAATACTATAAGTAAGTAGGCAAATTCACACTGAAGGCAGGAACTAAGAGAAGCAGATGTCGATGACTGACGTTTCAACAATGAAAAATCAAAACTGAAATTTCCACCCTTGGACATGATGTAAGAATGTTCAATGATTCGACTGATCTGATTTTGAGCAACACGACGGCTCATCCTGTGTATATTGCAATTTTTTGTATCTTACAAATTTATTAGATTAAAACAGGTTTCTGGCAAAAACTGTACTCTCAAAAACTCAAACTTTTCATAACCATTTGACGATTAATTAGAATCACTTTTGTACACAGCATTCATCAGCAAAGATGCAAATGGTGTGCGCCATAAAAACGATTTTGTGAAAGTAAAAATCACAGATTACTGCATCTTATGACATGAGCATGCATCACTGAAGTGCACACACATTCTAGCATTGCAGCATACACATCTAAAACACATCAAAATACAACTGGCATGCCAAAGATGGTCATTCACATACAAGAAAAAACAACCACATAACCATGGTAGTTCTGTACGTTCATACCCATTATAAAATACGTTAAAATATGCATATTTATTATTCTCTCAAAATTTCGCAATCTGACGTATTCGCATGTCGTCTATAAGGCCTGCTGTTTAGTGTACCTGGTTCTCCTTAGTTTGCCATGTACTAGTTAGTTCTATTATCACAAACCAGTACTTTTTGCAGCTGCTTATTTTATTTAATTTAATAATGTCTACATAAGGCCTGGTGTGAACACAAAAATAGAAGAAAAAAAGGATTCAAAAGATTTCCAAACGTTAGCATACTGACAACAACCAAAACAAAGTTTTAAATTAAAAGCCTCAAACGTAAAATTCGTTCACATTAAGAAATGCGTTAAAATATGCATAATTTTCCCCAAACGTACGATACGTGTAATACGGACAGAACAACTATGCACTGAACAAATTATACATGCATACAACGACACTTGATCAAAATTTGGACAGAATTTGGTAGGTTTTCAGGAAAGCACACGTCACTTTGTTGTGCAAAAACTGATTGAGTTGTAAATATGGTAATTTTTTTCAGCACAAACTTATTTTACATGAAGCTCAGTTATAACAGAGAGACTTGCTGTGTATTCAAAGCAGCAGCTAAACATGTTCATATTTTGACCGACTGACAAATAATTGACCGAGTTAAAGTTTTATGTCCCACCTGACACAAGGTAGGTCATTTAGGAAACGTTAATCTCAGCCAATCTCTTGGCTTAACAGTTAAAACTAAATCTAACACAAAAAGCAAACATGCATTTGTAACAAAATATACTGTAACATAAAACATATTGCAACACAAAAATAAACACAAAAAACTAAAGCCAGAGGTGTGGTCGCCTCTTATGACCTCCAGCCTGGAAATGTAACGGTCTGTTCTCAAGGACGCAGAGAAGTAAGGAGGTAAGCAAGTAAGTAAAAAAAAGTAAAGTATAGTGTGGAAGCAACAAATTAGAGCCTCTGAGACTGTATGGGGCGACTGACAAGAACCCATCTACTTGAGTTTCAACTGGCTATGATGCTGAAATACCTCGGACTCGTTGATGACGTGAGCACGTTCATTGAAGACGGAATTGACCGGGTCAGTCAACCGGGTTCCACCGGCAATGTGTGGCTCTCCGTAGTTCAGCTCATGATCATCCGGCGCAATCTCCACATCGGAGTCATCGGCGTCCTCCGGTCCTACTAGATTACCCTGCCAGCAACCAACAACATGTAGAACTTGTGTACAGTGCACACCATGGACCTAGAATACTGTAAAATTAAAACAAAATTATAGACTAACGCATAACTCACATCCTGATTTATAATCCTGCTAAGACAGCTGCATGGTTCTCAAATATCAAATCAGAGCAGAAGTTCACCACAATGGCCAATATATGGTGGTGTTTCAATCACTGACCTCTGTGGTCCCAACCCGAAACATAGTCTTGAATGACATGAACTAAAGATACGGAGAACACACCAAACTCCCGGGCAGATTGTACATTATTATCCACACATATAGGCAAGGTGTGGATATATCGTTTACTGTTTGTGTGTTTTTTGCTTTTTTTTGTACGGTTACAGATTTCTCCACCGAGGATAAAGCTAGCGGCGTCAAATTTTGCACGGCGGTTCATCGATGTCCACGGCAGGGAATCTCCAATTTTGGGGAACTTTGCTCCCCCAGAAGCCCAAAATTGATGAATCAGCCAGCGCGTGTAGGACAATGAATGTTCAGTTGATGACTCCATGGCAAGACGTACATGCCATGCATATGATCATCACGTGTGGATATACAGATGTCCCGAAAACGGACGTACTTGTTTCAACTTGGAATATTACGCACAGCATGCCACACTTTGGACCACTGCATTGCATTCTGTACAACAAAACTCCCAACAAAAAAACCAGCCGAGAGATTCCTCAGAGATTCGCTTTTGTTGGGTCTTCAGAATTGTCTGTTAGAAGTCATAACCAGAGCTGCTAGTATTACACATTACACAGACGATTGATGACGCTAGGTTCGACATCCAAATTCAATGTTTTCACACGATGATGAAGGTGACTGAATGGTATTATTTTGTATTGCAGCAATACGCTGGACTGAAACAGAGAAACAGAGATACAATATACAAACATAGTACAAAATGTCCAGTAAAGTACATAAAACGTTAGAAAATTAAAACGAAGACATACGATTAAAACAAAGACATACAATACAGAATCATAGTCATAGTGCGTCTGTCATTCACGATATACAGTTATTTAGTTGACTAGATACTGACTAGGCTTAGTGAAATTTTTCAAACAGTAGGGGAGGAAAGATGTGTGGAACTTATTCGTGTGGGCTGAATGATGAATGATGACATTTTTGCAAGTTGTCACAGTTGGTTATATCATGACAAGACGTGTCTCGAACAACATTTACCCTCAGAGTCTGCTGTTCAGTGGTCAACAGACGAGCAAGAGGCAGACAGCATCGCGGCAGCGTGTCAGTCAGCGGAGGTCTTGCGTGTGTCAACAGTGGCTTGACAAATCTGCCGCAGCAGCAATGTTAAGAGAAATGGCACCAATAGGCCAGCTCATATCGACATCACTCACTCACTGGCTAATACATTATGCACTCAAAAGCACTTCTACAGCATTCACTGCAAGACAACCAGCAGTCATGACAAATGAAGAAAGGGTTAGGCCAGTGGGTGATTCTGTCTCTGTGAGTATAACAAAGTGTCGCCCTAACGGGACGTAACCGTACTGGCCCACCGTGCAGTGTCGGCCATCCAACCGTACACGCTTCCGGCCCGCCGGCAGCTTAAAGACGACAGACAACAAACGACGTTAGACAAGCCATTAATAAATGCCCACGGTGCTCAGTTTGCGTAAACACAGCGTGGGCCAAATTAAATCCCAGTCAAGAGGGTCTAACAACGTCCTTTATTCATTCACTCCAGTCCCGATAACTCAATACCCACAGCCACTGATTCATTCATATTTGAATGACTATGGCATTTCATAAATGATTGTATAATCATCATCATTTATTAGCAACATAAGGGCCACACCGTCTCTTACAATGTGCATATACAGGGTGGCCCAACTAAAGTGGTACCAACTGACGTTTCTGCTGGTAACATTTGAATGCTCTGATGTAATTGGATGATTTTTGGCTCATGTAAACTGCATAAAACAGCAAGTGGTGTGATGCTAGAAGGCGAAACAATGATCAACATGACTGTTGCAGACAGATAACTTGGAAATAATTAGGCCTAAACTATTAACGTCTGTAACGAAACAACAGCGCTATAGTAAAGACGTCCAGGCTACTTAATTTTGTGTTTAATATGTTCACCATTCTCTTGTACGACACACTGCAGCCGACGCTCCACTGACCACTGGTCGATACTGTCATCAATTCACTGAACCGCTGTGACAGAGCGAACCACTCCACAATCGCCTGCTTCAATTGTTCCAGGTTCTGGAACCGTGACTCTGCTAACTGGTAATCCGGCATCAATTTTTTTTGATGAGTCGGTCGAGGCTTGTTTTGAACAAAGCTGTGCTGGTAAATTTCTTCAGAAATTGGCGAGAGCTCAAACTCTTTTCAACCCGTTACTCCTTTATCACAATTCTGTCCTCTTGCGTGATTTTACCCGTCAAAATGCACTTACACAGACAATTTTCAGCAGCAATGTTTTAATAATAACAGGTAATCATTCGCACAAATATTATACACAATAATAACGAATACTAACAAAACCAGACGATTTAATCGTAGAATCTATATTTTATGTTCATAGACAGGTAAAATTACGAGTAAGTAAAATGAGAGATGCAACAGGGAAGAAAATACTAGCTTTTTTGGCGCTCTATGACAAACAATATTAAACTGTTATGCTTCGCAACGTCTGTGAATAAACTGTTGTTGCACTCAACAAAAATCGAATTACGTCAGGGCATTCAAAAGATACAAGTGAAAACGTCAGTTGGTACCACTTTAGTTGGGCCACCCTGTAGATATAATGTTATAGTAATACAGTAATACAGATAGCAGTAAAACAATTTACATATTACAAAAGTAAAAATACTAAAATGAAATAAAATTATACAACACATCATCACATTGTAGGTCTACACCAAAATACTAAACTGAAGTCTATTAAACTACATAAAATAAGACTTGACAGTGCTCCAGTAATTGTTTAAGTGTAAAATGTGACAATTTAAAACAAAGCAATCGTAGATATCAACATGTACTGTGTTGCAGTATTTTGGCTAACATTTTAGTGACAACCGGTTTTCCAGTGAACCTGGGTTCGCCTCTTCTGCCTTGGCTTTCTTCCACCACTGAACAGAACGTTTGGGATGTGACACCAGTTTGTTTTCCAGGCCCCAGATGTCTTTTGTATCAGCCAAGCAACAGTGTCAAAGCCAAACACGGACTATTCCAGCCTGTCGCCTGGCTCTTCTTCATCCAGCACCGGACTCCGGATCGAAGGGACGTAGTTCCCTTTACACAGGCTCTCCAACAACAGTACCGTGATAGTCCATCATCCATCGTTCGTTCGTTATTGTGGGCAGGGGTCCAGCCTACTCTGAACTCCATCATTCATCAGTGTCCACAAGTAGAAGGAAGAAGTGAGAAAGAAAGGATACTTGGTGTCAACTGTGTACCAGACGCGAACAAGTCGAGCTTTCTCAGCCAAGTGTGACTGGTGCAGCTCTTGATGAATGTTTCTCTGCTCACTCGGACTTTGCTGCAAACACGCATTAATGCAGGCCATGAAATGAGACAAAAAAACTGCTTGTCCCCACCCAGTCGACCTACTTCACACTGAGTGGACCTTACTCACTAAACTCACTCACAAACTCACGTGACTCAGTTTTCAGCACTCATCCATGTCAAGCACTGGCAATTGATTGAGTTAAGGTTTACATCCCACCCAACACAGAATAGGTCATTTTAAACACGTTCTTCCCAGCCAATATCTTGGTTAGTACTGAAAAACTAAATCCAATGCAGCAAAAGCAAACATGCATCCATAGCAGAATACAGAGCATAAATAAAATAAACACCAAAAAACTACAGCCAGATTTGGTCGCCTCGTACCACCTCCGACCTGGAAGCAGAGAGGGCCTATTTTTCAGTAAATAACGAAGTAAGTAAGTAAATAAATAACAAAGCAAGTAAACGATTTATATAGCGCCAGAGTCTACAAATCAATCAGAACGCATTACAGTCCTCAAGCCCATATGAAGCAAGCACTGACAAACTAACTGTGTATATATGCCAAGGAAATTCAATGCATCATTAGAACAACAAAAACCATCACAGCATAAAGTTCATATATTTTAACACAGGAACAGATTTGCTCCACTGCAAATATATATTCTCCCGTAACAAATCAGCTACAAAACACTATTTGCAGTTTGTCAAACTCATCTTCTACAGGCTCCATGAATAGTATTATTAAGACCCTGCAGTACTTACCACTCCAAGACATTCAAAGCTCTGCATTTCTCTGTCTTCATCAACACCCACTCTGACAACACAACACACCAATTCAACTCTCTCCATCTCTCTACATGCTGCATGTACTCTATCCACACATGCCGATAGGCAAGGTGTGAATATATCAGTTACTGTTTGTTTGTGTCTTTTGTGTGCGTGTTTGTACGGTTACAGATATCTCCAACAAGGACAAAGCTAGCAGTGTCAAATTTTTCTCGGCGGTTCATCAGCGTCCAATGTAGTGAATCTCCCATTTTTGTGAACTTTGCTCCCCTAGACGCCCAAAATGGGATAAAGCAGCTAGCACGTGGGCCACGCCCACCCTCATGTAAACATTACCGTAGAGATGCACCGAAGTAAACATCATGCTAGCGACGAGCCGTTCGTGAAATCACGTGGCATGTAGACGTAAGATCGGCATGTGTGGATATGTCAGTCCCACTGACGTAAGTTCTTGTCAGCATATAAAAGTGTAAATGACAGTTTTAAGACTCCCTCTGAGGCCAACAGTCGTAGCTCAAACACGGCACACACTGCATTGCTGGGACTTTCCATGCAAAACTGGTACGTCCGCCCTTATCAAACATTCATTTGGGTCTCACATTTTATTACAGCTCTCTTGTATTGCTGCTGACACATTTATGTTTCCTCACGTTGATGATGTCCTGTTACTGCTGCAGCCTAATTTTAACCACATTTCTGTCACAGTCATGTTTATGAGACAATTCTGTTAAGCCAAAATTTCTCCGTTTCAGTGAGGCAAATTATCAGTTAACATCGACTGTCACCTGATCTTGAGCCAGCGCAGCGTCTGTGTAGTGAACGCGCCACCCAGCATCACTGTTGCTATGACGATGACCAGTGTTGTCGAGAAGATCGTCTGCCTCTGGACCGTCGACGTGTTGGCTATTGCCAATGCAAACGCCATTGCACCTCGCAGACCTGATTATAATCACCACATTGTTCTCCTTATCGCCATAATCACATCAGTCCTAATTTTTAAAAATTAAAAACATGCTCTCACAAACGAAGAACTGAAGTAAAAGTACCAGCAACACATAGAAACTTCTCACCATCTTAAACGAACAGAAATTGATAATACTGTATCAAAATGGAAGCAGTGTCACTGCCAATATTTTACAGCTAAAAACTCGGAAACAGTCAGTTTTTCTACATAAGCTGTGAGAACATTCAACAGTAGAAACAGACATAAGAGATGAGCGAAACCCACCACTGAACATCATGAGGTGCTGGAAGTTGTAGCTGATCTTGTTTGACCGGCCGACATTGAGAAGTGCCGAGAGTGGATAGATGATAGCAGCACGCGCTACAATGACTGCCAGCTAATGACGGACCCAGTCAAGCCAAGTAACACCACAGCAAGATTGACAATAATAATAACAATGTTATAAACATCAATGTCCACAGTGCTGTAATCATATCACCCATCGACAGAGTTCATCTGGATCATTTAACAAATGCAGACTGAGCGCCAACAACTCTCAACCGACTTGGACTATGGGCAAGTCCACCGCTAGGCAGCTACCATCCACATCCATTATCATCATTTATTATTACTTGGCTCAAAAACAGATACTCATTTAACTGTCCACTGAGTCAATGTAGGCACTGCAGTAGGGTGTGCAAACTATGAACAAAGCTGTATATCGCACTGCATGTCGTGATAAACACATTAAATACAACTGAAGATTTACAGCATGACGTTTGATTTACCTGTTTGTAACTAGTTAACAACACATGCTGGCAATATGCAACGAATTCAGTACTTCCGCTGAAAATCGTTAACGAACCAACCAACCTCTAATTCACAGTGACTATTTCAAAATTATCAACAAATGGCAGTGTACACTGAATTAACATATATCAACATGCAAGCCATGCCGCTGACTGTCATGCTAGAGAAACATTTCCGTTTAGAGGCTCATTTTCCAGGCAAAGCCGGATTAGACAGTTTCCGTTCGTCCTCTTTGTCCACCTGTTCCAGATACAGGTTTATTACACGTTCGATGCACTTCCTGTCACATTCAGACTCGCTGCTAAGACTCCAGAGTCCAGAGCCGTATATCAAGACACAGCATTAAACTAAGAACATGTCCACAGTAAATGCAACGGTCAGTGGCGCCATATGGTGGCAAGGATACAAAAGCAAGCAGAATAAACAATGGGTTCCAGAAGTGTCGGTGGAACGTGAAAGTCGAGACTCCGATGTAAGCAAACACAAAGTTCTCCATCAGGAAGTTCAGCAGTTCAAACAACTTGAACACACAGCACACAAGCAACCCATTCACACGGTACAGTCACTATCAGTAAATTACCATTAGACCACACTGCTTTTTTCACATGCTGCACTCATCATCACTATTAGACATGACCCCAACATTTTTGGGGAGCATTTGTAAATCAACACCACTTCTGACCTACTGGCCAAGGTTTTGTTGAAATCCCATGGCTGGTCTATCATCTATGCTGACGATACAAAAATACGCGGTAAACTATAATGGCCTTGCCTCCGGCGGCCATAATTATTATTAGACCACACTGCTTGCATGCACTGCTACAGACATTGCACATAGCATGGATTGTGTGTTCAGCACATGAGTGAGCTATGCAAAAACGGCTGGAGCGACTAAGGTTAGTGTGTCTAAGGTACCACCTATTAGATGGGGTCAAAATCAGACAAATAAATTCACAGCCACGGCGGCTGATAAGTCGGCAGTACAGCCTTGTGCCGAATCACTTTGCACACTTGTTTTACTATTATTAAGTGCACTGATCACAGTAAAACTATCACGAAAATGGTGCAGGGGAACTTTACATAGTCTAAGAGCTGCTGGAAAAAGATGCACAATACAGTGAGCTGAGTCGGCTTAAATGTGACTTCAGTTCTTGTCATCAGGCAATGAATGGCACTGCGTCTAAAACAGACAATGTCACACTGTTCCACAGTGACGAGCAATGCCTGACTTCAGTGACAACAGTGCCACAAAGTGACTGGCTACAGTGTCACGTGACCCTAACCACGCCCATCATCTCTTGGCCAGTACCTACCATCTGTGTACCAAGTTTTGAGTGCCATTCCAAAGACACAAAGGGCATACCACTACTAAATCCGCCTGGCAGGTAAATTGTGAGGTATTGTAGACAATCTCGGGCTGGTTACATGCCCGAGTGAGATAATATGTCTATAATTTTGTGAGCAAGTTTCACAATGATCCATCTGAACTACTCAAGGTAGAGAGCAGACATCATCTGCGGACACCACTTTTGGAGAAAATATAGAAACTGGAGGTTTTTGAGAATAAACAGTGTTCAGATGTGTGTCCCATAAGATACAATCTGATAAATGGTATGTCTCCTCTGACAGGTAGGTTTATTGGCTGGTAGATCAAGGATGGCAAAAACAGGATCATCAAAATCTCCCACTGTAAAAAATTATGACACACAAAAGTTAGCACACGGGTTAACATATCACCGTATATTTCACTCAGCTTCAAGCTTGTAGGCCTCTAACAAATTAAATTCCCCTCTCTCTCTGCTTTAGTTTAACTGGCCAGTTTTTCTGCATTCACCAGTGCTAAGTCAAGGCCACCCTGAGAAAAACCATTGGGATAATGGGTTTGGGGTTTTTACAGGTCAAATGCCATTCCTTGAGCCTAAGCAACAGTGTCAAAGCATTCAAGGCAAACACTCTATTATTAAACTTTGACAACAGCACACAATACCTCTTTTGTCCTGGCTTTCGACTCCGGTGACAAATTATTGTAAGTGTAATGTGCCTGGCAGATGCCGCAGAAGAGTACAGCCACAATGCCTATACATGAGATTACATTCCACTCAACCAACCACCTTAAGTTGTACTTTTGTCATTCAATAGTAATGACAGATTTAACAAAAACACATCAACACATATAATTCTAGAGAAAGAAATACTATAACACAGACCTCATTAAAAATAGCAATTTGTTCATGCCCTGTCTACATGAATTATCAAACAAAAAACTTCACACACACACACTGGGCTCACTGTAAATATGTAAAAATGTACAAACAAGTACAAGTGCTTTTTGTACAAAAGCATTGCAACAAGTGCAAAAAGTGACATTGACTGTCACTTGCCTGTCATCCCTGCAGCTTCGGCAGCAAGAAATGTACAGTAGGACATAGTGAAGAAGAGTGACGTCTCAAGCAGCGGATGATCTCTGATGTGTGTGTACTTTGTCATCTGTCAATTCGATCAACATCCATCACCATTCACAAAACAGCCACTAAAAAACTCCCAACACAAAGAGAGATCATTTCAATCATCAATTCCAGCAGAACCTGGATTACCCAAGTGACCCCTTGACTTTACTTTTAACGCCATATTTTCAAAGTAAATTAAAACGAAATCATATTTTGACAACATTCTAGCAGAGTGGAGTCCGCACAAATTTTGACAATGCATCCACGGTTGTAATCTTCTTTGAGAGCAAATGCAGGTGTGGATGCGGAGATGGTTTGTTATCATAATTAAATACCAAACATATATGCATCAATTGACGAAGAGGATAAAACAGGAAGTAACAAGAAATTCACTAACAATAACAATATACTATACACTAAAACACGGGCATGGGCCTATATAGCCACTGCCTGAGGTCGAAATGTCTGGTGGCGCACATTTGAAGTAGCATCTTAAGTCACGTCTGTGGACGCAGAGCATTATTCTAGAGAAGGTGCGGACGCGGATTACAGGTGGACGGATGGTGCTGGTTTGGTTTGTGGATGGAATTTATGAACTCTGGTCATATCTGCTGTCGGTACAGCCACAAAACAATTATCATAGTTCTAAGACAAGTCAGATAGCAATTATACCAGAGCAGTGATGCATCCCATGCCACTGCCGAGAGCAAACGCGCCAAAGAACACCGTGAAAAAGTTTCCGAGTGACGTCAGTGCAGCGATTCCATCAAAGCCGTGTTTGTCGCTTCTGTAATTCTCAATTGTACTAAGACGCACAGTCACAACAGAGGTCACAATTCTCAACATGCACGGCTTTTAGTCTGAGAACAATTAAGAAATATTTAATCTGCATTTGTCTTCACATTAATTACTTGAAACCACAACACCGTAACTGCTTACTGAGTTGAGAACTTGGCTGTAGATCTCACCAGTGCGTGTACATCAGACCAGTCCTACTAGCATTCTCCTGACTGGGTGTTTAAATGTCACATAACGATACATTATCATCACAAGCTTCAGTTTATTTACTGGCCCTTTTCTAGGTGATGCTGGATCACTTGGATCACTTCCTCCTTGGTCCTGTTTCTCCACCTCTTCCAGAACAGGACCTCTTCGGACATGTAACATAGAACCACATGCTCTCCTGTAACCCAACCGTCTCAAAGCACAAAAAAGTAGAAATTCATCCACTAGCTTCAACTTTTTTCTTCCACCACTGGACTTCCGAGGAAAGCAGTGTTGATCCCTTTATATTCACCTTTATTCACCAGAAAGCTGGTAGCAATAACAGAAAAGCAAAAAGACGTTGTACACCAGCTCTCCCATTATAGTACTCTGTCATCGGCTCTTCCATGTTAGTACTCTGTCACATGACCAACAAACTGCAAAAATGCTGGCTCCAAAGCTCTTTTTGGTTAACCAGCTAACACCAACAGATCTGGATAGAGGTGTGTGTCTGATGACGAGTGAAATACCTGTAAAGTGTGATGGCTACAGCATCATTGAGAACACTCTCACCAAACACCAATGCATAGAGATCAACGTCAACATTAAGATCATTAAAGATGGCCAGAATAGTCACTGCAAGCAACACACAGTCAACAATTCACCCTAATTGTATAGATATGTTTTCATGAGTAATTATTCAATTAACTGTTAATATTTTTAACTAATTAAATATTTCTGTTCTACCTGAAACTGATTATGTCTTATTACTTAATTATTTCATACTGCTAAATTGTTTGTTTTGTCTGAAGCTTGTCGCAGGAATATTAACTCGACACTTTTCATGCTAACTGAACACAACAACTGCAATAACATACAGTGATTTACACCAACTTCTGTCCTACAACAACTATGACACAGCCATAGAAAGGGTGTGTAGAAGCGATAACTGAATTATCGACTTTAATCAATTTCAATCAAATAACTACTGAAAAATAACTACTGAACTACTGATTAAAGGCATTTGCTAGTACCATCTTACGGCCATTGTGTTATACAGAAAAATCAGGTTGTCACCCCAATTAAAAACTAGAGAATTTTGTTGAAGTTTCCTGTACGCCCTTGCTGATGGCATCTAGCACACATTTGGATTAGGGAGATGCCAAAGTTCCCCATAAGAACGTTGTATGCACCATATCCATACCATCAAGGCATCAGCACCAGTCCTAAAGAATTCACTTTTCGGTTCAGTGGTAATTATAGCACCATATCAGACCGTAAAAAGACTTCTCATGCTTCTCATGCTGTTGGAAAGAAGGAGGGGGTGGCAAAAAAAGTTGTGTTCCTGATTTGTCAGCTATGCTTTCGTGCAGTAAAGTTGTGGATGTGGTATCTCCATTAAACAGTTTTAGTTCAAAAAATGTTTTGATATCAATGGACAGGGAAAGGTTTGTACTTGCATTCTGAAAGTCAAAATTTCGTGAACGTTTTTTTGCCCTGCACGGGTGACAGTGTACACCAATTAAGATGCAATTTGGCATGCGAGAGTATACCACAGGTACACCAAATATGGCCCAATTCGTGCAGAGGTTGATACAGGTTTGGTCAAATTTGCATTTTTTTCTCCCACGGGGGTGATATGATGCATAGATTACCATGAAATACGACACATAATAGCACACCATTTGTTCACTGTCATGTGCCAAATGTCACCCCAATCGGTGACGGAGGATGGCTATGGGAACCCTCCAATCATTCCAAAATCACAGGTATGACATGATGTATGGGTCCAGGTGCAACTGGTGTAGACAAACACAGACAAACACATCACAGGTTCACTCTCGCATATCACATTTCCCTCTAATCTGTGAACACTTATGAGGGTTGCGTTGGAGCCCCCCCCCACCAGAAATAAAAAATAACCTGGATCAGTGGCTGATATTATTGCACCAAACAGAAGGCAGTCAGTGAATGACCAGGAGTCAAAGAGCCACATGAAGCCATACATAATACCACTAACAAACATACAGCAACAAGCACAACATTACTGCAGTGAGACAACTGCACTGAATCATAACAGTTGTTGTAATAAAAATAGAGAACGACCGATATCGGTTGAATGCCGATATCTGATATGCCAATATTTTTCCACGTCCCATCACTAATAATGATACAACACATTCATTCATTGTTTTACAAGTGCTTAGTGTATGCTTATGCAAGTTACATGCATCCCACAATATCCATTGTCATAAGCTCAGTCATTAGTGATTAGACTTGCAAAGTAATAAAAACTGAAAAATGTCACAAAACTACGACAATACAAGCTAGGCCTCAATGTTAACTGTTGCAGTTACTCAGTATCATTATGCAAAGTTTGCAGCGACTACAACTAGTAAACGAAGTCAATTAGATGCAAGCTGTGCTTAGAAACAGGAGCATATCTGCATGCTTAGGCAGCAGGTGGCTACATCTGTCTGTGTATATCTGTGCTGCAGTGCTAAACAGATGCTCGCATGCCACGAAAATCGGTAGTGCACTTAAGTAATGCCGGGCCACATCAACCAACAACAGAAAGAGAGCGGGGTTTGATGCCCACCACAGCACTGGCGACTCTGTGCATGGAATGGGTAAGTAGGATGCCAGTTTGACCCCCACTGAACTTGGCTGGTTACTTGCTTCTGTAGCTCCGAGTATGGCATCTAGTAAGCATTCGGTGGTAAGTCATGGTAAGATGAAGTGGCAGGCCTATGACCAAACTTGATTGACTTTGCTAAATCGGCACACTTTGCGTGTAACAATAGGCCCACTGAACATAGCTAATTCACTCCTTCATTTACAACTCGGAAAGCAGCCAGCGGTAAAAGATGCACACAATATGCGGGCTACATCAAAGGTGTAATCAACTGGCAGTGTCACTGAACTAGTATGGGCTGTGC
>Ga0209363_1000385_pt1 | contig 16648 bp, 8 predicted proteins | sample WorMetexBAHAMAS3_FD_187385 | JGI IMG/M metagenome (GOLD analysis project Ga0209363, IMG submission 187385) | Marine gutless worms symbiont microbial communities from Max Planck institute for Marine Microbiology, Germany - Inanidrilus exumae... | ecosystem: Host-associated > Annelida > Digestive... | reverse complement strand
TTATATTATTGAATCAGTATAACTTGTGTAAGGTTTCTGTTTAAAAATTATAGTTGATCATATAAATTGATTTTTAAAATAAAATTTAGTATATTTTGACTGGGTGTAAGATTGAGGATGTTTTTAATGTCGTTAAAGGAATAGTACGGATGTCGTGCTTGATCATATGCCACTCCGCCGCGCTTTCACTGTATCAAATATAACATTTCACCCACCAATGTCCACTGTACCAATCGTCAATAATCGTCAATATGACCTCTTGCATGAGGTCCGTTTGCACAGTGCACCCACCATTGATGGGTAATTAAGAATTTTGAGATAATCAATTAGCATTATATACTGCAGGCCCAGAGACCGATATAAATTCAATAGCCAGCTTCTGTGCGTAGAATTTTCACATACAATTTTGACATTTGCTGTTTTTAAAGAGAAGCTGATGGCGGTTTTGTTTTGGTAATAAAGTCAACACCACCGAGAATTCGATACTCATACATCTTTCAGACAAAACGACATTTCAGTTTAGTTTAGGTGAAAGTCATCTATAACTGGAATCAAAATGTAACACATCATTGCGATCGACAATTATTGTTATACTAGACATTTCTCACAGCTGATGTCGATAACGCAATGACTCCTCCTGTACAGTGAACATTCACACGTATGATATACATGTTATGATACAAAACATGACAGAGCTTGCTAAAATACAATGCCAGAGAGAACAGTAAGTTGCAAAACCTGCCATCAATAAATCAGAAATAGTTCTCGTGGATAGTACAGATATATGTATGTTACTTACATTTGTCGACAAACAATAATGCAAAAGGAATCCAAATACTGAGCTCATTATGACAATAACACAACAACGTTATTTCATCCTATCTTCTACAAAACAGAAATATTCCATATTTCGTCCGGTATTCTAGGCAACAACGCAAATAAAACTGAAATTCAAAACTTTCGTGCTCTTCGCACACAGCAAAGCTATCGCAGTACTTACAACACTAAAAAAGAAACAGAAAATAGAGCTTATTCACAATCACAGGCGTTGTGATTATATGTGGATAAACAGCATGACGGTTACAATCAAGCAGTACAAGAACAGGAATAGTTTGGCACAGTGATATCATTAATTATTAATTAAACCACTGTCGCTAAGCCGGCAAACGGAGCAACAGGTTGATTGAGTGATTCAGTTAAGGTTTTACGTCCCACATGACATAAAATAGGTCACTTTGGAGACGTAACACGACAGGAAGTAAAGCAAGCTAAAGTGTTAACGATTGCTGGATTTTTCTTTCAACATCAAAAGGTTATATAGTGCACTGCATATTGTTAAAAATGACTGTTGCATGTAGAAAGTTTGGGAGTATTAAGTGTAATGGTTCTTTCTCTTGAGTGTTGTAACAGAATTGACCTTGAGACTGACAAATGTCACATTAGTCTAAAAGACATGTCCAGTTGACAATTAAATTAGCTATCTGACAGCAAAATATAACATGCTGCGTAACAAAAATTCATTAGAAATACAAATGAAAGAATGACGCCAATAATGAGTTCAATGTTGAGATGTCTCTAGTCACAACCAGCTGACGAGACGTCCCTTGTACCCGCAAGGGATCCACACAGAGAGACAACAACTAAGAACGAGCAAGACGGATGCAGATGCTAAGTACTAAGATTTCTATGAGTGCACATCTAGTGCATGCGACAGAGAAGTGTATTGCGAACAAACCGACTGAGCAAAAATACACTACACACACATATACACATGCACGTCTAATAACCTGAATGAAGTGACCAAGCACAATGACGAGGTGGCTTGTGCGTCCAATTTACGTATATAATGTATATTATGTCGTAATTATAACAACGAGAAAATACTACACATAAAAACATTACGTGCTAGTCAACAGCAATGCTAATGATAAACGGCAATAAACCATCAACGGACAGACAATCTCTCTAAAATGCATAGAAAGCAACAATCGACACGTATATACAGCAGTAGGGCCAGGCAAAGTCCAATGGCAACATACAGTAAGGGCTCTAAAAGCACGCTCGCAGTATGCTACTACTTTCACCGAGTAGTTTAGCTGAAACAATCAAATAAAGAGTGCGTATGTATTTTGTAACAAAAACGAATGTAATAAAGTTACAGTGTACGATTAATCTTCGGTACAGTTTCTGACTACAGCAACAGAATACTGTGACAAATGGCGCACACTTACACAGGTACAAAATTAATATTTACCCGTAGTTGTGTTTATCTTTACCACACAACTAAATGTAATCACAGCATAATGAAGTAAATAAGGTTATACGAACTGGACAGTCACATAATAAATTAATGTGTCCCAATTCCCACCATCACTGTCCTCATCTCCATCATCTCTGTTTCAACCCCATAACCCCCTACCATCCCATCCCCTCCGGACAAGCGAATTTGTATTCACATATTTTCTCAACAATTCAAAATTGTTGTAACCTGATACAAGCACCAAAGCTAATATGCAGTGAAATGGCAGAAAGATTCGATCATACTAAACCAAACTTAGTTACAGATAACAGTTGCACAACAAAGTACAATTTGTAATAAAATTAGCCCCATACAGGCACTGATATTTTGCAACTGACGTTTGTGCCAACTTCAAAGTCACGTGACATAAAAACTAGGCCGCATATCAAAAATCCGGCCCGATCAAATTTAGATATTGATTGTGTCCTCGTTTAAGAATCTGTGGTCAGTTGCCAGCTGCAATTGTAAACGGCAGAGGATACCGCTGTTGAAAACGGCCGCATTTCCTACTTTGAAGGGCTCGTTACCTTGACCTTAAATCGGGTCATATTGCATACCGTCGTGCATCACTCATCGACCTCTACCTACAAGGTAAATTTCAGTGAAATCGAAGAAACTTTTTGTGGATGGACGGAGGGACGTACGTATGTACGCACGCATGCACGGACGGCCATTTGAGACCGGCTTTATTACGCCGACTCTATCCGAGAGTCGACCTAAAGATGTCCAGTTAGGCGTAGTAAGTTCTGTAGCTACTGTTAATAGTTGGTGTGGCGAATCAGCAAGGAACATAATCACAAAAAGTGAACATCAAAAACAACTACATTGATACAGACAATGAAGTGCTAATACCCACTCAGGCATGATACCTATACTAGTTGAGTCAAAAAATAGTATGCCAGATTAATTTAGCAACAACTTCATCAGTTCTGTACTGATATTCATTATTTTTTTCGTTACTATCAACAGGGATGAGTTTGCACACAATGTTACTTCCCACCAAACCAACCTTAACTATACTGACAACTTACCATGCTAAGTTGGGTACATTTGATGTTATCACTATTCTGACTATGCAAACTTTGTATTACTGCCTTCCTACTTATTTAGCAAATCATTTTCATTGCCTGGACAAAAATTCATGGGACATATAAATTGAAACACCTTACTGAAATATGGTGTCCTTTTGAACAACAAGACAAGTGTGGAGTACCATTCCTATAGCATTATTGCACTGCATTCTTGTAGCCATCAAATTACCACAGAATTTCCCCCATTCCTGTTGCAACTACTGGAATATCATAGTATCATGCATTACTCACTGCAATACGGACAGACAATTATAAAAATGAAAGAGACACTGCTGGTATTAATATCTTACTGAGAAAACCTACAGTGCGTGCAGCGTTGCTAGAAGTACCGGACCATGTGGGCCTGATCAGTCTCAACTAAAAATAACCACGACTTAATGCAAACACTAACATATTTACATGATTCTCACAACATGTAAATGATAAATATTACCCAAATTAACAGACAAAGTCGTTCTTAATGGACGTTATGTGGTTACAATAGCAAAACTGTGTGAAACTCGTTAATGCTTTTAAACAGCAGTATATACTCAAGCCCATATTCAGCCACCATTGTCAAATATCATAGTCAAAAGACAGACTTTCATTTGCAAGATAATAATAAGTAAGAAGGCAATTAAACAAACAAACAAACACCATTCTTTACATACTGACATGGACTCAATAAAAGTGCACTTTCAACAGAAAAAAACAACCTGTCAACAACTGTCGAACGCATATGCAACATAAAACTTTTGCAGAAAGTAGCACAATGACTGAAAGCATACAAAACAAAAACATGACAGTGAGCCAAGCAACAGAACACCACCATCTCTAGATTAGCCAGTCCCCTCAGTGTCTTCCTCAACCTGTCACAGATGACAGCATATGGGGACACGTGGTACAGGTTCCGCTCCTCTCGCACAATCAACAGTGGCAAAGCCCTCAACGAAGCCAAAAGCACCATCCTCAACCAGGCAGAACAGGCCAACTGGGCTCACCCTCTCCATATCCACTAGTGGACACTTGATGGAAAGGGTGTTGCTCCTTTCACGTCAGCCCTTCAATGCCAAGCGACAGGAGAAAATATACCAAAAGTCACGGCATAAATTAGGACTAGAATATGCTTACTAAAATATGCTGTAACAAGCCATCAATTCTTCACTCTGATGGCAATAGTGATTGTGGGCCAATAGTATCAATTTTATTTATATAGCACACCATCACAGTGCCTTTAATGCACTAATAAATCATAAGTTCATTTTTGTACATTTACCAACTTCTGCAAATTTTAAAGTCTTTGAGTTTTAAAATCAGAATTCCGTCACTAACAACACTGCTAATCAACTCTTGTATGTTGCTGTCAAAAAACGTAAAAAAGACCAAATGCACAACAACAAAAAACAAGTCAGAAACAGAAAAAAGGCTATTCAAAACAGGAATATTATACGTGCAAGATCAAGCATTAAATGTTAATAAGGTTGGTTGGGACATAGCATCCCCTTTCAGCAGAAAAATAAGCTATATCAGGGACAAGGTCCTGGGTGGAGATTTAGTTCTGCCAGGTTAAGGATGGCCAACGATACAGTTACCTCCCGACATCATTGCCTTTTTGTTCAGCAATGACCCAAAATGGGAAAGGATAGGGGAAGCTCATTAAAGTAATTATGCTAGCACCTACAACGAGTGGAAACTAACCAACCACCACAAGATCTATCTATTAGTTCAATGTGATATCTTGTGTAATTGCTGTTCTTTAGTTCCTATAATATATGAATGCCTAACAACTGTTGTTGCATAATATTTTTGTGTGTTGGTCTGGCTTCGGAATGCTTGTCTTAGGTAAAACCAAAATAAGCGTCCCAGGGACCTCCCACCCATGGTACAAGACCTGCACCCTCCATCCCATCAAATTTTAACGTTTTGTAGTAAAACAGAGTGCATTTCAGTATGAAAAGAAACACCCATGATGTCAATACACTCCAACGAACTCAAACGACTGCTATCAGAACAACATTTTTTTACATTAAACTGGTAAAGTTTGGTGTTCCGTTTCCCATATCGTTATCGCACCCCAATTCTAGCACTCGACTATCAATATGCCCCTACTTCATCCCGGCAGCACTACCACAACTTTTCTCACCACTTCATAATCCTCTCTTTAATTGTCATGGTTTATCCCACCTTGAAGTGCACCAGCATTCACTATAAAGACAAATCTACATAACACTATACAGATGCACACGTCTTTCTATTGGCACATTACTGGACATTCAAGCCAGCATGCCACTGCTGACATGGTACTCACTACTACTTCAATCCAGCACCGATATCTACCGACCGACAACAGCCAGAACAGAGAATATCACACGCCGGTTATTGCCACAATGGCCAGTGTTCATACGTTAATATGTGCAGTTGCCGATAACAGTGACTGACGTCTGGTGATCAGTAAACTACAGTTCCTACAACTAATATACGTCTGTCTATATGCAGTCGTTGTTCCAACAATGACTTGCATTACAGCACACAACTACAATCAATATTACCATCAGACTCTTTGTATTGCCCGCCCATTATCACAGGTCCATTGACTAGCCAGGCTAGGCCTGTTCCGACAAAAATATAAAACGCTGTCCAGGTATCACTGAGGCATTTTACATGTCAGATGCCACTTCTATCAGTAAAATAATCCACACTAATCATCATCATCAACAACAGAACGATGCAGCAGCAAAAATAAAAATATCCACATAAAATGGGTTTTTATGTTGCAAATTTTGACCGTAAGCATCCCAATGCAAAGTTAATAAAATGCACCAAAATTTAAAATACGGAGCATAGCAAAACATGTGGCAATAAAACTAAGATATAGCTATTCAAAACGAGGTAATCTGCTGAATCAGCTGAGCGCGGACATTAATTAATGATATGAATTCTAAAACAACAAAGATCTACAGTAGCATAAGTAATGTTATGAAAATTAAAAGAAGGCAGCACTCACAAGAGTGGCATGACCCACGCCGGCAATGTTTTTGCCACTTGCTGACTCTGCATGGAAACCAACAGTTGGCAGCAGCACCAGCCACGAGGAAGTGATGCAGGGAAAACCCAATGTCACTAGCATGGCTTGTATAGTGGGGCATTGCATTGGGGAAAACCCAACACAGCTTATGTACTCAGCAACAGGCAACATTGCATCCCATCCGAAGACCGATACAGACTGTTTTTTGTGCCTCATGACCTTGACAGTGCCTTTGACCCCAAAATAAACAGGTATCCAAGATTCACCGTGGAACATGTCTATTGGTGATTCAAACTGCATCGGTTTTCGAGACATTGTATGGATAAACAGACAAGAGAAACATCGTATGGAAAACAGACAGGGCACGGCACTGTTTCTTAGATTCATGACCTAGACCTCTGACCGCAAAATAAATGACAATCCGGGACTCATTGTAGAACATTTGCGTGTCAAGTTTGGTGATCCTATCTGCATCGTTTTTGGAGATAAAGAGACAGACAAACTCCTGTGAAAGCCATAGCTCCGTGGTAGACTGCCATCGGTGCGGGGGAACAATTCATGATGCAGTAACATCTGACAGACACTGAACAGTGTAAAAACTATATAGGTGCTCAGACAACACACTTCCATCAAGCCTAAAAAACATTCCTGCACTCAGAAGAAATTACTAATTTACTTACAAATAGTACAACACATTCACATAAACACATAATTACATCATGCTATTTGGCACTTGCGACCAACTACATAACACAAAGCCAAAACTGTGATGCAAGATCAATACTCTGATGACAACAGCATCTCTGTCTGTGACAGTGAATAACATCTGCTGTAAACAAAGTCCAGTGCTTGGTATCAACACAGTGCCTCTGTCTCACTGTTTACAATACCAGTCGGATGCAAATGTCAGAACCCCGAATTTTCAGTAAGGTTACAGTAGACATACCCCTTCTAATACAGTACAGCAACTTCTGACCAGCATGATTCACCCAATAACCAGACACAGCTTCAGAGTTTCAGCTGTCTCCTTGCTTTCAAGGTCATTTGAAAGTCACTACTAATTTTCATATTCATACATAATTCTAAAAGCCTTAAAATGGTACCGACATCACTTTGATATCTGCAGCAGTTTCGGCTTTTCTCATGGTAACAAAACTGAAAGGGGAGCAGAACCTGATTTTGGTGGCTATGTCCAAAATCTAATAAACTGTTCCCTGTACCTCAAATTTAGTAAAAATCCAACCCACAACCTTTTGAATATTCCGGCTCAGAGAAAAAGGATGACAAATTCTAAACATTTCATCATTAACAAAATCTTCTTGCTTTGCCAAAGCAATGCAGGCAGTGGTCGTGCAGAGGCCACTGGTATTTAAGAATGCCACAAATCATACCTATTTATTTAACTGTTATTAATTTCAAAGAGCATGTCTACTGTTCATCTCAGAATCAGACAAAGAACACATAACAAATTCCGTCACTTTGTGCTTTGCACCATCCTGTATCGTATCGTATCCTCATGGAGTCTTGATAAGTATAAACGATTTCAACGATTCGTAAAACTCAACAAATCAGAAACAACAAATGACCAACAAACAACACATAAACCATAAACAAACTTAATATTTTACACACCACCAAAAGTATTGCAAACAGCAATAAAATGGCAGATGATACACAGAAATGTGATCACTGTCACTCAGTAACCTAACAACAGTAATGACAAGCGATCAAAGAATTGTAACGAAAGGCCGCAGTGCCGCCGTGTCACCCCTCCCGGTAGTGAATAGATTCATCCGACCTTGATGCCATCTGATACATCGTTTCTTGGGTCACATGAGTCGACTTACAAACGCCATTCGAACTGTTCAGCCATTTTGTACAGCTCATCCGTGGACCCAAACCACTGACTTGTCAACCATCGTGGTGGCAAACGGACTCATCCAACCTTGACCTCATCCACGGTTCCTTGGGCCCACATAAGTCAGCTCTCCCCAAACGACATCTCAATAGTTTAGCCATTTCGCAGGGCTCACCCATGTGACAAAATCGCCAACTTCTCATGCCCCATGGCGGTGAATGGATTCATCAAACCCTGATCCCATCTGATACATGGTTCTTTGGACCCACAAGTTAGCCCCTAAAGGCATCTTGATCAGTCCAGCCATGTTTTGCACACACTGCAGCAGTCTCCCAATGCTTTTCAATGGGCCAGACAACCCCAAAATTGCCCCTTTCCTTTGGGATCTGGACCCCATCTAGTACATGGTTCCTTGGGCCCACCAAAGTCAGCTCCCAAAATGGTACAGACCGACCATGCTACTCCATCAATAGCAATAGCCCACATCTTATGCAATGCATGCGATGTGGCCTAATAATAATAATAATAACGACAATAAAAGCATCTAGACAGCGCCGTGGAGTCCAAGAGATCTGCAGAAATTATATGACAGTGCAAGTGACATCTTGTAACAAGACATTTAGCAAAACTGACACAAGCTAACCAACAGCAACAGTATCTGACTAAGTGATGCCCAGCCACCATGCAGTGTATCAACTTCACCTACGTCAGTTACACTTAATTCATCTGTTCAAATCATTACGCCTGTCTTTCGCACTGCAATGCTAATGCTGGCCGACACTGGGGTGTAACATATGGGCAAATCAAGCTGTGGAATCAACAAACTTGTACAAATAAAAAACACAAAAAACGCCCACTCTCAATCACACATAGCTGACCCTGTCACTGGTACACGTGACCTGGGGCCCGATTCACAAACGATCTTATGAGTGACAATAATTAACACATTTCTTACGAGAAAATATTATGACCAATTCACAAAACAGTTGCCATTTTTGTGAACTGACATAAGACATATCATAATATGATCTTATGACATCTTAACTCATGTCCTAAGACATGTCTTAGGACATATCTTAAGATAATGTCTGTGAATTGGGCCCCTGGATAACAAACAATACTAAATAAAACTTAGCACAGTCAACAGCACAGATACGGGGGTTACAACTAGGACACGCCTCCGACCTCCAGGGGTCCCAACCCCAATGCCCATGTGATACCAAAGAAATAATTGGTAAATGAAACCAAACTGACTGTTTGAACAGCGTTTTCTGCTGTAACATCAATCCTAAGCTATACACAACAACAAATACATACATAATAACATCAATACCTTTAAAGCCTTTGCTGTATTAATTTTGAAAGTTGCCTCGGCATAATTGGATTTATGGGCATACCTCAGGCTCTAAACTCAAACCAGTAAGCCCACAGGGCTATGTGCTGGCAGGCCTTGATAAGGTATCTAGGGCCCCAAGGGAACTTACTTCTGATATGGGCACTCCAGAAAATGCCTAATTTATCAAACACTTCAGTCAGAAAAACGCTTGGCTCATACATATACAAACAGGACACTGGTCCCAGAAGTCTAAGAAGCCGATACACTTAAAAGACTACGATGGCAACGGAGAAGCACGTTCAACAGATACAATGCCAAAAACTAACCAACAACAACACAACAAGACATCAAGTCGCCGCCGTTAACGTCGGAGACAGTTTGAACTGGGCCAGCTGGTGCCGGTAAAACTCTGAACGCAGGAATCGCGGGTACGAGTCTTTTGCCATTAGCGCCTGAATGCGTTTCTGTGCAACTTCAAACGTCATGCGGTCTGGTGAAACCATCTTCACGGCTGTCTCCTCTCGCGTCTTTGAGTCTAGATTTATCTGCATGCACACACACACACACACACACACACACACACAAATGTCTAACAGGCAGGTACGTTTACCTGCATTAGCACGTGGTCTTTCAAAGACCTTAACAAGGGGAGCAGAAAAACCAATGGGGGATGGGGGAATCTAGCAAACCCAGGTTCATCTGGAAATGTAAAAATATTCAACTACAATGTAAAAGAAGCCTTAAATGAAACATCCAGTTCCTGTTAACTCGACTAGAAGTATTTACCAAAAATACTAACAAAAGATACTGCATGGACGCATGCTGAAAAGCAATGATGAGACTGTTAATCAAGCACCACAGCTACTAGCACTGGATGTCCACAGAGAAAGAGAGTGACCAACAAACATACAGAAGAAATATGTGGAAAACGAGATGTGAAACAGCGGACTTAAGGTACAGTTACCAGAAGACAGAGGTAGGTGGCAGCAAAAAACAGAGCCAGATGAGAAAGAGTGATCAGGCCTATCTGTGACCTATGCTCCAGTGGCAGTGAGAAACATTATTCCAGTCACATCAAACCCGGTTGGTTGGTTGGTTGGCAGATTAATGTCCCCTTTCAGCACAAAAATAGGTTACACCAGGGACTAGGTCTTCCGCAGAGATCTAGTTCTGCCCTATCACCTCTATAATGTCTATATTTTAAGTGTAGTTAAATTTAAATTCTTTAATCTCTCACTGTAAGGTTTGTCAGACAGTTCTGGAATTAATTTTGTAGCCCTTTTCTGTACCTGTTCGAGTTTATCAATGTCTGTTTTGGGGCACAATGCTGTTAACATACTCTAAATGAGATCTCACTAATAATTTATACAAGATTACAAAATAATTTCCAGTACAAACAACTCACTTCCCGAGGTGCCTGTATTGCTACAAAATCGGCAAAGATCTTCTGGGCCTGCACCACAAGTCGGTCGTCTTTCAGCATCCGGTATTCTTCGCATGCAATCCAGAACTCTAGGTTCTCATCGCTGTACTCACTGCGCAGGAAGTCACGGAACAACGCCAACCCGCCTAACAGTTACAGAAATCCACAGAAATGACATGGCATGTTGTTTCATGTTTATCTGTTTGAAAAACATACAAATGTAATGACACCGGCCAAACATTCGATAAGAAATGACCAAATTAAATGCACTTACTGTAAACCTATGCTGGCTTTTAAAAACTACTCAAAAGCAGCTAATCCCAATGAAAAATACCAAAATAGGTAAGCAATATAGAGGAACACAATAAAATCAGCATTCAGTAAGGAATGCTTAAACACAACTACAGAAAAAAATCAGTAGCATCAGGCAAAATGCCCACAAATAAGATGCATGAAGTCCCACACCATCCTTTTTGATTAAGTCAAATGGATGATCTATAGTACACGGAACAGCATCACATACAAAGAAATCACTGACACTGACATCAAAAAAATGTGAAACGCCATGTAAGATCTGTACAACTCAACACTAGAGAGATTCAATTGTTTAAGTCTTTGTATAGCTTTGTAATTCTTTTAATCCCTTACTAGTTTTCCCATGGACATGCAAAATCTCTAAAATATCACCAACTGCAGTTTGGGGACCAATAACAGTCTGACAAAAGTTGAAGTTATATATGCATGTATGAGCAATAGTATGTGGATTCACTGCAAATATATGGGTCAAATGTCAAAAAATACATGTACAATTCACAAATCAATAACAGCAGGCATAATTCGCTTTGCAGTACAGCATTTACGTTACAAAACACATTTTCTCACAAGTGGCATATTTTCTCTACTGCAAGTACTTTCCATTACTTTACTATCACATATAACACATCAGAATAATGCTATTATACGGCTGTTTTAACTATACACAGTCTGCCAAAGTTATTGACTGATTAAGTTAAGGTTCTACATCCCAACTGAAACAAAATAGGTTATTTCAAAGACATTCTTCCAGGTTGCCAAAGTGAATACATAAACCTTAAAAAGTCAATTACCTGTCACTTCACAAACAGTAAATAGAACTGCTGTTATTAACATGTTGTGTAACATACATTTGTCAGCAAGCAGACTGTCAAAGGACTTGCTCCAACCCACAACCATTTCGGCTGTAAGTTTGGGTGGCTTTGTTTCCTTAGCAGTAGAAGTGGACGATGACGATGATGTCGATGCGGATTTAGTATCTTTTGCCGTCGGTGGTGAGGAATCACCACCAAATCGAAGCATTGAAAACTTCTCCTTCATGTCTTTGGCACTAAAAGACAGAAACAGAAATTGTCTTGTTCCATCTCACAGCAAATATACACTTCAACACAATATACTTGAATGTAATAAAATTTGAAACTAGCCCAACCTATTTCATGGGAAAGTGTAAAATTCTGCAGTGGTGTATATTTGAAAAGTTCCATTTCACAGAAAATATAGCATTATTAATGACGATATGCTTACATATAGCGCTGTAACGATTCTGTTTTTAATGAACGTCGATTTTGGGCAAAAATCACAGATTCTATTTCGATCTCGATTTTCCTATGGGCGACAGACTGCTGTGAATATTCCCGAGTTTCTGCCTGAACATCCGGGGGCATCTGTGGGTGGCCGCAGGAGTTCCCACAACTTGACGTCGGTGGTGTGCCGACAATTCGTATCCCACCTTTGATGTGTCTCAGAGACGAACCCCAGTGTCAGGTGTGGTGGCAGTATGCATGGACGCCACAGTGAGAGCGGGCGAGTAAACAATGTAAACAGCGTGTAGGCCACCAATGTAAGTCCGGGCGACTGCTGAAATGACGTCCATTCAAGCACCCACCTCAAATGCGCTTGCAACTAATGCTGCCACCTTAGGGGAGCTACGTAATGAGCAGTCGCCTGCCCCCAAATCACTACTAAAGACTATCCACTGCCACACATGAAGACTGTAGCATGGCTGCATATCAGTCCACTGAATGACGAGTGGCTGTCAACTCGCAGTCAGGCATTGACCATTAGTGTCAGTCCGTGAAGAAAATCATATGTCTGGTTATGCAAAATCGTGACTCCAATTCGATATTTAGAAAAGATCGTGATTTTGGTCTTAAAAATTGTTACAGCACTACTTACATATGAATCAACAAGTGCACACAACTTGTAATTTCAACTGTCTCGTCAGAAGTAAAGGACTTGTCATTGAATAAAGCTGCATATCTTGTGAACTAAATAATACTCACATATTTTTCTTCTTCTTATCCTTGCTCGACTGGTCAACAGTGTCGGCCTGATCCAATGCTGCATCACCAGGCACTGGAGCATCCATCAAACAAACGTTTGATGATGTATGTCTTCGTCGGCAAGTTGCTTTCAACAGCGGCACTCAAACTACTGCAACATGTGCAACACACGAGTGAATGTTGAAAATACAGATACGTAGTATTCATTCCATATTACAGATTTATCATCACTACCACTGTGCATCAGAATTCCAGAAGATAGCTCAAGACTGCCGTCACAGTGTGAATGCAGCTCAGGTCATTCAGTGATGAAAGCATGCACATTAATTCATATCTAATTCTAGTTACAGCCTACTTATTAGATCTAAGTATTGAATATTGATCATGTGTCAGTGTTTACTTTACAGCTAGTAACCATATGGATTAAAGAAAGACTCATTAGACTGTGATATGTTACTATGTATCAATGAGGTAGCCTTTCCACAGCAAAAAAATCCTGGCATCAGTGCAAGGATAGTACACCAGATTTCTATTATAATGTAAACATGTACTGTTATGCTAACATGGTATGAATAACAATGAACATTAATAAGTCACCATCGCAGTATGACAAGCTGCAAAAAGACTTAATCAGTTCCTAATTTACATCGTCAACTATGCCTATGAAATTTCAGTATCGACTACACTTTTTCTGTAGAGGCACAGAGTTGCAATTCACTAAAGCTTTACAATCAGCTGCATTGTACCGTGCTTACCGGTATTTATATATTTGTCACGATATGCGTAAGCTACACATCAACGGTATTCACTAACAGTGTAAGGATGTGGTACATCTATGGATGTATACCTCTGCTATACCATATTACATGGATATACAGAGTCACATAAGATACATTACACTAATACTAATAGTCTAAAACAGACAACCACAACAACCTGAATATAAGAATGACAAGTGACTTAATCTTTCACTTTAATCGACAATGAAACCAATGTTTTACACTGATCTGTAAATCAACCAGACTCAAAGTCCAAACCAATAATGAGTCTTTTAAACGCGGTTTAAAACCATACTTGGCTGACAAATGGCATCTATGATAACATGAAGCCGAGCTATGACAACATACTCTGTGAGATGAAATCTTTTTCACTGCTGCACTGATGTACGAAAACTGCCATTCGAAAACGTCTGCGATAGGTGAATGACCTTGAAGGCCACTCAAGGTCATCCAAACTGCCATTGTTTAATGGGCCATATATCACTTCCTATTAGTGATCTATATTAACTGATCATGTCTTGGAAATGTTGCAAGACAGACAAAGAGCTGCAATGGAAGAGTAATAGGAAATCATGACATATATATCCTATTAAATGTCGCCAATGCCAATGACCTTCAGTGACCGCGAAGGTCACTTGCTGTCTGAAACCTTTCTAACTCCCATACATCAGTAAATACAGCATGCATTAACTACAATATGTTTAAGTACGAGTCACAAAGCGCACATGACTTGTGATTTTTTCTCCAAACTCAACGACTTCTCAAGCTCATGGGAAATCGTGTATAGCGCAAATGTTGAAATGTGGTTAACATCCCGGAAACAGTGCAAAGTGCAAAATCTGTGCTGTGCCTGCAACCTGCAGGTGGTCAAGTGACGCGAATGGAGCGAGTCCGACAGAATACAGTGCTTTGAGGCTCCCTCCATCCCCACGATCTGCTGGTCACTTTCGCCCCTCTCCCGACTCCGTGGGTCCCCTATAAGCGTTATACCCGCCTTCGTGGGGACCCCTGGATTAATGGCACGACAACATATCTGGCAACAGCTTCTGTCGCCCGCTGCTAGTAAGGCCAAGACTTTGCAAGCACAATGTAACGGTAGGTTACTTAGCACAAATTCAGTCTTGATGGAGTCCCGGGATTGGCAAATCAAGACTTGGGAATGCGATTTCATGGAAATTAAGTTCCCCAAGACAAATCTAATGACTTCAGCCATTCCAGAGATGTGACTGCGGCCCCAATAATTTTAAACGTGTCATGTGACCCTGACCATGGCACTTTCAGGGGTGGTTTTAAATTACTGGGTTAGGACCTGCTATGATCATCATTCGTACCTAAGCTGAAGTATCTCTAAGATATGAAAGGCAAAGAAAAATGTAGAAAACAGAGTGCTTTTGCTAACACTAACTCTAACAGTAGCCCTACTAACCCTAACCCTACTAACTCTACTTTATCATATGAAATCTGATGCCTTTCAGGCAAATGCGTGAACTTTTGCTGCAACCTTCATCCACCCTTAGCTTGTTTCTAATTGCCAGAGGTCAGTAGAGTCATCGCTGCCTATGTCGTTTACTTCAAAGTTACTTACTTTAAATTGCATGAGCTACACATCAAATTGAGCTTCCATAGTTGCACGTTTATAATAAAACAATTTTGTGCTGATTTAGAACTCTCTTGCACACGCAGTTGTCAAAGCTCGGCCTCCAAAGCATTCAGAGTCTCGCCAGCATCGCCTGATGTCTTTAGCATGACCCACCGCAACCGATAGGAAGTACAGGTACAGGTTGCCCGTACTATACACAAGCTACTTTCAAATGCAAAATACTATCATATCCTACTTAACCATTACTTGCCGCCTTCAACTGTGATCATAATCATAATCATAAAATAGAAGTTTAGTGCCCTATCTACAGCGAAAAACCGGGCCGATAAGGCATTACAGGAGTACACATACATAAACAACTCAAACATTAAAACATTAGTTAAAAATATAAAAGACTGTAGCTATTCCCATGGCCGGCCGTATAAATAGATATACGACAGAGGACAACAAATGGCCGGCCGTGTGAATAGCTAATTTAAGGCCATACTACATTTTGCTGACGGTCACGAGATGGCGACACCTGATGAACCAAAACTGTTAGTGCTAACAAATCAAACTAAACTGACCCTAACCGTCACACTAAGCCTAATCGACACAGTAATGCAAAAGAAGTAAAACTAAACTGACCCTAACCATAGCACTAACCCTAACCGACACAGTAACGGTTTTATTTTTACACGCATTTTGTCGACACCGATAAAAAGGTTGTATCGCAATAATAAAAGAAATTTTTGCAGAGGCGCAGGCAGTAGCGGGGTTCGTGGGTGGGCCCGTTTTTTCCGTTTTCTGACTTTTTACCTGTTTGCTGACAAGAATTCGATAGTAAGTTCATACTTTATCATTGAAAAGAGGTTTTTTTTGTGGGGATATATAAGAAAAAGGGGCTAGGTCTTTTGAGGGCATAACAGAAAGAAAGAAAGAAAGCATGCGCACGGTCTATATA
>Ga0209363_1000383_pt1 | contig 16658 bp, 11 predicted proteins | sample WorMetexBAHAMAS3_FD_187385 | JGI IMG/M metagenome (GOLD analysis project Ga0209363, IMG submission 187385) | Marine gutless worms symbiont microbial communities from Max Planck institute for Marine Microbiology, Germany - Inanidrilus exumae... | ecosystem: Host-associated > Annelida > Digestive... | reverse complement strand
GTACAGGTCGACAACTGATGCATGATGGTATGCAGTATGACCCGATCCAAGGTCAAGGTCACGAGCCCTTGAAATTCGGCCATTTTCAAAGGCTATCTCCTCCCCCAATTATAATGGGGCTGGCAAATGACCACGGATTCTTAAATTTGGGGCAATACCTAAAGCTTATCGGGGCAGGATTTCGGATTTTTGTCCCAGTTTTTGTGTCATGTGACTTTGACTTTGAAGTTAGCAGTAAGTAGGAGTCGACCGCCAGTCCCGTACGGGGCTAATTTTTCTTTTTACAACCTCTTACGTAAATATCTGTGTTTATGTTTAATCACGTACTCTGACACAGTTGTAACAAGATTAATAATTCATTATAGTGACCTGTGTAGGCTATAGTATAATATTTTCAACATCTGGATTAAAAGAATTTAGAAAAAGAGTCTCAAACTGGAAGCAAATAAAGTAATCCTAGATTTGTATAGCACTTTATTAAAAGCTACTCATATCTAATGCGCTCAGTTATGGCACATGTTAACGACGGATCACAGTTTTACCTGCTACCCACGTTTTATATAAATCTACGAATTACTTTACTGGACAGGCTGTTAAATAATAATGACCACTGAGCAATTCAAGACGTACTAAGTACAGATATTCCTGTGTTCCTGCATCCGCATATCTGCACCCGAGTCGCCGAGATATGACGTCACCAAACTGCCTGATTTCGCCACTCTAAAATTAACATGTACAGAAAAAGTGATCAGTTTTCTAATGTCATATAAGCTGAAACTGAAACAGCGAAAATTTAAGATAAAGTATAAATTATAATGACCCTAACATGTGCTATAACATTTAAATCTGTTCACTGCCAGCTTGAAATATACAATCTAGCCCAAGGTGAGCAGTTTGAGATCTACCTTGGTTATGCTTGATTAGCCTTACAAGCCTGTTCTTTTAACAACTGCTTTTCACTTGTAATAATTAACACAAGACAAGATTGCTCACAATCTAACATGCACCGGCTTTGCTAGAGATTTGAAAGCAAATTCTGGGCATTAAAGTGAAGGAAATATGTAAGTTTCTTTGCTGTTATTGGAGATAAATTTTAAATTCTTTACACAAATGCTGATGGCCTGCATAATAATTTAAACGATTTAAATTTTATTACAGGCACAGAAAAATAAACCAAAAGTGAGTCTATCTCAAAGGTATGAGCAGAAATGGTTTATTACTTTCCACGTATTATAGCTTGGTAAATTTTTAGACAGAATTTCCAATTTCATAAAATTCTACTCCTTACTACAAAAGTTGCACAAAGATAAGCTAAGGGGTCCTGTAGCTACGGCCAACGGGGTAAAAATGCAGTAAACTGTCGGCTAATTTGAGGCGAATTTCACGTTACATTATGTGAATGAAACAGTGGAAATTCTGGCACTAAATTAACGCAAATTAGCAGGGCTGTGCTGGTAAAAGCTAACTGAAAACCGTGTAGGCTGACATAAGTTCAGTGATTGTGAGAACTATATGAGTTTTGATACTAGAGCGCCACAGCCCTAACTACACTACCTTGAAATATGTCTGATAAGCCGGCGACCACACGTGGATGTCGACTCTTTTCGACTCAACTGGCTTCAGATGAGCAGCACCAATCAACACAAGCCTGCACAGCAACAACAAACTGAAGAAGCCAGCCCCCACAAGAGTGCAAACAAGAGTGCAAAGACCCATGCTAACACTGGTTTTTGTGACTCGTGACCTTGACTTTTGGCCCTCTAACCCCCAAATAAACAGGTTTCCAGGCTCATTGTGGAACATTTGGTGATCCTAGGTGCATCGGTTTTTGAGACATTTATGTTATTTATTTATTTTATTGTGTGGAAAACAGACAGACAAATGCAGATAAACAACCCTACCCTTGCGACTGCCCTCGGCGTAGCTAATAAAACACATGCGAGTCACAATCATCAGCATATAGCACATCAGCAGAGCAAATACACACAAGCACACCTCCACACACAAGCACACACACAAGGCTGTTCACTTGAATCCTCGGAGTTGCTAATGCAATATTTTGTATGAACCCTTACTGATGTCCACCAAGAAATTACTGACTGGATGTCAAGCATTCTTCATCCAGTGACTCTTGATGCAAGGGATGTTGTGTTGCATGTGACGTGGCCAGCATACTTTTCAACCCGACAACAAGAACATACGTACTTGTTAGCAAATGCCAAAATAATCAGAAATCATCATATGGCATTTCTAGTGTGCACACCTATTACAATATGGACACATAAGTATTCCATAAGTCACTGGAATAAAAACAGCAGAACAGAAAACAGACTAAATAATGCATTTTAAAGGTTTTTTGGAGTCTACAGGATATGATAAAGAAAGGTTCGGAAGTCAGGCTGTACCGGACCATTTGGGACAGCTTAAGGGGAATGTGTGTCATTGCATGTAACTGCATTGACAGACAGTGAAGAAGAAATGAATATAGAATACAAGAGTTTGGTATTAAACAACATGCTGTCCAGAAACTACAAACATGGTGGCTCTTGATGTCAAGGAGCACATAAAGAGTTCCCTAACAGCGTGACCAAACATCAACAAAAACATCAAACTTTCTTGCCTTATGTCGGCATACATCATCCTGCTCCATCATAATCATCACTGTGACATCGAAGGTCAATCCAATTTTTTGGATGCCATCCGTAGTTTTGCCTCTATACGTCCAAAAACATTGTTGGAAACTGATCCCATAGAAGTTAATTGCTACAGTAAAATCGACCAAATTATAGAGGTGTAAGTAGCCTAGGCACACCCACAAAATCCAAAGCGCTGTAAGAACTGTGCAAAAGACTCGTCACTACAAAGCGATAATGTTCCAAAAATGCCTACTTTTTCATAGCTTATGCGGTCCTAAACCCAGACTCATGCATCAATCTCAGTGAAATTTGGCATGTGAAACCTTGTGAAATGGGACGAAAAAGCAAAAAAATCAACCCAGGAGTAAACACAACACCAGACGTTTGTACTGATACTAATCCAGCTGGTAAAGCTGGAAAATCACACTGAATTGTTTTAGCTACAACAATAAAGACAAAGAATAAGAATAAGCCGAAACATTCAGGTTGTTAAATAAGTAATCAAGGCGGACATACTTGCTGTGCAGCTGAAGACTTGTGTAGATCTGTTGTATGACTTTCAGACAGTGATCAAAAAACACATCGGCATCTTTGTCGCTTGCAACAGCTCCAAACACATCCACCTTCACGGTACCAATCAGCAACGACACTGGTTTAACAAACTACCGTCCACATGTTCAAAGTTATGACCAAACTTCACTTTTAAACTCAATTTAAAACCAAACTGAGGACGGAACTTTGACTTTAAATCCAAGTTAAACTAAACAATCCAGTTTTACACCGAACTTATATATGAAATAAATTTTTCATGCTGAAAGAATAATATTTTACAAATGCAACCACAGTGTGTGAACCTTACCGTTGACATTTGTGAAACACCAAACAATCCAGGTGACGTCAAATCTCCTGCATGAATGTGCACAATACGTGACGAATTGTAACTGAACAAAATCACTCAATTTAGCTTCGTTCAAAACAAATACAATACAGGACAAAAGTAAAAGCCTTGCAGTGTTTGTAAGAAAGCAGTTGACAATAATTTCATTTTACCGTGTGATGCTACACAAGTGCGTTCTATGCTGTGGCTCAGTGTCCGTCCTCTGTTTGTCTGTCCATCTGTCTGTCGCAAGTCGGAGTTCTACCAAAACTGCTAAACATAGGATCATGCAAACAATGTTGCACACCCAATAGGCCAGATATCCTAGTTTTCTAATGCCAAAGATCTTGTTGAAATTCTAACGGGTCACCCCGAACTCAAAGAGGGCACCAAATGCAAATTGGGTAGGTTCAAATCGGTGATTTTCGACCAATATTTCCAATTATCTCGGAAACAGTGCAAGACAGAGACATAATTACAATGGAAGGCTAATATGAACTCGTATATACTCTATCAAATGGTACTATTTTGAATGACCTTGAGTGACCCCTAACTATCCAAAACCACCCCATTTTCTATATACTGTGTCGCCTTTCTTGTCTTCATAACTGGTGGAGACAGAGACTTTAAATTTGGTAGGTGGGCTGATCATAATGAGTTTGTTGGTTCGGAATGGCAGAGTCAGGTGGTTTCAAAGGTAAAGAGAATGGCTAAAACATGGTGTACAGCAGGATATGAAAAGTTTTCCTCTGTTCCAAAAGCATACAAATCAGAAAGGTGGAGAGGAAAATCAAACAGCAACCAATCAACCTAAACTGACCTGTAAAATGGTACATATTTGGGTGTGTGCATTGAAAAGTTCTAACAGACTATAATAATTAGCATGCAACGCTTGTGAAAACTTCGTGCAACGTTGTTATGTTGTAGCCAACAATCAGCCTGCTATGCGTTTATGTCAACAAAAGATTACTAAACTATGGGTGTGTATTTTGTGTAATGAACTGTAAATGAATTTATAAACTCTTATCTAATATTATATATACTATGATAACCATGGTGGAGACCTCAATGACATCTATGGGATTTTGAAAAATCCTGCCAAACCCTGGGACATTAAAAAGAATTTCAACATAAATAAGTAAAGAAAGAAGAAATAAAGTTAAAGCAATACTGCACAAACAAACAAGTTTTATAAGAAAACATACAAGTAAGATTTGACAATCTCGCTCAAACATGCATAGACAGTGTTAATATAAAAATACTGTCACAAAAAAGTAATGTTTCCAATGCAATGCACAAAACTGTCACCTGGAAAATAGGAATGCCCAGCTGCAAACAACTGTAGAGGTAATAAAGCTTTTTTAACAACAGTCGAAGCTAAAAATGCTAAAACAACATACCACACATGCCAAATACAGAATCTGTATACAAAATGTGTCACTATTTTCTTTTAATTTCAACCTGAAGTGGTAATTTGCACTGTGTAAAGCAATTTAGCCAGTGCAAAAGTGTAAAAAAAATGAAATAAATGCATATCAAATTTTGAGAGAAATCTGAGTTTTAGCATTATGCATAAATAAAACAGTGTGACTGCACAAACCAATAACTTTTTTAAGAACATGAGATAAATTCTAGTCAAACTAAAGCATCCCTGATGTTACCTCAGGAACGCTAGACATTAACCAGTATTGGCAGAGACATTTTGGTTTTATGTATTTTATTATCAAACTAACGTTTTTAACTGGAATAAAAATCAACAATATGGACATGAAACACGGTATTATAAATATATTTTGTAAGAAACATTATGCAATACTAAAGCAATGATTAGAGCTCTATCCAGCAATGCAGTAGACAGCACAAACCAGACAATGTTGGACAAGAAACTCCGAGCACAGCAAGTCTGTGACGGTGAGCATCGGCTGCTGATAACTCTTCTTGTTCAACGTTAAACACCTTCCACACCGCAGACCACAGCAACATATGGATGAACCAAGAAGAAGCCAGCACTCACAAGAATGCAACAACCCACGCCGGCACTGTTTTTGTGCTTTGTGAATTTGACCTTTTGAACACAAAATAAACGGATTTCCAGGACTCATGGTGAAACATCTCCATATCAAGTTTGGTCATCATAGCTGCAGTTGTTTTTAAGATATCGTGTGGATAAACAGACAGACAGACAGACAGACAGACAAACAAATGCCGGTGAAAACCTACCCCACGACTGCCGTTGGTGTAGGTAAACAAGCTGTGAGAACTTCTACATCCATCTTATATAATAAACGTCTTAGGGTGTTCGCCAGATCTCAGCAACTATTCATTGCTTACGTTAGCGCAATACATCGATGCAAAGCTCTCGGCGTCGGCATTGCCGTGAAATAGTTAGTTGCAAAATTGGGATGTGTATTAACAAAAAAATCAGAAAATTAGAACTCCGCATTAGACAAACGCCGCAGGCTAGCAGCAAGGTCAGTAGCAGCCAGTTACTATGGAACGCTAATAGGAACTCGTATGCGCTTTATTGAATGTCACTATCTTCTGACCTTAAGTGACCCCTAACTACAACAAACCATCCCATTTTCGATATTTTGTATCACCTTTCATACCTTTGTAATGGGTGGAGATACAGACTTCAAATTTGTTAGGTGGGTTTATCATAGCAGGTGCTAGACCATGGATGACAAATCATTCCTGAAAAGAGTGTGGTCAAGTCACGTAAACCATTTAAATTTTCGTGGGCACCAACAATATCTCTGGAATGGCTGAAGTTACAGTGATAAAATTTTCTACACAGGTAGGCTATGTCGGCCCAGTATACTTATTACAAATGACCCTTAAAAGGGGCGTGGTCAAGGTCATGTGACCCACTTTAAATTTTAGGGCCCCCAATGATATTTCTGGAACAGTTAAAGCTAGAATCGTCAAATTTTGCACACAGGTAAATGTATCAAATCCTAGCCTACGGATAGCAAACCACCCCTAAAAGGGGCGTGGTCAGGGTCACATGACCTATTTTTAATTTTGATGCCCACAATCATATCACCGGAATGACTGAAGCAAGTCGCCAAATTTTGTATGCAGGTAGAACACATCAAATGCTAGCCTTCGGATGACAGACTACCCCTAACGGGCATGGTCAGGGTCATGTGATCTGTTTTTTTTTAAATTTTGCCCCAATCATATCTTTGGAGTTGATGAAACTAAGCTAATGAAATGTGGTGTGCTGACTGATACAGAGGTGTACTAGTGCAGGAATGATAGATAACTGACAAAAGGGATGTGTTCAGGGTCACGGGACCTCTTTAATTTTTGGGAAATAAATGATAATATCTTGGAAACGGTGCAAGATACAGATATGGTTGCAATGGAAGTCTAATAGGAAATTGTATGTGTCCTATCGAATGGCACCATTGCCAATGCCCTTGAATGACCTGAAGGTCACTTCTGCTGTTTGAAACCTTTCTAGCTCCCATACCTCGTGAAACACAGCAAGAATTTACTAACACAGCACATTGTGCGGTCCCTCGGCGGTAGTTGAACTTCTTGTTGCAACTGTAAAGTGCAAACAATTTGGTAAGCTGACGTGTTCCAGGCGCAAATGTCACAAGACCGTTTTTAATCAGTTTGAAAGTCTTTGACCCTTAATATGTCAGCGTTGTGCTTTATAACTGTTGTCATGGTGTTTATTTACGTATGTCTTTCTCCCCATTGTGTAGTTTGATTGTTTCTTCTGTTTTTTTTGTAGTGCAGACTGTAAAGTTCTATATTTGTTGGCTGCCTGAACGATGAATAAAGGTTATTAAATTCGACTCCTCAGGGTAGAGATATTGCTGCCTATATAAAGTTTTTCCAATGCTATTAATAATAATAAAGACATGAAACGAGATAACAATGTATGATTGTTGATATATTAGCATTAAAAAATTAAATGCTAACATACCTCATCAGCGCTCACACCACAGCCATCCTACACAAAATAAACAGGTCAAAAAATAATAAATAAATAGTAAATATACATAACAGGTCATCTACTACTTGATCACCAAATGTAAACAATATATAAACCATAGAAATGTGCAGTCGTATCAATATGCAGACCAACGCCGGGCATTTAAAGTTAGGATTTGACCTATGACCTTTTGAGCTCAGGGTCAGTGCATGCCGAGGTCCTACCAAGGACTATATGTCTACCGACTTTGGTGGTGATAGCTCAAGCCGTATTCCTTTTATACCGTGGACAAACAGACAAACAAACAGACAGACAGATGTGACTGAACTCCCTACCCCACGCCAGCAGCTAAAGAGCCAGCGTGGGTGTTAAAATCAGTTACTGTAACCTACAATACAACAGCATAAAACAAAAAAATGAATACTTTGACTGCCATAGACAATTGTCTTAAATTAAACCTAATGCAATGTCAAATATGCAAACATAACACTAAATATACTAATAATAAATAATAATAAATACACAACACACTGAAACAAAACTATCAAAACTGCGACAATGTTCTCAAACTAACAGTAATGATAAATACAGATTATGTTAGTGAAAAATGCTCGTATACAAAACTCGATACATACAAGGACGTGATATTTCACTGAGTCTGGGCAAATGATGTGTCGAAAGTCACAAGATCTCAATAGCTTGCTGGCAGACAGCATCAGCTGATGCTCCATAACAGCCAATTCACCCAGCATATAATATGCTCCACGGAATACTGGCCTATAGACAGACACAATGCCTTCTTCACGACTACAACTGTGGAGAAATCTGCAAGTAGTGGTAGTAAATAACAAAGTTGTGTTCTCACAGTACGTATTACTGTGTTAGATGTGTTAAGCAGAAACCATCTATAGCTCACCCTAGTAACAGTTCGGCTTACCCAATGCATTGTGTGTCTGTCATGTTGGTGTATTGTGGCTAACTGCCTAAATGGGTTGAGTTGGTTTTTGACACAAGGATTACCACAAAGGGCAGCTACTGTGTTACATGGGGGGGTCCAGATCCGACCACGGAAAGGGAGACCTTCACAGAGTTGGACTGTTGGACTTCTTTGGCTGGCTGTTTTTACAGTTTCAAATTCAGGTCTGCTTTTCAGCAGCCATGGTCAGCCATCGCACTAGTTGCCGAGTTCTTTAGCTGATCACGGTAATGGTTCAGCTTATCCAGTGAGTTGTGTTTGTCTTTAAAAAAACTAGATGCATGGTAAAGCCAGCGTAAGCACGCCTGGCATTCTGTTGTTCTAGACTGCAAGATCGTGCCACTACATAACGCACACCAATGCCAAAGTTTGCCTGCTGTCTGTTATATAACGTCCATGCAGTAAGGCCAGCAATGTCTCCCAATGCGAAAATTTAGAGGGGTGGGCAAAAACTCACCAACCGTTCTCAGACGTTCAGTGATTTCTCAGAGATTAGGCATCAAAAAAACCACAGAGGTAAAATATAAGCCCTTCAGCATCGTGATACCGTGCGGGCTAATCATCAAGAATCTCAAACATGCAAACACTGATGGTCACTGGCACATCTGCCTAACCTGCCACTACTGCTGCTGCTGCTGCAGTTCTTAGCTACGTTTAACTGACCAATTTTCATCACCTGCACAGCTGACAATTTGTCCTTAACAAATCTTGTGAGCAATAAATCTGAAAACTCCAATAGAATGTTGACGCTGTTAACAATGACATGCAACAGTGTCAAAATATTTGAGGCTTGGTGTTATGCTATCACAGCCTTTATAACTAATCATTCTTTTTAATGGTAACATGTGTATCACTAATTCCCTTCTCTGTTTTAGTGTGTCTGCATGTGTAATTGTGTATGCATCTTTCCTACTGCTTCATGTGCTGAATTTGGTGCGCAAAATAAATATTTCTATTACACAGTGTAAGCTAAGTATTTCAAATTGCACATGAGGCAGCTTCGTTATTTTAGAAACTGCAAATAAGTGAGCCACTCTGTTGGAGACAACCTGAAAAATAAAGATTTGGATTTTTTTCCGAGTTCCACATGTGTCTGCACTTCGTTTGAATATTCTACAAAAATAATAAATACAATATTATAATTTCACATAAATCACATTACTTTCACAGTGTCACTTTTAGTTTTTGTTTACCAGGCCTTTCTTCAGTTTAACGGCTGTCTGCAGTTGAACTTGGGTTAGGTGATTCACCCTTGGTTGTCTTCCTCCACTTGGATCGGAAGAGAACCATGGAAATAAAAGAAACGGACAGATCCCCCTGCATAATTCCCCCTCGGACGTTTTCCACTATCCTGCTCAATTAGGGCAAGAGTTAGGAGTGGGGTTAGTAGGGTTAGGGTTAGATTAGGGCAGTAGGATTAGGGTTATGGTTAGTATTGGGGTTAGAGTTAGGTTTATGGTTAGGGCGGAATGGCCGGGAGGGGAATGTCCAGCAGGAAGAAATGTCCATCACTCGGGAATAAGTGGCACAGGTTTTATACAGACTGGACACCCTCCCTGTCAAAGCACTGAAATAAATAAATACAACATATAATAAGCACAACATAACATAACATAACTTAACATAATATAATACTAAAATTAACCCTTACATTCAGCGTGTTGAAAATATTGATGTCTACATGCCACATTTACAAACTGGTTTCGTAACACAATTACATTTTCAACTGTAACAAAAATTATAACATCATGCACTCTCACTTCCAGGTTTTTCCTGCCAACCTACAAGTTGGTATTTTCCTGGAGCAATTCTAGACGTAGCCTACTGTCTGGCTTAGACCTGACTGGTGCTGTTTCACCAGCCAGTGGCCAGCTAAATCTATTTACTTCCGCTCACACCGGCATGCAGACAGCCTTGACGCTGCTAGATCAAGGTGCCTGCAACGATCACAGTTTATAGAGGACACCGTCGAACCCTCTTTTTCCTGCCAAGCATTATTTCCCTGTTCATCGTGTGCGTAGGAATTACTTGAAATAATTCTTCGGTAGGCGGATGCGCCCGAACTGAAGTTTACGCTCCGGCCACTGAGTGCGTCACAATATCTGACCAAACAGCTTAAAACATAATATCTTTGCTGACAGTGTCAGGTCAGGAAGGCCTAACCAGGTCAATCATCTAGGCCAGGTCATCAATGCCACGGAAGCTCACTGTAACACACATTCAAAACTGACATCAAAATACAGTCTAATTACGTCTGTACGTTCTCACGAGAAAAGAAATGATAGCATGTATGTTAACAGATCAAACACAGCATGGAAGACGTCTAAAATGCTGACCTGATTTTTTGACAAATTCATCTAACACTGTGTCATGTTCTGGCTGCAAAAAAAATTTCCAAAATACAAATTACATGCATTTCACTTGAATCAAACAGTATAATTTGAAAACGGTCATATAAGCCCATTATTGGCTACGTGGTGGCAGGTTTACATCAGTTTGTGAAATTATCATCCCTGTATGTGACAGTTTTAAAAAAAATGAAGTAAAGTGTTCAACTTAATCAACAACTGGTGGTGGACGAGATGGGTGCAAGAAATGCTAAAACAGCAAATATGGAATATGCTAATGGGAATAGAAAGAAGTATCCTAATTTGTAGTCAGAAAATATCCAAAATAACCTTTAAAACCTCACAAGGTTATCAACAATGTCGCTGTTAGACAAATCATGCATGACACTCTAAATGTTCTACAGCAACTATGGCAGATGACATTCATTTCTGAAATACACTAGCTACTGGTGTGAAAAATGCTAATTTTTCATGGGTGTAAGGAAATGAGATTCTCTTGGCTACCACATAGTGTTGATTGTTTGACAATGCATTCAGCCACTTCAATACAACATACAAGTGTAAAGAAAGGACCGGCAGATACATCTCAACAGCACATATCACGCTACACATACACTGTGTGTGAAAAAAACACCCCCGACAACCATCTTTTGACTGCGTAATCTCTAAGTAACATTTATACCAAAAATTGTTTAAATCAGAAAATGTTTGCTCAAATTACAGCTAAAAATGTCCGGGGTGTTTTCTTGAGAAACAGTGTATATATCGCATGTGCATTTCATGGTATAACTAAAAATTACATTGAATTTTACGTAAAACTCAGACAATTACTGTTGATTGGTGAAGCAGTGCTGGAAGCAACAAGACTTCTTTGTACAACTGTGAATATAAACTCCTGTATTCAGAATCCTGACACCAAAACAAACGGCAATCACCAGACAATGTGTAATGACCATCAGACTAGAGTCAGCAGCTGTGCAACAAACGTTCCCTAAGATTTTGCACAGACAACAAACACGGTGCTTTGAGTCACTGAAAGTTAACCTCAACTAGAGGTAGAGGGTACTCAATAGAGTGCACACTCTGCCATGCCATAATGAAATCAGCACACTGTTGCTACCACACTGTTGCTACCAACGAGCAGCAGATGTCTGCAAGTAAAGTAGGTTAACACTGTATTGACCATTGTACCAGTACAGCCACAGAAGTACACAGTGGCCCGTTCTAAAGGGAAACCCAGCAGTCGCAGTGTGGCGGCACTTATGACTGACTGGTGTCCAGAATACGTTCCTGATCACTTGTAAAATTTAATCAACTCTTCTCCAGTCCATAACTGACCCAGTCCCATATTATTACCGGTAGTATTCTGTTAACAAACAAGACTTGGCCCACAATGGAATAAATCCAGTAAATCCAAAAAAAGAACACTGACTGTATAGTGGTGGTGGTAGTTGTAGCAGTAGTGCAGTAGCAAACCAGATTGACTTTGACGCCAAAGTGTCAACGTGGCTGCCTTTGCCATCTTGATGGCCTGCTGTCATCTTGATCCCTGACCTTTGACCTCCAAGATCTAACCAGGTCATCAGTAAGGGTTTTTGGTTAATCTCTGTAAGTTTCACTCAGATTGCTTAAGTAGTTCAAGAGATTTGACCCGACGGTCTGTTGTGACCTTGACCTTTGACCTCCAGAATCTAATCAGGTCATCATCAGTAGGGACTCATGAACATTACCTGTCAGTTCTATCAAAATTGGTCAAGGCATTCATGACATATCGTGGCAACAATATCTGTCCAGACAAATGGATGAACAGATGGACGAACAAACAGGACAACTGGACAGCCCAAAAACATAATGCCTGCACTGACACTGTCGGGTGGTGAAAGCATAATAAACTAGTAAACATAGGCAGTCGAATCGACATGTGTACCCACGCTGGCACAGGCCGTTACACAAGCATCACTAACAACTGTGCAACCGTGACGGTTTTCGTAACCGTGTGACCGTGACCTTTGACCTTTTGACCTCTGGGTCAATGGATGACGAGCGATTGCTATAGAGTATGCGCGTACAAAGTTTGGTGTTGATAGCCCAAGCTGTTTTCCTGTTAGAGCGCGGGCAAACAGACAGACAAACAGACACGTCTGAACGCTATACCCATGCCGTCCGCTATGCCGGCGTGTGTAATAAGCATATAGTAAATCATACCATCAACTGCTTCATTTGACTGCGCAATTCTTGGCCTCGCAAAAGCAGTTTCTCTTTGTCCACGCTGTGCTGCAGTTCCCACACACAGCATGACACAGTTCACACAATATGCCTTGATTTCACAATATTAATTTAATTACAGGATGTAAAGTTACAATTCCTTCACCATCTTCCAACACTTACTAAGAGCATCTGGCTGCTACATGAATCCCACAGGTTTTACACTGATGAAACTTGGCCAGTTACTCATGGCAGTTAACAGTTGTCCACAGTAAGGACATGTTCAACATTTACACACATAAATCATAACAGGAATGCCAACGACAAACTTGTATGAATTCACATTTTAAGAAAAAACTACGTTCATGTGGAAAACTATACAAATCACATGAAACAAACTTCATTTAGCATTTTTTCTGCCGTCTGTGCTGGTATGATATCTCCCTTTATCTCTTCGTCAACCTCATTCTGGTACCAGTTCCTCAATTTCCAAATCACCTATTCTTTCACCTATCACTTTTTCCTGTTCTGTTTCACCACTCTGCTCATCCATAACTCCTTGTCTTTCACTCTCGGCTTAAAACCTACCTGTTTCACAAATCCTATCCCCCGTAGTTTCACTTCTTCCTCCCAGACTGCCTTCATGGACTTTTGCCCACACCGTTTCTTCTGAGCTAATCGGTTTTTGTTTTTAGTTTTTCCTCAATTTTTTGTTTCTGTGCCATGTGCTAGACTAAACTGGCCATTTCGTCAGCTTTTGAGCGCACGTAAATATATCGTATCGTATCGTATCGTATCGTATCGTATAGCGCAACAATGTCAATGTCAATGTCAATTGTGGATTTATATAGCACATAAACGCAAAGCCTCTAATGCAACAGCAACGGTGTCTGGCCTGCAGCAATCATCCGCAAAGAATCTTCTGCAGACCTGGCTTAAAGTGAAGTACAACACCAGAAAAGAAGGAAATAAAATGAAACCAAAGCAACACTAGCAAAACTAATATCCTAGCATTATCACAGCACCAGTTTTTTGCTTACTCTGCCACATACAACTGCCACAGTATTATCTTGACAAGATTTGTCACTGCAACCAAAAATTCAGAAAGATACCAACCTCATTTTCTTTCAACTGTTTTACAGCGTCTACAACTGCTCGTCTATCAAACAGCAGGCGCTCCTTCACTCTCTCCAACTGTTCAAACCTCTTGAACCGTGAACACTACCGCAAGTCACAAACAACGTTCAACATACCGGACTACAAAAAACACAAAATGAGACCATTCCCTAGTAAATGCAAGTTGCAGTAGTCTAGTGGGAACATGACTGACTGTGGTGCAAGAGAAACTATGTTCCAATATCACCACATGCAGTAGTCTTTATCACAACAGCCACTGCAATACACAGCCTTAGGCAAGCACTGTGCATTCTTACTGCAGTTCCTAGGTCAACTCAGCCTTTCACCCCTCATGGGACAGTAACAAATATCAGCTTATGGGCTAATTAATAATAATAAATGGCGACGATGGACGCAAATGGTAGCAGCCTTTACTGGCAGACTCTTGACCCCAGTAAGTTGGCTTCGTGTGAGGGTTAACAACCATCCGGCATTCAGTCTGCATTTACCGAATGAACATTACACATACCTCACTATTTTATGTGTTGTGTGGGAACATCATTATTGTTGATGTGCAATACTACAAAGCTTAATACATATCTACTAAAATCTAACGCATGCCTTGAACAATCTGGTTATTTTGCCTAGTCTTGCTGTATTGCTGTACCACCATCAGTGTCTCTACATCTCCGGAACTCATGACACTATATGAATGCGCTTATTATTAGTATTATTACAGGCCGAAATATATCTGCTACAAAACAGTCTTACCAAATCACTAATGTCAATGTTCATATTTCTTGTGGTGATATTTGCCGCTAGCCGTTCAACATCATCCACCAACTGCGGCATGCCCAACTCCACTAAATGATCTGCTGCATTAATGCTTGAATCAGACTTCCACCGACACTTTACACGAGACGACGTCACTTGCAACCGAGGACAACAAAATGCACTATACATTGAACGAAAGTCTCTACATAATGTCTGTTTTCGACTTGCAGCAATGAAACTGATATGACTTCTGAAAAAAACCATATGCTGACATAAATGACTCCTAGAGACCAGCATCAGCTTGGCAGATGTTCTTTGCATATGCACCATCTCCGTTAACATTAGTTGTCAAAGCTAGCAAAAAAACAAACACTAAATTATTACAACACACATACTTTCACACAAGAGCTAAAATAAAAAACAAGGTCATTTTCCAGATAAATTTGTCAGTCCTCTATTTAGTCTGAAAAAGAACCTTTACAAGCCATATGTCCATCCTGTGTTCCTGTCACCCAACCAACAGTGAAGCACTGAAAAAAAATCAACTCACTGATGCTAACACTAACGGCTGGCTTGCGATGATGAGAAGGCATGTCTAGTGCAACTGGAATAAGGCTTCTCTACTGCAAGATGGAAAGACCTGGAAACCTACCAAACAACACTATGGACGATGCAGGTAATTTTATTCCAATCATCAATAACTCTGACTGAAAAATACTTTTTTTATTTAAACGACAAGGTTGCTTGAAACGTTTATAATTAATCATGCCCTCGTAATCCTGTTAAAGACAATTTAAAGCAGACATTACTATCAACATTATCAAAAATCAAATCTTTTTCTTCTGGTTTCTTGATCAACATAGAAAACATCAAGATATTATATACGATTTTCGAGCCCAAACTGAAGGAACTGAAAGCCGTAGTAAGGTTTCAAAAGTAAATATAGTCTAGTTTATAAATTTATGTCGATTAGCAGTAATCTGAGAAGCTGGCAAAGAGGCGCTCAGCCTGCATGGGCCAGTACATCCTCCAGGTCAACGTCTGTCACTGCAATTTGCGGACGCTAGGAATAAAAGCCCGACTTCCAGCACATTACTTGCTTAAGTGCATACCAGCCATAGACAACACACTAACGTGACTTTATTGTTAAGTTAAACACACATCGCTTGATTTGCAGGCTTCGTTTGTAACACAAACCGGAAATGCTATAGCTATATTATTATAATGAAGTCGAAAGTGAAAGGTGAAATAAAAATCTAAACTTTGGAGGGAGGTGCCTAGGGATGCGCTCGTTTAAACGTGGGAACGAGATGCTATCTCGTGGTAATGAGATGTTATCTCTCTATAGATGTTAGCGCCTCTGAAGCCTCGCTGACGCCAACCTCACGCTGTCGTCAAAACTGAAATCGCTCGACGTGATCCTCGACTCCAAGCTGTCGTTTGACGCCCACGTCGCAATGGTGTGCAAGACGTGCAACTACCACATCTGGGCGCCACGGCACATCCGGCGACTACTACCACTTGACGTGGCGCGGTCGCTGGCCTGTTCTATCGTCGGCGCAAGGCTGGATTACTGTAATTTAGTCTTGCTCGGTGCACCGACTTCGTCAATTCGAAAGCTCCAGCGCGTCCAAAACTCATTGGCTCGAGTCGTGTTGCAGTAGCCGAGAATGTCGCACGCTCGACCGCTCCTCGAAGAACTTCACTGGTTACCGGTTATTCAGAGAATCAAGTTCAAGGTCGCAGCTCTGACATATAAGATACGCTGTACTTC
>Ga0209363_1000380_pt1 | contig 16675 bp, 17 predicted proteins | sample WorMetexBAHAMAS3_FD_187385 | JGI IMG/M metagenome (GOLD analysis project Ga0209363, IMG submission 187385) | Marine gutless worms symbiont microbial communities from Max Planck institute for Marine Microbiology, Germany - Inanidrilus exumae... | ecosystem: Host-associated > Annelida > Digestive... | reverse complement strand
CACATCCTTGTGCGAATCAAAAAGAATGATGGACACTTCGCCTACCGGACACTTTGCCTACTTGTCATTTCGCCTGCGAGACATTGCGCCTACTGGATATTTCGCCTATTGGACAGTTCGCCTACTAGACATTTCGCCTACTACCTGGACAGTTCGCCTACTAGATGCTCTTTATTTTATCAACAAGACAACCGAAATAAAATAAAATCAGATGTGTAATATAATATTTGCTTTACGTTGCAGTTACACGAACATTGAATCATATGGGCGCAGGTTGTTAGTAAGAACATTAAGGCTTAAGCGGCGTACTTCACACATCATCGGTAGTTAGGCCTACTTACTGGAATCTGGCGTCCGTCGGCAGCAGTAAAAGCAAAGATCTTAGAAAATTAACATGTTAATTTTCTCAAATCTGTGTTAAACGTCTGTTCATCAGTAGTCAAATTAAGAAAAAAGTAGTGGGGACTGGGGACGACACCGAGGCGCCGAAGAAACCACTTGCATGGCAAGTTTCAAGTTACATACCTTGCGTCTGGAAGATGATGTCTTGCGGTCCAGACTTAATACTCTGATTGCATTTATACCAGACTTCCAAGCAGCAGTTGGTAAATCGATATCCTCTGCAAATTCCTTGATTATGATTTCTTTTACGTAGCTAAACTTAACAATCGAGTTATGACCATGGTTTGATAAAATGCTCTTGTAGTCCTGAACCAGACTTTGCAGTGTACGGAATTCGTGTGCTTCAAAAATGACATGACGAACGGGGTGGCAGAAGAGGGTTTTTGCCTCTCTAAGGTTAACACCTTGCAGATGTTGAGTACTTTCATCAGAAAGAGGCTTGTTGTCACTATCTGCGCCAGCACGAGCGATGATAGCGAATTTCCAGCCCGACTGCTGCTTCGACGTCTGGTATGGATACAATCAGAATATTAAGTCTGGATCGCAAGACTACCTTCCAGACTTGAAAATTGTCCATGCATCTTTTGTTGATAGACGTGTCTTATAATTTCCTTTTCTGCACCACACACATTGTTTTATCATGCAGGACCCCAAAACTGGAGCGTAGTGTCTTTGGTGAAGTGCATCTGGCCTCTTGGAGAGGACCTATGGTATCTTGTGGATTGACATTTTCAATATTATCCTCTAATTTGCGTTTGCACTTTTCAGCCTGGCCCGAGACAGCATGCGCTTGCTAGATAACGATGTATAGTAAGCGCTATGCATATAGTAGTGGCCCTTTGGGCCTTTCTCCCAATCCACAGTTTCACGTACTTTTTCAGAACTGTCAAGTCCTTTCCATCCAAGAGCCTTCTCCTTGATGGATTCCCACTTCTCAGCAGTAATGTTATTAAGATTATCAGCTGTGGTGCATGGTGAACCACAGAGTAAGAGTAAGATGCACTACAAATCAATGGCAGTCTTGTGATGGAACTCTGCATCTCCACTTAGAGCCATTTCTTTCTGTCACTTTTCAAGGTCATGATCTACGTACAAAAGAAGGGCATCATCTGAAAATCCACGACAAAGAACACATTAGTAACATTGGCCTGCCATGACCCGTTATCGGGTTCCATAGTTTTCATTTTTCGCGCGTAGGTTCTCTTAGAACATGCATTATGGCACCATTACTGGCTTCGTAGTATTTTTTTTTCCGGACAAAATCTCGTGTGGGACTTTTAATATGGTGAAAACGGTATCTTTAAGAAATGTATAGTGGCAAAATCATTTTTGTTGCAATTTGTTTCGGGTACCCCTCTATATAGGCTATTTTGACAAGACTAATGGTAGTGGGAAACGATACATTGTTTGTCCTTCTAGCTCATCTTGGGCCAGAGATATGAAATTTTGTCATTTTTCAAGATGGCGGTCAGAAGCCATCCTAGATTTAGCCATCAGGAAGGTACCGAACCTCAACACTACCATGGCAGAGTGTTTGTCATGCCAATGTTAGTGAGAAACGACACCTTGTTTGTGTTTCTACTTCATCTGGGACCAGAGATATGGAACTTATAATTTACAAGATGGCGGATGGCGGCCATCTTGGATTTAGCCTCCAGAAAGGTACCAAAACTCACAAATTACCATCCCAGAGTGTTCGGCATGCCAATGTTAGTGGAAATCGACACCTTGATTGTCCGTTTAGCTCATCTAGGGCCAGAGATATGAAATTTCATATTTTTCAAAATGGCGGCGGCGGCCATTTTTGAAAATGGGGCTCTAGCGGAGTTAGCCGTCATTTTTGAGAGGTTCATAGGAGCTCATTTTTCTTTAAAATGGTTCAAATTGTCAAATCAATAGAGAAAAAGGTAGGAAAAGAATGGTCACGGAATTGACAATTATGACCCTACTATAACAGTTTCAGCCGCTTTTAACCTCCATTATTGTTTGTTGTTATTCACAGCTCGATGAGTCTTGCAATATTGCTAAGAAATTTTAGCAACATATGGAGAGCTGAGTGTTTGAACTAATATGAAGTATTTGTTACTGGTTTTCTGATGGTTGCTGTCAGTAAGTTGAAGGCATGAATGTTGATTGTTGTGTGTTGAATGTTGCTAGTTGAGTCAAGTACGTCTGCAGTGTCACAGTCATCAAAGTCCAATGGCAAAGAACAGAAACTCAGTGTGACTGCCAACACTGATGATGTGATCTCGCTGTCATCACTTAGTGAATTGACAGACGTGAGTGATGTGAAACGAGTTGATGGTAGTCAAGGTGACAGGGAGACAGAGTGTCTGGACCACAGTCTGTTGACGCCAGACATTCCTATGATGTCAGAACACATGTTGACATCTGAACATGTGGCTAGTGGAGGTTCAGTGGTGGACACATGCCAACAGACTGATAGTGACGTCTGTGAGAAACTGGTGTTGTTGTCTAATGGAGATGAGCACATATGTGATGCTGTTGATCAGTTAGACGCACGCAGCCAGCGACAGTCTGATGTAAGCGAGCTGTCAGCAGTCAACGTTGATGCTGCAACTGATTCACAGATCTCGACGTCTAGTAGCAAGTATCCTTATGTAACAACTGATTCGATACTCAGTCACACAGATCAGTCAAAGCAGGATCACTCCGTGATTTCATCCAGTTTGAAGAACATCTCACAGAATGAAGATCAGGACTTGGTCTACATTGTTTTCAGTAAGTCTAGCAGTGTACAAGTATTCTCCACCCGATAGTGTTGGCGAAGGCATTACGTTTTTAGGCTGTCCCGTTGTCCCGTTCATCTTCCGTTCGTTTGTCCAGTCAGATACTGTTACCGCAGTATATCGTGAACGGCTTGAACAATTTCGATGAAACTGATTAGGAATAACCACTAGCCCGTACTGATGACGTGCACAGATTTTGTAGGGCCAAAGGTCAAGTGGTGGCGAAGTCATCCACGTCGACGCTGGGGCATTGAAATCCATCTTCTAATTACGGCTGGTTATAGGCTGGAAGAGCCTATATTGGAAATACTCTATGGAACAAAAAAGTTCTTCACATGTTCGGCAGAGTCGGCAATAACTTTGCCGAAAGTGAATCGATTTGGACGAAATCTGGAACAAATGTGAAAGGCTGGCCCTGGTAGATTTTGGGAGCAATCTGCGTAGTAACGACAGTTTGAGCGGGATCGTTAAAAAAACGCAAAAATTGCACACAAAATTTCCAGGTCTTGCAACTTCAGGCCGTCATAAGTTCGCAATGATTACATATCGTTGGAAATTCACGTCCAAATGGTCCCTCTACGGGATGTCTAGTTTCCATTTTTACCATTAGAATCAATTCAACTTCTTTAGCCTGGGCTCTACATTCCGTATAAGAAAGGTGCCTACCCATATTTTCGCTACGTCCGATGTTCGACACTGCGTATTAAAACCAATAGTATGCCGCAGTGCTGGTGCAGCCTATCGAGCAATATATGGAAGAAAAGCAGACTGAATTGGAAACTGAAAATAAGTAACACGGTAGATAACGCTGGCATCACTCTAGTCGCAGGCACGTGACACTAGGTATCATCAAATGTAGGAACTAAACAGCTTGTGCATCAGTGAATAAGTAAACAGTTGTGTCACCTGTCGAGTACGCCGGTGGGAAATGCTCTCTTTGTGTGTCTCCAGATACACTGCAACCCGTCTAGTTTATTGTTTTTGACTAGTATACAAACTCGGTTACATGTTAGTATCAATTTTGCTTTAATAAGTTGCTGCCTTTCACTTGCAGCCTTTATTGTAAATTTTAACATGGTTAGACGTTGTTTTTCCTTGATTGTATGTAAAACCTGGTATTGTAGATTGTAGAAAAGTTAGCATAGTTGCTATAAATAAAATAAAGGTAAACATAAAGGCTACCCATACTCGTTACCGAGCGTTGGGCTTGGAGCAGATTCTGGTGGACAAGCAGTCAGCCTGCAGGTGGCTATAAGTCATCCACCCGGAGGTAGGCTGCCATTACTTTCCGCCAGGCCTGCGGTTACCTTCCCAGCCGCAGAGCATCACTGCCCCTTGCTCCTATACTGCTTGGTGACAGAGGCACATAGGTGTTAATAACTTGCCGAAGGTTGTTACGCAGCTTTGCTTCGAGTAGGATTTGAACCCACGACTTGTTGATCGCAAGTCCAGTGCTCTACCGGTTGCACCACCATGCCACCTAGTATAAAGAAAATAACAGACTTGAAATTATTGGGTGTTATTTCTTATGGAAGCATATTCTGTGGCTGACATTTGGCCTGTGTTAGACTTGCTGAATTTGCTGCGTGAGCTGGTGCCACAGTTGTCAGCTGCTGATCGAGACAAACTGTTTAAACACGTTCTCAGACCAGATGTTCTCATTGTACTGGCAAATCATGCTGCTGTGGAAATCCGTATAGCTGTCATACAAGTAAGTAATGTATGTGTTCTTTGATACTTGTGCTTATTGTGCAGATGGATAAAATGTAGTGAGTTAGTGAATTTAGATGACAAATAGTTTGCAGTAGGTTGATGAATGTTTGCTCATTTGCACATTCGTGTATTTTACATAATGTCATTGTAATTGTTATTAAATTAGTTAATCTACTAACTGCAGTATGTTTGTTTATGACAGATCAAAGAATGTTAATATTACAGCAGATAACTGCAAGTGACTTTTTGTTGTGTAAGATACTTTTAATGTAATTGATTAAGTTATTTTGGTAAAAAGCATCTTGGGAAAAGTATCTTAACTTTTGTCAAGACAGTTTCAGTAAGTATTGTGAAGATAAAAGGGGGTGGTGGGGGCAGGTCTAGTACTTTGGGCGGAAGGTCCCGGGTGCTTCTTTTGGGTTTGGCATAAGAGAAGCAATCCAGGCCAGACCCACACGTTAAAGGTATTATACAACGAGAGTCGTTAGGCACTGATATGATATAGGAACTGATGACCAGCCATTACACAAGATATTACATTGAACTGATGAATAGGTCTTGTGGTTGGTTAGTTTCCACTCTGTTGTAGGTGCTAGCATAATAACTTAAATGAACCTCCCGTATCCATTCCCATTTTGGGTCATAGCTAAACAAAATGGCTACTAGGTCGGAAGGTTACTGTATCCTTAACCTGGCGGAACTAAATCTTCACCCAAGACTCCTTGTCCCCGATATAGCCAACCATCTGAAGATAAAAGATAAAGATACTTTTAAAAAGTTTTTTGAATATACAAATAGGATACTATCTTGTATCTTCAAGATACAAAATACTCTCTTGAAATTAGTACAAGATACAAGATACTGTTTTGAAGATATTATCTTGTATAACACTATCAAGAAGTCATCATTAGTTCCATCATTTCAGATGGACATGTATGATAAATGTGAATAAATAGTGAGTGTGTTCTTTGCAGCTTTTCGTCGTCTGCAAGTCATTAAATATTGTTGTCATCATAACTTTTTTTATATGAATTAGTATATCTATACATTTTATGAGTGTAAAGCAGAATCGTTTCACGTGTGAAGGGTTGGCGATAATAGTGGTTGTGAACGTTGTGGTGTGGTGTAGTTATTTCGCTGCTGCTTGCCACTACTGAATGCTGTTGAGAGAAGAAGATTCGATAAGCGTCGAGGTTTTCATCTGTTGTGCAGTCAGTTACATCAGTACTCCATCAACAAGCAGCTTGCTGATGTCTGCTTGCAGCTTGTCCTCAACTGTGATGATGTCTTCTCTGATTCTGTGTCAGTGAATTCAGTCTGCCTTTTGATTTCTAAATTTCTAAATGTTGTCTTTCCCATCTTTGGAGTGGGTAGCGATAGAGGCATTATATTTGTTGCATAGGTTGACCACCGCAAGTCCTAACCTCTGGATGACAAACGCTTCCTCAGAGGGCAATGGGGCATTGTCAGCATCATACGGCTTTTTAAAATTTTGGGGTCCCATCCTGTGTTCCAAGTTGGTGACGCTATGCACTTCAGATTTGTTAAATGAATTGAGTCAGGTAAGTGCCAGTCCAATCATGACATTACCCCAAAAGGAGAATGTTCAGGGTGACATAACAAATTTTAAAATTTTTGGGCCTGAATCCTATCTTTGGAATAAGTGGAGCTAGGTGTTTCAAATTTGGTATTCAGGTTAATTTTAGCAAGTACTAGCTTACGCATGATCAAGTACCCGCATGTTAGGGTCATGTGATGTGTTTAAATATTCATATAATAAGTGATATTATCTCGGAAACGGTACAAAATTGACACAGTTACAGTGAAACAACAATAGGAAATCATATGTGGCCTATTGAGTGGCACTAATATCAATGACAATGTAACATTGATGGTTGCTTCAGAATTTCAAAACCTTTCTAACTCCCCCACTTCAGAATGTGTGGCATATATTAGCTATTATAAAAACAAAAACTGGCTTCAGTTTCTCTTCATTGTAAAAGCCGCCGTTCTAAAACAGCAAATATCACAATTTTATCCGCCAATTCAATGCACAGAAGCTAGCGATCACATTTATTTCAGTCAGCGGCCTGTCATAAATGAAAAAGCTCTCTTCTGTGCTTAGAATTTGCAGGTACAACTTTGATATTTGCTGTTTTAGAATGGCGGCTTTTACAATGAAGAGAAACTGAAGCCAGATTTTGTTTTTTTGTAATTTTTGCGGTTTTATTAGGTGAAATAGCTAAAGTAGATAGCGTAGCATATAATTCTACTTTTGCCTACTCGGTGTATGGCACTTTTGACACCATCATTCGAACAATATTGTTCTATGGCCAATTTTCCATTTTTCAAGATGGCGGCCGTTCGTCATCTTATTCATCTTGCTTTTTATAAGTTGGAAATTTTAACTTCCGATCCAGTTCTTAAGCCCATTATGTGTCATTGTGCCAAATTTCGCGAAGATCGGTCAAACCGTTCCGGATATATGACCGATTTTTCCATTTTTAAGATAGTGGCCATCCGCCATCTTGAATTTTCAACATTTGGAAATTTTAACTTCCGGTCCGGTTTGGAGGTCGAACATGCGTCATTGTGCCAAATTTCGCGAATATCGGTCAAAAAGGTCGGAGATATGGCAGATTTTCTATTTTCAAATTAATCTTCCATTAACGTTGATGGGAGATTAATTTCCATTAACTAATGGGAGCTAATCTCCCATCAACGTTAATGGGAGATTAATTTGAGGTGGAAAAACCGGCCGTAAGCAACAGCTCCCATACCCAGAAACGGTGCAAGACAGAGACATAGTTACTATGGAACGCTAATAGGAACTTGTATCCGCTCTATCAAATGGCACTACTGCAATAGCGCCAGTGACCTTGAGTAAGAAAAGGAAAGGAAAGGAAAGAAGGAAGAGTATTTATATAGCGCCATTTACTACGCAAGCATAGATAGTCTCAAAGACTTAGATCTTTAATAACTGCGCTACTTTCTCGACATTTTTCCACTCATCATCAGATAACATCTTGTTGAATTGATTACGCGAACTACTCAAGCAGCATTGTGTCGACACTTGAATTTTCATGACACTGTTCAGCATGAACAGAAGAACGTCTGATTCATCAGCCACTGCAGATTCACGCCGGCGTGGACGAAAATTTTTAGTGGCGGTGGCTTTCGGCGCGGATTGTATATTTCAGTAACTAAAAAATCCGGCGGCGGCGGCGCCACCGGCGCGGCGCAGAGTTGTATCTAGTTACATGCAGTCGCGTACATTGTATGAGTGTTAGTCTGTTGGAAGTGAGATAAGGTAGTGATGTTGCTACAGACCACTTCAGCACTTTTTTTGCTGGAGATATGAATTGTTCGTCGCAAAACATTCACTGCTGGTCGCAAATAGTTTGACCATGTTGACCTACTTATATATGCGCTGAATCGTGTATGTCGCCCGCCTCGCGCTGTGTGGAAACTGTTGTTCACACTGCACCTGTGGAGGCCGGGAGCAACGTGGTGTCAAGGTCAGTGTCGTTCAACTACTGGCTGCCGGCTACACACTGTGCCTTAGAATGTAAACAATCCACCATCGCGATCAGCTGATCGATCAGTGGTGATCGGCTGGTTAAACGTTCAGTCTTTATTAGGGTCATATTTGGGGGTTTCGTGACCATTCTCTCTGAACCTAGGTTTCTCAATGGATTTGGCAATACTTTGGCGAACAGATGGAGGCCATCAACGATGTCATCACGTACCGCAGACTTGACGTTCTTGTGCTGACCGAGACGTGGCACTTGTCCGTCAATGATATGCGACTACGACTTGCGACACCAGTCGACTGTGCAGTCGTCAACACTCCACATTGCTCTGGTCGTGGTGCAGGCATCACAGTTATTTATCGTCGTCAGATAAAATGTTCGCAAATGCAGCTGCCACTACTTACCACGTTCAAAGCCATCTGCATCTGTATGACAACTGCCAGTTGCCCAATTATTCTACTTAACATCTACCATTCCGACAGGTCGATCGCAATGAAGTGAGACTGGCACTGTGGACTAGTGCACTGTCCCAGGCCGTAGTCGAGGGTGTCGATGTTGACAAGCACTTTAAGCCCTACGACTCGTTGTCAATAATGCAAGGGAAGAACCGTGACATCCCCAGCGCTACACAGCACACAGCTGATGAGTTCATGGAATTCTTTTGTTGATGAGATCATGGCCGACACAGTGGCGACCCCGTCGCCTGTCGTCACTGACACAGCAGGTGCGTCGTCATCATCGTTTCGTCTTTTCACTTGCCAGGAAGTTTGTCAGATTATCTTGTTTTCTCCTGTGAAATCTCGTTCTCTGGATCCTTTTTCTGCCTTTCTGATATGTGAATACGTCGACCTGCTGACACCATACATCGCGGCGATTGTCAATGCATCATTCATTCAACTACCAGATACCACGAAGCGTGCCATTGTATCACCCTGCCTTAAAAAGCCTGGTCTGGATACCACCAACCTGGCTAACTTCCGACCTGTGTCCAGTCTATCGTTTCTCTCAGAAGTGGTCGAGAAAGCAGTGGCTCGACAGCTGACTGATCACTTGTTTAATCACAAGCTCTTGCCGTGTCGTCAATCAGCTTACCAACTCCACCTTTCTATGGAGACGGCCATGCTCAGAGTACTTTCAGATGCGCTAACAGCTGCTAACAGCCGACGAGTGACACTGCTTGGTATCCTTGACATGTCAGCTGCATTTGACTGCGTCGAGCACAGTCTTCTTCTGGAGCGTCTAGAGAAGAACTTAGGCCTGGCAGAAGTCGTTTTGCGATGGCTGAAGTCATTTCTAAGCGACCGAACATAGGAGGCTTTTTACAATGGTGGATCGACTGCCGCTCAACGCGTGCATCACGGAGTTCCACGAGGTTTAGGTCAGTCCTCGGCCCATTGTTGTTCAATTTGTACACTGTGGACGTCAGTCTAGTCGTTGCTCAACCTGGTCTGCAGCTATACCAATACGCCGACGACTGTCAGGTGTACGTCAGCGCTCTGGTCGATGAGGCTTCAACGACTGTTGCTAGGTTGTCTCGCTGCATTACTGATGTGGCAGGTTGAGTGCAAGCCGGCTGCATCTGAACGCGGCAAAGACAGTCCTCATCTTGCTTGTTGTATATCACTGTGTATATCTATGGATGTTTTTCGCATATTTTTGGTCTACCACAAGTTGGTGAATAAAGATCTATTTATATATAGCCAGCTCACTGCCACCTTCAGTTGTTTTCATCATCTTCAGTTGTCAGTCAGTTTCAAGTGCTCAGTTACAATTACAGTTTAAGTCTCAGCGATCGGGCATTTTCTGTTGCCTGACCAAGCCAAGAATTTGGAACAGTCTGCCTACACGAGTCCGTCAGCCTGATTTGTCAATTCACAGTTTTTACCGGAAGCTGAAGACGTATTTTGTTGTTCGAGGCACCAGCGCCTAGTGACTGTTGCTTTTAGGTGCTGTGTATAAATTTGCTTACTTACGTACTTTACTTACTAATAGCAGTGATATATGGCCTATTACATAGTGCTACTTTTGATAACCATGTGTGACCGTCATCGTTATTTTTGTATTGTAAATCTATACAAATTGGGTTTTATGTAGTTGTGCAGCAATTGAGAACTGCTGCTGATGCATGATCTGTTTGCAATGGCCAAGTTAGTTGTTATTCCATATTCGTAAGTTTCGTCATTAAGCTGTTATGCTTGTGTTTATAGCCACTGGACATGCGTGCATCTGACTGGTCTGTTTGCTGTTCAGTGTGAGAGGTTCAGGTTGAGCATTTTGCAGTCTGAATGCTGTGAATGCTGTATCGTAGTGTGCGGTCTGGAGAGAGACGCTGAGGCTGAACTAGTTGCTGTTTGAATGTTTTACTGTAGCACTGAGGTGATCCAAGTTGCTGAGCCAGCAGCTGTTGTTCTGCTTCTTTCATTACTTCACAACGCCACAGTTGACTCTTCTCTTTTACGTGTGCTGCTGCAGCTTCTACTGAAGGTAGGAGAATTGATCAACAATGTGAGTTGAATAATTGTAACAATATCCGTTTTACGGCCATTATACAGGTCAACATGCGTTAGCTGGCACCACCAATAAAGAACTGGAGAATTTTGTCGGAGCATGGTTTTATTGCTTGCATGCCGTTGCTGATGGAAAGTATAGGACTAAGACACTAGAGTCCTGAACAGTTTAACCTATACCGTCTCTGTACCATAGAGTACAAACAAGAAGCACAGCTACGGCAGGGGACTGCACGACGTGCTGTGTTAGTAAAGTGCTATGTTTCACGAGGTATGGGAGTTATAAAGGTTTCAAACAGCAAAAATGAGCTTCAAGGTCATTCATTGGCTTTCGTAATGGTGCCGTTCGATAGGCCACATGTTAACTTTTGCTGGTTTGAATAAACGTTTGTAAGACAAATCATTCTGTCATTATGTCATTCAAACACAACAACAAACAGGAAACGAGGAAACGAGAAAAGTCAAGGTCACCCACATACATAGAATAGTTAATCAATAGTTGACGTACTGTGTACACTCCCACTCGACAACTGTTAGGCCTATGATGACATGCACATCAAATGTCGTTAAATGTCACACGAAACGAAAAGAATGTCACATACACGTTAACAGCCATAAGCAAGTTGTTCACATTAACGAAACTAATTATGGCAATGCAAACAATAAACTAAACAAGTGACATCAGTAGTCTCAGTTCTTCGAACTTGGGTCTTGGTAAGGGTTTGGTGAGGGCATCCGCGATCATACTGTCAGTTTCACAGTAAACCAAGTTTATCACATTGCAGTCCACAAGATCGCAGAGATAATAAGCACGTCAATGTGCTTTGTATGAGCATTCAGCTTTTCACTGTTAGCAAGCTTGATACATCCCTGGTTATCTTCATATATCGTTGTCGATTGTGCCGAGGGTATACCAAGATCAATGAGCAATTGACGTAACCAGACCGCTTCTTGACTTGTGTATGCTGCAGATACATATTCAGCTTCAGTTGACGACAGAGCAACTGAAACTTGCTTTTTACTGGACCACGACACAGCTACTTCACCAAGTTTGTAAAAGTAACCACTTGTTGACTTTCTGTCAGCAGTATTACCTGCCCAGTCAGCATCTGCATAACCAGTAAGTTGCAGATTATTGTCAGCAAAAATCTTAAGCTTCATATCAACAGTCTTTTTCAGGTACTTCATGACTCTCTTCAATGCATGCCAGTCTCTCTGACGTGGATTGCTGACACGCCTACATAGAATTCCAATAGCAGCTGTCAGGACGAGTAGCAGTAGCCACATACAACATTGCCCCCCACTGCTTTCCTGTATAATTCATTGTCAGGCAAGAGGTCATATTCACCTTCAAGCTTTGGATAAGCTGTGTCCATCGGTGTAGATGCACCTTTAGTGTCCTTCATTCCAAACTGATCAAGAATAGCTGCAATTTTTGCACTTTGACTCAGTAGGAAACTTCCATCAGCTTCACGCTCAATCTGAATTCCAAGATAATAGCTGACTTCTCCAAGATCATTCATCGTGAAATGTTTATTCATCAGCTTTGCAAACTTCACAATGGCGTCATCAGATTCATGTACAACAATCAAGTCATCGACATACATCAAAACATATATCCACTTTCCATGTTCAAACTTGGAGTACAAACATTGATCAGCTTTGCTTCGCACAAATCCATTCGCAAGCAAAATTTTGTTCACTTTAGTGTTCCATGCTCTGGCTGACTGCTTAAAACCATACAGAGATCTTTGCAGTTTGCAAACAAGATGTTCTTCTCCATGTGTTACATAACTTTCAGGCTGAGACATGTACAAATCTTCCTCAATGTCACCATTCAGAAAAGCTGTTTTAATGTCAAAATTCTTCACTTTCATCTGTTTCGCGGCTGCAATGGCAAGTAGTGTTCTGAAAGTACTCTGCTTTGCTACTGGAGCAAAAGTGGCATCATAATCTTCACCATATTTCTGAGAATATCCCTTCGCAACTTGTCTGGCTTTGTATCAATGTACTTTATTTTCAGAATCACGTTTAATTTTGAACACCCATTTGTATCCTACTGCTTGCTTTCCTGGTGGGAGTTCTGTAAGTTGCCACGTTTCAAGTTCTTTTAGTGACTGTATCTCTTCGTCTGCAGCTTTAATCCACTTCAACTTTTCATGTTGAGGTAATTTCTGCATCTCTGCCCAAGATTCAGGTTCTGAAGATAACTCAGTTCTAGCCATGTATGACATACAGTAACGTTTCGCTGGTATGCCTATATTCTGACTTGTTGATCTTCTGACAGGTTCTGCTTTGTCATTTAATTCGTTTTCAGTCACTGCTTCTGTTTCTGACACTGATTCTTCAATACTGATCTCAATCTGTTTATCATCACTCTCTGTGTGTTGATCTGGAACACAGCACTCATTTTCTACATTGGTAGAACTGACTGGCTGTGACTGAACAGTGTCTGACACAACAATAAATTTCTCAGCTGTAACAAATCCTTTATCAAAAATCACACTACGACTAATGGTGACCTTACATGTACTAGGATTCAGGATTCTGTAACCATTTGATGCTTCACCGTAACCAACTAAGACTCCGTCAACTGAATGTGAGTCCCATTTTGTTCTCTTTTCTGTGGGAACATAAGCATATGCTTTGCTTCCGAAAACTCTGATATGCTACAAATCAGGTTTTCCTCCATTCCACACTTCATATGGAGTCTTGCCTGTGGCTTTGGTTGGTAAGCGGTTCTGCACATAACAAGCCATCATAATAGCTTCGCCCCAATACTTCGTTGCTAGACCTGCGTCAAATAACATACTTCGGGCACTTTCACAGAGATGTCTGTTCTTTTTCTCTGCTATTCCATTCTGCTGAGGAGAAAATGGCACAGTTGTCTGAAATTCAATTCCAGCTTTCTTCAGAACTGTTTGTGTATTATGGCCTGTATATTCTGTGCCATTATCACTTTGAAGAAGCTTCGGCATTCTGCCAAACTTGTTGCTAACATAAGCAATATATTCTTGTAACTTGCCCGGAACTTCATCTTTGCTGTGCAACAAATATAAAACAGTGTAACGCGAAAAGTCGTCAATAAGTGTCAGAAAATACTTCTTTCCACCAGGAGTTTCTGTTGACATCGGACCACATACGTCGGTGTGTATAAGATCCAGGCACTTACCACAACGTCGTCTACTGCACTTCGGAAATGACGTTCGTGCCATTTTCCCTTTTATGCAACTAATGCACTTCATCCGAGCACAACATGTGTCAATACTGACACCTAGGCCTAATCTTCTCGACTGATTCGTTTCACTGCATCAGGGTCTCTGTGCCCTAATCTTCTATGCCACTGATGAATACAGTTGTGATGTTCACTATTCACAAGATTCGCCTTTTCACAACTCAGCTGATACAAGTCATCAGTAATTTTACCTTCGGCATAGGTTTTGTCAGCTTTAAGAATGCTGCAGTTGTCTCCTTCAAACTTAACAACATTACCCTGCTTGGTAAGTTTCTTAACTGACAGCAGATTAGAGTTTAACGTAGGTACATACAGTACATCCTTTACTGGAATTTTATTTGTCATATCTGAAACCTTACAATGGAGGTAACCATCCCCCACTCCTTCAGATTTCATATGCTGACCATTAGCTACTGTAATCGTTTTATTTCCAGTTTCACGAAACTCTGTAAAGAAACTGCGATCATTTGTCATGTGACTGGTGGCACCGGAATCAATGTACCAACCGGCGGACGGCAATGTACCGACATTTACCTGAAATGCTACATTATCTGAACTTCTGACTTCATTACTGACAGAACTTTGTACTTTCTGAGTACTACTGCGCTTCCTCAGCTCACTCATTTTAGCCTTCCAAGCTCTACAATCCTTCTTCAAATGTCCTGATTTTTTACAATAGAAACAATCATGTGTCTCACTTCTGGTTTTAATTTTATTTAAATTTAAAGCTTTTAGTGCTGTTGCTGATTTATCGTTATTTTCTGTTCTACGTTTGAACTCATCGATTAATTTGCCCTTGACATACTCCAGTGTCAACTCATCATCGGGTCTGGCATCAAGAGCCGTTTGGTCCATTACAAATTAGAGATCTAAAGAAATCCAAGATGGCAGCGGCCGGCATCCTAACAATTTAAAAAATACAATATTTCTGCAACGGTTTGACCGATCTGCACAGCATTTGGCATAATGACGCATATTGGTCTTCCGAACCAGGGTGCTATTCACTAAAGTTCGAACGCCAGTGTCTGGTACATCGGTTGCGGTAGGTGGTAGAGTGCCTCGACAATGACATCACGAACGCCAGCACACACACATACCCACAGTAGCTCGAACAACGGGTGAGTCGCTGGGACTCATCCAGACTGTCCCCGAAAGCTGACTGTTGACGTACACTGCGACGCCGCCGCCTTTACGATCAGCGCCTTGTCTCTGGAATACAGAGTAGCCTGTGATAGCGTCAAAGTGATCAGCGTAGCTTGTCTGTTTCAGATGTGTCTCAGTTATAACAGCATCAGCTGACAGATGCTGGATGGCGTGTGGCTTGGTTATAGAGGCGGCGTTAAGTATGTAGAAGGTCGGCAGAGCTAGATTCATAGCTGTCGTAGTAACGGCATGTGGTGAAGTTGTGCTACATCGACGGATGACCGTTCTCACAGGTTGTTGATCTTGGCGCCGTGTTGCTCGATTGACCGCAAGTCGATTGCCAACGATAACAGACACCATACTGGGCAGTGCGGGATTCCCCTGAGACTGTCGGTGACGTAACGAGTCATGCAGCCTCTATGGTGTTTCCCAGCCCGGCATCCCCGGCGTTGAAGCCCTAGCTGGGCAATGACATCATGTGTTTGTTGACAAAGTCTACTAAAGGTGTAATGTCTGGCTTGTTGCATGGTCAAAGTTCGCCACACTTGACTGAACGCCATTGATTTTTATTGTAGGTAATTCAGTCAAAATACTCGTTGAAATTCCAGTGAAACAACAATAAGCATATGTCCGTAATCTCCCGAACGTAAGCTTTCAGGTGATGTATGTTAGAAACAATAACTCCAACAATAACTCGTTAAAAACATAGTTAAAGACTAGCATAGAATCAGACAACTGCAGCCTACAACGGCGCAACACGTGAAAAGGGTAGTTGAAGAACATGTGATATGTGATAAGAATGGATTCATACGTCGCAGTCGACAGCCGCTGCCGCCGGGTAAATTGTCGGCTAGCCGCATTAACTTTTCCAGCCGATGGATGTAAGACCCATGTTTCGAGCTATGGACATAGTTTCATGAGTTCTTGCTCTGTCGGTGTTATAAGTAGCAGGCCAGAGTCCATGCGGTCAGTTGCTCTGCTTGGGAGGGCGGTGTCACTTCTCAGAGTAATTAACGGCGCCCGCCTATTACCGCGGGGACCGAGCAGGAAACTGCCAAGGCACCGTGCTGCGACTTGTGTGACAGAGCTGCATTATGGACTCCTTAATGGTGCTATCAATAAGCAGTCCATATGCAGTTACATCGCCTACGTTTACGCGTCAGACTCTCATCTGTTATCGGTACACCGTTGTCGTCCAGCTTGTTGACGTCTTCAGTAGCATCAACAGTCAGCATGAATGAACAGCTCGAGTAGTGTAGATAGTTGTTCCGCACATTTATTGCAAAACTAAAGTGCGTAAAAGTGCGTTGAAAAGTGCATTCATTATCAATTGTAAGTTATGTTCTGTGGTGTAATCGCATCTTGAAAGTTAGAATGTAAGTGTAAGAGCAG
>Ga0209363_1000379_pt1 | contig 16677 bp, 9 predicted proteins | sample WorMetexBAHAMAS3_FD_187385 | JGI IMG/M metagenome (GOLD analysis project Ga0209363, IMG submission 187385) | Marine gutless worms symbiont microbial communities from Max Planck institute for Marine Microbiology, Germany - Inanidrilus exumae... | ecosystem: Host-associated > Annelida > Digestive... | reverse complement strand
GGCATGCAGCGTCCGAAGTGTCTCGGCAGCGTGTCGATGAGGTTGTTGCTGACGTTGAGCGACTCCAGTCGACCGCACGACTCAACACCGTCCACCGACCGCAGCTGGTTCCTCGTCAAACTGACCGAGACGAGTCTCGGCAGTAGGGAGCGAGTCCACGACCCGGGTACCACCTTCATCGGTGTCCACGTGACCGACAGCGACTCGAGGCGGGCGAGGTGCGCCACGTGCCTGGTCAAAGACGTCATCAGTTCGTCGCTGGCGTCCTCGACGTCCAGCCGCTCAACGTCGGCCAGCTGACGCCAGAGTTCGCCACTGCGTGTAGTGACGTCACGAACGTCGCCCGTCAGCAGCGCGCAACGCACCTGTCTGTCGCCATCTTGGATCACGTGGACAGCAACGGGCGAATGACAGGCGAGGATGGGACCAATCGGCGTCGACTTTCGCCTGTCAGCCACCGCTACGTCGCACATGTAACCAAAATTGCTCAATAATGTACACAGAACATATTTCTTTGATCAATAATATTTTGCTTTTAATGATTTCGCATTCGTCGTCCAATTTAAATACAAGTACTAATAAAATTATTGGCTCTAGTTTTATGCTATCATCCTTTTACTTCGCCACCGCTAGCCGTACGAAGTAGGCTATTGCGATAAGCATTGTCTATGTGTCTGACTCCCTGTTTGTCTGTCTCTCCGCTCACACACCTCAAAACCCACTGTCGAAATATCACCGAATTTTTGAACACGTTATCTGTGGCCGTGGCTTGATCCTTCCCTGGCGGCAACGTAATACGTCCGGTTTTGTGGATGACATCATGTTTTCATATAATGGACCGAATAGGCCAGAAGCAAAAACGACGCGTATATCTCGTCTCGTCCAATTCGCCAGGTGGTGGCACCAGGTCGAAGTCTGCAGTCTCAGCATTGTATACTCTGCAAGACTCTATTTTCAGGGAGTACGTTGTTTCAGACAGGGGTCTCTGTTATGTACAAAATTAACCAGCATACACAGTTAAATGCTCAATGATCGTTGCAGCCTGGCGATTTCAGTGTCGACCAAGAACCTCAGCTATTGCAGAATGACCGCGCGACGCTATACGTTATTAAGTTCATATGTTTCACGAAGTATGGCAGTAAGAAAGGTTTCAATTAGCAAAAGTAACCTTCAAGGTCATTCAAGGGCATTGGCACTGGTGCCATTCGACAGGCCACACTGATTTCCTACTATAGTCCGCCATTGCAACTAGGCCTATGTCTCTATCTTGCACCGTTAACGAGATATTATCACTTATTTCCCAAAAACGTAAAAGAGGCCATGTGACTCTGACCACATCCCTATACTCCTGTGCATCAATCAGCACACAAAATTTGAAGTGCCTAGCTTTACCAATTCCAAAGAATTTCCACCTGCATACGAAATTTGGCGGCTGTCGCTTCAGCCGTTCCGGAGATATGACTGCGGGCGTCGAAACTGAAAATGGGTCATGTGACCCTGACCACGCCCTTTTAGGCGTGGTTTGACACTTGAAAGTTAGGATTTGATACAGTCTACCTGTGTGCAAAATTTGACGATTCTGCCTTTGGCCGTCCCAGATATATCATTGGGTCTAAAAATGTAAAGTGGGTGCGCGACCCTGATTTGCCATTCTTATGCTGGGACATGACATAAAACTTGACGACTGTAGCTTAAGCCGTTACAGAGATATGGTTGGTGCCCACAAAAATTTAAATGGTTTACGTGACCTGACCACGCCCCTTTCAGGGTTGGTTTGCCATCCGTTGGCTAGCACTTGCTACGACCAGCCTATCTACCAAATTCGAAGTCTCTATATACACCCACCACGTAGATATGACAGCCGATACAAAATGTCGAAAATGGGGTGGTTTGAGGTAGTTATGTGTCAATCAAAGTCACTGAAAATAGCGCCCTTCGATAGAGGGCATACGAGTTCCTATTAGCGTTCCACAGTAACTGTGTCCTGATCTTGCACCGTTTCTGAGATATAGCGAAATATTGGTGGACAATCGCCGATCTAAACATACCCCACCTCTATTTGGCGCCCCGTTGGGGTGACCCCGTCGAATTTTGCCGAGATTTTTGGCGTCAGAAAACTAGACTCCCTGGGCTATCGTATGGCATTGTTTGCGTGATCTTATGTTTAGCCGTTTTGGTACAACACTGGCGTGTGACAAACAGACGGACGGACACACGACGACAGCATATACCGCGATAGCATAGCGTTGCGCGTTAAAACTACACGAATTACAATGAAGTTGGTATAAGTACTTTTAAAGTTTTACAAGTCTCCGCTGCCGCGAACAGACCCGCGCGACGCAGAGGCTCAGCGCATGCTAAATATTCCGTATCGCATCAAACCATTTCTTTTACTCGGCCTAGATGCTAAATACAAATCTCAACGATGGGTGTGATCAACAGTTGTCCGACGACCATCAGAACGTATGACACTCACCGGCAAACTAAGTTGACAGCGATTGAGACGATCAGCCTTTCTAGAGGTAGGCCCTATGGTTGGTGGCCACCAAAATTTAAATGGTTCACGTGACCTAATCACGCCCTTTTCGGGGACGGTTTGCCATCCGTGGGCTAGCCGTTGCTACCATCAACCTATCTACCAAATTTGAAATCTCTAACTCTACTCACTAAAACATATGAAAGGCGATACAAAAATGTCGACAATGGGGTTGTTTGGGTCACTCAAGATCACCGGAAATAGCACCAATCCATATAGGACATAAGAGTTCCTATTAGCGTTCCATAGTAACAATGTCCCTGTCTTGCATCGTTTCTGATATAGTGAGATATTGGTCGAAAATCGCCGTTTTAACACACCCACCTCTATTTGGCGCCCCCGATGGAGGTGATCCCGTCGGAATTTCGCCGAATTTTGGCAACGGAAAACATGAGTCCCTGGGCTATCGTATGGCGTTGTTTGCGTAATCTTAACGTTTAGCCGTTTTGGTACAATACCGCGGCGTGTGACAGACGGACGGAAAGACACATGACGACAGCATAGCATAGCGTCGCGCGGTAAAACTACAAAAATTACAATAAAGCTGGCCTAAAGTACTTAATTGGAGTTACTATATCGATTGACTATGGTTCGGGCTTACCTCTGAGTCGATGTCTGAACGACCGGCTACGGACGATCGGTCGTTCGGACCTAATCATCTCATCTGTTTGAACGTCTTCTTCCACGTCTCCGTTAGTAGCCATCGTTAACTAGTTGGACAAGTCATACACAGCATCTGTAACAACTCGCACTGCACAGCGAAGCTTCGCTTTCAACACTGTCGCCGCGAAAATCGACAGCTCTAGACGGCATATCGCCGTTGCTAGCATCACATAACAGCAACTGTGACCACTACTGAAGCGATGTATTCACACGAAACTATACGGTACTGCCGAATTCCGCACCGTTGACATCCTGGGCAACACAGCTGCAGCAGCCCAGATTACAACCAGGAATTAATGTGTTGATGCGGCCCTCAGCCTCGTATGCAGCTCGGATGCAGTTGTCGATAATAACATCCGCGACTGACGCTGTTTACGCTCGACACTGTACAGCCATCTCCTGTCTGGCTGTTGGCAATTTCTCAACAACCGCTTTAACCGATACGTTTACAACATCTCGTTTCAGTTAGGCTACTCAGTGAACTTGGGCGCATCAAAAATATCTGCTCTGTATCCATGTATTTTACTTCTATTTGCGCTTCAACTTCAACACAACAGCCAGAACATTCTTTACACCTATTGCACGCCCACTGCATATTTCTTCGATAGGCCATATATAACTTCGTACTATTTGTCTGTAGCAATGTCCCGTTTCCGAGATAATTATTGTCACTTTCACAGTGTAACTAGCTGACCTCAAGAAGTCCTTCATTTTCGATACGGTAGTCAAAATTATACGTCACTTACATTTTCCGATTCGTGTATAATTACATTACAAAACAAAAATGGCTTTACTTTTTCTTTTGTAGCGGTATTTAATCTGTCGCCGTTAACATTGTGCATAAACTGCATTCCTTACATTTAAACAATGCATTCCGAAAAAGAACCGTAGTGTGTTGCCAATTGCAATGGCAAGGCATGCAGGCCCTAAAAGCTAAAAATTAGCCCTGTACGAGACTGACGGTCGACTCTTCGCCACTGACGTTTCTGCCAACTGTCACACGACACAAAAACTAGACCAAATATAAAACATCCGGCCCAATCAAATTTAGATATTATGCCCTAGTTTAAGAATCCGTGGTCAGTTGCCAGCTCCCACTGTAAATGGCGGAGATAGCTTTTGAAAATGGCCAGATTTCCAACTTTGAAGGGCTTGCGATCTTGACCTTGGATTGGGTCAATCATACTGCATACCGTCGTGCATCACTCATCGACCTGTACCTACATGCCAAATTTCATTGTACGCATGCACGGACATTTCAGACCGGCTTAATTAGGTCGGCTCAGTCAGTAACCACCTAAAAACGATATTGAGATCTCTCCTCACATAACAACCATCATTCAGACAGATTAACTATCGCGTAGGAACCAATGACTGATCACTGATGACGTTGTTGACCAATAAGAATCCAGATCCACGTGACCTCGTTCTACGACAACTACTCAGCAGAACTGAGACAAATATATCGACGTTACACAGTTTTGCTTTGTAAACCAACAACAACCTAATGCATGTGGGCATTTTCTGTTAGTAACTTGCACTGCACAATTCAGGGACTTTATTAACCAAGCAATATACACTTTATGAGCGTTTTGATTCGTAATTACGAACGCCATTGTTATTGCTAAGTTTTTGCTATCCACAGACTAAGTGGCTTTAATGCGAAGTCGGTAGGACTCAAGATAAGCGGTTTGTTTTTAGTTTTTTTCTTTATTGTTCTGTTTTGGTTCCAGGTGGCCGATTGTGCTGGCTATCTATCCATCAGCTTTTCAGTGCATGTTTAAGATTCCCTATCATATCGTATCTAAAAAAAATGAAAATCACGTAAACAAAAAAAACCAGTTTTAGTTTTGTCAAACCAAATCACAACAACCAACAATCCTCGTGTAACTTGACCGTAAAAACTTGCAAGTGAAAACTCCAGAACTAAGAAAGTATCTACGGCGCAAGTGACAATCAGTTATCACCATCATTAAAGCACTGAGACACATGACAACGTTAGTGCAAACGCGCCAGTAACATGTATACAACAAACGAATCAACTTCTAAATGTCTAAATAACGTATATGCGAGTGAGATTTTGGCAAGCGAACAATGAATTAATAACACGAGCAATCACCATAAATGGACCACACCAACCAATCAATGTACTTTGTAATACGGCATAAAAGCAAAGCGAACTGTAAACATTTAACTTTGAAATAACGGGAAAAAATCACATCCGATAAGAACAGATCTAAGAACGCATAAATGAAACCGATGGAAAAGTTTCAGTGATAACTTTAGCATGTCTTGTCATCATCCATCAGTGTCTATCTTTACCATGAAGGACCACGTTAATTACTAGTTGCTTAGTGCTGTTGTAATGCATACGAAAATTTGAATTTATATGTGGAGACAGAAAATTCAGAAATACAGCAATATAGCAGACACAGGTAAGTGATATAAGTAAAATAAGCTGCTGCAAACTCATACCTGATATTTATGTGCGCTCAAAAGCTGATACAAATGCCAGCTAATCTAGCAGATTGCACAGAAATGAAAAAATAAGGAAAAACTAAAAACCGAGTAGATCAGAAGAAACGGTCCAGGCAATAGTCCGTGAAGGCAGTCCTAGTGTTTGACACAAAACACTGGCATGGTTATAAACCACAAATTAGCAACTAACAAACTTTGGACAACTTAATTGTGAAAATTAAGCACTTGATGACAGATGCAAATAACTAATAACAAACTCGAAAGTAACTAAATAATTTTTCTGAACGGTAATTTAAAAAACGTACACAGCCTTTCTACGGCTATTTTGCAGGTAAAACAAGCTGATTCTCTTCCATCATTCATACTGAACTGATGTGGATCTCTACAGGCTGAATGCTGCTATCGGTTGGTTGGTTGATTAGGGTTTAACGACTCTGCTATCACCCAACCGTGTCAAAACAATGAAGGGAAAATTCTCAGCAAACACTATAAATTCGTATGATGTAATAACGATCATAATATCGGTAATCATAATAATGCTAATAATAACAACACATTATAACAACTGATTGGTACATAACTGACATCAGAAATAATTCAGCTTCTTCATTACATTAATCACCAGTGAATATAATGGATGCTATCAAGTGAGGATGTTCATTCATTACACAAACAGGAGTGAAATTTACAGATCAATTTAATGGAAAATACTACAGATATAAAAGCAAATTGATGTGCTCTGTTCTCTTCATATTAAATGCAATATATTTAGAATTTACTCTATATAAATTAATTACAACAACGAATGTATACTTTCTCTACAAAAACCAATGACAACGTTTAAATCCAGTCGTCCAAATTCAACATTTCATAAAATCTTATAAAAGGACAGAATGATAAAATGATGTGATTCATGTCTACACAGAAGAATGTATTAATTAAAAGTGCTCATGAGCCAGTATTGCAAATATTGCTCATGATTGGAAGTCATCGCAACTATGACACAAATACACAAAATTAATATTAACATTCTATCAACATACACAATCCTAAATGAGTGAGAGAGTTAACAACATTGTTAAGCAGTCACAACAAACATTTTAAACCTACCGGCTCACCATGTCTGTCTACATTTCATCATTGCCAACTTATGATAATGCACGTAACACACAGACCGTAAAAGTAGAAGACGGACCGCGACCCCCAAGCGTCGACAAGGATGTCGTCACCACCACATACTTAGGCCTGATGTGATCTTAAACTTTGACCTTCATAATCTGACCAGGTCATCAGTTGGGGCTAGTGGTTATTTCTTGTAAGTTTCATTGAGACTGCTCAAATAGTTCATTAGATATACACGATTTGACCTCGACAGCCTACTGTGACCCTGACCTCCAGAATCGAATCAGGTCATCAGTATGGGCTAATGAATATTCCCTGTCAGTTTCACCAAAACTGTTCAGCCATTCACGAGACATCATGGCAACAACATCTGACCGTACAAATGGACAAACAAACAGGTCAACTTGCAGACATAATGCCTTGGCCGACGCTGTCAGGTACAGAAGGCATAGAAACATTGACAACATTAGCAACATCAGCACCACAAGTTAACCACTGCAAATTTAGCGTCAGCATACCAAATTCATATATTATTATATTCATATATTATGCTCCTCACTACAAGCAAACCAACAGACTTAAAGCTTATTAATCAGCACCACAGGCCCACATGCATGCACACAGTTATCTCTTCTCTCTCACACATTTATCTCCTCTTTCTCTCGCATGATCCTGCTAAAATATTGCATCTGCTGTAAAACATTACGGCGGGCAGACTGTCAAACTGGTCAGTCTAGACTAAACTATTAACAACAGCCATTGACGCCTGCCAATGTCACATCAGTCTGTTATTACTTTTGCCATTAAGTCTATACATGCTAAAATCAATACAGCCTTACTACCACATCTAGAAAACTGTACTGCTCCATTACTGCGTCTGAATAACATGAGGAGAAAATCAATTAAACATAATCTTGGTCAACAAAGAGATCTATGTTCTTAAAGACTCCATGTCAACCACTGCTGTAATTATTTCTATTGTTGGTGAAAACTACATGTGACACTTAGCTGAGCCACAGTACATGCACACAGGTCACTGATTTTACCACAAAATTTCAACATCAGTTCACAAGAGCCAAACGGAACAGCCGAGATAATACTATGTACAAAGCAATTTCGTCGAAATAGAAGATTTAAATGTTTCATCTCATAGCAAAATAAGCCTTACATAGATTATATTTTTTGCAACAAGCTCTTATCTCTGTAATGAAATCAACATTTCTTCGACTCCTGGCCAATTACTGTTGTGACATGCATCAGGCACGACAGCAAATTGCATATATACAGCACAAGAAGTCCTGTATCTGCAGCTCGAGCACAGCAGTCGGCATTCAACAGTCGTATAACTATGCAACCAAAATCTATCAACGTCTAAGACAGCACAACCTATGCGTGTCTCACTACTACAGCGCAGTCTACTGCCGGGCTACAACGACGAATGCCACTAGAAGGAGTTGGGAAACGATCTGTAGCCAGTCGGCGTCTCAGGCCAGTTCAACTCCTCACGCTCTCCCTCGCTGTCCGGTTCGTCTTCATCATCTTCAACCTCGTTTGCTGTCGGCGGCGGCGGAGTCGAAGTACGTGAGCCGGACGGTGACGGCGGCTCGGACGGTGGTTTTAGAATCTTCTGCCAAGTGTCCTGCAGCAACAATGTGTTATCTGAGCAATAATTATAATAACAATAGGTTGTCAAGGAATTTTAAGGCAATATTGCCTTTTCATCACTTATCCGTCGTGGTGGTGGTGAATGGATTCGTCCAACCTTGATCATATTTAATACTTGCTTCTCTGGGTTCACATGAATCAACCCCCAAATGGCATCTCCAACGGTTCACAGCTCACCCATGTTCCAAAATCACCAACTTGTCACTACTCATGGCGGCGAATGGAGTCATCTGCCCTTGACTCCTCTAATACACAATTCCTTTGATCCACACGTTTCAGCCCCTCCAACTGTACCTCGATCGCTTTAGCCATTATTGTAGGGCTCACCGGGCCATTTTAAGGATTTCTAACTGGTGTGGAAAGTCACGTAAAGGGGAAAGTGCAATGAGGTGCCAGAGGACCGAGCGGAGCGCTGAAGACGCAAGGATCGAGGCGCTTGCACTGAGGAGGATGTACTCCTCCCACACCAGCTAGAAGCTCTGGGGGTCTGTAAGTTCCCCAGTAAGGTCAGGGCAGAGCCCCAGCCGCACACGGGTTTTAACTGTTTTAAATTTGATTTTCATATGCTAGTGAATCGAAAATACTGAATTTCTGATGTAACTACATGTAGTCATATTTAACACTCTACTGCAATGATATGACATCATTATAATGACTGCTTTGTGATGTGATTGTGAGAGTCGCAGTCACTGAATCATTAGTGAAGACACAAAACTAGCAGCAACAGCACAAGTGGTGCACAAGATTCAACGAGTAGACACTCGGAAGTTCCGAAAGTTACAAAATAAACGAAGACAACAACAAATGGAGTCATCATCATGCGGAAAGAAACAGTGACTGTCTCTGCTGTCCCAGCGCCCTCTAGCGTATAGGTGAAACAAAACTGAGTAATGATCGCCCCAGAAAACTCAGTACTGATCCCCACAATCTCTAGCAGTGGCGCTGCGTAGCCAAACTACTAATCGAGGGGGTGTACGCCTTTCACTCTCATAAATTCTGCAGTTACTGGACCAAAGTTCACCAAATGTTTATACGATGTGGTCAGATCAGCACAGATAAATCTTTTTAAATCAGAAGTGCGATAATGCAAACCGCTTTCGAATGCCCGGGAGATAAATAAAAGTGAATAGGCTGATTTAGCTAATTGATGCTGAAATTGGTTGCCATAGCAATGTCCCTTGAGCAATCGGAAAAAAGGTCAGATCCTTAATCTGCAATCAAATACCTACCATTTGGCGAAAATCGGTCCAGTAGATCCTGAGATAATTTGCCTCAAAGGATTTATTTTTAAAAAATGAGGGGAAGTGCACGACAACGACCCTCTTAAACTCCAGGGTTACCGACAGAATCTCAACAGCGAGTGCAGGTCAGGGAAAGTTCGCTGGCCGAAGACCGCCATTCTACCACTGTGCCATGCCACCAACCAAAAACTAATGATTATATTAATGATAATGAATCAATAAAAAACCACGAGTAATAACAGGATCAAAGGACTACAGGCAACTATTCTAACGCTGCTCCTATCGACGTTTTCGGAGCTGCAAATAAGATTAGAAAATGTGTAACTCAGACGCTAGAGCTCTGACAATATTCTGCTGAAAGTATATACGAACTGAAGCATAACTCACTCCAGAATAATCTGCTGAAAATGAGTCAGGATGCGTCCGACTCAACGCCAGTTGACGCGCTTTGCGGTAGTACTTCAAACACACCATAACACACGTCTGCACTGAAATACCTACTAACAACCTTTAACAGCATAAAACTCTCCGACAGAAGACAGCGTTCAGCTCTACCTGTGGAAAAGTATGTACATTTGACTTTTCATCATAACTTGTATGTACATACAACAAGCAACAGTTCTGCAACATTGCAGCCTCATATGGGCTCCGGGACTGTACAACACCCAGATTCATTTATTGATATCAGCACTATTGCCCGTTTGCTTGCTTAACTTCCTTACCTATTTACTTCCTTACTTATCTACTTCTTCTGGAATAGGCCCATTCCATTTCCAGACTGGACGTCGTAAGAGGCGACAAAATCTGGCTTTTGCTTTTTTGTTTTTTTTGTTGTTGTATATTTTGTTATGAATGCATGCTTGCTTTTGTTGTGTTAGATTTAGTTTTTCAGTACTTAGCCAAGAGACTGGCTGGGAAAGATGTCTCCAAAATGACTTATTTTGTGTCCGGTGGGATGTAAAGCCTTAACCCACTCAAACAATGCAACAAAGCAAACATGCAGAGAACACTTGATAACGTCTATAATAATAAAACATACCTATGCCACTCAAGCTCTGTTACCCATTCTGCTAACTCAGCTCACTGCAACACCTTTTAGTATGTGGAGTGTCCGATAAAGTGTCACTCTATTCAGCATGTTTTAATAACAGTAACAAATAATAATAAAAAATTAAAATGGTGACGGCCTTCAACTTGCATAGATGTACAGATCTCAAATGTGCATCAACTAGCTCCAGCCAATAAGCAAAGATAATGCATAAACAGCAATATCAGACAATGACGTATTCATGCGAATTTATTTTTAGAACTGTTTAACTGGCTAACAATTCCTTCAAGTGGTATGACGCTGTTGCTTGGTCAACAGAAAGTTCATCCAGCCTGTAAAAGACACACTCCATATTATCCCTAAAAATTATCTTTCGGGAGATCCAGCCAAATCTGTAGTAACTCCAAAAAAGGACACTGGTCAAAAAAGTCCAAGCGTGCATGTTCTGCTTTTTACTATTCAACAATTAACAGCCTTACTTACTTACTTGGCTTATTACGCTGGCCGCGTCTAGCAGCAAGCATAATGTAATCGTCTGGCGTTCATCTGTCTGTCTGTCTGTCACATCTTTTTTTCTAACGTTACTACAATGTCCAATCTTTTTTCCTAACCTTAATAGAAAGCATGGCGCACACTCAGCGTGACTCACCAGAGGGCAGCACGTGATGCAGCCAGCATACATTTCTGTCCGAGTATTACAAGGCCGGACATGCTTATTTACTGAACAGCAGCAGTGAGATAGATGAGGCACAAAAAACACACTGCACCGTGTTCAACTCACCACACCCAGATTTCTCCAATCAAGCAGTTCACTCAGACGCTCCGTTCGGTTTCTTTGTATGATTCGCTGACGTCGAGACAGATGCGTGAAGTCAAACATGTACTGTAACAATTCACCAACCGGATTTAATATCGAATCATACGGAAAAATTTCTCGTAAAAAAAAACCTCTAAATAGATCGACTTTTCATTTCTCAAAAAAAGTTGAAAATAGCCAGTGTCTGGAATTCTGTAACAGAGGTAAATAAAAACAACCTACTCAGATATCGCAGAGACAATGCGACACTCTAAGTCAATGGAAACCCTGTCCACTGCTGCACAACTGCATGAAAATTACATCTGAAAAGGCTTGGGACAGGTGAGTGACCATGCAGGTCACACAATGTCACTTATTTTTGCAGTCTACATGACTAGCTGTGATATCCAGAAGTCCTTCGTTTTCGACATAGCAGTTAAAATTACAGGCAACATACATAGTCCAATTTGTGTGCAAAGATCTCCTAGATAATAAGTGCTTAAAAAACTAGATATCAGAACAGCAGTTACTGAGGCACAAAAATAATACAACAGCAAAATTTCTTACTGCAAGAAAGTGGTATTGTGACTTGAGCAAAAGTTTAGAGAATATGCACTGGAGAAGCTGCACCGAAATCAAGAACAAAAAACAAAACGTGACCATTTCGTTCTATCAACAGAGTGGGTGGTCAACCTGTGCCAGTTGCTGCACTGACTCTTCAACATTCTTGAAGTGTCGGTCAATGATGTAGATGCCGTATGACATTGGATCGGCAATGTGCTGTTGCATGAAGCAGCCGAAGCCAGACAGATTCGTCGAAATGTTGGGAATTCCCATCACCGTGCATTCCGCTGCATACAGCGTACGCCGTACGGTATCCAACAGTTTAAAATATCAGTCACATTGGACAATTTCTGGCACTAATAAATCACCACATTACTTTAAAATAGCACAAATCAGCATAACATGATACAGAGCAGTATGATACAAAGCTGTAAAGAGATGAAAGCTGGCTTTAATCACATAATTCAAATTTATAGAAATTGCTGCATGTCAAACAACTATAATGAACAAGTGACTATTTCATCTAGTTTCAGTTTTCATCTAACTTGCTTTCTTCTCCATGCCGGGCTGCATCACCCAACAGAGTACTGTTAGAGACTAGTAAACCGTTAATGAATGACTTAACATCCACAATCTATAACTGTGCATGCTCTAAACACACAGTCAGTGAATGTTGCTATAACAAGGCAACTGAGGACAAACTTTGCCCCCGTAACAAACACAGCCACGCTACACGGCCGCCAACTGGTGCCGCCACCAGGCGAACTCAACCAAACATGATGCCGTCTCAAGTTAGTTCAGAATGAGACTATGATGCCTTGAGGCATAACACATCTGTGCACAACGAGAACGGTTGCATTTTTAGACTCTTCTAATATGCTTTTACCTATTCAATTACAAAACATTTATCAAGGTAAAATAACATTTGCTTTGAGATGCTATTAGACGCACCACTGAGATGCTGAAATTCCATGACGTAGCTCGTGTAGCACATGCTTGAATCAAGCAAAACAAGGTTTTGCCCTAACAGGACGTAACATGACTGGCCCGCCGTCGCATGCTGCCCCCTGGTGAGTTATGCTGTGCCACTGTGGAGTGTTACAGACAACACTCAACAACGACAGACGACAACGAGCGAAACAATACTGGCCCTCCCCCCCTACACTATGTGTAGTCAGGCCAGTAACAACTATTACGTCGAGTACCTGGCGTGTATCCCCACGGCTCATAGTACGACGGAAAGACACCAAGATGACAGCCTCGAACAAACTCTTCATAGTCAAGTCCAAACAATGGATTAGTGGAACTGAGAAACTCCGGATGAAATATAACCTAAAATATTCAGTCATCTTGTTATTTCGTAATCGGTAATTAATACATAAGAGAAATATCAGAGAAAAACAGGAAGTTCTGCAGGCCAACAGTCAACGTCTACCAATTTAGTGCATCTTAGAGAAAACACTACAACTTTAAAAATCATCAACAATTATTAAAATCAAACTAGTGAGATGGATTTCGATGCCCCAGCATTGACGTCGATGCCTTAGCCATCTTGATGGCCTGCTGTGACCTTGACATTTGACCTCCAGAATCTAATCCGGTCATCAGTAGGGGCTGTTAAATATTCACTGTTTAAGTTTCATCAAGATTGCTCAAGCCATTCATGAGAAATCGTGGTAAGAAGATATGTCCAGATAAACAGACAAACAAACAAACAGCCCCAAAACATACCTTCACGGACACTGCCGGGTGACAAAGGCAGAAAACTAGTTACATTAGTGGAACAATGGAACAGACAGAATAGAGGCAGATGAGCTGATCGTTTACCTTGACTCGATCGTGATGGCTGTTGAACAGCTGGCAGCGACGGATGGCACACAGCACTGGGTCAATGCCGTCATCCATTATATTATGCGTACAGATTGGTGGCAACGTGTTACGCTGCAAAAAACCCATGAATATTCATTATGGCTGGTAATAAATAGAAATTTTCATAGTCAACTTTCCAGAGTTAACCGTTAATTTTGACTAAAACACATTTCAGAGAAATCAGTATTTAACTGTTATTTTTTATAAAATTTCAGGCAGAATGTTGTTCACACACAACACAAGGTAGCCACTGAAATCAATACCCCTCGTGCATAAAAGATATTAAATGAAAACGTCACTACTGTAAGAATATAGTTTTCACTAAGTTGTCTGCACCGAACAGGATATGCATTAGCTACACAGCAAAATTTTTAATCATTATAAATGTTAACCATTACCCATGTGATTAACCATCATCAAGTGGGCTGTGATCCACCAACTTTAACTGACAAATCGAATAACAACTTGATTAACATACAAACATAATCACCTGTGCAGCATAAATACATCTTTTCAACTTAATCAGGTCTTCTTTGACAAGCAAATCATCGCCTTTTGGTATCTCACCCCTAACAAAACACATTTATGACAGACATTCATGCAGTGGTCCAGTTACTGTATTAACAAGACTTACATTTACCTACTGACCACAGATTGAAAACAAGCAGCAACAAACTGCAGGCAACAGACAACAGACTTGTGGACTATTTCCAAAATATTAATACTGCATCAATCATCGACCTCTACCTACATGCAAAATTTCATTGAAATCAAAGAAACTATTTGTGGACGGACTGACGTACAGACGGATGGACGGACATTTCATTAGGTCGACTTAGACGAGTCGACCTAAAAATTATCAGCTCACCATGGGCACAGTCAGAGGAGGGTCCTGGGGTACCCCAAAACAAATATAAATTTTTCCTGAAGAATGGAACAGGACTAAAGTGTACAATATGCACTGTCATGTAGACAGGAGCGGGCAATTTCTGCAAAATCGTTGGCAGCAAACTGTAAAGGAATTGTAGAAGCTGCAGCAGAAGATAAATTCTACCATGGATTTGGCAGTCAACAAACTAGGACATCACATTCCATTCCTGTCTAGGCCAATGCAGCTCACCGCAAACAGATTTCAAAAAGCCGATGTCCGATGTCTTTCTGCACAGCACTGACGGTCTCTCTAAGCTGCTTTGCAATGGCTTGTCCACGCAATGACTCTACATTGAAGTTGTTGGTCCTCGTCGGAAAAATCAAGAAAGCAACAATTGTTGTTTCGCTGTTTTCTGACTACATTCAAACAATCAAGTCACAACCACATCAGCAAGCAAATAACCATAAAATGACTTATTCACAAACTGAGATTTTAGCTGTTAAATTACACAATTGTATAATATAGATCACAGGTTACTGCACACGTCGTGCTTGCACGCCATCACATAAATTAACTTTTAATAAAAGATCTCGTACATCCTAGACTGCACAGCATACACAGCTTCTTGCAAAATGTGAAAGTGAATAAACTGCTCGTTTGGACTGGACTCCGGACGTTTATCAAATGATATGAATGAATGACATTCAAACACAGCGACCCTTCTCTAAAGTAAATCTTGGATTTAACTGTTGTTTCTTGATCCTTATGAGGATTGGAGAATAATTTCTGTATAGTTAGACGGTCTTCATGACGTCAGACAGTGGATCACTTATTGGACCACCTGCTTGCTTCATCTACAAACTTACTTAGGAGGAAAGGGACAACATTCTTCAGGCTCTCCAATACTATATACTCTACCACTAGCAATTGTGTCATTTCCTAATTAACTTGCCCAGTTATGCGACATAGATTTATTTTTGCAGTCGATAATTTGTAAGTGTCAAAAAGTGCAATACCTTCAGAAGATGGTTCAACCTGGCAAGTGACTCAATATAGATGTCTGCACCTTTGTTTGAAAACTCATATCTTCCGGCAGTAAAGAAATACAGTACTTTATCAAGATCAAAGTCATAGTGGCTAAAATTTAAAACAAAAAAACATATATAGAATCACAAAACAGCCAACGAACATTAAATTATATGAATGCGATAATATAGCAAGTATTAGTTGCAAAGCAGTAAAACATGCAGAAGAAGCTAGTCATTTGATAACAGAAAAATGTTTAGCTTGATGCAGAAGTGGCTACAGCCAGTTTCTATGTTTGAAATCACATAACACTGTCAAATAAGGCTATTGAGCAATTAATTTTTTTAAAATTGCATTAATCGTGCGATTAATTATTTTAATTGCGCATTAACTGCGGTTTTAACACACATTTCCTTTGTGTTGTGTTACAGGTGTTGGGGTGTACAAGACCTAGAATGTAATGAATGACCAGAGATGTGTGGACTGCGGACTTGTCCACGCTGTCGTGGTCGGCCATCTGCCATCGTGACCACATGCAACAGACCAGTCCGCAAGCTTTTTGTATTTCGCATGTCTGCGAAAGAATGCGGGCGCAACCTTACAAGTAACTGCATTCGTGGACAGGCGGACACTGACGCGTCCTACTAAAGTAGCGTTATCACTGCAGCCGTAACGTGCAACGGTTGTAACTCAAGCGTTACATACAGGTGCACCCTCGTTAATCCGCCACCCGTTAATCCGCCAAATTCGCTAATCCGCCAAAACTTCAGAAGAACGAATTCATTCCCATGATAAAAC
>Ga0209363_1000378_pt1 | contig 16680 bp, 11 predicted proteins | sample WorMetexBAHAMAS3_FD_187385 | JGI IMG/M metagenome (GOLD analysis project Ga0209363, IMG submission 187385) | Marine gutless worms symbiont microbial communities from Max Planck institute for Marine Microbiology, Germany - Inanidrilus exumae... | ecosystem: Host-associated > Annelida > Digestive... | reverse complement strand
ATGGTCACTTATTCCGAGCTGCAGGCACATACATGTTATTAGATATGATTCTGTCTTCGAAAATCTACACAGAAACAGTGTCTCTAGCATTTTATGTTGTAAAATGGGATATCTTGTCATCAAGGATGAAAGTCTCTGGCTAGCTTATTCCCTGCAGTTAGGCTAGTGCTTTTGTCAAAGGACAGACGATATGCAAAGAATGCCTTATCTCGCTTTAACGTGACTTCTGTTGTAAGGGCAGCCATAGGTTCTGTCAATCTCCTAGCAAAATGATATTTGCTGTGTTAGACCTATGCCTTTGTTGCCCTTACACTTGGTTGTAAACTGGCCAGTTTTTACCATTTTATTGGGTTGTAAGAGGCGACCACTTTAACAGCCCTGTTGCAGGACTGCATCAGTCAGCTGATGGCCGAGCCCCAGTCTTTAAGTAAATATTAAGATATTGTTGAATGCCTTGTAATGCCCGGTAACATTATAACAGCATCAGAAAACATTTTCTGCCAAAATCCTTATATATCTAAATCCTTTCCCATGTACGCAGCAAACAAGTCTTGCGAACACTGTCCTTGTCATTGTGTAAAGTCGAGCGGATCCGTGGATGTGATGCACTGAAAACAAAACCCAATGTCACTAGCATTGCTTGTGTGGTGGGACATTAAGCGGATCAAGCAGGGAAAAACCAGAGTAGCTTACATACGCAGCAGCAATATTGCTTTCAGTCTGAAGACCGACACAGACATTGTGACCTTTGACCTTCTGATCCCGAAATAAATGGATTTCCAGGACTCATCGTGGAACATTCATATGTCAAGTTTGGTGATCCTAGATGCATCAGATTTTGAGATACCGTCTGGAAAAACAATCAGCAGTGAAAACCCTAACCACGCAACTGCCGCCAGTGTGAGTAATTAATTAAGAGCAACACATAGCAACAAGCAGGCTAGCGACAAACCACATAGATAAATAATTAGTACACAAACAACACTGTGTAAAGCACCTGTCACACAAAAGTGTCTTGGCAAAGACGCGAAAAGAGAACAACAGAATGTAATTATTTACCGAGAACAGCCAGCCAATCAAAGCAGAGACGAGAATACACATATGAGTAGCATGCTCTTGCATTATTCGACCAGCATCACTAAACATCACATGGCACATTGTATCATCAACAAATTATCCAGTAACAATGGGACAGTAAATGGTGAACGCTTGCTAGAATATGTTACGGTTTTGTTCAAGCCATTCATGAGATATTGTGGTAACGATATCTGACTGGACGAACAGACGGGACACCTTAAAAACATGGGCTAGCGCACTGGACTGTTACACGGTCTCAGCACTGAGGTAGAGAAGTAGGCAAAGGCCAAGGCGGAGGCATAAAAACACAGTAAAAAGTTCAGAATCAAATACTGAGAATAAATGAAACATCATTGGATATCTTAATACCGGCGATGGATTCACATCAGACAAACCAACGTGCAATTTCGACTGCCATCCACGAGTTGTGAGTTGCTCCAGGAAGGACAATTTACGAAAACGGTTTCCATAATTCCAGAAATAGTCTCACTCAAAAACGAAGCTGGTTAGCCGTGCCGGCATGAGCTAAAGCAAACAGACTTGGCTGACCACTGGCTGGTGCAATAAACGGTGCCAGTCAAGGCTAAGCAAAACATTAGGCCACATATAAAGGGGGCACACTAGAAATACCCGACAAGTTGTTCACTTCCTACTAACCCCGCTTTCCCTGCACTCATGCACTCATCGGCACACAAACACCTACCAATTCCCCTCCTCTCCCTGGGCTATCGCACTGGACCATTACACAGTCTCAGCGCTAAAGAAGTCAAGAAGTGGGCTGAACCTCTAACTTCAATAACAAAAGAAAGACCTGACTATGCCCCTTTCAGGAACAGTTTGCCATCCATGGGCTAGCACTTGCTAGAATCAACCTATCTACCAATTTTTTGAAGTCTCTATCTCTACCCCGTAATAAAATATTAAAGGCAATACAATATCGGCAATGGGGTGTCTTGTGGTAGTTAGGGGTCACTCGATGTCACTAGAAATAGTGCTGTTTGACAAAGCACACACAAGTTCCCATTAGTGTTCCACAGTAACTATGTCCCTATCTTGGACAGTTTCTCAGATACAATGCAACACTGGTCGAAAAATCGCCAATTTGAACCTACCCGACGTCTGTTTGGTGCCCCTGTTAGAGGTGATCCCGTTGGATTTTCGCAGAGATCTTTAGCACCAGAAAACTAGAGTCCCTGGGCTATCATACGGCGTTGTTTGCATGATCCTATGTTTAGCTGTTTTGGTACAATACTGGCGTGTGATGGACGGACAGATGGATGGACAAACAGACAGACACACGACAACAGCATATACCATGCTAGCATAGCGATACGTGGTAATAAAAACGTTTACTTACTAGTAGACAGTCGTCAGTATTTTAATGCAGCACCGGTAATATGTCAGCTGAAGGGAGTGGACGTCGATCATACTCAAGTAGTCAATGATCCACGTCAGACATAACAAAAGCCGACCTTGCTGCAATGATGATTTCAAGTGACCAGCAACGTCAACTGATGGACAAATCTGTCAACATGAAACAAATATTGTTTTTCCACCGCATCATACAGCATCTCCCTGCATTTACACCGCTGGTTCAGGTCATTTCAAGATCACTTTAAGTGGACACACCCCAACTGGCACCAACTAAATCCTGTTAAATGAAACCTCATCTCAGTTAGTAGCACCTCTACTTTGGCATACAATAATGATATCACTTTGCTTGGTGCTTTTACTAAAAGTGCCAAAGATGGTCACATACCAAGCCCCCATTTCAATACAGAGCAAATAACTACCTAGCACTGACATTTTAGCTGGTTACCAGCAATGTTGAAAGATTCCGGATTGGAAGCCAACATACATCATACATCATGTACAAATACATCATAATGTGGAACTAGCTAAATGCAAATGGTTGACTTTTTCTTCTAGTGTAGCAACAATTTTGTTTTATGTTAGAAAGTCTCTTAACCCTTTTCTACTTTTTCGGTGTTGCACATCACATGAACATATCCACAATGGGAAATTCTTAATTGGGCATGAGAGATAGCAATGAAATTCTGTGCTATAGTATTTTTCTAACTGTTAGACCAGGGTTAAAGGGCACTTTGCAAGTTGCACTGGGTTTTTCACTTCCTGTCACCAAACTAACAGTGTCAAAAGTACTATAGCAAACTCAACGAAAAATTGCACAGCAAACTCGCCCATTAAAACTGTGAAATAGAGAATGAACTTCTACGACCCCGTATCGACATGGATACCCTTGCCATCACATGCTTAAGTCACAACTGATTGAGTTGTGTTTTACATCCCAATTGACACAAAATAAATCATTTTGGAGACGTTCTTCCCAGACAATCTCTTGGCTTAGTACTGAAAAACTGAAACAAACAACAACAAAAGCAAACATGCATCCATAACAAAATATACTACGACATAAAATTGATCCAAAAAATAAAGCCAGGTTTAGTCGCCTCCTACGACATCCGGCCTGGAAACAGAAATTTGTCACTTACTTACTTACTTAGACATTTACCCACTTACTTACAACCCCTGGACCCACATGGGGCTAGCTTAGGCCAGAATCTGATCAGGTCTTCAGTGGAAGCTAGTGAATATTCTCTGTACATTTTATCAAAATTGTTCAAGCCGTTCACGAGATATCGTGGTAACAGTATTGGACAAATAGGTCAACGAACGGACAAATGTGATAGCCCAAAACGTTCAACATGACCACGCCTACACTGTCTGGTAGTGAGGGCACAAAAAGCAAACTGTTCAAAGAGAAACTGAAGGTACAGTAAAGAGCTGTGCAGTTGGCACCTGCTGGCGAGTGCACATTGCAAGCTGGCTGACAAGACTGATGGTCGGCTCTGTGGACCGATATGCCATGAAGTCCAGATAGCCGAGGAACTTGCCAAGCACTCGTAGAGTCATGACCATATGTAGCAGTTCCTGCTGCCTCTGTCGCTGTTCCATACACAACATACATAGCCATAACCAGGCTGGCAAACATTTATCAACTGGAAACGTGTGGCAAAGCCCAGCATGTAGCCCGCCTGGTACAAATGTGCCTGCAGAACACAAGGGTTATTGGACCAAGGTTTGCCCATTGGTGGTGTTAACGCTCGCATTCATGTTGTGATCCGCCCATCCATAGTGATAAGTCAGAGCATAGAATGAAGGTGGGGCATGCCAATTTTGGCCCGTTTGCACCAAAATCGGTTACCGTAGCAATGACTCTGGAGCGAATGCAAAATGGAAGGTCAGTTTGATCATGCCCACCCATGTGTACCTATCCTGAAAAATTGGTGAAGATCCGTCCAGCACATTCTGAGATAACTGCTCTCCAAGGGGACTGTTAAAAAGAAAGTAATATCGGAACATCTTATAGCCATTTGGTGTTCCACAGGCAGCCTGGGTGGGCTAAATTAAACCTTGCAGACTAGATTAAGACCAACAAAGGTCGAACCACATCCAACATGACAAAGTTTTATCTGGCTCGTGTCATCTAATTAATTACTCAATGTTATTCTTCGTCCATTTCATGGTGACGCAAAAGCTCCCTGCGGCAGCTTTCAGCACATCAGTGTCATTCTCCTTTTCTCTGACCTTGTGTTGCTTTAACTGCCTTCATCAGAACTGTGCTTCTGATGCTGTAGTTACCCGTAATAATATCTGTCTATCCTCTGTGTCGACCTCTAGTTCTTCATCCTTGATCTATGCCATAGAAACAGATGTATCGAAGTCTAACTAATCAACTGATATTCACACGACAGTGTATGCACAAATGCAAATGGAAGGTCAGTTTGATCATGCCCACCCATGTGTACATGTGTGGGGGAAAACAAAGAGCAGTTGAAATGATATGAATTTAAAATCTATGGTGCTAAGCGTGGGCCACGTAATCACAAACAAACAATAAGACACAAAAAAACTCACAATATCAGCAATGGATGTTTCTTCAACGTTGCTTTCATCTTCTCGACACAGCGAACAGAGAACTTCCGACAACTGAAATATTACAACCACAGAAAGCGCAGTTTCTTAATAACAGCATATTTGGCTGGCATAGCTCAAACAAAATAGTCAGTATTTTTAATGCAAAGCACTTTCTCACCTGAAAAACTGAAACAAACAACAACAAAAGGCATAAGCAAAGCTGACATATATTCTGTGGAAAGCTATCTGACTTTTGACAACAAAGCCAACAGACTGGCACTTTGCCAAACTGTGGCAGTATAGCAATTCAGTTAGCACTTTTGTGTTGGATAAGTGGACTTTTATTTTAGTACTTGTATGTCACAGAATATAGCTTTTAGTCAAATGCTGGCAAAAGATCAGTGGGACATGACTGTCTTTTGTGAGTATGGTGATTGAAAGTAAAATAGCTTTTCACAGCACATACACAAGCTTTGGTGTCGGTTTCTCTGAAGCAATCCTGATTGAATGCCCTTCATAATGTGATAGATGACTCCAAGGTCTCAGCAAGAAGACAACCTAGTCAAACAGGCGAGTGTCTACGACCATAATTTGTGGTTAATTACCGAGTCTCACAAGCCATGGTAGTCTCAACAACAACATGGTTAAAATACTGGTAAGAAAACACCAAAAACTGCCATTAATGACTGGTGCATAAAAAAGTGAAGTCCTTTCTGAGCCACAAGGCCCAGAGGGCGGCACTGATCTCCGTTTCTGTAGCCCTCAGCTTATGCTGTCAGACCATCAATATGTGGCTAGTGCTTTGTGTGGAGTGCCTGTATATGCCCCAGCTTTTGCTGGTACCAAGTTATACTGTTTGGTGACAGAGGCATACGGATGTAAGCTACTTGCCTAAGTTTGTTATCTGACAGCACAGTGGGCGGGAACTAAACTCACAACTATCTATTTGTGAGTCTAATGCCTTAACCACTAGACTACCGAGCCACTCAATGACTGGTACAGCAGGAATAAAATCTCTATCAACCAGCATGACCGCCGACCTCAGAGATCTTTGCGAGAAATGCATCAGAGAGATGACGGTTGAGAACGTGACTGTCAGCAACTGATATGAAGTCACAGAAGAACTCCTGTGGACCTGGAAACGATGGACGTGGACATACGCCAGACAGCCGCGACGGCACCGTCAACCGTTCTTGAAGGCTAACAGTGACCATGTCAACAACAACACAACTGTTATGCTGGTCAACTGCCGTTAACGGACACCTCTAGTTGAAAACTGCGAGGATTCTGTATCAGCGCTGCCCACATACACTTGCTGATGGCAAACATGGCATCAGATTAGCGAGAAATGACAGAGTTTTCCTCACCAGCGTTACACGTATGTCAACAATAAAATCAGCATCATTTCATGATCAGTGCAGCAAATGCCGATAGGGTTGGTTGGTTGCAAGATTAAAGTCCCCTTTCAGCACAAAAATAGGCTATCTCGGAACAAGGTCTTGGGTGCAGATTTAGTTCTGCCCGGTTAAGGCGTTAGTTGGAGTTTTAACGTCCCTTTTCAGCACAAATATGGCTATATCAGAGACGAAAGGTCAGGAGTAGAGAGCTATCCCTGCCAAGTGAAAGAAGGCCAGCGATATATTAACCTCAACCCTGGCCAGGGTAAGGATGGCCAATGATACAGTTACCTCCCGACCTTGTGGCCCTTTTTGTTCAGCAACGAGGCAAAATGGGAAAGGATAGGATAGGGGATAGAAGATAGGGGAGGCCAGCAAATGCCGATACTGAAACTGTCAACTGACAGCATAAAGCAGTTTGTTTCGGATAATCTTACTGACACGTTTTAAACTTAACAATTAAAATTTCGTTTGCACTTAAGCAGTGTTCTCACTGCCGTTGTGAAGAGCTGTTAACGGTTGTCGACTTCTCCATGGCCAATAATGTTCAAAATATAATTATGTATAAATACACAGAGTCTGTTTGATACAGTGCACACACACCAAAGTCAGTTGGAAGACCTAGAAAGGATAACGCAAGTGGTTGATTTAGGGTCAGAGCTTTGAGTCCTCTACAGTGCTTTAAATGTTGACTGAGTGATTGGAACAGCATCTGACAAATAAGTACTCCGAACAAACAAGCAACAATCGCACTCCGTGAGATTGTGGCCGATTGTGGCTTGGGCCGCCCGCCTGCCTGCCCGTCCTTCCACCCTAAGCCACGCCACCGGCTAAACAAATTCACCGATGCGACAAATTCACCGATGGATCTAAAAATATTGATGGATGGAGAAGATTGGGAAGTCAACAGCACTATCCAACCGAGGTTCAACTGAAAACGAATATGTGTGCCATTACATACAGTTCGTTATAAGTTATAACTGAATATATATGTACCGCTTGAGCTTGTCTGGATTCAGTTGTTTCAATTCGTTTGATTGCTCACCTGCCTCATCAACATCTGACACAGCACTGCTACCACTGCTGCACATCTGACAGTACAAACCATCACTTCTATCTATATAACACATCCAAGACTCTAATGCTTCAAGAAGGAAAAATGCAGAGCTTACAGAATCGCTGAAATTGAAACCAGAGAGTCTTGTGATTAGGAAGAATAGAACGAGACGGTTTGCACATGCTGAACGTCAAGGTGACAGCTAATAAAATATATGCAATGCCTTTCTGAATAATGGTAATGACGAACAAACATTATAATAACAGACTCCACACACTAAGCCAGCACACAGCTATTAATAACTGCATAAATGGGTAATAGTACCTGTATAAATGCGTGGCAGTTGGGCCTAGTGTTAACACTGCATGCATAAACAAAGTTATTCTACAATGAAAGCTCAGTTAGCACTGAGATCAGTTACATGTTTTCAGATATACAGTGTTAGTATGTAACAACTACTCACCCTCCAACTCTCAGCAGAATGGGAAGAGCACTGGGCAAAGTGCACCTGGCTCTGTGGCCACAAAGTAAAGGCAAAGGCAAAGGCAGTTATGACTCATTCTACTAAATGTTGTAGATTAAATGTGTAGACGACAGGTAAAACTGTGTTAAGTAAATTCAAATCTACACGCTTCTTCAGTTTATTAAAACCTACCTGCTACGCTATGATGCATGTATTGATAACTGAATGAGTCATGCAACAAGTGATCAAGAACTTTGACAAACAACAGGCCACATCACAGGCGGCGGATTGTTAATGAGGGAAAGTTCATTCACGTGATACTGGTCAGTTGGGAGCAATGCAGTCGGCTGCAGCAGTTGCATTGATGCCATTATTGATTTTTTTTGTCGCACACAACGCAGCACTGACTCATAATGCTTTTCAATCAGCCAGACAACCCCCATTATTGCCTTTCTCTTGGTGATCTGGACCCCTATATAATACACGGTTCCTTTGGCCCGAGTCACCAACCCAAAGGGCATCTCGATCAGTTTAGCCGACTTTGCTGGGTTCATGAACGTGACCAACAGATAGACAGAGACTACGCTACTCCATATGTAGCAATAGACTGCATCTTGCTACTGCTGGAATGTGACCCAATAATAATAATAATAATAATAACAACAACACAAAGCCAGACATTCGGGGTAACGAGAAGCCTAATAATACCTGTATGAGCTGAAGGACAAAAAGCCGGGCAAGGTGAAGACAGTTTGCCAGTGAGTCTCTGCCGAGACTGATAAGGCTGTGTATCTTCTCTGACTGACACTGTCTCACAGACCACCCAGCAGTTAAGTGCTGATCTTCCCAGTCACGTATTAGTTCATAGAACACGTCCCTACACACAGGCATCAGGCAGGCGGCTTCAATCTAATCAACATATGTCAAAACATTTCTCGAAAAAACTCTGCTGGATTAGTGGCACTATTTTCAGGCCACATCCCAGAAAAGTCAAGCATTGTGCAATGTGGTTATACACATCATAATTTCTTCTAAAAAGTTAAACAAATCTTTAAGTTTACAATAATGCCATAGCCAAGAAGGGAATTTCTGGCAGCAATACTTATCAATATAAGTTCCTTTAATGTCCAAATAAACATGACAAAATTCAGATGTCTTATTACGATACAATATATTTACATGCACTCAAAAGCTGACGATATGGCCAGCTTAGTCTAGCGCACGGCACAGGAACGGAAATAATATGGAAGAACTAAAAACAAAAAAAGAGTAGCTCAGAAGAAATGGTCCGGGCAAAAGTCCGTGAATGCAGTCTTGGAGAAAAAAGTGAAACTATGGGGGTAGGATTTGTGAAAAAGTTAAGTTGTAAGCCGGGAGTGAAAGAGAGGGGGAGTTATGGGTGAGCAGAGTGGTGGATCAAAAGAGGAAGAAGTGATGGGTAAAAAAATAGGTGAGTCGAAAATGGAGGAACTGGTACCAGAATAAGGTTGACGAAGAGATAAAGGGAGTTGATTCCAGAGACAAGTTGAAGCATAACAAAAGGAGTGATCAGTTATTAATGTAACTGTAGTACCTGAAACATCATCATTAACCATATAAGTAAATGTACAGAACACAGCAGAAAGATCAATGGCAAACAAACCTCTGTTTCTTGAACGTGTGAAATGAACGTTCAGTTGGAAAGTTGGAACGATTATCTGTATCGACATTGAACATGATTCCTCCAGGAATGACATGAGGCCTGCTGCCAGGTAACACCTGATCAATGAACACACCATATTCACTCCATGTTTATTACCTGATCAATGAACACAACACATTCACTTCATGTTTACAATTTGCTGTTATCAGAGCATTTGTGTCACTATGACGAAGATATGCTGGTTCAGCTTGAATCTATGTAAGTCACGTTCGAAGATCAACGTCACAGGTCGAATTCACACTCACACGAACAAAATTCCTTTTTAGCAGTGGATACTGTAGATTGCAGTTATGGCAGGGTGGCTGAAAAGCACACCTAAACTAGAAAGAGAGAGAAACAGCAGCCAGCTGAAACTTTGCAGCCACATAACAATACCGCTAAAGTGGTTGGTGTGATCTCCAGTGAGTGCCTTCTGGCTGTATCTGTACGTGAAGCTCACTTACAGCATGAAGTGCCACATCCACAGCTTGCTCCAGCGACCGACTCATTGCGACGTTGAAGTCCTGAAGTCGACAGTTGCCAGCAAGCAGCCGTAGCGTGTGTCGGTCGAGCAACAGCAGCAACCTGCGAGAAAGACAGTAGCAAGCAGTAAGTAAGTGCTGCCAGTTTTTGACAAATTCAACAGCATATCACATTGAAAGACCAAAATACACACAAGACTGTCTGCCATAAACATTTGCAAGTAACAAGTAAGAAACAAGTAAGATGTAGTGCATTCCAGCATTGATTGTTTCAGATATAGATGATATCACTAGGACTCTTAAAGGATTACCGAAAAATCGTTTATCAATTTTTTGGCATTTTCAACTTTTTTTACTACTGAGTTCCACATGTCTGGCATTCAGGTGCACACTTTGTGAGAACAATAGCTGCTGATGGTTTGTTTTACTGCTCTGCAGCTCAGCACTCCTTTGTTGTGTTCAGCATTCCCACATGGCCGGCATGCATGTACATTGTCATGCGGCCATTTCTCACAGCTGTAAATCCAATCAAATCAAATCGTATATTTATATAGCGCACCTGTAAGCCTAATTCTCAGAGGCACTTAACAAGTAAGATTGGACATACCTGTAAAACACCCATTAAGCTGGAGGTGGCAATGATGCATCAACATTGCTTGTTACATGTCCCTTTGATAATTTTACACAAAATATGTGACTGCATTAAACACAGTGTATACAAACCTGAGCAGGTTAGCAAGTACTTGTGATGCAAAGTACACAACATTGTGTAGGCTGGTAAAGTATGGATTATCTACAATTGCAAAAAAGCAAGTTATCAGCAGCATAAATGGATAAAATCACAAACAGTGATAGTAGCAGTAGTGGGGTAGTGGTCAGCATTATAAGCATGCTGAAAATTATTTACTTCACCATATCTAATGACGAAGGTAGATGTAACTAGAAGCCAGCACTCATGATGATGCAAAAAACTCGCTGGCAACGTTCTTTGCTACTCATGACCGAAATAAATGTGTTTCCACAACTCATCGTGGAACATTCCTATGTCACGTTTGCTCTCCTAGCTGTATTGGTTTTTGAGATATCGTGCAGATAAACAGACAAACATACAAACGCAGGTGAAAATCTCACCCCCGCCACTTCCGTTAGCATGGAAGAAAGGACATGAGAGGACAACATGGATGGAAAAGCAAAACTAAATGAAGTGAGTAAGAAAGGGAAAAATAAAAGATACTAAAAGATAGAGTAGAAGTGAAGGGATAAGGGGGAGTGGGAATTGCCCTGGGCCCACACGGAGCTGCTACAAAAGTTGAAAAGGTAACGTACATATCAATAAATACAAAAATAATGTACGCTAATGAGTAATGATTAACTGAAAGCCTGGCTAATTTTTATGGCACTTAACACAAATAAGCTATATTATATGAATGTCAGAAAATAATAGACCAATAACTAATCAACAATGCAATAACACAAAATTCCAAAAACATAACTCCTGATTTGTGTAACAGTAATCTTCTCCAGTCACTGGAGGTCTTCTTTGAGCAGCCTTCCAGCAAACTGTTTGGCTCTAGTACTGACATTTGATAAATGGAAAATTGTGGAATGATTGTGTAATCATAGTTGGGGCACTGGAGTCACTATCAAATGTTATGGGTCCCGGCAATGCCACTTTTAGGCAATGACCCTTGCCAAATCATTTACACGACTTTGATTTGTTTGCAATGCACGACACTAGACAAATGTGTTAATTTTATATTCTCTCGAAACGAAAACATCTAACCTTTAACTGCACCATCAGAAGACAAACATCGTGCTGTCAACAACTGAATGGTAAAGTTCAGCTCCACCACAATATTTGGCACAAGGGTCTCTACATAATCACAAAATGTTTGCAAAAGTTTACATCAGATTATAACAAAGCTATGTTGACGACAAGTAGCTTGATATGAATAGCCACCTACCATGTGAACCTGGGTTAGCCAGTTCCTGCCTAGGTTTTATTCCTCTTCTTGTTCCAGAAGATTATTTCATGCCCTGGAAGCTCTTACTTGTAGCCAATAAACACTGCCATATCACTGAATGATACATAAAACACTGACCCATACCATACTGGCTCCATTCTTACTTCAATCACAATTGAAAGAATGGGAGCTAATGCTGGTTCTCCAATACCAGTACATTAATAAAAACTACTACCATAGACAATAATAGCATGTTTAAATTCTGAAATTTTTACACTTCAAAGAAAATACACTGAACAACCAAACGCTTTCCAGGGTATTAACAATTCCAAAAAAAACAAAAACAGTCTGTGGGTGTCAAAAACAGTGTGGCTGTAAAGGGTGTCGGCTCATGAATATTTCAATGAATATTTCAATGAATATTGTCAAATGCACGTCTAGTTTCATTTCTTGTTGACAGAATTCTATATTTCAGCGTAAAAGAAACATTACATCATGCAAATAATCAGATGTCCACCGCAAAGCCAACAGCAAGTCACATCCTAAAGAAAATAGTGGGGTTTCAACAGCCATGAATCTACGATGTCTGTCCAAACCATGGAGTAATGGCTGCAGCATTGAACAACTACAAAGTATCGACATACAGTCAACAACAGAACTTGCCTTCAATCAGCGTAGAATATATCCGTGCTAAATTCTTCAGTTCGGTGGGTGAGGTAACAAGATCCGGAGACACCGGCTCACAGCTGACGACCTGCTTAACTGGAGTGGATGTCAGTGGCAGTGAATGGAAACGACACGGAGAATCCTCCTCAGCCTTGTCAATCACTGTCGACTGTTGATCATCGACTAATTTATCATCGTTTTCACTGGCACATACACAAGACTGACAGTCTAATACACAAAGCTGTCAACTGTTCAACAAATGGCTGCAAACTTCAATTATACATTTAACAGAATGAAAACTTCTATTCCATTACTTTCTGAATCAACACTTACTCACTTATTCTACTATAAAACAGTTTAATGCTCATCTATTGTGAGACTGATAATGAAAAATGTCCTGTGCTTTTCTTTTTTGGCATTTAATTTTATTCTACCAATGTAACCATTCTCAACATGCTCACTTCTGTGTAAAGCTTGAGTTCCTTAGTTCAATGCCACTATCAGATCACATGATAAATCAGAGTTGCTAAACGATCACTGGAAAATCGACTATCAAATTTTTCATTTCAGTCAATTTGTACACATCAAAGGACAGACATCAGCATATGTGCATGACTGCAGTGCATGAGAGCCATGATACTAGCATTCGTTAATCAGTTTTTTAAATATTTGCTTTCACTAACTGACTATATCAGCAAAAACTAACATCGATAGGATAAATAAAGCAAAATGCAGCGTTATAACACTTAGATACCAGTGTTGCATGTTGCGTGGCTTTGCCCAGACTGATCGTGGCATGGCATTTGCAGGAGCAGGTACAATTGGTACAGAGTTGAAAGCTGAACAACACTTCCCTTCGTTCACAGCAGACGGTGAAACCAATGTCGGCTTAATACGACGTGATGCCTTACTAACTTTCACGTCACTGAACACATTCATCACAATAATAAGTCTCTTAACTACTCCACTTTGCAAATGGCTATAGTTATGCAGCTGTAAGTTTAATTATGCCAACCGTGGCATTGGCAATGACATCAGCCCTCTACAGCAACTGCATCTTTCTTAATAAAGTTTTCACCCATTTCAACCGAGTGTCACAGAAAGAAATGATGTTTATCAGCAGCATTTTGTTTACTTACTTCAATACTTATGCAACTGTATGGCTTACTGTGTTCATTTTCACTGTTGCTTGGACCAATTTGCATTGCTGGACCCACAGCATACATTATAGAGTTATATTATTAGTGTTATTATTATTATTAACTTTCAACTGCAAATAATAAATTATCACACTCGCAACTGTCCTGCAATATGGCGGTCTTCTTACATCTCAGCACATCCTGTGGTCTATCGTTCCACTGCGACAATGTTACAACTGTTCCACTTTCGGCTGCATCTCAACAGAACCTCTGAGGACAGCTGAAGCAGGAATTATCTACAGATCGTGTACTCTTGCTGATGCCAATAGTGCTGTGACAGTTTTGAAATCAAAACCGAAACTGCGGTTTTAATTCAAAACCGAACCGAAACTGAAATGTCCAAATTTTGCAGGCTAACTAACGGTTTTATTTCAGATACTCCACAGACTAAAATTCGGTTGTGTTAAGGCAGCTCTACCGTGCAAATTAAAGGCGCAACAGCATTCAATGCGTCGTCACTGGCGGGTCTGCTGATTAATGCTAATTGCCCTTAATTGCCCGCCTGCTGCGTCGTGTTGAGCTTTGCTGAAGGGACGTAGGTTTATTTGCACTGTGTAGGCAAGTTAAAGGCTGATTATACTTCTTATTAAAAATAGTGCTGTGACGATTTTGAAATCGAAACTGAAACCGCAGTTTTAATCCAAAACCGAACCGAAACCGAACCGATTGATGAAAATCCAGAACCGCACAGCACTAGATGCCAAACTACCAGTTTTATCAGAATAAAACCAAATATCAACATGGTCTAAACACGACAACAATACACAATCGCAGATCACGTTGATGACGTTAATGATAAATTAAAATACCAGTCGATACCTGTGAATGCGTGTGACGAATATAAAAACAACCACACTAAATACCTGGTGCTACTTCTCATATCAGGAAAGTCAGTGTTACTGTCCAAGTTAAATGAAGGCACAGGAGCTTTTACGATTTTCTCAGTTCTATTTCTGACAGGTGTCTTATGTTTTCCAGCAGGCTTCTTCATGTTGCAGCTGCTAGCTGGAGCCAAACCATCGCTAAAGAGAGCACGGCCCTGGCGTTCTCTGGTTGAAGTTGTAAGATATTCAGTATGTAAAACAGTGTTGTGTTTCAGTGGCCGATGTTTTGTCCTGTGTGAAGGATGTTCAACACTGTTAGCTTCCTGAGGACTGAACATCGATCGATTCATGTCACTTGGCTCACACATACGGCTCTTCACAGAACCGAATCTCTGCGCAGAAGCAAGTCGGTTATCTAGCCGCGGATTACTATCTGGTGTGCATATGCTACTGTACGACCTAGTCTGCTGATCGGGCATGCTATACGGAGTATCACACATACTGCTGCGATTGGCTGAATGGTTTTCTCCTGTTACTGGTGTTTGTGCTTTCAAAGGTGTGTTTGTAGATTTGTTCCTGCTGGACCAAGCAGCTGATGTCCAATCTCGTAATAAGTTGAGGAAGAGAGGCACAAATTCAGCTTGACACGTTATAGACGGCAACAACACATCAGGAACCATCTGTATCAAACAAGCACAACATGAAACAAAAAATAAACTAGTGCTGTGACAATTCTTTTTTTTTTAATCAACGATCGATTTTTTGGGGAAAATCGTATTTCAATCTCGATTTTCCTACCTGTGACAGACCGTTTGAATAAGCAGTTCATGTCCATCTGCCTGAACATCCAGGGGCGTTTGTAGGAAGCCGTGGGAGCTTCGACGCGTCGGTGGCCGTTGGTGACTCCTCACTCTCCCGGTGTGCACAAAATTCACAGCCCGTTTATGATGTGTCCCAGAGACAAACCCCAGCAGCGGGAGGGATGGTGGCAGTGCATGTGGCCTCCACAGTGACGGCGGGTGAGCGGCAGATCATTCGCTAATTACCGTGCATACAGGCGCCCACCTCAGTTGTGCCATTCTACCACAACCAGTTGTGATGCGTCACACCATGGTTCATCACACCATGGTTAAAAATGGTCAAAAAGTAGTAAATATCCATCACATTCGTCTGTTTTGGCAGCCGGACTTGGGAAAGAAAATGGTAAGTTAATAGAGGTGTTTTAGGTGTGAACATGAGAGTCAGGGAATCTGGAAAAAGTTAGCATTGAATACGACCGCGGGTAGTAGTGTCTAAGTATGGACGTCGTGACCTTGGCCAAACTCAAAGGTCAAAACTTACAATTAATGGTCTCAGGCGAATGACAGAGTGAAAGTTTAGCACGGGAGACACTGGTTGATACAACATTACGATCCAGCAGAGGTGGTGGTTGCCGATAAACATCAATGACCTGACGTAATTCATCTTTAAAAGAAGCAACTTTGCTATGTTGACATATGGTACACAGTGAACATATGTGGGGGTCTACCGGAGAAGTTCACCACCCGTCGTTTTTCCATTCTACGTCATTTATGCACGTGCTATGACGTCACACCGTATACCTGCAGTTACGTTTTAGTCTGTTCAGAGTTATTTTACTGCAGTAAGTCCTGTATATCTCACTTTTGCCGTACTTAACAACAAATAACTCTGCACAACTGTGCACCGAACAACGAATCTTAAACACATCACGGTAAATATTTAAGTACAAGGTACCAGGGGTGGCTGAACAGCTCAGATGCGGATGGCCTAGCCGTGGGCAGATAGGGGCGTGGCTAAAGCGGCGCGCAGTATTACATGTTGCACGCAGGGACAGTGATGACGCTCCTCGACGAGCAGACGATACGCACAGAAAACGTACAATATTTGTCTGACAGCAGCATATTGAACCA